>Ga0164305_10000455_pt1 | contig 15417 bp, 6 predicted proteins | sample Whisoiple_237_MG_FD_110215 | JGI IMG/M metagenome (GOLD analysis project Ga0164305, IMG submission 110215) | Soil microbial communities amended with pyrogenic organic matter from upstate New York, USA - Whitman soil sample_237_MG | ecosystem: Environmental > Terrestrial > Soil > Agricultural...
ATTACCGTAGATGTCAAAGGCGAAATTCTCGAACTGAAAAACACGATTAACATCATGGTGGATCAGTTGAGTTCCTTCGCATCTGAAGTAACACGGGTGGCGAGGGAAGTAGGAACGGAAGGTAAATTAGGCGTGCAAGCTTACGTGCGGGGTGTCGGGGGAACTTGGAAAGATTTAACTGATAATGTTAACTTGATGGCGGGGAATTTGACGGCGCAGGTGCGGAATATTGCGGAAGTGACGAAAGCGGTAGCAAATGGGGATTTATCCAAGAAAATTACCGTAGATGTCAAAGGCGAAATTCTTGAACTGAAAGACACTATTAACGTGATGGTGGATCAGCTTAATTCCTTCGCTTCTGAGGTAACGCGGGTGGCGCGGGAGGTGGGAACTGAGGGTAAATTGGGCGGTCAAGCTGAGGTGAAAGGAGTTGCGGGAACTTGGAAGGATTTAACCGACAACGTAAACTCGATGGCGGGAAATTTGACAGCGCAAGTGCGGGGTATTGCTAAAGTTGTGACGGCGGTGGCGAATGGCGATTTGAAGCGGAAATTAATGCTGGAAGCTAAGGGGGAAATTGCGACTCTGGCAGATACGATTAATGAGATGATTGATACGCTGGCGACGTTTGCCGATCAAGTTAGTACGGTGGCGCGGGAGGTTGGAATTGAAGGGAAGTTAGGCGGTCAGGCGAAGGTTCCGGGGGCGGCGGGGACGTGGCGAGATTTGACGGATAATGTGAATGAATTGGCGGCGAATTTGACTACTCAGGTGCGCGCGATCGCCGAAGTGGCAATTGCTGTTACCCGAGGCGATTTAACGAGGTCAATTTCCGTCGCCGCTGAAGGAGAAGTTGCGATTGTTAAGGATAACATTAACCAGATGATTGCCAATCTGCGGGAGACTACGCAGAAAAATACAGAGCAAGATTGGCTGAAAACAAACCTCGCTAAGTTCACTCGAATGCTACAAGGTCAGCGGGATTTAGAAACAGTTTCTAAACTAATTCTCTCAGAATTGACGCCGCTGGTTTCTGCTCAGCATGGCGTCTTCTTTATGATGGAAGCTGTGGAGCACGATCCGTTTCTTAAACTGTTAAGTACCTACGCATATCGGGAACGTAAACAGTTAGGAAATAGATTCCATTTAGGCGAAGGTTTAGTAGGACAGTGCGCCCTGGAAAAGGAACGTATACTGTTGACTGAAGTGCCGGACAACTACGTGAAAATTAGCTCGGGTCTGGGAGAAGCTACGCCGCTGAATGTCGTGGTTTTACCTGTACTATTTGAGGGAGAAGTGACGGCAGTAATCGAGTTAGCTTCGTTCCGCCGATTCAGCGAAATACACTTGACATTCCTCGACCAACTCACGGAAAGTATCGCCATTGTTTTAAATACAATTGCGGCGAGTATGCGGACGGAAGAGTTGCTGAAACAGGCGCAATCTTTGGCTGAAGAGTTGCAAACTCAGCAAAAGGAACTAAGGGACACTAACCAGCGGCTAGAACAGCAAGCGCAGTTGCAGAAGACGAATGAGGAACTGTTGAAGAAGCAGCAGGAAGAGTTGCAACAAACGAATGAAGAACTAGAAGAACAAGCTGAATTGCTAGCGCTGCAAAATAAGGAAGTTGAGCGGAAAAATCGAGATATCGAACAGGCGAGGGGGTTATTGGAAGAAAGAGCCGAACAGTTGGCTCTAACTTCTAAGTATAAGTCGGAGTTTCTGGCAAATATGTCTCACGAGTTGCGAACTCCGCTGAATTCGCTGTTGATTCTGGCTCGATTGCTTTCTGACAATACTGAAGGCAATTTGACTCTGAAACAAGTTGAATACACGCGCACAATTTACTCGGCGGGAAATGACTTGCTGGGGCTGATTAATGACATCTTGGATCTTGCTAAGATTGAATCAGGCACGATGTCGGTGGAAATCGATCAAGTGTTGTTTGCGGAGTTGCGAGATCATTTGGAGCGAACTTTCCGCCAAATCGCCCAGGATAAGAAGTTGAGTTTTAAAATCGAGCTTGAGGCTGGGTTGCCAAAAGGGCTCTATACTGATGCTAAACGGCTGCAACAAGTGTTGAAGAATCTTCTCTCTAATGCGTTTAAGTTTACAGAGCGAGGTGAGGTAAAATTGCGGGTCGAAGTAGCGCGGGGAGGGTGGAGTCTAGAAAAAGAAAGTTTAACGAGTTCCCCTAATGTTTTGGCTTTCTCAGTTAGCGATACGGGGATTGGAATTTCTGCTGAAAAACACCGGGTTATTTTTGAGGCTTTCCAACAAGCTGATGGTAGCACTAGCCGCAAATACGGGGGCACGGGTTTGGGTTTGTCAATTAGTAGAGAAATCGCTAATTTGTTAGGGGGAGAAATTCAATTGACGAGTCGCCCTGGTGAGGGTAGTAGGTTCACGCTTTATCTGCCGCAAACTTACCAAGAATCGCGAATAATGAACGATGGGGAATCGGGAAGGGGCAAGCAAACGGCTCAATTGCCGGCTGCTATTTCTTCAGCAGTTCCTTCGCCGAATTTCAACTTGCCGATCGCTCCTTATCCATCACCGATTATCGCTGACGATCGAGAAAATGTCGAGATCGACGATCGCGTGCTGTTGATTGTCGAGGATGATGTAAACTTCGCTCGGATTCTGTTGGATATGGCGCAGGAACAGGGTTTTAAAGGTTTGGTGGCTTTGCGGAGCGATATCGGTTTGGCGATGGCGCGAGAGTTCAAGCCAACTGCGATTATGCTGGATCTAAATTTGCCTGTGATGGATGGCTGGACAGTTCTCGATCGCTTGAAGCACGACCCAACTACGCGCCACATTCCGGTTCACATTGTATCCGTTGAAGAAGGGCGGCAGCGCAGTTTGCAGTTAGGGGCGATCGCGTACCTACAAAAGCCTGTCAGCCGCGAAGCTTTGAGCAAAGCTTTGACTGATATTAAGGGGTTTGTGGAGCGGCCTGTGAAGAATTTGCTAGTCGTGGAAGACGACGAAACACAGCGTCTCAGTATTGTAGATTTAATCGGCAATCACGATGTTTCTACCACGGCGGTGGGGAGTGGTGCAGAGGCGCTAGAAACTTTAAAATCGGGGCATTTTGACTGCGTTGTACTCGATTTGGGACTGCCAGATATGACGGGTTTTGAACTGATCGAGCAGATCAAGCAAGAGCCTACTTTGAAAAGTCTGCCGCTTATTATTTACACGGGCAAAGAGTTGACGAGAACCGAAGAAACTCAACTGAAGCGAATGGCGGAAACAATCATTATTAAAGATGTGCGATCGCCGGAACGTTTGTTAGATGAAACAGCTTTGTTTTTGCACCGGGTTCAAGCAAATTTGCCGGAACCGAAGCGCCAAATGCTTGAGCAATTGTATCAAACAGATTCGACTCTGGCTGGCAAAAAAGTCTTGATTGTTGATGACGATATGCGGAATATTTTCGCCCTCACAAGTATGCTGGAGCGCCATAAAATGGAAGTTGTGTATGCTGAGAATGGCAGAGAGGGCATTGCTAAATTGCAAAATACGCCTGAGATAAATATTGTGTTGATGGACGTGATGATGCCAGAGATGGACGGTTACGAAACAATGCAAGCAATTCGTAAAATTCCTCAATTTGCTTCCTTGCCAATGATTGCTCTTACTGCGAAAGCTATGAAGGGCGATCGGGAAAAATGTATCGAAGCTGGGGCGTCTGACTACATTACCAAACCTGTTGATACCGAACAGTTGCTCTCGCTGCTGCGTGTCTGGCTTTATCGATAGGAAGAAGTCATTAGTCATTAGTCAGTAGTCAGTAGTCAGTAGTTATTTGTTAGGTGCTACCAATGCCCTGTTTGGCCCATGCCCTGTTTGGCCTGTTTGGCCCATGCCCATGCCCCATGCCCCATGCCCCATGCCCTGTTTGCCCCATGCTCTGTTTTGCCCATTCGCAATTCCCAATAACTAATTAAAAATGTCCGAAAGCCATGAACTTGAAACAATCGAAATTCAACTCCTACTAGAGGGAATGTTTCGCTATTACGGATTTGATTTTCGCAATTATGCTCTTGCCTCTCTCAAGCGCCGTATTTGGAACACTATTCGCTCGGAACGGCTCACCACTGTCTCTGCACTTCAGGAAAAGGTACTGCACAATCCTGCTTATCTAGACCGTTTGCTGCTGGACATTTCTGTCAATGTAACGGCGATGTTTCGCGATCCCAGCTTTTACATTAGTTTCAGAAATAAAGTGGTGCCGCTGCTGCGTACTTATCCTTTTATTCGGATTTGGCACGCTGGATGTTCAACGGGAGAAGAAGTCTATTCTATGGCTATCTTGCTGCAAGAAGAAGGACTGTATGACCGTTGTCGGATTTACGCTACCGACATGAATGAATTAGTTTTGAAGAAAGCAAAAACAGGGATATTCCCGCTGAAACAAATGCAAGAATATACGCAACTCTACCACCAAGCGGGGGGCAAGAAAGCGTTTTCTGAGTATTACACTGCTGCCTATGAAAATGCGATTTTTCGCTCTTCACTTAAAGAGAATATTGTCTTTGCTCACCACAACCTAGCAACGGATAATTCTTTTAATGAATTTAATGTTATTTTGTGCCGTAATGTGCTGATTTATTTCAATTCACACCTCCAAGAGCGGGTACACAAGCTTTTTTATGAGAGCCTGGGAATGTTTGGAGTTTTAGGGCTGGGACATCAGGAGTCTCTAATTTTTACACCTTATGAAAAATACTATGAACCAATTGAAAGTAGTGAAAAACTCTACCGGAGAATCAAATAAAAAAAATTTTGAAATAGTGGTCGTGGGCACGTCTTTGGGAGGGCTAGAGGCTCTGACTGTGCTGCTGGCAGATTTGCCACAAAGCTTTCCTTTGCCTGTAGTTATTGTCCAACACCGCCATAAGAGTTCTCAGAATAGGCTTACTGATTTTTTACAAAAGCAAAGCTCTCTCCAAATCACAGAGGCCCAAGACAAAGAGGAGCTCGCACCTGGACGGGTTTACTTGGCTCCTGCTGACTATCACTTGCTAATAGAATCCCCCTCTGAGGAGGAGTTTAGCCTGTATGGAAACGACTTTACAGAATCGGGGAGTGCGGCAGTGGAGTCAATCCATAATTCAAAAGTCCCAATCCCCAATCGCGGAACTCCTACATTTGCACTATCAACTGAGGCTCCTGTCTGCTACGCGCGGCCCTCAATCGATGTGCTGTTTGAGTCTGCTGCGGATGCCTTTGGGGAGAAAGTTATCGGCATAATTTTAACGGGAGCTAATTCTGATGGCAGTAAAGGGCTGGCAAAAATTAAAGCTGAGGGAGGATTGACATTCGTGGAGGAACCGGCTTCAGCTCTATGCCCGACTATGCCAGCGTCGGCGATCGCAAATGTTGAAGTAGACTGGATTTTGCCCCTCTCTAAAATCGCTCCCTGTTTAGTCAATTTGCTAAGAATTAAAGATTAAAAAAATTATGAATATGCAGTCCCCCCATCGAGTAAATGTCCTTTTAGTGGACGATCGCCCAGAAAATTTGGTAGCTCTAGAAGCTATTCTCAACAGCCCCTCTTATAATTTAGTACAAGCTAATTCGGGCGCGGAGGCTCTGAGATGTCTGCTTAATGAAGATTTTGCGGTAATTTTGCTTGATGTGCAGATGCCGGGAATGGATGGATTTGAGACAGCAACATTGATTCGCTCTAGAGATCGATCGCGAGCGACTCCGATTATTTTTATCACAGCATTCAGCAGTAATGACACCCACGTGTTTAAAGGTTATTCTCTGGGTGCGGTGGATTACCTTTTCAAACCCTTGGAACCGGAAATATTGACCTCGAAGGTGCAGGTATTTGTGGAATTGTTCCAAAAAACAGTCGAGGTGAAGCAGCAAGCAGCACAGTTAGCTGCGGTTAATAGTGAACTAAGTAAAAGTGAAGAGCGGTTTCGCACTTTGTGTGCTTGTTCGCCACTGGGAATTTACTTAGCTGACGTTGAAGGCCGCTGTACATACATTAATCCCCGTTGTCAAGCGATTTGCGGGTTAACATTGGAGGAAAGTTTAGCAGAGATTTGGCAGCGGGAAGTTCATCCAGAAGATCGCGATCGCGTAGTAGCAGATTGGTTAGCTTGGATTAAAGAAGGACAGGAATATTCTAACGAGTTTCGATTAGCTGGGAGCGAAACTGTGCGTTGGATTAACGTGCAGTCGTCGCCAATGTTTTCGGATTTGGGAAAACTGATCGGTCACGTGGGTACGGTTAGAGATGTCACAGACCGCAAGCAAGCAGAGGAAGAACGCAGCAGACTAATCCGCGAACAAGTAGCGCGGCAAGAAGCGGAGAGAGCTAACCAGATGAAGGATGAATTTCTAGCTATTCTCTCTCACGAACTCCGTACTCCTTTAAATGCAATTCTCGGCTGGTCTAGGCTGCTTCGCAGCAAAACATTTGACCGAGACACTATTGAGAAAGCCCTAGAAACAATTGAGCGCAATGCTAAATCTCAAGCGCAACTCATTGAAGATATTTTAGATGTTTCGCGGATTCTGCGGGGGAAACTAAATTTAAATAAGCATCCGATTCGGTTGGAATCTGCGATCAAGCTGGCAATAGATTCTTTGCAGCCGCTGACTGAGGAAAAATCAATAGTCATAGAATTAACGTGCAGTCCCAATGTAGGTGAAGTTATCGGCGATCCCGATCGCTTACAGCAAATTGTCTGGAATTTGCTGTCAAATGCGATTAAGTTTAGTCCGCAAGAGGGTAAAGTACAGGTGCGGTTAGAGTCAGTTGGAGATGAGGCTCAAATTGAGATAATTGATAGCGGCATTGGTATCGCTCCTGATTTTTTGCCTTATGTTTTCGATCGCTTCCGCCAAGCTGATAGCAGCACAACTAGGTCTTACGGGGGTTTGGGACTGGGATTGGCGATCGTCCGTCACTTGGTGGAACAGCACGGCGGTAAGGTGTATGCAGAGAATAATCCGGGCGAGGGTGCGAAATTTACGGTGGCTTTACCTCTGGCACAGAGGAACGCCCTCGCTGCTGACGATGATTGGTCACACCTCAATGACGCGACAGAGGTTCTCCCCACTCTGGCTAATTTGCAATTGCTGGTGGTGGATGATGACGATGACACGCGGGAGTTTTTGATTGCTTTACTCGAAGACGAAGGATCTGTGGTGCGATCGGCGGCATCGGTGGCCGGGGCTCTAGCTGCACTGGAGAGTTATTGGCCGGATCTGCTGCTGAGCGACATTGGAATGCCGGAAGCAGACGGCTACGAGTTGATCCGGCGGGTGAGAGAAATGGAAGTGCTCAGGGGTGGAAAGATACCTGCGATCGCTCTGACGGCCTACGCGAGAGAGGAAGAGCGCAAGCAAGCGCTGGAAGCGGGTTTTCAGATGCACTTATCTAAACCAGTTGACATAAATAAGTTAATTGTCGCAATTGCTAACCTCACAGGAATGCTCGGAAATCCCGCTCCAACGGGATCGGCGGTTGAAACCGCTTTGTTGACCCCCCAATCCCGTGCCGATTAGTGAGAAAAATATTAAGCTAGCTAAAAGGACAAGCGATCGACAGTTCGCAACAAGACACCCGTTTTTCCACAAAAAACTGGATATTCGCCGTTTTTTTGCTTCTACCTGCTGTCAAAGTACAAAATTACCCGCCAATCAATACATGAATATTTTTAGCAGTCTGCTTTCTAGCCCAACTCAAGCACCCCAAGTCAAAAAACAGCGTCGAGGCATTGAAATTAAGTCGGAACGCGAAATCGAAATTATGCGGCAGGCCGCGAAAATCGTTGCAACGGTACTCAAAGAAATTTCCCAAATGGTGAAACCGGGAATGACTACTGCTGATTTGGATGCTTATGCGGAAAAACGCATCCGTGCTATGGGGGCAACTCCGAGTTTTAAAGGCTATCACGGCTTCCCCGGATCGATTTGCTCTAGCATTAATAACGAAGTTGTTCACGGCATCCCCAGCGCCAAAAAAGTAATTCGGGCAGGAGATGTTCTTAAGGTAGATACGGGGGCATATTATCAAGGTTTTCACGGCGATTCTTGCATCACGATCGCAGTTGTGGAAGTGACTCCCGAATCGGCAAAATTAATCCGAGTCGCAGAAGAAGCTCTCTACAAAGGCATCGAACAAGTGAAGGCTGGAGCCTATTTGCTCGATCTGGCTGGTGCGATCGAAGATCATGTCAAAAGCAACGGTTTTAACATCGTTGAGGAGTTTACCGGCCACGGTGTCGGGCGGAATTTGCACGAGGAACCGTCGGTTTTCAATTTCCGCACGCGGGAAATGCCAAACGTGAAATTGCGAGCGGGCATGACATTGGCGATCGAACCAATTCTGAATGCCGGTTCTAAGTACACTCGGACGCTTTCTGACAAGTGGACTGCTGTAACCGTTGACAATGCTATGTCGGCTCAGTTTGAGCATACTGTGTTGGTGACAGAAACTGGCTATGAAATTTTGACCGATCGTTCAAAAGTTTAAGTGGAAGGGTTCAAGAATAATTTTGAGTTTTGAGTTTTGAGTTTTGAATTAAAGATTTAAAAACTTTTTAATCGTTAGATCAAAACCTAACTCAAAGCTCTTGAGTTAAACAACAATTTTGTAACTTCCTTCGAGGGATGGAGTGACAATAAGACTTAAATTCGGCTAAATTTAAAAATAGTGGTAAAGCGTAAGGGTAACAACTATGTCAGCACGATTATTATTGGTAGATGATGAACCGGGCTTGCGGGAAGCAGTACAAGCTTATTTGGAAGATAGCGATTTTGCGGTTGAGGTAGCCAGTAATGCTCGGGATGGGTGGGAACTATTGCAGCAGTACAATCCCGATTTGGTGATTTCAGACATTATGATGCCCCAGGTGGACGGTTATCAATTTCTCAAGCAAGTGCGGGAAGATCCTCGCTATAAGGCTTTGCCGGTGGTGTTTTTGACGGCTAAGGGGATGACGAGCGATCGGATTCAAGGCTATCAAGCAGGCTGCGATGCTTATCTTTCTAAGCCCTTCGATCCCGACGAATTAGTAGCAATAGTAACCAATTTGCTGGCCCGCCGCGCGGCTGCTAAGGAGACGAGCGAAAGTGCTGAAAGTCCAGATATTGCTGCTTTAACAAGCCAAATGGCGAGAATTGAGTCTTTGCTGAGCGGGCGGAGTTCGATCGCCCAAAGTCCTTCGCCGATTAAAATTGATTTGACTCCGCGAGAACAAAGTGTTTTGGATTTGGTTGCTCAAGGTTTGATGAATAAGGAAATTGCCCGCCGCTTGGAAACTAGCGTGCGTAATGTGGAAAAGTACGTCAGCCGTTTGTTTAGCAAGACGGGTACTAACAGCCGTACTGAGTTGGTTCGCTTCGCTCTCGAACACGGCTTGACGAAATAGCAGCCCTCTCGACTTGGCTGGAGGCTCTGCCTCGCCGAGCTGCGTTACCAGGCTCTTCCTGGTAACGAGAATTATGCAAAAAATTAAAAATGTTAAGATATAAGTATTGACAGATATTCGGTGGCTGTGGTATGTCACATCAGCTTGCTGGTGGGAGCGCGGCAGTGCGAAAACTGGTGTGCGAAAACTGGTGTGCGATTCCCTGCGGGATAGCTACGCACGCGCGGACTTCTCACCCACTTTGCTTTGAGTCTGAGATGAACACTCGCAAACACCGGGGAATTACTTAACGGGAAAACCTGACTGTTTAAGAGTTTTCACGTAGTAAATAGAAAGGCAAACAGTTGACCGGATATGCTCCGTTAAGCAAACTTGTCACCAAGAGTCACAGATCAGGTTATATCCTGTGGAAAAGCCAGCCACTATTAATTAATGACTCTGCTCAAAAACGGATACTTGCGAACTGCCGGAGTGGTAAGTAGCCCACAATTTTAGACCCTAGTTCAAGTTATCAGATTCATCTGTGGAGGAAATCTAAAATCTAAAATCTAAAATCGACTGACAGCGCTCTAAAGTAGCCGCAGATGTTGAATGTATAGCAGCACCAAAATTTAGTTTATACCAGGAGGATACCATGAGGAAAATCACGGCGCGACAAACAATAAGTGCCATAGTAGCACTGCCGATCGTACTAATAGCCAATACAACTCAAGCTTTGGCCGCTGATACCGGTCAGAAAATAGATCCAATTAAGAAAGTTTCGGATTTTGGCGATGAACTAGATTTTGATATGGGGCAACCAACAACCATCAGCATTGAAGAAAGCGAGGATTGGGATGAACCTGATTTTGCAGCTACTTTAGATATGGAGATTAGTAAATTTATGACAAAAAATCTTCAAGCTGTAATTGATGAGCCGCCGCCGGTAGTTTATCTCAGTGCGGCAAGGGGTCAGTCAAGCAAAGAATGCCGGATTTCAGCGATATGCGAATAACGGAATCGGATTTGTGCGATTTTGGCGATGGCTGGGAGCCCCGCAAACAAAGACTCTTTTGCTGGGTAGAATTTGAGCAATTATCAAGATTTCAGTAAAATCCGGTTGATTTTGCTGGGAATATGCGAATAACAGAGTATGTATTTTTCTGGGTATGCTTTAATGGCGATCGGCTAAAATAATAAGTATGCAGGCTGAAATCAACTTAACTAATTGATAGTTCCCAGGGATTGGAAATCGCCCAAAAGGGCAGAAATAAAATTAATCATGTGATTCTTTGCTGTGATTTGCCAACGTAAAAACGGGTAAAAGTAAACTTAGAGCAAACCCCAAAACGCTGAGGACGCTCTTAATTGCACTTTCCCCTGCGATCGATTCCTTCCATCCGTTACATCCGTTATATCCGTTACATCCGTTAAATAATCCGTTGCCGAACTTCCATCCGTTACATCCGTTAAATAATCCGTTGCCGAACTTCCATCCGTTACATCCGTTAAATAATCCGTTGCCGAACTTCCTTTTTTCGGCAGTTAACAGCACCTATCCTGAGAAAATTTTTCAAATATTAATTATGATTAATTCGCACTGCCAGCAAGACACCGCAGCACAGCAAAACAAAAGTTCGCTGCAAACTCTCTCCCGGACTCTCTCGATGTCTCAGGGGCAATTTTCGCTGATTTTGGTGCGGTGCAATTACAGTGCGATGAGAAAGGAAATTGTACGGCAATTGCGGGAGGAGTCTGGTATCGAGATTGGAGAAATAGTCCTCCCGCCATCTGTTAAAACTCTTTACACGACGATAGAAACCAAACTTTCCTGCAGCCATCCGCCAGCTTTAATGGTGTTTGGATTGGAATCGGTAAGTGCGATCGATCGGGTGCTAACTTCTACCAACTACGTGAGGGAAGAATTTCGGAATAATTTTTCCTTCCCGGTGGTGCTGTGGGTGACAGACAAAATATTAAAAAAACTAATTCGGTTAGTAACAGATATCGAAACTTGGACGACAAGTGTTGAATTTGTGATTGGCCCCGACGACTTGGTGGATTTCCTGGGCAAAAGTGCCGATCGCATTTTTTCCAACATTTTAGAAAGTGGCAATTGGCGTTTAAGTAATTCTGCCATTCTCGGAGCCAATTCTTTGACTGAATTAGAGTCGGCTAGCCAAGACTTGCAAACTTGCAACATCAGGTTAGAACCAGCTATTGAAGCGAGTTTGCAATTTATTCGCGGTAGGCATGAATATGCTTGTCACCGCATCCCTGCGGCTATTGAATTGTATCAAAAAAGTCTCACTTTTTGGAAGCATCAAGTAGCATTTATTGGACAAAAAACAGAATTTAGCGATTTGTTATTTACCGTTCACCCTGCACCGGTGTTAGAGGGAATTATCCTATTCCACATCGGTCTTTGCTACCGCTTCCAAGCAGAACAACACCGCAGCGGCAACCGTCCTTACTGGACGGAAGCTAAGAATTATTTTCAGGAATGTATTGATGTTTTAGAACGGGCAGGACGGCCGGATGCCGTTGGTATATTCATCAATCAACTTGGCGAAGTATTGCAGCATTTAGAAGATTGGGATGCACTCTGGAATTTAGCTATCAAAGCTCGGATGTTACATGAAAATATGGAAAATTCAGCAGTTAATTTGGCTCAAGATTACGGCTTTTTGGCTAGAGTAGCCTTAGAGCAAAAGAACTGGCAAGGGGCGAAAGAATGGGCTTTAATCGCTCTAGACGTTCTCAACTCAAATTTAGAAGCGACGGGACAGGGAACCCCTGTAAAGTCGCAGCATCTAGGCTTATATCTGTTAATTTTAGCAGAGGCCCAGAGTCAGTTGGGTGAGGTGCAGGACGCGATCGCGCATTTAGAGCTTGCTCGCTCGGAAACCGAACCTTGCTACAACCCGCAACTGTATTTGCGGGTTTTAGAAATGCTGCGATCGCTCTATTTTCAGCGGGGAGAATATCTCGAAGCATTTCAAATTAAGCAAGATTATCGAGCGGTGGAACACACGTATCGGTTCCGAGCTTTTATTGGAGCCGGAAAGTTGCAGCCGCACAGAGAAGCGGTTAATTCCGTTGCCGAAACTATTGCCGGCGCTGCTACTATTGCTGACGAAATTACAGCTTCCGGCAGAGAGCAAGACCTCAACCGCTTGATATATAGGATGAACAATACCCCCGACAAACTGACAGTAATTTACGGTCAGTCTGGAGTTGGCAAAAGTTCAATTGTCACCGGGGGATTAGTACCGGCTCTCAAACAAAAAAAAATAGAAATGCGGACTGTTTTACCCGTAGTGCTGCAAGTTTACAACAACTGGCCGCGGGAATTGACCAGACAGTTATCTGCTCTTAAAGCTGAAATATTCGATCCGGAAATTGCCGAAGCAGTACCAGAAACTGCTCCGGTAGATTTGACCGTAGAAGCAGGCCCAGTCAAGGGAAATCTTATTTCGGGATTTCACGGTGGAGCGACTGGGAATAATGAGGATGAAAGGGAGCAATCACAGCCAGTAGAATTAATCATACAACAACAGGCGATCGAATACGAAAACATTATCAAGGAGCTGCAAAGAAATTCCGAACATTTAGTGACAGTTCTGATATTTGACCAATTTGAAGAATTTTTTTTCGTGTGGAAAGAGCCAGCGGAAAGACAAATATTTTTTGATTTCTTGCGAGAATGCTTGAAAATCAAATACTTAAAAGTCGTCCTGTGTTTGCGGGAAGACTACCTGCACTATTTGCTGGAATTTTCCCGACCCAAAAACCAGACAGGATTCGTTAACAATGATATTTTGGAGGACATTCTCAGCAAAAACATTCTGTTTTATTTGGGAAATTTTTCGCTGGCCGATGCGCGATCTGTAATTCGCACATTAACTGAGCGATCGCAGTTTTACTTACAACCGGAGCTCATCGAAGAATTAGTCAAAGATTTAGCTGGAGAATTGGGAGAAGTCCGCCCGATCGAACTACAACTTGTCGGCGCTCAACTGCAACAAGAGAACATTAGAACTTTAAGTCAATATCAGGAACTCGGCAACAATCCGCAACAAAAATTAGTAGAACGGTTTCTCGAAGAAGTCATCAAAGATTGCGGCCCGGAAAATGAAGTAGCGGCGCGCCGAGTTTTGTATTTGCTGACAGATGAAGAGGAGATCCGTCCCCTAAAAACCCGCGCCGAATTAGCCTCAAATTTAGCGACATTTGCCGAAGCAGATAAATTAGATTTAGTCTTAGAACTGTTAGTAAAATCGGGTTTAGTTTTTCGGTGGACGGAACTACCGGCAGAGCTTTATCAGCTCGTTCACGATTATTTAGTTAGCTTCATTCGCCAGCAGCAAGAATTAGATCAAAAGGCAGAATTTGAGGAACTGCGAAAGCAAAACCAAATTAACCGAGATGAAATTGAACAAATTCGCAAAGACAGAGAGCAAGATGCTTTGCTGTCGGAAGCTAGAGACAAACAGTACCAAGCGGAAGCTCAACTTTACCAAACTCGGAGATGGCAATTGCGGGCGGCGGTTCTAGGAGTGCTTGTACTCGCAGGTGTTTCAGGGATGGCATTCGAGCAAGCAAAATTAGCAGAAAGCGCGCGGCAAGAAGCAGAAAAAAGTCGGACTGATGCCCTAAATTCGGCGTCGGAAGGTTTAGTGCTTTCTAATGAAAAAAATCAATTAGGAGTGTTGGGAAATAGTATCAAAATCGGCCGTGATTCTCAGAAAAGTACAGCGCTGCCTGTGGACACTAAAAATCAAATTGCTGAAAGACTAAGACAAGCAGTTTCCGGGGTGCAAGAACGCAACCGTTTCGAGCAGCACAGCAAGTTTGTTTTGGATGTGAGTGTCAGTCCCGACGGCAATTCAGTTGCTTCGGCAAGTGCTGACAAAACTGTTAAATTGTGGAGCAAAGAAGGTAAGTTATTAAAAACTTTCAATCACCCAGATAGCGTGACGAGTGTTAGTTTTAGTCCCGATGGGAAAACGATCGCTACTGGTTGTGCCGATCGCACAATTAGAATTTGGCAAGTAGATAACGACAAAAGTGCGATTCCCTACGGGATAGCTTCGCTTCACGGCATTTTATCCGGGCACCGCGATATCGTCACCAGCGTCAGTTTCAGTCCCGACGGCAAAACCCTAGCTTCCGCCAGTCACGACAACACCGTCAAAATCTGGAACCTTGCGAACAAAAAATTGCTGCAAACCTTAACCGGACACAAAGACTGGGTACTCGGCGTCAGTTTCAGTCCCGACGGCCAAACAATTGCCTCAGCAAGTGTTGACAAAACTGTCAAACTTTGGGACCGAGAAAGTAAAACCCAGAAATTTAAAATTAATCCCAAAACATTAACCAAGCATTCTGGCATTGTTTACAGCATTAAGTTCAGTCCAAACAGTCGAGAACTCGTCTCGGCAAGTGCCGACACCACAGCTAAAATTTGGAACCGAAACGGTGAGGAAATCAGAACTCTCAAAGGACACAACGATGAAGTTGTCAGCGCGAGTTTCAGTCGCGACGGTGAAAAAATTGTCACCGGCAGTGCAGACGATACGGTGAAAGTTTGGAGTCGCAGCGGCACTTTGCTCAACACTTTTCGAGGACATCAAGACGACGTGAGGGCCGTAAGTTTCAGCGCCGACGGCACTATTGCTTCCGCAAGTAAGGACAAAATAGTGAAAATTTGGCAACCGGATAGCACTCCGCTGAATAAGATTTTATCGGGACACGGAGACTGGGTTTACAAAGTCAGTTTTAGTGCTGACAGCAAAACAATTGCTTCTGCTAGCGGGGACAAAACCGTGAGACTTTGGCACGCTGACGGCAGTTTATTCAAAATATTAGAAGGTCACAAGGATTCTGTTACCTGGGTGAGCATTTCCCCTGATGATAAAACTGTTGCTTCGGCCAGCGATGACAAAACGGTAAAAGTCTGGAGTTTAAACGGCAAACTGTTAGATACTCTCAGCCACAGCGGCATTGTCAGAAGCGTGAGTTTTAGTCC
>Ga0164305_10000456_pt1 | contig 15416 bp, 17 predicted proteins | sample Whisoiple_237_MG_FD_110215 | JGI IMG/M metagenome (GOLD analysis project Ga0164305, IMG submission 110215) | Soil microbial communities amended with pyrogenic organic matter from upstate New York, USA - Whitman soil sample_237_MG | ecosystem: Environmental > Terrestrial > Soil > Agricultural...
GCTCTGCGTGAGAAAAAACGCGAGACAAGGCGCATCCTGGAGATTGAGCGGCGGAAGTTTCGCGAACTCCCTGAGGAATGGGCTGACCGTGCTTTCCTTGCGGGGCTCCGTCAGCGCTAATACGCGAACAGCCCTACGACGGCGCGTTATCGACAAAATGAGAGGCTCGCCGGCACTCTTTGACAAAATGCCAAGACAGATGCCGGTCTAGAATGAGAATGACAGAAGATAGCGGTTCAGTCCTCAGCCTTGCCCTCGCGCCAACTTCGGCATCATTAGGGACACAATCCATTTCCGGGCATCGATTTGCAATTTCGCCTTCCTAGCCATTCCAGGGCTGCAGTTATTGGCGATCTCGATAATCTGGTCCAGTCTGGCGCGGGCCGTGAACAAATGGGAGGCCGCCATGTTCGAAGCAAAGGTCACCGACACCGTGGCGATCTCAGCTTTCGATGGCCATCGCCGGATCGCCCCAGGCCGTTATCGCGTCAGCGTCCTTCATGATGAAGGCGGCAACACCGCCGGCGCCGAGCTCATGCGCATCGATGTCGAAGGGCCGCCCTGGCCGATACGGCTCACCGCAGCACAATGGGGCCTACTCGACGGGACGAGGTATTTTGAGCGAGACAAATAGCGCTGCTTCGCGGCGATTTCGACCGTCTCGTTGATCCTTGTGCTTCTCTTTTCATCCATTCAAACCTCCGATGAACGATTCAGGCCATGGGCTCGCTTCCGCTACCTCCCCCTCCCCTTCCCGGCTTGGGCTGCGGATACCTAGAGGGATGCTTTCCAGTCTCGTTTAGCTTACATGCCCTCTATCGGTGGCCGGCCGCTCCCCCACACATTAAGCCGTGCCAGCTAAGGGGGTATCGTTGTGCAGGTTATCCCTCAGGTCGCATCACCAGTAGGGCCGTCGGAATCCGCGTTTGCGGCAAGTTCCGGCGAGACATCGCCAGTTTTTTTTTGTGAGGTCTGGCAACCCCTCGATCTTTCATGCGCCTTGTGGGCCGCGTAGGTGTCAAAGATCGTGAGAAAGACCACGCAGTTGCCCGCAATGGTCAGTGTCGAGGTATGACCGCGACGGAACCTTAGATCGCAGTCAAGCACGCCCGCAGCCGACGATCGCAGGAACGATCGTCAGCTCGCGTGCGCGAGTGCACCCTCCTTGAGCTTGAATTGAAATTGTACCCCCGCCCGAAGCGCGTGAGCGCAGGTGTAGCGGAGAGGTTCGGGCGAGCGGACCTTGTTGTTGGTATCTCTGAAGCACTTCAGGCCGCCCTGGCCTCCGGCGATTTCTTTTCGAGCGGGCGGCCCTGTCAAGTTTTGTTTGTGGCGTCTAACCCTTTGATATAGTGGAGGGCGCAAAACAGCCGTTTTGCAGCTACCACCTTGATTAGGCTGAGAACCATATAGTTGGTCAAGCTGATTTAGTCGCGCGGAACAGGCCCCTGCCCCGCACGTTCTCCCGCCAACCCGGGAGGACTAGATGAGCAAGGAAGCCAAGGGCCAGCAGCCGGAATCACTTTCGACCTTCAAGGCCGCCGCGCAGACCGACAAAAAAGTGAAGCCGAAAGAACTCGGCGTCGAGGCCGATTCCAAAACCGCGCCGCCGCGCGATGACTTGAAAGCGGAGCAGAAAGCCGCCGCCGACATCCTGCGCGCCGGCGCCGAACGCGACCCCGCTCGCGCCGCCAAGGCGATTGGCAGCCGCAAGGACAAGGATCGGCGGGACGTCTGAGTGGCCGAGGCGGCGCAGGTTGAGCTCAAGGAGAGCGGTCAGATCAAGGATTCGGCCGAGCGGCGCACCGAGCTTGCCGCCGACCGCAATGTCTTTGCCGCCGAGCGGACCTATGCCGCCTGGGTGCGCACCGGCCTCGCGGCGCTCGCCAGCGGCGTCGGCGCCAAAGCGGCGCTCAAGGACGTTATCCCCGAATACATCGTTGTCCCGGCCGGCACGGTGCTGGCCCTGTTCAGCGCCTTCTGCTTCTTCGCCGGCATCTGGCGGGAGTTTTTCTCGGCAGGCCCACCGCCGCCGCAGCCCGACATCAAAGTGCTGCCGCGCTTGGTGCTGATCGGCGTCAATTCCTTCCTGATCCTGGTGGCGCTCGCCGCCGTTTTCGGCATTTGGTTCGGCCGCACCGGCGGCCGCTAAGGTTGACACTCCGGGGACAGGCGTTTAGCAACCGCCCCATCCGGCGCGCCCTTTTGGGCGCGTTCGGTTTTTCACGCACCCGCGGTCCTGCCGTCGCGCTTAACGATCCGGCTTCGGACCTGTCGGCCCTAACACTCGGGCAGCAGGAGGGCGCGTTCCTCAAAGACAAGGGAACAGCGATGACCAAACGCGCAGAAGCAAAATACAAAATCGACCGCCGCATGGGCCAGAATATCTGGGGGCGGCCGAAAAGCCCGGTCAACCGGCGCGAATACGGCCCTGGCCAGCACGGCCAGCGGCGCAAGGGCAAGCTCTCCGATTTCGGCACGCAGCTCAAAGCCAAGCAGAAGCTAAAGGGCTATTACGGCAACATCTCGGAAAAGCAGTTTCGCAAATATTACGCGGAGGCGATCCGCATGAAGGGCGATTCCGGCGACAACCTGATCGGTCTCCTGGAGCGCCGGCTCGACGCCGTCGTCTACCGCGCCAAGTTCGCGGCGACGCCGTTTGCGGCGCGCCAGTTCGTGAATCACGGCCACGTTCGAGTGAACGGACGGCGCGTCAACATTCCGTCTTACCTGGTGAAGCCCGGCGATGTGATCGAGGTGAAGGAAAGCTCGAAGCAGCTTGTCGCCGTGCTCGAAGCGGCGCAGCTTGTCGAGCGCGATGTGCCGGAATTCTATGAGGTCGATCATTCGAAGATGACGGCGAAACTGTCGCGCATTCCGTTGCCGAACGAGGTACCCTATCCCGTCATGATGGAGCCGAACCTCGTCATCGAGTTCTATTCGCGCTGAGTTCAACCTGCGTATCGTGCAAGGCCGCCCTTTGGGCGGCCTTTTGCATTGTGGCACTGCTTGACAAGGCTCGCGACGGAGGTTGACTTTCAGGCAACCTAAACCAGCGGCATTGCTCACGCGCGTCACGGAGGAACGTCATGGACCTGACACCGCAACAGATCGCGCATTTCCACGAAGAGGGCTGGCTATTCCTGCCCGAACTCTTCAATGAAGAGGAAGTCGCGCTTCTGCGGCGCGAGGCGGAAGGCATCTATTCGCATCAGCGCCCGGAAGTCTGGCGTGAAAAGAGCGGCGCGCCGCGTACCGCCTTTGCCGCGCATCTCTACAACGAGGCGTTCCGCCTTCTCGGTGCGCATCCGCGCATGATCCGCCCCGTCGAGCAGATTTTCGGCGAGCCGGTTTACATGCATCAGTTTAAGATCAACGCGAAGTCGGCCTTCACCGGCGAAGTCTGGCAATGGCATCAGGATTACGGCACATGGAAACGCGACGACGGCATGCCGGAGCCGCGCGCGATGAACATTTCCGTGTTCCTCGACGAAGTCATGCCAATCAACGGGCCGCTCTTGCTCGTGCCGAAATCGCACAAGGCCGGCGATCTCAAAGCTGCGCACGATCTGGAGACGACATCCTATCCGCTATGGACGCTCGACAACGATACGGTGACGCGGCTCGTGCAGGAAGGCGGCATCCACGCCGCGACCGGTAAAGCGGGCGGCATGCTGATGTTCCACGGCAATCTCGTGCATGGCTCGGCCGGCAACATCACGCCCTATCCGCGCAAGATCGTGTATCTAACCTTGAACGCAGTCTCGAATTACATCCGCACGCCGACGCGGCCCGAGTTTATCGCGCATCGCGATTTCCGGCCGATCGTGCCGGTCGCCGACGACGCATTGCTGCAAGACGCGCGCAAGGTCGCCGCGGCGGCGTAAGTCACGTGAACCTGCATCAGCTTCTCGCCGCGCGTGTCGCGGCGGGGAAGCCCGTGCGCGTCGTGCTGATCGGCGCCGGCAAGTTCGGCTCGATGTTTTTGTCGCAGGTACCGACAACGCCGGGGCTCGAAATCGCGGCCATTGCCGACCTGTCACCAGACCGTGCGCGTACAGCGTGCCGCGACGTCGGCTGGGATGATGCACGCATTACAGCAACTAAGTTCACCGACGATGCTGAAGCGGCGATCGCGCGCGACGGCATCGAAGTCGTCATCGAAGCGACCGGTAATCCCGCCGCCGGCATTCGCCACGCGCGATTGGCGTTTGCCGCCGGCAAGCACATCGTCATGGTCAATGTCGAGGCCGACGCGCTGGTTGGGCCGCTGCTCGCGGAAGAAGCGCGCCGCGCGGGCGTTGTCTATTCCCTGGCCTATGGCGATCAGCCGGCACTGACGGGCGAACTCGTCGATTGGGCGCGCGCGGCGGGTTTTCGCGTCGTCGCCGCGGGCAAAGGCACGAAATATCTGCCGCTTTATCACTCCGTCACGCCGGATGACGTGTGGACCCATTACGGGCTCACGCCGGACGAAGCAAAGCGCGCCGGCATGAACCCGCAAATGTTTAATTCGTTTCTCGACGGCACCAAATCGGCGATCGAGATGGTGGCGATCGCCAACGCCACGGGACTCGATGTGCCGGAGAACGGCCTTGCCTTTCCCGCTTGCGGTGTCGACGATCTGCCGCACGTGTTGCGCCCGCGCTCCGCTGGCGGTGTGCTCGATCATTCCGGAATGGTCGAGGTCGTGTCATCGCTCGAGCGCGATGGCCGTCCGGTATTTCGCGATCTCAGATGGGGCGTGTACGTCGTTATCGAAGCGCCGAACGATTATGCCGCCGCCTGCTTCAAACAATACGGATTGAAGACCGACGATAGCGGCCGCTATGCCGCGATGTACAAGCCCTACCACCTCATCGGACTGGAGCTCGGCATCTCCGTGCTGTCAGCCGCGTTGCGCGGCGAGCCGACCGGACAGCCGCGCGAATTCCGCTGCGATGTCGTCGCAGTGGCCAAGCGCGATCTTAAGGTCGGCGAGATGCTCGATGGCGAAGGCGGCTACACCGTTTGGGGTCGGGCGATGCCGGCGCAGACGAGTCTCGCACTTGGCGCTTTGCCGATCGGCCTCGCGCATCGGCTGTCGCTGACGCGCAACGTGCCGCAAGGCGAGGTGGTGCGCTGGAGCAATGTCGATATCAGCCGCGCCGATGCGCTCATGGCGGATGCAATTAAGACCCGGCGCGCGATGGAAGCGCAGTTCGGCGGAACAGAAGCAGCTGAAAGAAAGCTGGAGACGGTCTGAATTTACTCACGCCGCCATCGATGTTGTCGTGCCGCGCGACCGGTACGACAGCGCCTCCGCGAGATGCTCGCGGCGCACCAGTGGCGATCCGCGAGATCGGCGATCGTGCGCGCGAGTTTCAAGACGCGATGGAAACCGCGCGCCGAGAGCCGCATGCGTTCGGTCGCATCGCGCACGAGATTGCTTCCGGCGGTATCGGGCCGCGCGATATCTTCGATCAACGCGGCAGGCGCGGCGGCGTTCGTCGTCAGTCCTGGCAGACCCAGCGCCGAATCACGCGCCCGCTGCAATTCGCGCGCGGCGGCAACGCGCGCCGCGACATCGGCTGAACCCTCCGCGGGTGCCGGCAAGATCAGGTCGGCGGCGCTCACCGCCGGCACTTCGATCTGCAGATCGATGCATGCAAGAACAAGACGAGAACATTTCTCCCAAACCAGTGCAGCGGCGAAACCCGGCCTTCACCCTCCCCGTTCTCCTCCCAAGGGGAGGGGGAACATCAAGGAGGCATGCGATATGGCAGGAAGAAACTGGCGAGACGAGGAGCGTTACCGCGACGATTATGGGCGCGAAGGCGCACGCAATCGCCCCGGCTATGAAGGCAGCGATTATTACGGCCGCAGCCGCAGCTATCAAGGCGGCGACTGGGGCCCGGATCGCGGTGGCGGCCCGGGTGATTACGGCCAGGATTTCGCCCGCGATGTCCGGCGCGACAGCTACGGAGATCGGGACTACGGCGGCTTCCAACCGAACAATCCATTCCCGAGCAATCGCGCTTACGAATACGACGACTGGAATCATCCGGCGGCGCGTGGCTATCGCCGCGATCCCAGTCGCTCCGGCGAGTGGAATCGCGGTCGTGATTACGGCCGCGAGCGGGGCGGTGCCTTTTGGAACAGCGACGCCGATAACCGCCGCGACTGGGAGCTGAACCGCCGCAGCTGGTCGGGCAGCGATTACGGCCGCGGCTACGGCAGTGAGGAGCGCGGCTTCTGGGATCGCGCGTCGGACGAGGTCGCCTCGTGGTTCGGCGACCAAGAGGCCGAGCGGCGCCGGCGCCAGGATCACCATCGCGGTCGCGGGCCGCGCAATTACACGCGCTCCAGCGACCGTATCCGGGAGGACGTGAACGATCGCCTCACCGACGATTGGCACGTCGATGCATCCGACATCGAAGTCACCGTCTCGGGTACCGAGATAACGCTGTCAGGGACTGTGACGAGCCGGGATCAGCGCCGCCGCGCCGAGGACATCGCAGAAAGCGTCTCCGGGGTGACGCATGTGCAGAATAATCTGCGGGTGAAGCAGCAGAGTCAGCCCTCCTCCGGCAGCGATACGTTCGCGGGCGCGCCCGGGACCACGTCCGGCGGCAGCGGCTTTGGCACCCTCGGCTCGCCCGCGGGCAATGCAAGTGCGACCGGGACCAGCACCCGCCGCTGATTCGATTCACGTTTCCGGTGGAAAGGCGCCCATGCGGCGCCTTTCTTTTTGTCATCGTGACAAGCCGGTGACAGACTTCGGCACAGGCTTTGCTATTCTCTACGGGTCAAGAGCGTGTTTCCGCGTCGGATGGGGAGCGGATCATGTCGGAAAACGTCGTCAGCCTGCATGGCGCTTACGTGCCTGCAGCGCCCGAGACCAGTAAAGTCGTGATCGAAGAGTTGGAGCGGCTTCTGGAGGCGGCGCGGTCCGGGGAGATCATCGGGCTTGCCGGAAGCTTCGTCCACAGCAACAAGACGATCACTTATTCCTATGCAGGCAAGGTTGCCGGCTTCGGCATGATCGGCGGCATCGAATGCCTGAAGGAACGCTTGCTGCGCATCGCGCTCGCGCGTGAGTGATTATGCGGAGCGTTGCCGCTCCGCATCAACGTGCTGCATCATGCGCTCGAGACCACGCTGCAGACCCGCGCGCTCCACTGCGCTGAGCGAGCCGAGTATCCCGTCCGAATAGACGCGCGCGAGCGGAACGATTTCGCCGTAGAGCTTACGACCGTTTGGGGTGAGCAATAGGAAAGATTCGCGCCGGTCTTGGACGTTGTTTTTCAATTCGAGTAGCGCGCGGGCGCGAAGCTTGGCGATCGCGCGGCTAACCACCGTTTTGTGCAGATGCCGCTCGGCTTCGATATCCTTGGCCCGCAGCATCGAGCACTCGCCAACCGTCGCCAGCACGCGCCATTCCGGAATGCTGAGACCGAAGCGCTCCGAATAGACCTCGGCGAAGCGCGAACTCGTATAGTCCGCCAGCACCGCCAGCTGGTACGGCAAGAATTCGCGTAAGCTGAACGGCTCTGCGGCTTTGACTTTCCTACGCGCGACCATGGCTTCGCTTGACCGCCTATATCCGCCCGCATAATGTCGGAGATAGTTGCTCGATGCAACTATCTCCGAACCGCTCCCTAGAAAAGCGGCTCAACGCGTGGGTGGAAATGACGGCTGAGCCGCGCAAGAGTCTTTTCCAATTCGGCTACAGGCGGTCCGCCGATCAGGACAGGCGCGAGCCGGCGCGACATCCGATCGTCGTCATCGGCGCGGGGCCAGTCGGCCTCTCCGCCGCGATCGATCTGGCGCAACGCGGACGCAACGTCGTGCTGGTCGATGACGCCGATCATATCGGCGAAGGCTCACGCGCAATCTGTTTCTCGAAACGCTCACTCGAATATTGGGACCGCCTCGGCGTCGCCGAGCGCATGGTGGAAAAGGGGATCGTCTGGCAGGTCGGCAGGGTTTTTCTCGGCGAAGAGCTCGTCTATCGCTTCGACCTCCTGCCGGAAGGCGGGCACAAAATGCCGGCCTTCATCAATCTGCAGCAATATTACGCCGAAAAATTCTTGTGCGAGCGCGTCGCCGAGATGCCGCGGATTGATTTGCGCTGGCGTAATAAGGTCGTAGGCCTGCAGCCCGCGAACGACCATGTGCGTTTGACGATCGACACGCCGGAAGGTCCCTATTCCGTCGCCGCCGATTACGTGATCGCCTGTGACGGCGCGCGTTCGAGCTTGCGCGGTATGGTCGGCGCCGATTTCGTCGGCGAGACCTTTGAGGATCAGTTCCTCATCGCCGACGTGCGGATGAATGCGGAATTCCCGACCGAGCGCTGGTTCTGGTTCGATCCGCCGTTTCATTCGGGAAAATCGGCGCTCTTGCACAAACAGCCGGACGACATCTGGCGCATCGACCTGCAACTCGGGCCGGATGCCGACGCGGAAATCGAGAAGCGGCCGGAAAACGTGCGCCCGCGCATCGAGCGGATGATCGGGCATGGCGATTTCGAGTTCGAGTGGATATCGCTGTACAAATTCCAGTGCCGGCGCATGCGACGGTTCACACATGGGCGGGTGATTTTTGCTGGAGATTCCGCCCACCAGGTGTCGCCGTTCGGCGCGCGCGGCGCCAATTCCGGCCTCGAGGACGCCGAAAACATCGCGTGGAAGCTCGATTTGGTGCTCGCCGGCAAAGCGCCGGCGTCACTCATCGATACCTACGATATCGAGCGCATCGCCGCGGCCGACGAGAATATCGGCCATTCCACGCGTTCGACCGATTTCATCGCGCCGCATTCGCAACATGAGCAGCGGCTGCGCAAAGCTGCGCTGCTGCTCGCGCGCAAGCACGATTTCGCCAAGCGCATGGTCAATGCCGGGCGGCTGTCGACGCCAAGTGTTTACGACACGCCGCTGTCGACGCCAGATGCTGATTCATGGCAGGCCGGCCCGCCGCCGGGCGCATCCATGCTGGATGCGCCGCTGCAAGACAAAAGTGGCCGCGATCTCTATTTCAGCGAAGCCTTCGCGCAGCGTCGCGGCTTCACGCTCATCGAATATGCCAATGGGCGGCCGGCAGAATGTCCGCCTGACGTATCGCGGATCACGATCGGCGACAGCGCCGACGGTTTCCGCGATGTGGCCGGCGCTTTCGCGGCGCGATACGACTGCGCCCCGGGCAGCGCTTATCTCCTGCGCCCGGACGGCTATGTCACGGCGCGGTTCAAGCAGGCGCAAGGCTCGGCAATCGTCGACGCGCTTCGCCGCGCCTGCGGTTGGCAATGAGTTCATCATGCAGCAAGCGCTTTCGACGTCCTCGAACTTCGCTAATCCCGATGCGGCTTACCGCATGATTGTCGAGGCACATCGCGGATTGAGCGACGAAGACAGCGCGGCGCTCGACGCCGCGCTGGTGCTGCTGCTGGCCAATCACATCGGGGATCTCAGGGTGCTCAAAGAAGCTCTGGAACAAGCCGCGCAGACGCTCCTAGACAAAGCGACCGCCGCACAATGAAGCTGCACGGCTACTATCGCAGCGCGGCGAGCTATCGCGTCCGTATCACGCTCAATCTTAAAGGGCTGCAGGCGGAGCACGTCTATCATCACCTCCGCAGAGGCGAGCAACGCGCGTCCGATTATCTCCAGCTCAATCCGCAAGGGCTCGTGCCGACGCTCGAGACGGATCACGGCGGTATCATCACGCAGTCGCTGGCGATTATCGAATGGCTCGACGAGACGCATCCCGAGCCGCCGCTTCTGCCCAAAAATCCGACGCCACGCGCGCGGGTGCGCGCCTTCGCAATGGTGCTCGCCTGCGACACCCACCCAATCCAGAATCTCGGCGTGCTCAACCGTCTGCGCGCAGCGAAACTGCCGGAAGATCTGGTGACGCAATGGGCGGCAGACACAAACGTAGCGGGGCTGACCGCCTGCGAGCGCTTGATCCTCACTGAACGCGGGCCCTTCTGCTTCGGCGCCGCGCCGACGCTCGCCGATGTTTGCCTCGTGCCGCAGCTTTACAATGCACGCCGCTTCAAAGTCGATGTCTCGAAATTCCGCCGCCTGCTCGAGGCCGAGGCCGCATGCCTCGCATTGCCGGCCTTCAAAGATGCCGCACCCGAACAGCAACCCGATTTCGAACCTTAAGGGAGAGCGCTTATGAATTATGCCTCGCCGCAGACAGTCGCCGATGCACGCGCCGTCGGCACCATCACGCCCGGCTATATGACGGGCTTCGGCAATTCGTTCGAGACGGAAGCGCTGCCTGGCGCACTGCCGATCGGCCGCAACTCGCCGCAGAAATGCTCCTATGGACTTTACGCGGAGCAGCTCTCCGGCTCGCCTTTTACGGCGCCGCGCGCGGCAAACGAGCGCTCCTGGCTTTACCGGATTCGGCCGTCGGTGAAACACAGCGGCCGGTTCGAGAAGATCGACATCGGCCTGTGGAAGACGGCGCCCTGTGCGGAGGCGGACATTCCGATCGGCCAATTGCGCTGGGGCCCGATGCCGCTGCCGAACGAGCCGCAATCGTTCGTTGAAGGCGTGCGCACGATGACGACGGCGGGCGACGCCAATACGCAGACCGGCATGGGCGCGCATGTCTACCTGATCACACGCTCGATGCAGGATGAGGTGTTCTACAATGCCGATGCCGAGATGCTATTCGTCCTGCAGCAGGGCAAGCTGCATTTCTTCACCGAGTTCGGCGTCATCGACGCGGAGCCGGGTGAGATCGTTATCATTCCACGTGGGGTAAAGTTTCGCCTGGAGCTGGTGGACGGCCCGGCGCGCGGCTATCTCTGCGAGAATTACGGCGGCGCGTTCACGCTGCCGGAACGCGGGCCGATCGGCGCGAATTGCCTCGCCAATTCGCGCGACTTCATGACGCCGGTCGCGGCTTACGAGGATCGTGAGGTCACGACGCAGCTTTATGTCAAATGGGGCGCCCAGCTTTATCGCACGACGCTTGGCTATTCGCCGCTCGATGTCGTCGCGTGGCACGGCAATTACGCGCCCTACAAATATGATTTGCGGCGCTACTCGCCTGTCGGCCCGATCCTCTATGATCATGCCGACCCCTCGATCTTCACCGTGCTAACCGCACCATCGGAGACGCCGGGCACGGCGAATATCGATTTCGTGATTTTTCCGGAACGCTGGCTCGTCGCGGAAAACACCTTCCGCCCGCCCTGGTACCACATGAACATCATGTCGGAATTCATGGGACTCGTTTACGGCCTCTATGACGCGAAACCTGAGGGTTTCGTGCCGGGCGGGATATCGCTGCATAATTGCATGCTGCCGCATGGGCCAGACGCGCAGGCTTTCGAACATGCAAGCAATGTCGAACTGAAGCCGGTGAAACTTGAGGGCACGATGGCCTTCATGTTCGAGACGCGCTTCCCGCAGCACGTGACGCCGTACGCCGCCGAGCTCGACACGCTGCAGAGCGATTATGCCGATTGCTGGAACGGATTGCAGAAACGCTTCGACCCGACGCGGCCGTAAGATCGCATGGCAAGCAATCCCAACGATCCGACTCTGCGCTCCTTCATCGAAGTCGCGCCGGATTCGGATTTCCCGATCCAAAACCTGCCGTTCGGCGTGTTCTCGACAGGGAACGCGCCGGCGAAACGCGTCGGGGTGGCGATCGGCGATTTCATTCTCGATCTCGCCGAACTCGAACGGCGGGGCCTGCTCACACCGGAGACAGGCGCGCGCGTTTTTGATCGCGCCTCGATCAACGCCTACATGGCACTCGGACCAAAGGTTTGGTCGGCGACCCGTGCGCGTATCAGCGAACTCTTGCGGCACGACAATCCGACGCTGCGCGATGATAAGGAACTGCGCGATTTCGCATTAGTTCGGCGCGACACAGCCACCCTGCATCTGCCGATCGAAGTCATGGGCTTCACCGACTTCTATTCCTCGCGCGAGCATGCGAGTAACGTCGGCAAGATGTTCCGGCCGCACGGCGAGCCGCTGATGCCGAACTGGCTACACATGCCGATCGGCTATAACGGCCGCGCCAGCACGGTCGTTGTGTCCGGCACGCCGGTGCGCCGCCCGAACGGTCAGATGAAACGGCCGCAGGCGAATGCCCCGATTCAGGGTCCATCGCGGCTGCTGGATTTCGAGCTGGAGATGGGCGTCGTCGTTGGCCAGGCAAATGCCATGGGCACGCCGATCGGCATGGCTCAGGCTGAGGATATGATTTTCGGCTTCGTGCTGCTCAATGATTGGAGCGCCCGCGACATCCAGCCTTGGGAGCAGCCGCCGCTCGGGCCGTTTCAGGCCAAGGCTTTCGCCACCTCGATCAGCCCCTGGGTCGTGACGCGCGAGGCGCTGGCGCCTTTCCTGGTCGAAGGACCCGTCCAGGACCCGCCACCCCTCCCCTACTTGCGCCGCAACGGCCCACAGAACTATGGCATCGCCCTCGAAGTCGCTCTCCGCACAGCTCAAGCCGAAACGGTCATCTCCGACACCAATTTCAAGTACATGTATTGGTCAAGCGCCCAGCAGCTTGCGCATCATGCCTTCTGCGGCTGCGCCATGCGCGTCGGCGACCTGCTCGGCTCGGGTACGATCAGCGGGCCGGAGAAGCACGAGCGCGGCAGTCTGCTCGAACTTTCCTGGAACGGCACCGAACCGCTGACCTTGCAGGACGGCACGCTGCGCACCTTCTTGGAAGATGGGGATACGCTGATCCTGCGCGGTTACGCACAGGGTCAAGGCTATTGCGTCGGCTTCGGCGAATGCGCCGGCACGATCCTGCCGGCGGTTCCGCCGCCGGTGTGACAAGGGCGAGAACGGCGGAGGTGACGCGTCTTCGTCACAGCTTCGTCTTGATCACGTCCGCACGGTCGCTCAGAGGATGCCTTGAAGCAGCACAACTAACGCGTGCGCTTCCTTAACCCTCGTCTATAAGAGACGGGAACAGGTTCGGGGAAATCGGCCTAAACCGAATGGGTTTGCTGGCTCGCGCTTCGAACGCTCCGCTGTAGAGTTTCGCCTTGATGAATCGTCCCGTAGGTCCCGAAGTCATTGCCGCTCCGATCGACACCGGCCTTCGGGCGGTCGTGGGCATCGCCGGTTATTATCGCATCGCCGCCGACCCGCATCAGCTCGAGCGCGAACTGGCGCTGACCGGCCGCTTGTCGAATGAAGACGATCTCGTCCGCGCTGCCCGGCTGATCGGGTTAAAGGCGCGCGTCGTCCGCGGCATCGGCTGGAAGCGGCTCCTGAGCATTCCGACGCCCGCGATCGTGCGCCTCAATGACGGCTCCTTCAGCATCCTGATTGCGCGCGCGCCGACGGGCGAATGCCGCATCGTCAATCCGATTACCAAATTCTTCCGCGAATTGCCGGCCGAGAAACTGTTCGAGGAGATCGAGCCGGTCGTCATCCTGGTGACGCGCCGTTTCCGCGGCGAAGGCTACGATCCGAAGACGTTCGGCTTCCGTTGGTTCCTGCCGTCGATCTGTCGTTACCGCAAACCGCTCGCGCATGTGCTGCTTGCCTCGCTTTTCGTGCAGATATTCGCGCTGGTGACGCCGATCTTCTTCCAGGTCGTCGTCGACAAGGTGCTCACGCACAAGGGCTACTCGACGTTGTACGTGCTTGTCGCCGGGCTCGTGCTGATCGGACTGTTCGACGTCGTGCTGCAATATCTGCGCACCTACGCGCTGTCGCACACGACGAATCGCATCGATGTGGACCTCGGGCAGCGGCTGTTCCGGCATTTGCTGCGCCTGCCGATCGCTTATTTCGAAACGCGCGCGGCGGGCAAGACGGTCGCGCGGGTGCGGGAACTCGAGAACATCCGGGCTCTTTCCTGACCGGGCAGGCGCTATTCTCGGCTTTGGATTTCGTCTTCTGCTTCGTCTTCATCGCCGTGCTGCTTGCCTATTCCTGGAAGCTGATGCTGATCGTCCTCGCCTCGATCCCGCTCTATTTCCTGATCGGCTTCCTTGTGCGGCCGCCGCTGCGCGAGAAGGTGAAGGAGAAGTTCAATCGCGGTGCCGCGAGCCAGCAGTTCCTGGTGTGAGACTGTCGTCGGCATGCAGACTGTGAAATCCGCCGCGGTCGAGCCGCTCATGCAGGCGCAATGGGAGGAGCGCCTCGCCGCTTATGTTCCCACCGGCTTCGAGGCGCAGCTCATGGGCGCCGGCGGCCAGCGGGCGATCCAATATGTGAGCAAGCTCACGACCGCGCTGCTCCTGCTCTTCGGCGCCTATGCGGTCATCAACAACGCAGGTTTCAGTCGAGCGGCTCGGCGATATCCTCAACATGCCGCCCGAGCGCGTCCACGCGATAAGCGCGGTGCCGCCGCGGCCGCGCGGCGCGATCGAGGTCAAGCACGTGCTCTTTCGCTATCGGCCGGGTGGACCCGAAGTCCTCAAACACATGTCCGTGCCGATCCGCGCCGGCGAGGTCGTCGGCATCGACTTGCCTGAGCCTGACGGTCCGACGAACTTTTGAAGCGCGACAAAGGCCTCTATTCCCGGCTTTGGGCGCTGCAGACAGCACAGGCTTCCGCATGACTTTGGTAAGCGATTCAAAAAAGGAACTCGTGGCGGCAAAAGCCGCCGTGCCGGCGCGGCCATTCCGCTTGTCCGATCACGAATTTCTTCCAGCCGTACTGGAAATCCTGGAGACGCCTCCCTCGCCTGTGCGCATTTGGCTCCTGGTGATCATCTGCGCATTTGCTGCGGCAGCGTTAGCATGGTCCTATTTCGGTCGGATTGACGTCATTGCGACCGCGCAAGGCAAATTTCAGCCGACCGGTCGTGTGAAAATTGTCCAGCCGCTCGACACCGGCAAGGTGCTCGCCTCATATGTAGAGAACGGTAAGCAACTGAACCAGGGCGACGTGTTGGTCGAGCTCGATCCCGGCCAGGAAGCAGCGAGGTCGCCGAATTTACGAGCAACGTCGCCTCATATCGCGCCGAGGCGGTTCGCCGCCATGCCTCGATTGAAGCAGCGGGCACAAAACACACGACCAACGCTCCGCCAATCACCTGGACCTCCGACATTCCGCTGCCGATCCGTCTGCGCGAGGAGCGGGTGATCGCGAGCGATCTTGCCCAGCTCAACGCGCAGGTGGCGAGCCTCAACGCACAGGCCAATCAGAAGCGAGCCGAGCGTGATCGCCTGGTGTCGACGATCACCTCGCAAAAGCAGCTGATCGCGACAATCCAGGCCTCTTCGGTGACGACCGTCGGCCAGGTTCTCACGTCAGGCGAAGAGATCATGCGCATCGTGCCGGAAGATGCCGCGCTCGAAATCGATCGGCATCGACGGCACGAACATTCCGCTGCAGGCCGGCATGGCGACGACGGTCGAGATCAGGACAGGCAGCCGGCGCATTCTGGAATATATTTTCTCGCCGCTCGTGCAGATCGGCTCCGA
>Ga0164305_10000457_pt1 | contig 15395 bp, 14 predicted proteins | sample Whisoiple_237_MG_FD_110215 | JGI IMG/M metagenome (GOLD analysis project Ga0164305, IMG submission 110215) | Soil microbial communities amended with pyrogenic organic matter from upstate New York, USA - Whitman soil sample_237_MG | ecosystem: Environmental > Terrestrial > Soil > Agricultural...
AATACTCCGGACAGTTTTTGAGACCGAGGCTGAAACCCTCATTCTACCGTTAGCATATGACCTCACTGAGAAGGCTGAAACCCGCATTCTGCCGTTAGTGATTGAAAACTGTCCGGACTATTGTCATAGCTGTCTACAATTAACTCATACTCTGTGAGTATTTCTTTAACTACCATCAAGTCAGATTCGTTTTTTTTGACTTGTTCAATTAAACTGGATGGTAGCAATTATCTCAGTATGGGCAACCAATAATTAAATGTATCATTGGCTGTAGATTCACTTACTCCAAACTGAATGCCAAGAATTTTAAATGTGGTCAGATGTCTGAGATAAACCCAGGTTAAAATTATTTGTTATTTTAGAGATAATTTGGGTTGACGCCCACCTCCACCGGAGATTATTCTAATTTTCTTGGATTCTAAGTCCGCTTGTTTTTCGTGATGTAATCGTTCCGCATTTTGAATTAACTGTTGTAACTGTTCATACCGCAGACCAATTAACCTCTGTGTTTCTTTAGGATTTTCTTCAACATGGTTCAGTATATCGCTCATATTTCTGTGTCAAAAAAGATATCTGATGTTCTTTTACCACAGAATGTTACTATTTTGGAGATGTCTATTGGCAAAGGAAACTTAAATGTAATTAATTGTTGATTTAGCAGTGATGTATTATTGTCATAAGGCTGGCGATATATAGCAATCCTAAATGATTCAGATAAATTTGTAGGGGTAGTGCTAAGAGTGCCTAACCCCTATCTATCGGGCAACCGGGCGTGGGATTGCCCCTACAATAATTATGCAAATGATGCGAGGATTGCTATATGCTCGAAATTAATAGTTAGTAAGGGTCGGATTTTTGACGTTTTATGGATGAAGAAGATTTAATTCATGCCCTCATGTCACTTTTTAGTGATTCCTAACTGAGTGATGATCTCGTTGCACAGATATTTTGGGTGTTTTTACTCACTATTATCTCGGATGATTCACTTTCACCCCCTCAATCCGCCGGTAGTGCCAGTTGGAGGTGCGGAATGTGGGTTTTAATTTCCCCCCACGGGGGGAAATTTAGTTTAAATTGTGTGAAATTTGCCTTCAACTTTTTCTCGTCTGCTTTTGTTTGTGTAGGCGCAGTTTCTAACCGCCCGGACTTATTTAAGTCGTATACTCCGCATTAATCTTCACGTAGTCGTAACTCAAATCGCATCCCCAAGCTTTCGCAAAACCGCTGCCATTCCCGACACTAACCTGAATTACAACCGTATCAGCCTTCAAATATTCTCCCTCCGCAGCCGCTTTCATATAATTACTTGCAGCAGCGCGATCGAACTCTTTAGGTTGTCCGTTTTCCATCATTAAAAAATCCCCTAATTGAATCCGCAAATTCTCTTGATCGAAAGGTACACCAGCGCGCCCAGCCGCCGCCGCAATTCTGCCCCAATTCGGATCGCGTCCGAAAATAGCAGCTTTCACCAAAGAAGAACCGACAATTGTTTTGGCAATTTTACTCGCAGAAACTTCATCCAGCGCGCCACTAACTTGCACTTCTACCAAACAAGTTGCACCTTCGCCGTCACGGGCGATCGCCTTTGCTAAATGCACGCAAACTTCTGTCAGCATCGCCTCTAATTTTTCAGCATCTGCCCCCATTTCCGTAATTGCCGGCGTGCGGGATTGACCGTTCGCCAAAGCAATTAGCGAATCGTTGGTACTGGTATCGCCGTCAACAGTAATTTGATTGAAACTTCTGTTAGCCGCCCGACTCAGCATTTCTTGCCACAAATGCGACGACACTGCTGCATCACAAGTTACAAATGCCAGCATTGTTGCCATATTCGGGTGAATCATTCCCGAACCTTTGCAAATGCCGCCGATGCGGACGGGTCGATCGCCAAACATGGTTTCCAGGGCGATCGTTTTCGGCACTAAATCAGTCGTACAAATAGCCTTAGCCGCCGCATCGGAACCAGTTTCCGATGCCTCAGCAACTAATCGGGGAATTGCCGCCCTCAGCGGCTCCATTTTTATCCGCTGTCCGATGACGCCAGTGGAGGCCAAAAGAATAGATTCTGGAGGAATATTCAGCGCTTCTCCCAACAATTTGGCACTTTCGAGGGCATCTGCCAAACCTTGTTCGCCAGTAGCAGCATTAGCTTGTCCCGCATTGCACAAAATTGCTTTGGCGCTGGGTTTAGCTTGCAAACGCTGGCGGCAGTAGTCCACACAAGCGGCCCGGACAGTGGAGGTTGTGAAGACTCCGGCGGCGATCGCATCCACCTCTGACAAAATTAAACTTAAATCTGGCAAGCCTGAAGGCTTCAAACCCGCTGTAATTCCCGATGCTCGATACCCTCTGGGTGCTGTAACTCCGCCGTCAATTTCTTTCCAGTCCGACATGATGACCTCCCTAGTAGCCTTCAATCTGCTGAAAGGGGATTATACCATTTTAGATTTTAGATTTTAGATTTTAGACTTCGGCGTGAGCGCTAGAGGAGAACGATTTTAGATTTTAGATTTTAGATTCCCCATTCTTTTGAACCCAATTTCCCATTCTCCATTCCCAATTCCCAATTCCCCATAAAACTAATCGCGGCTTCCAATCTAGAGTTAGAACTCAAGAAGAAGTCGCGACGGTTTTGTAATTGACATTATTAATTTTTAGTTGGCAAACAACAAACTCGATTCAACTATCTCGCCGTTGAAAAAAGGGGTTATTTGCGATCAATACTCGCTGGAGAACCAGCATCTAAACCAACTTCAGCAGCCACACGGCTCAGCATGGATTCCTGACGGTTTTTAACGACGTGTTGATGGCGCATCATCAGGTTGCGGGCTTGTTCTTGAGTTGACATAACTGATTTCTCCAAATTATAGGTAATAACTTCGTAGACAATTGTCGAAATTGAGCTTGCCCTAGCTCATAGTGGCGTGGCTGCGATCGTAACTGGCTTGAAAGCTGGGCTGCGGTTTGCCTTGAATGTGACCCCAGTAGTGCGTATCTTCCATCCCGACTTCGGTGGCGGTGCGGTTGAGCATGGATTGCTGGCGGTTCTTCACCAGTTGGTGGTGGCGCATCATCAGAGAGCGAGCTTGATTTTCGGTAGACATATGCGGTTCCTCCGTTTTCTTTAGATTAATGTTGGGCTGGTTTTTTCTTCTCTTCTATGACTATAACAGACAATTCTGTATCTAAAGCTACCAAATTAAAATTGTCACAAAACTTTACAATTGGGCTGTGGGGCGAGAATCTCGATCGAGGTTGCAGGGAGTGCGATCGAGCGCAAGGCTAGTTGATTCAGGCCCAACCTCAGAGGCTGTAAAAGCGACAAAGGATACCAACTTAGCCTAATCGCCAGACCATAAACAGCCGTGAAACCCTTTGCCCCATCTGGTAGACCAAAAGAGAGAACCTGTGTGCTCGCTTCACGTTCAGGAACACTTGCTGTTGTGACACCACGCGCAGCACTAAGTCGAAGGTATCAAGGGCAGTGTGGCGTTTTCGACCCTTGGTGCATGAAGGCTTTGTCAAACCCGACCCTCTGATGAACCATCGTTGCCGTCGCAATACTTTGACCAAAAATAATGGGACACAAGCCCCCTCCTTCTAGGACAGCTTTCTGTTAACTGTGTTAATATATTTATGTAGAGGTTTTCCACGTCAAATGTTTGTCAAGGAGTTTAAAGCGAAAGGGAAAACAACTCAATATTCAGCGATAGACGAGGCGATTAAAACTGCTCAATTTGTCCGCAACAAGTGTGTCCGTTTTTGGATGGATAACAAAGATGTGGGGCAGAATGAGCTGTATCGCTATAACACATTGTTGAGAGCTGAGTTTCCTTTTGTTAACGCCTTAAACTCCCATGCTTGTCAAGCTTCGGTCGAACGAGCTTATTCATCAATTGCTCGGTTCTACGACAACTGCAAGAAGTCTATTCCCGGAAAGAAGGGTTTTCCAAAGTTCAAGAAAAACTGTCGCTCTGTCGAATACAAGACAAGTGGTTGGAAGCTTTCCGAGACTCGCAAGCAGATAACCTTCACCGATAAAAAGGGAATCGGCAAGCTCAAACTAAAAGGTACATGGGACTTAAACTTCTACCAATTAGACCAGATAAAACGGGTTAGGCTAGTGCGTCGTGCCGATGGCTACTACGTTCAGTTCCTAATCAGTGCTGATAACAAGGTGGAGTCTGAACCCACAGGTAAAACAGTTGGCTTAGATGTGGGACTCAAAGATTTCTATACAGACTCCAACGGTCACACCGAACCCAACCCTAAGTTTTATAGAATCGGAGAAAAACGTCTAAAGTTTCGACAACGGCGTGTTTCTCGCAAGAAAAAAGGCTCTGCCAACCGCAAGAAAGCCATTAATCGACTCGGACGAGTACACCTCAAAATAAGTAGGCAGCGTGAAGAACACGTCAAGAGACTGGCACGTTGCGTAATCCAATCTAACGATTTGGTTGCCTATGAAGACTTGAGGATTAAGAACTTAGTCAAGAATCACTGTCTCGCCAAATCGATTAATGATGCGGGTTGGTATCAATTCAGGAAGTGGCTAGAGTATTTCGGGGTAAAGTTTGGCAAGATAACCGTAGCGGTCAATCCTGCCTACACTTCCCAGCAATGCTCTAACTGCGGTGCAACAGTCAAAAAGTCTCTATCTATGAGAACTCATGCCTGTGGGTGTGGATTCGTTCTAGACAGAGACTGGAATGCTGCTATCAACATCCTGAAATTAGCCTTGAGTACCGTGGGGCACACGGGAACTTGGGTCAAAGACCCGAACGCTTCGGGAGATTCGACCTCTACTCTGGTTGGAGCAATCCAGTCGCAAGCAAGTTGGGTCTATGAACGAAGAATCCCATCGCCTTTAGGCATGGGAGTGTCAAACGAATGCTACTCGGCGACTTCCGCTTCCGCTTCCGCTTCAGGTGCATCTGCCACATCTTGCTTGATCGTCAAATAGCGAATCACTTCTTCGCTCAGACGCATCGCGCGCTCCAGGGTAAAAATTGCAGCGCCCGGAGCTGTATAGTTCATTTGAACGTATACTCCGTCCCGGTGCTTGCCGATTTCGTAAGCCAAACGGCGCTTGCCGCGGTGCTGAGTTTCGATGTTTTCAGCACCTTGATCGCGCAAAATAGTTTGATATTTAGCGATCGCCTGGTCTGTCATTTCCTCACCCAAATCAGGGCGCAGAATGTACATAGTTTCGTAAATAAACGGTTTCATGGCAATAATCCCCTTATGGACAACAAGGCTTCTCACGAAGCAAGGACTTATTATCATATCCCAACAATGAACAATCTCAAAACTAAAAAACCAAATTCCCCAAACAACACTCCCTCGCCGTGGAGCACCCTGTGGACGTACAGCATCATGAGCGCGATCGCACTTTTAATGCTGTTTCCCTTGCTGTGGCTGCTCAGTACCTCCCTCAAATCCCCCAACGAAAACATCTTTCAATTTCCCCCGCAACTGTGGCCGCAACAGCCAACCCTCGAAAACTTCATCAAAGTTTGGCAAACCAACCCCTTCGGCCGCTACCTTTTCAACAGCACTCTAATTGCCGGCCTCACAGTTAGCATCAACGTCCTCTTTTGTGCCCTCGCCGCTTACCCCTTAGCCCGACTCAAATTTCGCGGTCGCGAAGCCATCTTAATCACGATCGTTTCCACAATCATGATTCCCTTCCAAATAGTCATGATTCCCCTGTACGTATTGACAGTACAACTAGGACTAAAAAATAGTTACCTAGGCGTAATCTTTCCCGGACTAGCCTCAGCCTTCGGCATATTTTTATTACGACAAGCCTTCCTAGCAGTTCCCAAAGAACTCGAAGAAGCTGCCCGCATCGACGGCTGCAGCGAATTAGGTATTTGGTGGCACGTCATGATTCCGGCAATTAAGCCAGCTTTAGTCACCCTAGGAATTTTTGTATTTATCGGTTCTTGGAGCGACTTTCTGTGGCCGCTGCTAGTTTTAGACAGGCCGGAATATTACACGTTACCTTTAGGGGTAGCCAATTTAGCCGGGACATTTTCTTTAGATTGGCGTTTAGTTGCGGCGGGTTCTATTATTTCTATTGTTCCCGTTTTGGGACTCTTTTTGCTCTTGCAAAAATACATTGTGCCTACAGAAACTGCTGCGGGAGTCAAAGGATAGAATGAGGGCATGGGGAATGGGGAATGGGGCATGGGGCATGGGGATTGGAAGTCCAAAATTAGTATTTATTCCTTCTGCGATACAACTCACAAAATTTATTTGTTATGTACGAACTACCGGAGATCCGCTGGATTTTTGACCGCGCTGGGGTTGTAGATACTATCATCGCTTTTGCAAATGCGATAAATGCCCCCGACTGGCAAAAATTGCGATCGCACCTAGCCGGCGAAAGAGATATCGACTCCTCGGAATTTCGAGGAATCAAACAAACTGTGGTAATTTTCAGCGACAATCCTGAACGGCATGGCGCTTTGCGGGGCAAATCGCAATGAAATCTCATTCACAACTCAAATACGAACTGATTTTTCCTAACTAAAAATTTCTGCCTATCTGGGAGTAAAAACTGCACTAGGGTAAGCAATCCGCTTGTGATTGAACTGTTCCCAAACTCGCACAAAAATCTCCGCAATTAGAGACATATCCTCCCGCGTTAAATCCGAATCAATCAACTGATTATCCTGCCAGCGAGCCCTCAAAATCTTATTAACCATATTCAAAGCCTCTTCATGAGTAGCATCCTTGAGCGATCGCAAAGCAGCCTCACAAGAATCCGCCAGCATCAAAATCCCGGTTTCCCGCGACTGCGGAATCGGCCCATCGTAGCGAAAATCCTCCTCCCTCACTTGGCGACTTGCGATTGTTAACTTGGAATTATCCGCATCTGGCAAAGCAATCTTTAAATCTTCTATTTCTTTTGCAGCAATTTGCTGCGCTTGGTGGTAGAAATAAGCAATTAACATTGTACCTTGGTGCTCGGGAATAAACGCCTGAATTGCTTTCGGCAATCGATGCTTCCGCGCCATCACCAACCCCTCGGTAACGTGCTTTTTAATAATCTCCGCGCTCGCCCAAGGGTCATTAATTTCATCATGTTTGTTGACCCCGCCCATTTGATTTTCACAAAATCCGAGCGGGTCGTGCATTTTTCCAATATCGTGGTATAATGTCCCAGTTCTGACCAGCTCAACATTGCAGCCGAGTTCCCGGGCCGCAGCCTCCGCCAAACTCGCCACAAACAGCGTGTGCTGAAAAGTCCCCGGAGCCTCTGCAGCCAACTTCTTCAACAGCGGGCGGTTGGGATTGGCAAGTTCCGCCAGCCGGATCGGCGTAATCAAGTCAAAAACGTGTTCCAAATAAGGGCTGATGCCGATCGCCACAACGCTCCAAGCCAAACCGGCCAAACTTTGCGCGCCCACCGTACCGAGCACGACGTACCAAATCGCACCGGCAGCCGCGCTGGCAATCAAAGTCCCCACCAGATAAACCGTGCCCTGAGTCAAGCCGACAGCCACGCCCAAAAGAGCCAATTCCTCGCGCGATCGCAGCCGCCCGGCCATAAAAGCGCCCAACAATCCGCCCGCCCCGCTAGCCACCAAATGAATCACGTCCACATTTAAGCCAACGGGCAGCAGCGCCGACAGCAGCCCCACCACCGTCACTCCCACTGCCGAACCGTAGAAGCCGCCCGCTAAAATCCCGATCGCCGGCAAACTCGTCCAAGGCAGCCCCAAACTCACCAGCACCGGGGCGCTCAAAGTCAGCAGCAGCAATAACAAATGATCTCTCCGGCGCAAGCGGTAGTGCCTTTCCACCAGCAGTACGATCGCAATTGCCCCCGCGACTAAACAAACAAAACCCGTCAGCCCCAGCCAATTCACCCCCCGTCGGCTTAAACCAAAATAGTCCAGCAACACGAAATCTTCCTGCGAGATCTCTTCTCCTTGTGCAACAATTATCTCGCCCCGATCTACTGCGATCATCACCGGTTTCACCTTTTGCGCCGCTAATTCAGCTAGCTGTTTGGTTTCCTCGCGATCTCTCACCAGATTTGGCTGCAAAATCGCTGTTAAACCCTCCACCGCCAAAGCTTGGGACTCTAACGGCACTTCATCAGCCACTTGCAACTTCACGGCTTCTTTCAAAATCTCTCTGGGCAACCCCTGCGGGATACCTTGAGCCACCATCCTTTTTGCCGCCCGAGTTATACCGGTTTGGGTTTTCTGCCAAGCTGCATCCGACCAATCAAACAGCGAAGTATCGTAAATCTGTGGCAGCCCCACAACCGAAGGTTTTCCCAGCGCCTCCACAGCATTGAGATAGCGCCGGCGAGCCGAGGAAATACTGTCTGTCAGGCTTTGAAATTCTGCTGCCCGGACCGATCGGCTGTAAGCTTGCAGTTGAGCGATAGCATCTTGCTGAGACTTGTTCTCCATCTGCGTAGCACTTGCGGGGGAATCCAAACTCAACCGCTCAGAAGTTGCACTTTTGTCACCCGCTTGCGCCAAAATCGATCGCCACTCCCACTCCGGACAGCCCCGCAAGTAAATCTGAGCCGCATTTGAGAGCACCGAGGGACTCACAAACGGAAACGGGCCTACCGCCTCCCGCAGCTCGCTTCCCTGCTGCAAAAATTGTTGCAATTCTCGATAAATTTGTCGATCGACCGCAGAATCCAGCATTAATATCGCTACAGCTCCCATCCGCGCTGCTTTCCGCTGTTCTTCAGTAGTTTTGTAATCGGGGATGCTAGCAGTAGCAGGAGCCTTAATCGTCTGAGGAGCTTTTGTCCCCACATCCAGTTTCGGCTGGTTGTAAAAGCGGTGGCCCAGAGTGCTGCTTAGGGAAACTACCGCTACGAGCGCCAAAATAGGGGAACGAGCTTGATTTTTGAGGCTGGAGTTGGAGGTTTTACTTGTAAATTTAGTAGTAAAAGTCTCGGGAAGAAGCCATTTCTGGCGCGACAAAGGGCTCAGGAGAGACCCGCCAGCGCGTGAGGTATCTGCTTTTCTGCTGCCATTTTGCACTTTAGCAATGTGTTGGCGCAGTGAGCGCGCAGCCCCTAGCTGCTCAATCTGTCGCATCAATGAGGAGAGCGTATTCATTTGTGTCGAAGATATATCACTGTTATCCAGCAGCTTTGTCAGTATTTCTGACTATGCATCTTGATTGATTTTATCCGAACTACCCTGGCTGAATATTCAACCCTCCAGGCTACTTTGCCTAACTATCGCCAGCAGTTGGCTTTCCTGACGGTAGCCAACAACGCAAGCAGCTTCTTGGCTTCCCTTGTCTATCTTGAAATAAACTCGCGCGTCAGGGCTAAAAACCTTGTTTCTCCGTAGATGCTTCGTTTTCCAACCCCATATTCTCGTTTCAACCCGGCTTGTTGGGGCAGGGGCGTCCGATTTAATTTTCACATTTAATTTTTCACTTTTTAATCTTTAATTCTCGCTCTCCTTCCACTTTAGCTTTTGACTTGTTAATGGCTAATTGCTAATTTCTGGTTTCCCCTTACCGTTAAAAGCTCGAAACTTTATATTTTACGAGGTCTAATGACATAAGGTGCAGCCACCGATCGGGCTAGCGCTGCCGAATCCAGTCCGGCATCGGGGCTGTAAACTCCTGCCCAAACAGCAAACAGGTTATTTGCTAACTCTACAATTTTTGCATCGCTGCCCGTTCCCCAGAGCGAGGGTTCCCGGCCCTCGGCTAGCTGCTGCGATTTAACGTCAGCCGAAGATACCTGTCGCCATTCTACAGGAATCGCAGCAACGCCGTTATAGGCTCCAGACAAGGCTCCCGTCAAAGCGCAGGTTATTTGTCCGGCTATACCACAGCGGGCAGCCCGCACCACTGACAAGCGCAAGTCTTCTGGGGTGTTCAAGAAGCAGTAGAAAGCTAGGGCTATGGGAATGAAATTTCCAGGGTTGACAATTGACTCGGTTTGTAATTTTTTCTTGCCTTCGCCCTGTCTTTCTCGCAAAGCTGTGGCGCTTTTGCACAGATGAGTGGCGGCTGTTTCTAAATCGGCTCCCTTTTCTAGTAGTATTTGCACTTGCAGCAGCAGCTCTGTTATGGCATTATCTGTTTTCAGGTAGGCAAGTGTTTGCTCGATCGCGGTCGCGGGGTCAAGTTTTTCTTTGAGAGATCGGGCGATCGTATATGCTACTGCTAAAATTGCTGTTTCCCATTCTGGCTGGTTTTCGTTGTGCCAAACCTCTATCGCCAGCATGATTTTTTCTCGCAGCTTGGCTTTATTTTCGTGAAAAAACATCGCCGATGGCAGCGCCGCAACGGCAGCTTCACCAGGGTTAAGCAGGGTTTGAAACTCACTGTTGCGGGGATGGTAGATTTCGGACTTGGCAAATGCTTCCCAAGTATCGCGCCAATCTTTTAAATCTAAACCCCTACACCGAATTAAACTTTCAGAACACGCTACCGCAAGTCTCCCGGATTTGGATGAGTCTTTGCCACTTGGGATTTTACTGTTGACAGAATTCAACGCTAATGTTTCCCCTCTTAGGGTCAATTGTTGGTGTTTCGTCAGTTGTAAAATCGGCTGCAAGTCTTCTGTTTGGGGGGGAATACCCACGAGTTGCCTCTGGTATTGCAGGCCTAGAGAGTCTCCTAAAACTGCCCCCAGGATGGTTCCTTGAAACTTGCTCAACAGGGAATGCCGCATTTGAATTTAACTCAAGTTGTTAGTAATTGGTAATTGGTAATTTGTAATTTAAAATTTTTCCTGGTTTGCTTCTTTGCCTAACTGTTGTGATTGATTTTCATTCAACCCAAACATATAAGGGCTGGTTTTCCATCTAAAACCTGCCCTCATCCGATCGCTACAATCGGTAAATTTTTAATTTTTAATCAGGTAACTAACTAGAGCTTGCAGCCCCAGCCGATAACTTTCTGAGCCAAAACCGCTGATTTGCCCGATCGCCACCGCTGCGATAAACGACTGGTGCCGAAAAGCTTCCCGCCGGTAAATATTGCTCAGATGAACTTCTACCGCAGGGATATTCACCGCGGCGATCGCGTCTCTAATTGCCACACTCGTATGAGTATAAGCTCCAGCATTAATCAATAAGCCTTGGTGCTGGCCTAACATCGAGTGAATTGCATCCACCAACACCCCTTCATGATTCGACTGCTGAATTGAGACTTGCACCTGGAGGGCTTGCGCTTCTCGTTCTAGCAACTTGTTGATATCATTTAAAGTCGCAGAACCATAAACTCCAGGTTCTCGCTGACCCAATAGATTTAGATTAGGGCCGTGAAGTACCAGGATATTTAACAATTTTAAAATTTCCAGCGCCACAAAAATTATGAGTGTTTTGACATGGGATTCAGAACCAGTCTGCCACCTCAAACGTCAAACCTTAAACCTCAAACTTCTAATTCAGTCCCGACTACCTGCGATTCCTCGGTTGGTTGACAGGAATACGAATCGGTTCGAGTTCCGGTTCTGGTTCTGGACTCAGCAGTCCTTCTATCAGCTTGCGAACCCATTCTTTAATTTCTTCCAGCACCTTTTCAATGTTTTCCATTGAACGGATAGCTCCTTTTTTTATAGTCTAGATTGCTAAACCGACGGCTAAATATCTGAAAATAAGCAAGCACGACTTTGAAACCAAAGGTCAAACTTGCTTTCTCGCTTGCTGGTTGTTTTGAGCAATGCAGAGAGTCAGTATATTGGCCAATCAGTCCTATCTTATTATCATAACGAATCTTTACAGATAATCAAGAGGGAAAAGGAAAATTGCCGAATTATATCGGAGTATAGATTGTTAAATAAAGCTTAAGCTTACCTCTGACTGTTGACAATTGACAAATCGTAGGATTTTTTCTACGCTTTTGCCAACAATAATTTACGCCGGAGGCGATCGAGCGCCGTACAACTACTCAGATTCCGAATCCAATCGCGGTCTCGGGCATCGCCAAAGCGGTATTCAAAACTTTCTGCGTCGCCGTGGGGTCCCGCTAAACCGACATAAACCAGTCCGACAGGTTTAGCGTCTGTGCTGCCTCCAGGCCCGGCGATGCCTGTAATGCTCAATCCCCAATTTGTATTGAGGCTGGCGCGAACTCCCGCAGCCATTTGTTTTGCCACTTGGTGGCTGACTGCCCCAAACTCGGCTAGATCTTGCGGATTAACACCTAATAATCTTTCCTTAACCCGATTGTCGTAAGAAATAATCCCGCCTAAAAAGTAGCAAGAACTGCCTGGAACACCGGTCAGCATCGCCCCCAATCCACCTCCCGTACAGGATTCAGCCACGCTAAGAGTTTGCCCCGCATCCAGCAACAATTGGCCCACAGTCGAAGCGAGGGTATCGCTATCAGCACCGTAACAGTCTAAGCCGGCAATTTGCCGCAATTGTTGTTCGATCGGCTCAATCAAGTTTTTTGCAGCCACGGACGACTCCGCGCGGGCCGAAATCCGCAGTTTGACTTCGCCGTGATTGGCGTAGGGAGCCACAGTAGGATTAGTTAAATTCAGAAAACTATCTACTTTTTCCGCCAAGGCCGACTCAGCAATACCCCAAAATTTTAATGTGCGGCTGTAAATAGTTTCGCTGCACCAGCCGCCATTTTTCAGGTAAGGAACGGCGGTTTCTCGCCACATCAAGTGCATTTCCGCCGGTATGCCGGGAAATGTCATTACTGTGACGTTAGAAACCGGCTGCCAAATAATGCCCGGTGCAGAACCGGTGCGATTCGGCAGAATGTCCGCAGTTTCTGGAATTAAAGCTTGTTTGCGATTGCTGGGACTCATGGTGCGTCCCCGCTGGGCGAATTTGTATTCGATATCTGCGATAATTTCCGGCTTTTCGATGAGGGGAACCCCAAAAAAATCGGCGATCGTTTCGACTGTGAGGTCGTCTGGTGTGGGGCCGAGGCCTCCGGTGAAGAGCAAAAGCTGCGATCGGCTGACGGCGATTTCTAACACTTGTTTGATACGTTCTGGATTGTCCCCCACCACTGTTTGATAGTAGTGAGGGATTCCCAGACTCGCTAATTCTTTGGCTAAAAACTGGGCATTGCTATTAAGAATATCGCCTAACAGCAATTCAGTGCCAACACAAATAATTTCAGCAACCATTATTCGATTTTAGATTTTAGATTTTGGATTTTAGATTGGGGAATTAATTGGGGAATGACAACAGTCAACAGTCAACAGTCAACAGTCAACTAACTATCGAGCGTGTCTCCAAACTTTCCAGCTAGCATATCCCAGCAAACTTGTTGCACCCATAGCGTAAATTACGCCGCTCGGAAGCGAAAAAGCTAGGGCTAAACTTCCCACCCACAGTGTCAGTGAGTAAATAAATAAAACCGCAAATCGATGGGATAGTCCGGCTTGTAGAAGTCGGTGGTGGAGGTGGCGCTTGTCAGCAATAAACGGTGACTTGCCGTTGCGAAGTCGATCGAGAATCACCGCCGACATATCTAAAATCGGTACAGCTAAAATTAAATATGGCAGCAACACAGAAGTAACAGCCGTAGTTTTAACCAACCCAATTACTCCGACTCCAGCGAGAGTAAACCCGATAAAATAAGCCCCGCCATCTCCCATAAAGATTTGGGCCGGATTGAAGTTGTAGCGCAGAAATCCCAAGGCCCCGCCAGCTAAAGCCGCTGCAATCAGGGCCGCCGCCGGTTGGTGCATCGACAGACTGACAATCAGCATTACAACTGCTGCAATCCCTGAAACTCCAGCAGCTAAACCGTCCAAACCGTCAATCCAGTTAATGGCGTTGGCCATGCCGACGAGCCAAATCACGGTAATTGGCAAGCTCAGCCAGCCGATATCTGTCAGTCCCAGGGAGGGAACTGTGAGAAACTCAATTTTTACCCCTGCCATCCAAGCGATGCTGGATATGCCAATTTGCATGAGCAAGCGTTTTAAGGCCGACAGGGAAAATAGGTCGTCTGCTAAACCGATGAGGAAGAATCCGATGCCGCCGAGGGTGACTCCCCAAATTTCGTATTCGTCTTTGGGATTGAGAACTTGTCCGCTAGCATCGATGAAGCCTCCTGAAAGCCAGACAAATAAGAGGGCACTGACAGTGCCGAGAAAGATGGAAACTCCTCCCAAGCGCACCATCGGGCGCTGGTGGACTTTTCGCTCGCCTGGTCGATCGACTCGCCCGCTTTTGAGACCAATTTTTTTGACTATTGGCGTACTCCAGAGGACGACGATCGCAGAAATCAGGAAAGCGAGTATGTGGTACAGATACTGGTACGGCATCTGAAATCAATTTTAAATAGTGCGGGGCAATTAGTCTGTCAGGCAGAGTCTACTACATTTCAGATGGCTTATAACAAGGAAACATCTTGAATAGCGACTGGGGGTTTGGAAGGCGGAGATTTGCCGCCATGGCAGTTGCCCTGGGGCGAATTGTCAGGTTTTTCATTAGACATATCCCAAAATTAGGTTGTTGCCCTTATGGGGCAAGGCTTTCACAATCTTTTTAGGAGATGTCTATTCATAACTCTCGAATTAACGATTTGAAATATCGACTCTTTCGCGAGCAAAAAAGTCGATATTTGGCGAGCGGGCCCAGTTGAGCGGTATCTTTCGCAACCGACAAATACCGTTAGTCAAACCAGCCCCGCCCGACAAATATCTTTACTGAAAACCGTATTGGCGATCGAGATTTTTGGTGAAAACCGCTTGTCAATATCGCTACCGGCAACTCTCAATCTTTTCCTGCTCTTTTACCCTTTTACCCGTACACTTCCAACTACCAATTCTCCATTGCCGATCAGGAAAATTAAGCTAATGCCGGCACTTTCAAGTACAAGTGCGGATATAACGGGAAGCGATCGCACAGTGCTGCTACTCGACGCAGGCAGTCGGCGGCGACGCTTTCATCATCTGGATTTAGCAGTCGATCGGCAATAATATTGCCAATCTCGGTAAATTCTGCTGTTCCCATTCCCCTGGTGGTCATCGCCGGCGAACCGAGTCTCAAACCGCTGGTGACAAAGGGCGATGCCGGATCGAAAGGCACGGTATTTTTATTAGCAGTAATATTCACACCGCTGACTAATTGGTCAGCTCGCTTGCCTGTCATGTTTACCGATCGCAAATCAACTAGCATTAAGTGATTGTCCGTGCCGCCGGAAACGAGTTTTAAACCCCGCTGCTGCAACCGTTCCGCTAAAGCGCGCGCATTTTCAATTACTTGACCGGAATAAGTTTTAAATTCAGGCTTTAATGCTTCGCCGAAAGCTACTGCTTTGCCCGCAATGACGTGTTCTAATGGCCCACCTTGAGTGCCGGGGAAAACTGCTTTGTCAAATTTTTTACCTAATTCCGGGTCATTGGTCATAATCAAGCCACCACGGGGGCCCCGCAGGGTTTTGTGAGTGGTGGTGGTGACTGC
>Ga0164305_10000459_pt1 | contig 15370 bp, 16 predicted proteins | sample Whisoiple_237_MG_FD_110215 | JGI IMG/M metagenome (GOLD analysis project Ga0164305, IMG submission 110215) | Soil microbial communities amended with pyrogenic organic matter from upstate New York, USA - Whitman soil sample_237_MG | ecosystem: Environmental > Terrestrial > Soil > Agricultural...
GAGCGAACGATAGCTCGCAAAAACTAATGTTCCCGCCGCCGCGCCGACGGCGAGCGCAATCCAGCCCACTGCATGCTCCAGCGCCGGCCTCGGCCCCCCGCGTCGAAGCGCCCAGAGCGCCAGCTGTTCCCCGAAGCCAAAAAGCGTCCCTGTCACGAACGTGCCGCCGATGCGTTGGCCTTGATTGTTTCGCAGCGCCGCGTTTTGACCGCCCATCGCGACCGCAAGCGGCGCAAGCGCGCCGATCACCTCACCCGCGATTGCCGACAGCAGCACGGCGGAGGCAAGGAGCAGACCTTCGAGGAGCAGAAATACCGCCAGGCTCCTGCGGCCCATCGAGACCGAGATGAGTGTTCCGACGAACGCTCCGATGACGAAGCAGCCGAGGAGCACCGCCGGCAGGCGCACGAGCTCAATGTCGAACCGTGTCAACCCGATCGCGAGCTGGGTCGTATTGCCGCTCATGAAAGAAATGTAGAAGCCGCCGAGACTAATGAAGCCGATCGCATCGACCCAGCCTGCAATCGCGGTCAGCAATAGGCCAAGAGCGAATCTCCAGCGATCCCGCAACGAATCCTCACATCAATCGACGGATAGCCGGTGCTTCATTATCGCGACCCCCGTGCAGCATTGCCATGGCGCGCTATTCCGAGGAGACCGTTGGAACAGCGGCGCCGGCCATCGCGCCCTCGATTATATGTATCGCGATACCTATCGGCCGCCGTACTGTACAGTGCTTCGGCACCGGTCGCTACGGACCGGCGCGCCCAGGTGGGCGGGCATTGCTGGCGAAGTTCACCGAGCGGTCCGCGGGTGAGTTGATCATGTCCACGCGTCGGCGGAACGCGATCGGCGCGCTTTGCCGAGATCAGCGGCGGCTTGTGTATCGGTCGAGGCGTTCCTTGGTCGAGTTAAACTTACCCCCATCTGTCGCTCCGCTCATAACCTATCGAACTTAGGTTTGGTTCAGGACGGAAAACTCTATACCTAGGTTTTAGAACCGCATCGGCGATGCGTTCACGACAACGTATCGTCTGCGCAATCCGGCGACGGCCGGCATCCGGTGCCCTCGTGTTGGTGCGTACCGATGTATTCTGAGGCGACCGCTGTGGGCAGCTAGCACTTTGGCGCTTTGGGTAAGTGCGATCAAATGACCGCAACTTTTCGCGAGCGCTGGGCAGGGAAGCAATGCACCTTTGCTCGGATGACGATCTCGTGCGCGTGATCTGTTTTGCCGAATAGAGCGAATGCTCTCTTCAACAGTGCTTACCCGAGGCTCTTTATGACCATCAAACGTATCGGCGGTTTCATTCACCCCGAAGACGCCAGCCCACCGATCTTGTGAGCCTCGAAATGGAGACAGCGATCGAAGCAAAAGCGGTCGGCGATTTGCGGGATTACCTCGCGGAAGAGAGGACGCTTCTTGCGTGGCTCCGCACCGGCATAGGTCTGATGGGATTTGGTTTCGTCGCGGCGCATTTTGAGCTCTTCGCGGACGAGCCCCACGTTATGCAATACGCCTCCGGGTTCCAGACGCACGGGCTGTCCCTCTGGTTTGGAACGGCGCTCGTCCTGATGGGCGTAGTTGTGAATCTGCTTTCCGTGAGGCGCTACATGCGCATCGTTGGGGAACTGAACCGCGGTCAATTCGTGCCCCGCTCGCTTTCAAGGGAAGCCGTCATTGTCGGCCTCTTGCTGGCACTGCTCGGCATAACCATGGCGACTTATCTCACTCCATTCTCGGCACAGCCACCTCATCTCACTGCGTGCTTACTTCACCGCAATGCCGACCGAACTCTGTAGGAGAAACTAATGCAACGGTTTGAAGCGCACCGGGTTGACAGCACAGCGCAAATCGCTTCGGCAGGTCTGACCATCCGGCAAAAGGAGCCAAAGAATCTGGAGGCTCCCTTCGATCGGCTCGACTCCTATCTTACTCCGGCCGAGCTGTTCTACATACGCAGCCATTTTCCTATACCAGCCCTCGATCGCGACTCTTATCGCCTGGGCATCGATGGTGCTGTCAGGCATCCGTTTTCCTTAAGCTATGATGAGCTGCGAAACATGCCATCCGAGACGCGGGTCGCAACGTTGGAATGCGCCGGCAATAGCCGGGTGTTTCTCGTGCCCCAGGTGCAAGGAGCACAGTGGGAGCTCGGCGCAGTCAGCAATGCGGAATGGACCGGTGTGCCGTTGAGAGCATTGCTGGAGCGCGCCGGGCTGCAAGAAGATGCCTGCGAGATCGTGCTCGAAGGAGCCGATCGCGGCACGCCCAAGGAAGAGCCTGTTCCTCCCGACCCGATCTCGTATGTGTGGAGTTTGCCGCGAGCCAAGGCAATTTTGCCGGATGTCCTGATCGCATACCAGATGAACGGCCGCGATCTCCCGCGCGATCACGGGTTTCCGGTGCGCGCAATTGTGCCGGGATATTACGGCATGGCGTCGGTCAAGTGGCTGACCGGTATCCGGGCCGTACGTGAGCCGTTTCACGGTTATTGGCAGACGTCGGACTATGCCTACTGGGCTTCGATGGATGGAAAGCCGGTGCGCCGCGCGCTGGGGGAAATGCAGCTCAAGTCGGAAATCGCGCGACCGCGCGTTTACGAAACGCTGGTGCCAAATCGGGTCTACACCGTTTGCGGCGCTGCATGGTCAGGCGACACCGAGGTGACCGAGATCGCGGTGAGCACCGATGGCGGCCGAACCTGGGCCGAGGCGGAGTTCATGGACCCGGTGCGGCGGCATGCATGGCGCCGTTGGAAATTCGACTGGCTTACGCCGAAGGAGCCGGGGCAGTACACACTGCTTGCCCGCGCCAAGGACGCGAGCGGCGTCGTACAACCTGACGAGCACGACCCGAGCTATGGCAGTTACGTGATCAATCATCCTCTGCCGATTGAAGTATTCGTCGATCATCCTCGAGGCTGAACAGCGCGAGCATGTGCCGAAGGTCCGAGCGATGTGCCACTCAAATTCATCGCTAAACCAAGACAATGACGGCAACAAGCGTCAAGTGTCCGCAGCATCCATGTGGCACAGGGGGGAAGCGTTCCTTCGCCCCGCGGAGAAATCGATGAGCGACGAGAAGCGATTTGCCAGCAGAAGGGATATACTGACTTCGGCCGGGCACCTCGGCATAGGTCGCTTCCTTGCCCCTGCATTGGGGGCCGCCGCGTTCAGTTTGCCCGCCGATGACGAACGCGATCTGCTCAAGGCGCGACCATGCGAGCAACCCGCCGTGGTTTCAAATTCCAATGAGTCGAACTAGCTGGACGCGTCCATATCCTGCAAGCTTCAATGGATCCGCTCATGTCGATGTCTCAGCTCTCGCTTCAGACCTTTGAACGGTCTGAAGGCGCTCTCGGCGGTTTGGACAAGGCGCAAGGCTTTGCCGACGCCAAAAAAAATCGATCCTGCGGTTTTGCTGTCCTGGCGTTTGGCACCGGACATGTTTCCGCTCGTTGGCCAGGTTCAGATCGCCGCTGATCAAGCAAAAAACGGGTCGGCTCGTCTTCCCGGCATTGATCCACCGCGCTTCGAGGATACCGAGACGACGATCGAAGCGTTGAAGGAGCGTGTCGCCAAAACACTCACCTTCTTAAAGGCTGTTGATCGAAAGGGGATCGACGGGTCCAGAGATAAGGACCTCACGTTTCCCCTCGGCCCAGAAATAAGGGCCACATGAAAGGCCGGCACTATCTCTACCGCTTCGTCCTGCCGAACTTCTATTTTCACCTAACGACAGCATACGCCATTCTGCGCGGCTGTGGCGTGGATTTGGGTAAGCGTGACTACGTGGGTCCCCATTCCAATTCGGATGACCTGAGTTGGCCGGGAGCCTCTTGTCCGGTTCCGAGCACAAGCGGCGAAAGCGGCGTTGAAGTTGGCTTAGCTTATCGCGGCCTCAAACGACTTTGGCGTCCGGGAGTTGAAACTGGCTGCCAAAAGGCAGCCATCTAAACCCTATTCCTCTGAGAGTGCGCTCTAGATGACGCCAAGGCTTACGGTTGTGCCCGCAGTCTGTTCACGCCGCTTGCCAATCGAGGATACATTTTCGATGCTTCTCAAAGTAGCTGGCTCGTCGGTGGCACGTGGTGGCCTTCTTTCCGGGTTGCTCGTCGAGTTCAACGGCACTTGCAAACGGCCGCTCAGGGTTGTTTGCTGGCGGTGGTTGATGCCGTGTGCGGTGAGGGAACGATGTTTAGAAATCTGAAGTATCATGTGCGACGCTGCCACCTGATCACACTTTGCGCTTCGCTTCTAAGCTTTGTAGTAGCGGGCGCCGCTCACGCTCAAACGAAAGTACGATTTACGCTCGACTGGATCCCCGGTTCCACACATGCGCCGTTCCTGATCGCGTTGCAGAACGGCTACTACAAGACCGAGGGCCTCGACGTCAGCATCGATCGCGGGAAGGGATCGGCCGAAGTCGTGCGCCAACTCGCGAGCGGCGTCTATGACATCGGCTTCCCCGACATCAATGTCCTCATGGATTTCGATTCGAAGAATCCCGCACAATCTATGCCGATCGTGATGATGGGACATGAACAGGCGCCGGCCGCAATCGTGGTCTTGAAGTCGAGCGGGATCACGGCGCCGAAACAGTTGGAGGGAAAGACCCTCGGATCGGCTGCGAACGATTCGACGTTCAAGCTGTTTCCGATCTTCGCCAAGCTCAACGATATCGACGCATCGAAGGTGAGGATTCAATTCATCGAACCGGCTTTGCGCGAAGCACTGCTGGCGCGCAAAACCGTCGACGCCATTCCAGGGCAGATATTCAATGCCATCCTGGAGCTGAAGGCCAAGGGCGTGAAGGAAGATGATGTCGCCTACTTCATGTACAAGGATTACGGGCTCGACATTTACGGTAATGGCGTCGCCGTCTCGCCCACCTTCCTTAAAGAGCATCCCGATGCGATCAAAGCGTTTCTGCGCGCTACTATCAAGGGCGCGCGCGACATGGTCCGCGATCCAGAACTTGCCGTGCAAGCAGCGCTGAAAACGGAGCCGCTGCTCAATCCGGACATCGAACGCGAGCGTCTGAAGCTGGCGCTCGCTTGCTGCATCCTCACCAAGACGGTGACGGAGCATGGGTATGGCGGTATGGATCAGGCACGGCTCAAGAAATCGATCGGCATCATAAGCCAGGGCTATGGCTTGCCGCGCCAGCCCTCGCCCGAGGAAATGTACGATCCTTCTTTCCTGCCGCCGGAACAAGAGCGGATGCTGAAGTGAGGCAGCGCGCGCCGCCCACGGTCCGAGGTCGCCCCGTTTAGACCGATGAGCTACATCCAAATCGAGGCGGTCGATCTGCACTATCGCAGACACCGCCATGAGCACGTGGCAGCCGGCGTCCTTGCTCTATCGCAGGCGAATCTGTCCGTTGGCCAGGGCGAATTTGCCGCAATTGTCGGGCCGAGCGGCTGTGGAAAATCCACGCTCCTGAAGCTCATTGCTGGTCTGGTGCGCCCGACGCACGGGAGCGTGAAAGTCGGCGGGAAAGAGGTCACGCAGCCCCTGAAGCGCGTCGGCATGGCTTTCCAGAACGCGACCCTGCTACCCTGGCGCTCCATACGCGATAACGTGCTCTTGCCGCTGGAAATCGTCGAACCGTTCCGAAGCCAGCAGCGCCGGGAGCGCTCAGAGCACCGCGAGCGGGCGGAAATGCTGCTCAAATCCGTCGGGCTCGCCGGCTTTGGTCCGCGGATGCCATGGGAACTCTCGGGCGGCATGCAACAACGTGCGCAACTCTGTCGCGCGCTCGTTCATGACCCTGCAATACTGCTTTTGGACGAGCCTTTCGGCGCGCTCGATGCCTTCACGCGCGAGGAGCTTTGGGCGGTGCTCCAGGCCTTGTGGATCGAGCGGCGATTTACGGTGATATTGGTGACGCACGAATTGCGCGAGGCTGCCTATCTGGCAGACAAGGTGCACGTCATGTGCGCGCGACCCGGATCGGTGACCGCGAGCTGTGCCGTGCCGTTTTCTCGCCCGCGTTCTCTGGAAACAACGTTCGCGCCTGACTTCGTCGCGCTCGTTCACGATCTGCGCAGCAGTATCGGTGAGGCGGCAGCATGATGCCGAGCACTCTTCATCGCGTGGCACCTTGGGCGACCGCGCTCGTGTTAGTTGCGCTCTGGTGGGTTGGGGTCAAGCTCTTCCACGTCGAAAGCTACATCCTGCCGACACCATTCGAAGCGGTGCAGGCACTGGTTGCCTATCGCGCGGCGCTTCTCCATCATGGGCTAGCGACCCTCTCGACCACTCTCATCGGGTTCGCGCTCGCAGTCGCTTTCGGGCTGTGTCTCGGAATCCTCGTCGGAACCTTCCGCATTGCTTACAGCGCACTTTACCCCATCCTGATCGCGTTCAACAGCGTGCCGAAAGCAGCGTTAGTCCCCATCCTCGTGATCTGGTTCGGTGCGGGCACGGTGCCCGCCGTTGCGACCGCTTTTATGCTGTCGTTCTTTCCTGTCATCGTTAACGTGGCGACCGGCTTCGCGACCATCGAACCGGAGCTTCTCGACGTCCTGCGCTCCCTCGGCGCTTCGCGTTTCGATATGGTGGCCAAGATCGGTTTTCCGCGCTCGCTGCCGTATTTCTTCGCTTCGCTGAAAATCGCGATCACGTTGGCTTTTGTCGGCTCGGTCATCGCAGAAATCGTCGCTGGCAATGCCGGTATCGGCAACGTGATGCTGGTCGCGAGCTCGAGCTTCAATGTGCCCCTGGTTTTTGCTGCTTTGATCGTCGTCGGCATTATGGGCGTCGGAATGTACGCGATCTTTGCCCTTTTCGAGACGCGGTTCGCCAGTTGGTCAGCCCGCGGAGCGGGCGGAATCGAGCGGATGGGCGGCGGCTGAACGGTCTACATCAGTGATCCCGGCGCGCTCCAGGATGGAGCGGGCGCGCGCCCGCTGTTCTTCGCTGATCACCAGCCGCTCGGCGAAATCCCGGCCGCTCGGCTTTGTAGCGTCGATCCCCATCTTTGTGAGCGTGAACGTCTCCGGATCGGAGCTCGGATCGAGGATCGCGCCCTTCGCTCCGGGAATGAAGATGATGTCTTTCTCCGCCCGTACCCGTGTGGCGACCGCCCACATGACATCGTTCATGTTGAAAATATCGACGTCGTCGTCCACGACGATCACATACTTCGTGTAAAGCTCCGTGCCGAAGGTCGCCATGATAGCCATCTGCGGTTCGCCTTCCGCCGTCTTCTTCATCGACACGATTGCCAGGAAGGCACCGCAGGTCGTGTGCGGGACATGTACGGCGCGAACATTCGGCAGGTTGCGGCGGATCGTGTTCAGAATTTCGCCCTCTCGTGTGATGCAGGAGATGAGGATGTGATCGCGCGACATACCGGAGGTAATGCTGTGGAACATCGCGTCACGGCGCATCCGAATGCGATGCGCCACAAAGACATTCTGCGTGCTGCGATAGGACGCATATCCTGTGAATTCGCCGAACGGGCCCTCCGGCTCATGCACGCCGGCCAGTATCTCGCCCTCGATGATCATCTCGGCGCCTGCCGGGACTTCCAGGTCCTGCACCCCACAGCGCGCCAGCCGGTAGGGTTCGCCGAACAGGCCGCCGATAATCTCGAACTTCCGTACGTGTGGCGGATAGGCGTAGACCATCGAACCCATATAATGCAGCGGATGTGTGCCGAGCGTGATCGCCGCCGGGAGTGACTTGCCGTGCTCCTCTGCGCGGCGATGGAATTCGTACATGCGCCGGCGCGAATGCAGCGACACGCCGAGGCGGTTCTTGCCCTTCAGCATCAGACGATGAAAGCCGGTCGTATCGACGCCGGTGACAGGATCGCGCGCGCTGATCTGGCCGGCGGTGATATAGGGTGCGCCATCAACGGTGAATTGCAGGGGGATGGGTAGCTTGGTGAGATCGAGTTCATCACCTTCGATGACGATCTCGTCCCACTCGGCGCGTTCGACAGTCTCACAGGGCAAGTAGGTTTGGCAGCGCTGCCTGAACGCGCCCGGCAGATCCTCGACCGGCACGCCGAGACAGGCGGCGAGCAGTTTGCGGTTGCCCGCAACATTGGTGACGACGGGCATGGAGCGCCCCCCGACATTTTCAAAGACAACGACCGGACTTCGTCCGGCGCGATCCAATTCGAAGATGATGGAGGTCGTCTCGAACCGCAGGTCGACAGGCTCGCGTATGCGGAGGATCTCGTCGGGATATTCAGCATCCACCATGCGCAGGAACCCGCGCAGGCTTTGATTATCCTCGACGAAGGCGTTGCGCCTGACCTGTTCGTTCACGGCTTCTGCCCCCAGCGTTTGACCACGTTCGCGTTGACTCCGAACAGGTCGAGCGCGCGTCCGACGGTCTGGTCGACGATGTCGTCGATCGTCTTCGGTTGAGTGTAGAAGGCCGGCACCGGCGGCATGATGACGGCCCCGTTGCGAGTTGCCTGCTTCATAAGGGCAATGTGGCCGGCATGCAATGGCGCCTCGCGGAACAGCAAGACAACGCACCGGCGCTCCTTCAAGCAGACGTCGGCCGCGCGCACGACGAGTTCGCTGTCGTAGGAACTGGCGATCCCGCTCAGCGTCCGCACCGAACAGGGCGCCACGAGCATGCCGATCGTTTGGAACGAACCCGACGAGATTGCCGCGCCGATATCGCGGTAGTCGTAGAAGCGATGCGCAAGCGCCCTAACCTGTTCAACCTTAAACTCGGTTTCCTCAGTAATGGTGCGCAGCCCCGCAGGCGTGAGAATCAGATGCGTCTCGATGTCGTCGAGCGAGCGCAGGATTTGAAGCGCCCGAATGCCGTAGATCGCACCGGATGCTCCGGTGATCGCGACGATCAGTCTGCGCATCATTCGGTTGCAACCGGGGACATATGCGTGAGCCGGTTTTCGATTGTTCGGATAAGCTCCCGCGCTTCAGGCGCCGGTTCGCCGCCAGCGAAATATCGGATGGCCGTCGTCAGGTTCGCCAAAGTGTCTCCGTCATGTTGAGCGCCAGTTCCGGCGTGCCACGTCGCGGCGAACCTTTCAAGCGCAGCAAGTTCGGTGCGTTCGGCTTCGAGTTCGATGCCTTTGATGCGAGCGCGCAGCGACTCCGAGCTTTCGTTAGGCGCAGGCGGCGGGCCTGACTTCAGGCGGCGGCGGAGCGAGCGCAGCGGCCGCACGATTTTTGCGTGCCAGTCTCGGACACTCGCGGCGGCTTCGGCCATTTCGGCAGGGATTATTGCGCGGTGCCGAACCGCACCCATCCAGGCGGCGAAAAGGAGCACATTTACGTCACAGCGATGCCGTTCCTGCAAAGCGAGACACGCCTCGGCAACACCTGGCGCGCCATAAAGATCGAGTGAGAACGTCCAGAGCGACGCGCCGGTGGGTTCCGCCCTCAAATTATCGGCGTCACTCATTGCGCCATCGGATAACACCAGGGACAGGCGGATTCCGCATTTCGCCCGAGCGGATCCCAGTCTGCCAGAGTTGCCCAAACTTTCTCGCCTGCCGCCTGTGCTTCGGCGCGAAGCGCGGCGAAGTCGACCCCCGGAATCTTGCCGCCCTGCATCACGATCTTGCCGTCAACGATAACCGTGTCGACGTCGTCCCCGATACCGCACTCCACCAGGCTTTTCACCGGATCGCGCACCGGGCCGTAGCGCAAACTATCCCGGCCCGAGAGATCGATGATGATCATGTCAGCAAGGGCGCCCGGCGCAAGGCGCCCGAGATCGTCGCGGCCGACGGACTTTGCGCCGCCGAGCGTCGCCGCCTCGAAGACATCGCCCCCACTCGCGGCAAGATAGGTATGCGCCATGATCTTGCCCATATAGGAGGCGGTGCGCATGTTCATGATCATATCGCGCGGATAAGTATCAGAGCCGATCGAGATGTTGACACCGGCGTCCCTGTATCTCTGCCAATCGTTCAGCGTTCGCGCGCGTCGCGCGATATTGATCGGACAATGCGAGATCGACGCCCGGGCGTCGCCCATCATTTCGAGATCGCGCTTGACGGAGTAGTTCAGGTTCGGATTATCCGAGATGAAATTGCCGTGTCCGATGTTGAGTGTCGGCCGCAGCATCCCGATCGAATCGAGAAGTTCGATCGGGGTCATCATGTGCTCGCGCACCGTTTCGTAGAATTCGATGACACTATACGCGGCGTGGGTCGCCATCGGGAGGTTGAGCCGGTCGGCGGCTTCCACGGTGCGGCGCAGGACCTCGATGGTCGACGTCTCGACCTCGCGCGGCACGAGAATGCCCCTGACGCGACCCCCAGCCGCCCCGTCGTTCTCCTTGATCCATTCGAGGGCGGTCCTCAGCCCGTCAAGTCCAAGCTGCTCGTTGAGGACGCGCTTGAGGCGCCCCTTCTCGTCGCCGACCCAGCGGCCGCAATCGTAGCCCGGGGCGAGGTAGGCTCGCATGCCGAGCCGCGTCACCTCGGCGAGCAGAGCATCCTGGATGGCGAGCTGGCTGCCGAACTCGACAAAGGTCGTCACGCCGTTGCGCAGGAGCTCGGCGACAGTGAACGTCGCATTGAGCCTGACAGCAGCGTCGGCGCCCGCCTCGCCATGCTTGAGATAGCGGACATCACCGATGACCTGCTTGCCTTCCTTGGGAACGCTGATCTCCAGAAACGGTTGGCCGTAATAGATCGGCCGGCCGGTATCGGTGATCAGGCGGTGCGAGGCGCGATGTCCCGAATGAACGTGCGTGTCGATGAAGCCGGGGGCTAGCAGTTTGTCCGTCGCATCGAGGGTCTCATCGACGGGGCCTGCGAATGTGTGGCCGACGTGGATGATCTTGTTTGCTTCGTAGATCAGCACGCCGTTGCGGATGAGTGTGTGGGCGCCCTTTTCGTGCCCGACAATCCACCCCGCCTTGATTGCGGTTCGCATACCTACACTTCCGCCTGCCATCTGCTGCTTCCGGCACGGTTCTTGATAGCGGCTGATCTATGTGCTGTCATCGCTTCTCGCGCGGAATGTACTTAGCGTTGCGCCGAAAGGCTTCCGCAACCTGGAACGTGCTTATGGTGTCGATCGCCTCGTTGTTCAAGCACGCGCTTGCCGGGCTCTTGGTTTCCACGACCTGCCTCTTCGGGCTGACCACTCACGCTGAGACCGTCCAAGAACTGCGCATCGGGGTGCAATTCGGGCTTGGTTATCTGCCCTTCCATGTCGCGGATCGCGCCGGCTTTCTGACGAGTCGGATGCGCGAGCAGGGGATCGAGCCGGTGCCGGTGCGCATCGTGCAGCTCGCCGGTGGGCCGCAGATGAATGACGGGCTGCTCAGCGGCACGCTCGAAATCGTCAGCGGCGGGTATACCGCGATGATGGTCTTCTGCGAGAAAACGCGCGGCGCCGGCGATAAGCAATTCCTCGGGATTAGCGCGCTCGCCTCTGTTCCTTACGATCTCTTCAGCGTCGATCCCGAGCTGAAGACGCTCAAAGACATCGACGTGCAGCGCGACAAGATCGGCGTTCCCTCGATTAAGGTCTCGGTTCCTGCCGTCTATCTGCAGATGGCGGCGGAGCAGCTGTACGGGCCAGGCAAGCAGACGACGCTCGATGTTGCTACCGTGTCGCTTTCGCAGCCCGACGGTGCGACGTCGCTCTTGTCGGGTGGCAGCACGGTCAACGGCTATATGTTCTCGCCGCCCTTCATTCAGCAGATGGCGGGCAAACCCGGCATTCGACGCGTTTGGTCGTCGAACGAATTGTTTGGCTCTCCCGCAACCGCGCTGGTCACCTGGACCACTGAAAAATTCCATCGCGAAAACCCGAAGCTGTTTGCGGCGATCGTCGCGGCGATGAAAGACGCGATGAATCTGATTTCCGACGATCCGAAGCGTGCTGCCGCCATCTATATTGCGGCCGAGCATTCGAAATTGCCGCCGGACCTGCTCATCGCCGCGCTCGCCGATAAAGCGAGCCTGCGCTACACGTTGGCGCCGGAGCAGTCGATGAAGATCGCCGGATTCCTGCATCGCGTAGGCGGATTGAAGTCACCTCCTGCGCAATGGAAGGATTTGTTTTTTCCGGAGATTCACGGCGAGAGCGGAAGCTAAAGCGACGGCGTCCTCCGGCCACGTTAGACATGCAGAGCAATTGGCGATCGGCGCCGCGATTGTCGCCCTGATGATGGGAAGCTCCGCGGCACCTGTGCAGGCCGCAACTGACGCAGATTTGGGCCGCGGCGCCGGCGTTAATTTCCCGACGCGCACGAGTCCTTGGGGAGCTTCTGCTGAAGCGGGGGCAACCGGCGAAGGCGCTCACGGCGTTCGAGGGATCTTTGCAGCTCGCCGCCAACCAGTCGCGCAGCTATTTCGGTGCGGCGCTGGCGGCAAAGCAAGTCAATGACTCCGACAAAGCGAAGACTTACCTCGCGAACTCGCTGACGTTTGCGGTTTTGGCTCTGCGGCAGACGCAGCGAAGTTGAGGGAATCTGGTTCGGATCTGCCCTGTTCGGCGCTGGCAGAATGACGCCGAATTTTCTGCGGGATTTTCGAAACCGAGCGGATGTGGCGTCGTCTCTCCTTGGCAATGCCGCTGGGTGCCGGCGAGATGTATAGGCTCGAGATTGCCTGGATTTGCGTCAGTCCGAGCCCGGCGACGACGGCACTGGCGCCGAGGGCGTTCCCTCGCGCTTCGTTACGTCAATCTTTCTACAGCCATGTCTGCCTCCAATATCGTAGTCACCGGAAGTTGGTCCCGGGACAATGGCGAGGCCATCCAGACTAGCATTGAGCTACATCAATCAGCGGCCCAGGGCTGCGCCCAAATCTCCGCCTCGATCAGGAGGGCGCGCATGCAGAATCAATCCTCGAGGAGTAAACCGCCTAGGCGTTTTCTGAGGCCGAGCAGAGCCGATTATCGCTGCGCGACAAAGCATTTCGCAAACGGTTCAATTTTATCAAGTCATCTGCCACTTTGCGTTCTAATTCGGCGGTGTCCTCACCTTTCCTCAACACGGCAATAATATGCTCATCCTGTTCAGCAATCGACCACAGCAAAGACCTTATCAACGAATCATTTTCGTTCGCTTGCTTCACTTGCCCCTCCAATCTGCAAAATGACTATATAAGTTTTCCTTCGCCGCGTGACCTATATCAAATTTTTTGACGCGTGAATTGCGATGCGTGGCGCCGACTTTCCTCGAGCACGGTCGTCTCGGCAATTAAGCCCCGCACGTAGGTAGAACTACGTAGTAATGCCCTGAACCTCGAAACGTATGCAAGGCGAAGCTTCTGCTATTTGAGCCACATCAAGTCCCGCTGCCCCCGAATGGTTTCTTCTCGGGGCAATGGAAACTCGACAGCAGAACCACGAGGCGACCGTCGGCGGCATTCTCACGCAAGTGGCTGCGGGCGCCGGCACTGAGTTGGTCGCCTCCGGCTCGTGGACCGCGACCCATGCCGCAGAACTCTCGCGGGAAATTGAATCGGCGAACCTGAACCTAGACCGCCGGGCCAGTATCGATTTGGCTGGAGTCCGCGAACTCGACACCTTTGGTGCATGGCTTGTCGAGCGTCTGCTGCGCCGGGCTGCTACGTCCGGGTGCGAGGCGCAATTGACGAACGTACCCGACCGGTACGGCCGTCTCTTGGCCAAGATACACCGCGTCAATGCGGAAACAGCCGCTTCGCCGAATGGCAGCACCCGGATATCAGACCGCCTTGAAAAACTTGGGCGCTCTGCTGCCGCACTCGGAAACGAAGTTTTGAGTCTTGTCGCGATGCTAGGCGCCATCGGCGCAGCCGCCGCTCGGGTGCTGCATCGTCCAGGAAGCTTTCGCCTAATCTCCGCCATCCACCATCTCGACCGCGTTGCTTGGCAGGCAGTGCCGATCATTTTGCTGATCACGTTTCTCATCGGGTGTATCATCGCGCAGCAGGGCATTTTTCATTTCCGCAAATTTGGCGCCGACGATTACGTCGTTGACCTCGTCGGCATCCTTATTTTGCGGGAGATCGGCATCCTGCTTGTCGCAATCATGGTAGCGGGGCGCTCCGGGAGCTCCTACACGGCCGAAATCGGCTCGATGAAGCAGCGCGAAGAGATCGATGCCTTGCGCACGATGGGACTTGATCCAATAGAGATCCTGATTTTGCCGCGGATTATTGCGCTGGTTTGCGCGATGCCGCTGCTTGCGTTTCTTGGCGCTCTCGCCGCGCTCTACGGCGGCGGATTGGTGGCGTGGATATATGGCGGGATGAGCCCTGCCATTTACATCGCACGCCTGCACGAGGCGGTATCGATCACCCATTTCGAGGTCGGAATGATCAAAGCGCCATTCATGGCGCTGGTTATCGGTGTCGTCGCCTGTTCCGAAGGATTGAAGGCGAAGGGCAGCGCAGAGTCGCTCGGTCTGGCGACAACATCTTCGGTAGTGAAATCGATATTTCTCATGATCGTCCTTGATGGCCTCTTCGCAATGTTCTTCGCCTCGATCGGAGTGTAAGTGCAATGTCCAGCGAAGCGCTTGCGATTTCCATAAAGAATCTGACTGTTAGCCTGGCTGATAGAACGATCTTGCGAGAGCTTTCGCTCGATGTGCATCGAGGCGAAATCGTTGGTGTGGTCGGCGCGTCAGGTGGCGGCAAGTCCGTTCTGCTACGCACCATTCTGGGCCTGATTCAAAAATCAGAAGGCACAATCGAGGTCCTTGGAATAAATCTCGATAATGCCAGCGATCAAGATAAGCACTTGTTGGGTCGCCGCTGCGGCACCTTGTTTCAGCAGGGCGCGCTGTTTTCCGGCCTCACGGTTCTGCAGAACGTCGAGTTTCCGATGCGCGAATACCTTCGCCTGCCCGACAGTCTCCGCCGAGAGGTGAGCATGGCGAAGCTGGAGATGGTCGGCATCGCTCCCGACGATACGAGGAAGCTCCCTGCCGAGCTTTCCGGCGGAATGACAAAGCGCGTCGCCCTCGCGCGCGCTCTCGCTCTCGACCCTGAAATTGTGTTCCTCGACGAGCCGACCTCGGGTCTCGACCCGATCGCGGCGGAAGAGTTCGACATGCTGATTAGGACACTGCAGCAGACCCTTGAACTTACCGTCTACATGAACACACATGATCTTGATAGCCTGAACTCTGTCTGCGACCGCATAGCGGCGCTCGCCGACGGTAAAATCGTTGCGAGCGGATCAATGGCAGAGATGCAGGCCTGTCAGCATCCGTGGGTCCAGCATTATTTTCGCGGCGAGCGGGCCCATCTGGCGGCTCGCCCACAGCATAGAGTTTGAGGCGACAATGGAAACGCGCGCACGCTATATCCTCATGGGTCTGTTCGTCCTGCTGATCACGGTTGGCGGATTTGGCTTCGTGTACTGGCTGCACAACACGAGCAGCGTCGGGGAGAAAGCAGTCTATCATC
>Ga0164305_10000462_pt1 | contig 15289 bp, 15 predicted proteins | sample Whisoiple_237_MG_FD_110215 | JGI IMG/M metagenome (GOLD analysis project Ga0164305, IMG submission 110215) | Soil microbial communities amended with pyrogenic organic matter from upstate New York, USA - Whitman soil sample_237_MG | ecosystem: Environmental > Terrestrial > Soil > Agricultural...
GCATATTGTAGAACGCAACGGGACGGAAGCTTCCCTCTTCGTAAAGGTTCATCTGGCCGAAATTTGCCCCGCAAACTCGTGTCGCGTTCTCCAGCATCTTCTGAAAAACCGGCTCCAGTTCGCCGGGCGAGGCACTGATCACCTGGAGGACTTCCGAGGTTGCCGTCTGCTGCTCAAGCGATTCCGCCAGATCACGCGTGCGCGCCTGCACCTCGTCGAACAGCCGCGCATTCTCGATGGCAATCACGGCCTGGTCGGCGAAGGTGGTGAGCAACGCCATCTGCTTGTCGCTGAAGGGGCGTACGGAACCACGCGACAGGCCGAACACCCCGATCGGGGTTCCCTCCCGCAACAGCGGGGCGCCGATCATGCTGCGATAGCCGCCGAGGCTCTGCGCTTTGCTCAGCTTGTATTCCGGATCGGTCTGCGCATCGAGAATCTGTACAGTTGTACGCTCGAGCAGAGCTCGACCGGTCACACTCTCACGCCCCGGCTTGAGGGGTATCCGCTCCAATTCCTCTTTGAGCTCCGCTGTAAAGCCGTAGTGCGCCCGGGTTTGAAAATAGCCCGCCTCGTTTGGACGAGCGATTTGTCCGATATCCGCTTCGCAAAGTCGGACGGCCGACTCTACCAGCGTGTCAAGCACTGTCTGCAGATCGAACGTTGATCGGCTGATGACCTTGAGCACGTCGGCAGTCGCGGTTTGTTGTTGGAGCGATTCGCGCAGCTCGTTCAGCAACCGTGAGTTCTCTATCGCGATAACAGCTTGTGCTGCGAAATTCTTGACGAGGTCAATTTGTTTGTCTGTGAACGGACGGACCTCGGTGCGGTAAATGTTGATTATGCCGACCAGCCTGTCGTCCTTGAGGATGGGCACAGCAATGATGGTGCGCGCGCCTGCTAGATCAAGAATGGCAAAGCGCTGGGGGTCATCGGTATAGGCTGGATCGGTCCGAATATCCGCGACCTGAACTGGCTGTCTCGTACTTGCCGCGATATGCAGAGTGGTCCCCCTGCCGGGACGAACTATTGGTTCACGTCGCCGGGCTTCAGCGTATTCCGCCGTCACCCCATGCAGGGCAACGGCACGGAACTCGTCACCTTCTGAAAGAAATAATATGCCGAACTTGGCTTCGCAGATACGCGTTCCGTTCTCAAGGATGGATTCAAACACTGGTTTGAGATCACCGGGCGATGAGTTGATGACCTTGAGAACATCAGCAGTCGCGGTCTGCTGCTGCAAAGACTCCGCCAGATCGTCTGTGCGTTCGCGCAATTCCTTGAGCAGCCGCGTGTTCTCGATCGCGATCACCGCCTGCTTGGCGAAGTTGGCGACCAGCTCGATTTGCTTGTCGGCGAATGGCCTGACTTCCTGACGGTAGATTCCGATCGAGCCGATCAGTTGGTTTTCCCTTAGCATCGGGACGATGACGAGGGTGCGGGCCCCCGCGAGGTCGGACATTGCGACAACGGCTGGATCGCCATCGCGATGGGCGGTTGTGTCCGGAGATCCTCGATGTGGACCACCTGGCGGGTCCGGACAAGGGTGCCGAGACCGCTTTTCGGATGCGGACGGATCGGCTTATCCATCTGCGCTGAGGCGTAGGCGTCCGGTACATTATAGAGCGCAACGGTAAGAAACCTGTCTCCGTCGTAAAGGGCCATCGTGCCGAAATTTGCACCGCAGATCCGCGTCGCGTTCTCCAGCATCTTCTGGAACACCGGCTCCAGCTCGCCGGGCGAAGCGCTGATGGTCTGGAGGACTTCTGACGTCGCCGTCTGCTGCTGCAGCGATTCCGCCAGATCACGCGTGCGCGCCTGCACCTCGTCGAACAGGCGAACGTTCTCGATCGCGATCACGGCCTGGTCCGCGAAGGTTTCGGCCAACTCAATTTGCCTTGGGGTAAATGGACGAACTTCGCTGCGACGGATCGTGAGCGATCCGATTGCCTCTTCGCCTCGCAGCAGACGGACGGTAAGACTTGTCCGGTGGCCCATCCGCTGCGCCATCGCGTAGCCATCCGGAAACTCCTCCTTTTCGGCCTGCAGGTCGTGCACATGGATCGATTTGCGATCGATTACCGCGCGTCCGTTGGTCCAGGCCCTCGTAAGCGGCCATTTGGTGACATCAATCGGGATTGGACCGTAGTGGGCGGCGAAACTCAGCGACTCGCCCTCTCGCATGAAGAGGACGGCGTCGAAGGCATCGCACAGGCGACATGCCGATTCGGTCAGCGTGTCCAGCACCTTCTGCAAATCGAACGTCGAGCGGCTGATGATCTTCAGCACATCAGCGGTTGCGGCCTGCTGCCGTTGGGTCGCTTTCTCCCTTTCGAGCGCCTCCGCCAACTCGCGCCTAAGAGTTGCATTTTCCTTTTTTAGGTCAATTTCCTTAGGCGCGCGCGTACGCGTCGTTGGCGCTTTGCGGGCCGTTGGAGGCTTGCGCACCGTTTTTCCGCGCTTCGCCATTGAGCTGCGCTCCGGCCCAGGAAAGCTTCAAATAAAAAAACTCAGTATCGCACCGAGCGTACCCAATTAGGGGACAAGCGTACAGTCGGCAGACGACCGCGACTTCCGACGGGCCTTCAAGGGCGGTCAAATCGTCGTCTCGGTCCGTAGCGTTTTTGCTGCGCCGAATATTTCCTCGAATGCCTGTCGCAGCGCGATGTCGACGTCGGGCATGGTCACGGGATGGCCGAGATCGACCAGGCTGGTGACGCCGTAGCGCGTGTCCGCCACACCGCAGGGCACGATCGCGTCGAAATGCGTCAGGTCCGGCTCGACGTTGATGGCGATGCCGTGGAATGACACCCAGCGCCGCAGCCGCACGCCGATCGCCGCGATCTTGTCTTCGAACCCAAAACCCTTATCCGGCCGGTTCACCCAGACGCCGACGCGATCCTCGCGACGCTCGCCGCGCACGTTGAAGGCCGCCAGGGTACGGATGATCCATTCCTCAAGGCCCGCCACATAGGCCCGCACATCGGGCTGCCGCCGTTTAAGGTCGAGCATGACATAGGCCACCCGCTGGCCGGGGCCGTGATAGGTCAGCTGACCGCCGCGCCCGGTCCTAAACAGCGGAAAACGGGGGTCGAGCAGGTCTGCGGGTCTGCCGCTGGTCCCGGAGGTGTAGATCGGGGGATGTTCCAGCAGCCAGACCAATTCGGGCGCCTTGTATGCGGCGATATCGGCAACCCGCGCCTCCATCGCTGCCACGGCTTCGGGATAGGGCACCGGCGTATCGGATATCCGCCATTCGACAGCGCCACCGCCCGGAGGCTGCGTAAAGGTCGCTAAATCAAGGTTTTGACGGTCATTAACCATTGGCTAACCATAACGTGGTGATCTGGCATCAGGCAATTTCGCAAGCTCCGCTCGGGTCTTTTCCGGTGCCAACCCTCGATAACGTCAGCGTCGATCTGATGGTGGTCCTCGGCACCACAACCATGCCCATCCATCAGGTAATGCGGCTGAGCCGCGGCGCCATCATCGAACTGGATGCTACCGAGGCGGACGAGGTCAAGATCCTCGCCAACAACCTGCCGGTCGCCAGCGGGGTCGTGCTTGTCGATCGCAACCGTATTGCGGTTGAAGTCAAGCGAATGCTGCCGCGGCTGCCGGGCACCCGCTAGGGCCGTCCTGATCCGACATTCGGCTAAACCGCGACGTCGGCGGGCCTTGTCCCTCCATCCTTGATTTGTTACATCGGCGCCGTTGATCCGGTCTTGATCGGATCCGGCGCAAGTTCCGTGCCGATCTCCCAAGCGCTCGTGGCGGAATTGGTAGACGCGCTGCCTTGAGGTGGCAGTGAGTAACATCGTGGGGGTTCGAGTCCCTCCGAGCGCACCAGGAAAATTATGCAATGCAGGCGTCGGGCCGAACGCCGGGACGTCGGCGGATCGCGCCCGCGTTTCTCACCTTGATCGTGGTGCTCTGCATTTCCAAGATCGTAACCAGCTGAACCGTTAGGCGCCAAAGCCGCTCATTGCGCTTCGATCGGCACCGGGACGGTTTCCGGGGCGCTGGCGTCGACCGAAATCAGCTTCGCGAGACCCTCCGTTTCGCGCTCGGTCGGGACCGGCAGTTTTGCGTGATGCGAGGGCGTAGCGAGTTCTTGCGTGGCCGCGTCCGGCCGTTCCTGGATTTCAAAAATGCTCTGCGCCGGGACTGGCAGGACATTTGCGCCGCCGCCCGGCGCGAGCGATGACTGACGGGGCCAAGGCGCTTCCCGCGGCAGCGGAACACGGCGTCCAGGCCGGCCGGCCTGCTCCGACGCCTCCGCGAGCGTCATCGCCTGTCCCAGACGCCAGTCGAGATCCGACAGCGCGGGGCCGGGAAGCATTTCGGCGCTGGCAAAAACGAAATTGGGAATTTTTGGCCAGTGCGAGATCGCGATCGTTTCCGATGGCGGATGCAATTGCCATTGCTGCGGCTCCGTCGGCGTCGCCGGTTGCTCCGGCGTCGCCGGCACCACATGAACGATGTTATAGCCGCGCGCCTTCAGCTCACGCAGTATCCTCGGCAATGCGGCAACGGTTCGCGCCTGAATATCGTGAAGCAGCAGAATGCCTCTTCCGTTGGCTTCCAGCCGTTTGATGGCGAGGTCGTAGACGCGCGAAGACGAAATATGGTGCCAGTCGTCGGCCGGAAAATCCGCGCTCCAGATCTGGATGCCCTGCGAGGTGAGATAGTCCTCGACGGCATCGGTGCGAGACAGACCGGGGATACGAAAGAACGGGGCGAGTGCAGTGTCATCCCCGAGCGCAGCTTTCACCGATGCGATGCCGTCGTCGATCTCCTGCCTAGCGCGCTCGATCGACATCCGGTTCATGCGTGACGGATGATCCTGGGTGTGGGTGCCTATGCTATGGCCGGCGTCGCGGAGCTTGCGGACGCCTTCCGGAGCAGCCTGGGCCATGCGGCCGATGGTGAAGAAGGTTGCCTTTACGCATTGCGAGGCGAGAATGTCCAAAACCTGATTGCTGTTGCGCGGCAACGGCCCGTCGTCGAAGGTCAGGACTACCTCGTGATCGTTGAGCGGCAGTGTTTCGGCATATTGCATGGTGCCGATGCGGGGATGCTGCCTGGGATCGACCACCAGAGTTCGGGAGGTGCCAAGCGCGCCGGGATGGCCGGGACAATCGGCGGCAGATACAGTCTGTGCGGTGATGAAAGCGAGTAATCCCAGAGACAGGGCGGTCCATTGCGCTGTCCGAACTCCAACCAACGCATTACTGATCATAAAGCCCCCGCCTGCATTGCCACTTGCCTGCGATAATTGCACAGATCGCTATGAACGGCGCCTTAATTGTTAGACTTGCTCGCCTGATTTAGGTTCACAGGACCATCAAGATCGGCCCTGGGGGCAGCCGGGACAAGATGGACCACGCGATAGTGATGGTCCTTCAGATAGCGCAGGAAAGCCGGCAGCATGGCCGCGGTTTGCGCCTTCGGATCGTGCAGCAGGATGATCCCCTTGCGGGCGGCTTTCAGCCGGTCGGTAAGCAGTTTCAATTCGTGGCTCGGCGTCATCGGATCCCAGTCGCTGGCCCAGAGGTCGGCGCCGAACACCGTGATCCCGCGCGATTGCAGCAGGTCGAGGGTCGCCGGCGTCGTCTCAAAGCCGGGAAAACGAAAGAACGGCGTGCTCGGCGTGGTGGTTGCGACCCCGTGAAGCGCCATTTCATCGGCGGCAATGCCGCGGTCGATTTCCTCTCGGGTCTCGCTTGCCGGGATTTGCATCAGGCTGCGGTGCAGCCAGGTGTGATGCCCGATGGTGTGGCCCTCGGCCGCAATCCTTCGCACCAGGGCAGGATGTTCTGAGGCCGGTTTGCCGATCAGGAAGAACGTCGCCCGCACGCATTCGTGGGCCAGTGCGGCCAGGACCCGCGGGGTTGTAGGAGGCCACGGACCGTCATCGAATGTCAGGACGACCTCATGATCCTCCAGCGGCAGCGTCTGGGGAAAGTTTTTCAGGCCCACCCGCGGGGTGGCGGCGGCATCGACGCCAAGAATGCGGGAGGTGCCGAGCGTTCCGTTGCGCGGACAGTCCGCTGCCCTGCTCGCCACGCTCCACGCCATAGAGGCGGCGAGGGCGGCCCCCAGCAGGTTCGTGAGCTTCCGAGCTCGTTTTCGCTGGCGTATCTTTGTCATTGCGCTAGGTGATGCCGATTGGGTAATGCGTGAAGCGATAACTCAGACCAGTTCAGCAATTCTGTCAAACCGGCGAGGCGTGGCATGGCCGAAAATATCGACGCTGCCCATCCCGCCGACACCTCGGTGCTCGACCGCCTCCCGATGCGCGACGAAGATGGCGAAATTCGGCAGGAATTTGTCGAGGAAATCGCGCGCGCGATACATGCCGAAGATGCTCCATTGCTGCGGGCAATTGTCGCGGAGCTGCATGAGGCCGACCTTGGCGACCTGATCGCTGCGCTCGAACCCGACGATCGCGTCAAGCTCGTGGAGCTGACCGGCACGGACTTCGATTTTTCGGCGCTCAACGAAGTCGACGACACAGTCCGCGAGGAGATCCTCGACGAACTCGAACCGGAGACGGTCGCCGAGGGCGTTCGCGAACTGGAATCCGACGACGCGGTAGAATTGCTCGAAAGCCTCGACGAAGAAGACAAGGTCGAGATCCTCGAAAAGCTGCCGCCATCCGAGCGCGTCGCGCTCGAGCGCAGCCTGCTTTATCCGGAAAATTCCGCCGGCCGCCGGATGCAGACCGAGTTCATTGCGGTGCCGCCGGACTGGACCGTGGGGCAAACCATCGACTACATGCGCGACACGCCCGATTTGCCGGAGCGGTTTTACGAAATCTATGCTGTCGATGACGCGCAACACTGGCAGGGCGCGGTGTCGCTGGACGTGCTGTTGCGTTCCCGCAGGCCGGTGCCGCTTTCCGATCTGATCGATGAGGACCGCCGTCGCGTCTCGGTCATGGACGACCAGGAGGAGGTGGCGCGGCTGTTCGGCAAGTACAATCTGGTCGCAGCGCCTGTTATCGATACCGCAAACCGGCTGGTCGGCGTCATCACCATCGACGACGTGGTCGACGTGATCGAGGAAGAGGCGGAAGAGGACTTGAAGGCGCTCGGCGGCGTGACCAGCCGCGAAGAATTATCCGATGACGTCTGGACCACGGCCAGGGGCCGCTTCAACTGGTTATTGGTCAATCTTGCCACCGCCTTCCTGGCGTCCTCGGTGCTCGGCCTGTTCGAGGGTCAGCTGGAAAAGATGGTGGCACTGGCGGTGCTGGCGCCGATCGTCGCCAGCCAGGGCGGCAACGCCGCGACCCAGACGATGACGGTGGCGGTGCGCGCACTGGCGACCCGCGAGCTCGGCTCCAACAACGCGCTTCGCGTAATCATCCGCGAGGCACTGGTCGGCCTGGTCAACGGGGTGGCGTTTGCCATCATCACCGGCGTTGCCGCGGTGGCCTGGTTCAAGATCCCTGCACTTGGCGTCGTGATTGGCCTGGCGATCATATGCAATCTCATTGCCGGCGCGCTAGGCGGCATTCTGATCCCGATGGTGTTGGAACGGGTGCGGGCCGACCCGGCAGTGGCGTCGGGTACGTTCGTCACGACGATCACCGACGTGGTCGGCTTCTTTTCGTTTCTCGGCATCGCGACGTTGTGGTTCGGGCTGAAATAGCCCGGTACGCCGAGCCCCGCATCGTTAATCAAACCTTAACGCCCATCCGCCGATCATTTCCGGGGGTGGAATCGGCATGCAGCGCTTGCGGCTGAAAGCGGACGGACGAATCGTCGAACTGCGCGACGGGCGGGAGTTTCCGCTTGCGCCTTCGATGCCATTCACACCGGCGAGGACCTCGGCCACGCCGGCGACAACTGCTGCGCTTGCGACGACAAGGATCACGCCGGAGATGGCGACCTCTCCGGTGGTTCGCGACCTTCGCCGCCGCGCCCGCCTGACGCAGCAGGAATTCGCCGCGCGGCTAGGGGTACCGGTTGAGACCATCCGCAACTGGGAGCAAGGCAAGCGCATGCCGCGCGGACCGGCGCGAGCATTGCTCGCGGTAATCGCCCATGCTCCGGAAACGGTGTTTGCCGCTCTGGCCCGGGCGTGAGTTGTAAAAGGCTTCCGTTCAGCGCCTGATCCGAGGCGCGAACTTGCTCGCGGCAATATTGGCAGAACAATCCTCAGGGAACATACTGGGGTTCGATTTGCTTGGGTAGCTGCGATGCAATTCGTCGAGGCCAACGGCGCCAAGATTCCCAGAATCGGATTGGGTACCTGGGAACTACGCGGGCGAACCTGCGCACGCCTGGTCGAGCAGGCGCTGAAGCTTGGTTATCGCCACATCGACACCGCGCAGGCCCACGAGAACGAACGCGAGGTCGGCGACGGTCTGCGAGCCTCGAGGGTCAGGCGCGACGAGGTGTTCGTGACGACCAAGGTCTGGACCACTCATTTCGCGCCGAACGATCTCGAGCGATCGGTCAAGGACAGCCTCACAAGGCTACGGCTTTCCGAAGTCGATCTGTTGCTGCTGCACTGGCCGAACCCGCAAGTGCCCTTGCAGGAGACGTTGGGGGCGCTGGCGCAGGTCAAGAAGCTTGGCATGTGCAGGCACATCGGCGTCTCGAACTTCACCGTGGCTTTGATCGAAGAGGCCGTCGCGGCTTGCCCGCAGCCGCTGGTCTGCGACCAGGTCGAATACCATCCCTATCTGGACCAGACCAAGGTAAAGGACGCGTGCGCTCGCCACGGCATGGCTTTGGTCGCCTACAGCCCCGTTGCCAAGGGCCGTATCAAGAACGACCGGACGCTGGCGCAGATCGGGCAGGCGCACGGCAAAACCGCCGCCCAGGTTTGTTTGCGCTGGCTCGTGCAGCAGAATGTCGCCGCGATACGGACATCGCGGATCGAGCGGTTGTCGGAAAATATCGACATCTTCGACTTCGTGTTGTCCGACGAGGAGATGCGCCAGATCTCCGTGATGGGAAACGCCAAAGTCCGGCTTACCGATTTCGGTTTCGCGCCGAAATGGGATTGAGACTGCCGCGGTGCCCGCTATGCTGACGGCCGCCACGATTTTGGAAAACGTTGATCCAGTATGGTGGAACCACGGCTGTTCATACGTTCAGGCATCGCAGCATCGGCGATCGGTCACCTGTCGATTCTGACGGCGGTCCTGATCTTCACCGAGGTGCATCCGTTCGGTGCGGTCACGGCCGAGCCGATCACGGTCGATCTTGTTTTGCCGGACGAAGCAGCAAAGAAGGCGGAGCCGGCTCCGACACCCAGAACGGAGCCTTCCGACTCCTTCGACCTTTCCTCGAAATCCGCGCCTTCACCGGCACCTGCCGCCGCGGCGTCGGCTCCTCCACAGCCGCAAAAGCAGGCCGCGCTCTCATCGACCCGCGTCAATGAACCCCAGACTCAACAGGCCAATGCGCAGCCGCAACCGCCGTCGACATCGCCGTTACCCGACTACCGACCTCCGGAGCCCGATCTTTCCCTCAAATACCACGTGCTGCTCGGCCTGCCGGCCGATCTGCCCCCTTCGCCTGAAGCCAAGTCCGGCGACTTCGACGCTCCGGCGTCAAAGGCCGTGGACATTGCGTCGAGCCTCATCACCGAGTTTCGGCGTCATCTCAGGACATGCTCGAAACTGCCGGCCTCGATCGCGCCTTCCGACAGGGTCAAGGTTACGCTGCGGGTACTGATGACGCCTGAAGGCAAGCTTGCGGCGTCGCCGATCTTGATCGAGGCCAGCGCGTCGGCAAAGGGGCCGGCGTTGATGCAAGGCGCTGTTACTGCGCTCCAGGCATGTCAGCCCTACGCGATGCTGCCGGTGGACCGATATGGTGAATGGAAGGTGCTCGACTTGAGCTTCACACCGCAGGATTTTTCAGGCTCTTCGTGACTCCGACCGCGCGGCGGGATTCGAGGCGAACTCCCTGCGCCAGCAAACCAGCAAGGGATTTTTTGAGATGGCTTTGAAGCTCGTCATCGGCAACAAGAACTACTCATCGTGGTCGATGCGGCCGTGGCTGGCGCTGCGGGCCAACGGCATCCCCTTCGACGAAGTCTTCATTCCCCTCTACACCGGAGAAGCCGACAAAAAACGGATTTTGAGTTTCACACATTCCGGCAAGGTGCCCGCACTGATAGATGGCGACGTCACCGTCTGGGATTCACTGGCCATCATCGAATACGTTGCCGAACGGTTTCCGCAGACCAGGCTATGGCACGAGGACCCGGCGCGCCGGGCGCATGCGCGTTCGATCTCCGCGGAGATGCATTCAGGCTTTGCGGCGCTGCGCAACGAATGCGGCATGAACCTGCACCGGCCGGTGCGTGCAATAGCGCTCTCGGCCGACGCGCGTGCCGATATCGCGCGCATCCAGCAGATCTGGACCGAGTGCCGCGAGCGCTACGGGAAGATGGGACCGTTCCTGTTCGGAGATTTCGGCGGCGCCGACGCGATGTTTGCCCCCGTGGTGCATCGCTTTCGCATCTATGCGATCGCAGTCGCTCCGGAGGTTCAGGCCTACATGGATACGATGATGTCGTTGCCGGCCTTCCAGGAGTGGACGCGCGCGGGGCTTGCCGAGACCCTCGTGATCGAGAAGTTTGAGACGGTGTAGGCCCCGAATTGCCCGAGGGTTTGGCGCAGCAACTCCCGACCGCCCGCGAACCGGCCGTTCGGGACCGCAAGCTCGCGCATACTGGTTGGCCATTCAAAAAAAAGAGTTCCGCCCGCCGCTGGGCGATTCGTCCAGAACCAGCAAAATGACGCATATCGCACTGAAAAACCTGCAAAATCCGCGTATTTGCCATGTCCCGATGTGACTGGCCAACGCGGAGGACGCTGTGCTATATAGTCGCGGGGTTTCCAATCTGGCCGTTGCAGCGGGACCGTGAGCGCGGCCGGTTTTTTGCGTGATGGGAGAAGGCGTTGAAGCACAAATTCACCGTTGGAGAGACCGTTTACTTTACTGCCAGCAATGTCGCGCGTCCGGCTGCCAGCGGCACCTATGAGGTGATCCGGCTGCTTCCGACCGACGGGGATGACTGCCAGTACCGGATCAAGAGCTCGACCGAGGCTTTTGAGCGGGTGGCCAAGGAAAGTCAGCTGAACATTTCCTGAGGAATCGCGCATGACCGGGCGAAGCGCAGTCCGTTTCGCCTGCCGTCAAAAGGCCCGGTTCAGAGGACCATCCTGCGCTTGATGAGTGCGGGCTTCCGCGCAATGCGCTTTATGCCGCGCTGAGGGACATGGCGCATGAATTGGGCTTGGGTTACATCGCTCGATCAACTCTGGCGCTCGCCGGCCTTTCCGATGTGGCTGACATTGGCCGCGTCGGGATTCTTCGGGGTTATCGTCCTCATCACGCTGTTGCGCGCGGAGAAATCCGTCGCCATCGGCGCGCTGACGGTCATCACGCTGCTGGCCATCGGCATCGCCGCCACCGCCACCATTGGCGGGTTCGGCCCGGGCCAAAGCGCGTCCCTTGAGAGCCGATCCGCCCAGCCGATGAATGCGGCCCTGCCGGCATTGTCGTGCATCGACGATCTGGCGGGCGAAACCGTGTTGGCTGCATGCGAGAAGGTATTGTTCGGCTCGGCCGAATCCACCGCCGCTGCACTGTCATATGCCGCGTCCCAGATTACGCGGCTGACCGCGTTGGGCGATGTCGCCGCGGCAAATGCGAGCATGACCCCCGAATTGCAAATGGTGCGTCGCGCGGTCGAACACGACCGGTACGGGCTGATGGCTTACGTACTCGCCGCGCGCGACCATTGCACGCCGTCGGACTGCGCAGCTTTTCGGGCAGTTGCCGATCGCAACCAGATCGTCGCTAATATGAATGAGCGGACTTACGAAGGCCTGATTGTGCGTTACGCGCCGTCGTGGAACGTGCCTGCGGCGGCGCCAGCGCCGGTCGCGGTTCTTCCACCGTCGATGCCCCTCGGCAAACCCACCAACGCCGACTTCCCCACCGCAGCCTCAACCCCGCCCATAAGCATCATGGCGCCGGAGCCGGGGCAGGCGACGACGCCCTCGACGCCGCGCCCGTCGGCCTCATCATCTCCACCATCTTCATCTCCAGCGCTAACCAACGCGCCATTGCCCTCGCCACGGCCGACTCCGGCGCTGGCGGCGGCCAAAAAGCCGGCTGCGCCCAAACCGACCCGCACGGCCGCGCCGGTTCAGCTGGCACCGGCGGCGCCGGCTCCCGCAGCCGCGGCGCCAGAGCCCGCCCCCTCGGCGGCGAATGATTGATCCTTCCAAAAGCCAGCGCTGATCGTTAAACCTTCGATTCATGCCGCTTCATCTCATCAAGCTTGCCGTGGGCTGCGAATCCGTGAAGGAGCTCAAGAGTTGGGTCGCGGAGCGCATGCAAACCGCGAAGCGAAAGGGCCTGCCCCCGCATCATATTCACATCACCCGGATGACGCCGAAGCGCGTCGACGAATTGCTCGCGGGCGGGTCGCTCTACTGGGTAATTCGGGGTGAGATCGCGGCCCGCGAAAAAATTATCGCGATCGAGCCATTCCGCGACCGCGACGGCATCGGCCGATGCCGGCTGGTAATGCAGCCCAAAGTGATCGCGGTACTGCCGCGGCCGATGCGGCCGTTCCAGGGCTGGCGCTATTTCATCCACAGCGACATTCCGCCGGATCTCAAATCCGCCGGCGCCGGCATCGCGGCGATGCCGGAGCCTTTGCGCCGCGAACTGCGCGAACTCGGGCTGCTTTAGACAGCCACGTTATCGATCAGTCGGGTTGTTCCGATTCTGGCCGCCGCCAGGATCCGGATCGGCCCATCTTTCACAGAGGCGATCGGCGCCAACGTCCCGGCATGGCGGACTTCGAAATAATCCAGCGCGAACCCGGCGCCGGCGGCGAGTTCCGCGCCACCTGCCATCGCAGCTTCGACATTGTCGCCCGCATGCAGGCGCCGGGCGGCTTCCTTCATGGCGCGGTATAGTCCCGGTGCCGTGCGGCGTTCTTCCGGCGACAAATAGACGTTCCGCGAAGACATGGCGAGGCCATCGCGCTCGCGCACGGTTTTTGAGCCAATCACCCTGACGCCGAGGTCAAGATCCTTCGCCATCCGCGTAACCACCCGTAGTTGCTGAAAATCCTTTTCGCCGAAAACCGCGAAATCCGGCCGGACTTGAGTGAACAGCTTGCCGACCACGGTAGTGACGCCGGCGAAGAAATGCGGCCGGAACCGATCCTCCAGACCCGCGGTGGCCGGTCCCTCGGTCAAGATCCGCGTCGCGAAGCCGTCGGGGTACATGGTCTTGACCTCGGGATTCCAGATCAGGTCGACCCCCTCGGCGGCAAGCCGGGCGACGTCAGCTTTCCAGGTGCGCGGGTAGGAACTGAAATCCTCAGAGGGCGCGAATTGCGTGGGGTTAACGAAGATCGAGACGATCACCCTTGTGGCGCGACGTTTCGCCAGCCGAACCAGCGACACATGACCGTCATGGAGTGCTCCCATGGTCGGTACCAGCGCGGTCGTGGCCTTTTTCGCCTTCAGGCTATCGAGGGCGCGACGCAACGCTGGGACCGTGCGGACGATCATGGGGCTTCGCGACATCTGGGCTCGGTCTCTGGGGTCGGGGAGGCTGCGGGCCTTGCGGCGGGGACGCCGAGCTTAGCAAGGTGGACGCTTCGCCGCCAAGCCGGCGTACGCGGATTACATCGGTCGCCTTGACGAGCGTCCGCCAAATAATATGCAACGCATCACAGACACGTCGCGCCTCTCATGCGATTCTCATCGAGACGTGGATGATCAACCATTTGATGACGTCGTTTGCGCATTTTACTTGACCGCGGTCACACGTGATTTGAAGATGTCGACAAGGATCGAAGCATGTTGGTGCAGACTAGTCAGGGTCAGTCGGGCTCGGCGCATGTCGTCGTGCTTGGCAACGAAAAGGGCGGTTCAGGGAAATCCACCACCGCCTTGCATATCGCAGTTGCCCTAATGAAGGCCGGCCAGCGGGTCGCCACCATCGATCTGGATTGCCGCCAGCAAAGCTTTACCCGCTACATCAACAACCGGAGCGCCTGGGCGCGCCGCACCGGGCTCGACCTCGAAGTCCCGGTGCATTGCTGCATCAAGCATGGCAACACCATGCAGATCGCCGACAACGAGACGTCCGAATTCCAGCAATTCATGAATGCCGTCAGTGGGATCGAGCGGACATTCGATTTCATCGTTATCGATACCCCGGGGTCCGACAGTTATCTGATGCGGCTGGCGCATTCGATGGCCGATACACTGGTAACCCCGATCAACGACAGCTTCCTCGATTTCGACGTGCTGGGGACGGTCGACCCCGCGACCTATGCCGTTACCGGCGAAAGCCATTATGCGGAGATGGTGCGCGACACCCGGCGCAAGCGTCGTCAGCTCGACGGCGCCTCTACCGACTGGATCGTGGTCCGCAACCGATTGTCGATGATTGGTTCGCGCAACAAGCAGCTCGTCGCCGACGGCCTCAACGAGCTGTCGTTCCGGCTCGGCTTCCGCTCGATCGACGGTTTCGCCGAACGCGTGGTTTACCGCGAGTTTTTTCCGCGCGGCCTGACCGCGCTCGACGACATCGACGAAACAACGCTTAGCACCCGTCCGAGCCTGGGCCACGTGACGGCGCGTGAGGAGGTCACCAGCCTGCTGCGTCAGTTGAAACTGCCGCTCGATGAGCGGGGCCGCCGCCGCGCCGCCAAACGGGCTGAATGGTTCACGCAGGTCGACAAACCGCTCGAGCTCCACGACATCTTGGGCGCTTAACCCGCAGTAAAATATTACCCTTCCATTCCATTCGATGCCCTGTGGGCCGGGCCGGCAAAACTTCCATTGCCGAACGAGGGTTCCTGTGGAACGAACGTGCCGGAACCCGGTTTTTTAACAATGGGATGTGGGTTTGCCCGTTTTGGCTGCACCGCACAAAATTCCGGCGCTTTATTCACAATATTTACTCTTCCTGTCACGTCGACGTGACATATATCATCGACAAGGGACCGAAGAGTCCTGGACAATCTAACCTGGCCCACAGGGTCAGTAGGCCGAGGACGAGCATGAAGCGTGGGATTGCCATACTGGTTTCGCTTGGTGTGCTGGCGACGGTCGCCTATTTCACTACGAGCAAGTGGGCGATCCGCCACGAGACGCTGACCTTCTACGATGCCAGTCGCGATAACCGTCCGGTTGCCGTGGACATCGCAGTACGGTTTGACAAGGAAATGCAGGCCAATGCCGGCATGATCAAGCTGCCGGTGGCGATCCTCAACC
>Ga0164305_10000463_pt1 | contig 15280 bp, 10 predicted proteins | sample Whisoiple_237_MG_FD_110215 | JGI IMG/M metagenome (GOLD analysis project Ga0164305, IMG submission 110215) | Soil microbial communities amended with pyrogenic organic matter from upstate New York, USA - Whitman soil sample_237_MG | ecosystem: Environmental > Terrestrial > Soil > Agricultural...
AGTAAAATGAGATAAAAAAGCAGACAGACCCAGAATAAAATTATCTGCGTTCATCTGCGTTCATCCGCCCTCATCTGCGGTTTAAAATTAAATAACATCAGACAAATAGCAGACAAACCCCGAAAAATTCATCTGCCAACCTCTACAGTTTAAAACTGCCAAATAATCAACGCCAGCAACACAGCAACCCCCCCAGCAATAGTCAACACATAAAACTGCGACTGACCGGTGCCACTGTACTTCAACCCTTCGCCGCTGAAAATTGTCGCCAAACCGAACAAATTCACCGCCCCGTCCACCACATACCTATCAGTCCAAGCGCTGATTTTAGAAATAAAAGCCACAGCCCAGACGACAGTCAAGCGGTAAACTCGATCGATATAAAAATCGTAAGCAAACAAATCCTGCAACGCCGGCACCGGCAGCCGTACCGGTCGAGGTAAAACCCCGTACCAATAAATCGCCACCCCAACCCCAACGCCTATCAACCCAGATAACATTAACAGCGGAATATCCAGAGTCTTCAACAGCGAATTTAAAGTATCAAAATCTCCCGTTTGCGCCCAAGGTCCAGTCCAACTAATTAACAGTTGCCACTGCTGCAACATCCAAGGCACTAACAGCCCCATCACCGTCAAAATTACCATCGGCAAAGCCATCGGCCAAGCAACTTCTGGAGCTCGGCGAGTTTTCGGCTGCGGTTTTCCAGCAAACACTAAACCGAATATGCGAGTTAAATTTAGCGCTGTCAAACCGTTAACTAAAAGCAGCACTATTACCAGCCACAAAGGCAAAGTCCAAAAACCGTTGAGCCAGCGCCGCATCGCCCAAAAGTTGCCCAGAGGTAACAGCGCTACCATCCCCGCAGCGCCTACTAAATAAGCGGTAGTCGTGGCAGGCATCTTCGACCACAACCCACCCATTTCTGTTAAATCTTGAGTGTTAGTTGTGGTAATAATTGACCCTACGCTCATGAATAATAGGCCCTTGGCGATCGAGTGCGCGAACAGCAACAGCAAAGCAATGTCAACTTGATTTAGCCCCACGGCGATAAACACCAAACCCATAGAAGCGCTGGTAGAATGCGATAGTGCTCTTTTGATGTCGATTTGGGCGATCGCCACCAAGGAAGCGCCAACAGCCGTCACCGCACCCAAAACCACCAGCACCGCATCTGTCACGGGCGACAGCGCTAAAACAGGCTGAAGTTTAATCAAAACATAAGCCCCAGCGCCCACAACTACCGTATTCCGCATAATCGAAGCCGGGTTGGGCCCTTCCATCGCCTCGTCGAGCCACAAATGGAAGGGAAATTGAGCGCACTTGGCCGTAGGTGCGGAGATTAAAGCCAAACCTAAAAGAGTCGCCACTAGGGGAGACAAAGTTGCAGTTTCCGCCCATTTTTCCAAATCGGAAAAAGTCAAACTTCCCGCTAAAGTTGAAAGCGTGACTACTCCCATCAGCAGCGGCACGTCTCCTACACGCTTTGTTAAAAAGGCATCTCTAGCGGCTGTTACTACCAGCGGTTGAGCGTACCAAAACCCGACTAGCAAGTAAGTTGAAAGCGTCAGCACTTCCAACAAAGCGTAAGTTATAAGCAGCGAGTCGCTAATGGCAATGCCGCTAATTGCCGCTTCAAAAAAACCCATCAGCCCAAAAAATCGAGCTAGCGCCCAGTCTTTTTCCATGTAGCCGAGAGCGTAAATTTGGGCTAGCAAACTCAGAAGTGTAACTAACTCCATTGCTCCGACGCTGACCGTCGAGATTTCTATTGCAAAAGACAAATCTAAATCTGCTGCTTGCACCCAGTGCACGAGCAACTGTTGGGGCGGTCGATCCCAAGTCGCTGCAAAAATAACTGACCCGTGCAGGAAAGCCAACACCGTCATCAGCAAATTGAAGTAAGCTGCAGGTCTCGGGCCTGTTCTGCGAACGGTGCCGGTAGACCACGGCAAAGTTAAAATTGCGCCTATTAAGCCATATAAAGGTACCCACCAACAGGCTTGGAGGAGAAATTGAGTCATTTAATTTATCCCTTAAACTTCAAATTACTGGCTGCCTTTATACAAAAACAGTCGCGGGCGATCGCGCGAGACCCTAAAACTTTGACTAAACCCGATCGTATAGCTGTGGCAAAATAATTTGCACTCCAGATTAACTATACATTAAAGCATCAAAAATGATAATTATCTCACTACAAAATTACTGGCCGAGCAGAGGAGGCACTCAAAGAAAAAAATGTCTGCCGATGAGCCAAGACTGCTTTTTTGCCGATTTACCCGCGATCCCCCTTGTGAAATCCCCAATTTTCCCGGCTGCTATCGGCTCCGGCTTCACATACCGAACTCTACTTTATGAGTATTATTACTTACTTTTATCCCCCCTCGCCGTCGGCATCTACCCCTCTTTATATTAAGATTATTAAATAAATATTAAAATATTTTAAGTAACATAAAAAAATTTAATTTTTGTTATTAAACATTATGATGTTAGTTTATATTGTCAAGGTGGACAGCTTCCCCTATTCTTATAGGATAGGAAGCTTTACACTGCATTACTAAAGAATGTGGGCCTCCCCGTCCAAATTTTTAGATTTGTCAAAGATTTGTAACGGTAATTTCGCTCATCCTCAAAGGAGATTCAAAAATGTCAATTGCCGTGGGAATGATTGAGACAAAAGGTTTTCCCGCTGTTGTGGAAGCTGCCGATGCTATGGTCAAAGCTGCCCGCGTTACTCTCGTGGGCTATGAAAAAATCGGCAGCGCCCGCGTCACCGTGATTGTGCGCGGCAACGTGTCGGAAGTCCAAGCCTCAGTCGCAGCCGGAGTGGAATCCGTCAAGCGGGTGAACGGCGGAGAAGTTGTCTCTACCCACATCATCGCTCGCCCCCACGAAAACCTAGAATACGTTCTGCCGATTCGATATACAGAAGCAGTAGAACAGTTCCGAGGCTACTAAGTTCTTAGCGCACAAAAATTTCGTTTAACGAAAATTTGTGCGATCGTCAAAAATTAACAGTTTAGTTCCCCCAATATTCAATCAGGAGTAAAACCAATGGCAATTGCAGTTGGCATGATCGAAACCCTAGGCTTCCCCGCAGTTGTAGAAGCCGCTGACGCGATGGTCAAAGCAGCCCGCGTCACCTTGGTAGGCTACGAAAAAATCGGTAGCGCTCGGGTTACGGTCATTGTAAGAGGAGATGTCTCGGAAGTGCAAGCTTCTGTCGCCGCCGGAGTAGAGTCAGTGAAGCGGGTTAACGGCGGACAAGTGATGTCCACCCACATTATCGCCCGCCCTCACGAAAACTTGGAGTACGTGCTGCCCATTCGCTACACCGAAGCTGTAGAACAGTTCCGTGAAGGCGTCAGCGGCATTCGCCCCCTCAACAGATCGTAAGATAGGCGATCCGGCTGTTAGGGGCGTTTGGTAATTAAAAATTAAAAATCGCGATGTTTTTGATTTAGCATTTTTAATTTTTAATTGAGGTGGTCATGGGATATTGGTTATTAGTCATGAGTCATCAGTCCGTCGATTTTAGATTTTAGATTTTAGATTTTAGATTGACTCTCGCATTGAATCGGGGAGCTTGAACTCTTAGTCTAAAATTTCGGGAGCATCCACGACTTAAGTGGGGGATTGTACCCGTTTCTGGCGAGTCATTAGTTACCAGACGAAGAACTCTAAAAGGCGCCGAGCAGACAGAAGAAAGCTAATTTAAAAACGACAAGTGACTCAGTGAAAAAATGATAATTACCAATTACCAATTACCTATTACCTAAAATGCAAATGGCCAAAGTTCTCGGCACAGTTGTCAGTACCCAAAAAGAGCCGACGCTGAGAGGATCGAAATTTCTCCTGCTCCAATTCATCGATGAGGAAGGTTCACCAGTTCCCGGCTATGAGGTAGCCGCTGACTGTGTGGGCGCTGGTATAGATGAATGGGTTTTAGTAACCCGAGGCAGCGCAGCCCGGATCGCGCCCGGGAGCGAAAACCGTCCGATCGATGCTCTAGTTGTAGGCATTATAGATACTGTCAATGTAGAAAACCGCCTCATTTACAGTAAAAAAGACGACCCGTACCGCTAGTTGCAACCGTTAGCAGTTAGCAGTTAGTGGAAGAATAACTAACAACTAACAACTAACAACTAACAACTAACAACTAACAAAAAAATTTTTCAGCTTAGGAGAACTTAATTTATGGCAGTCCGCAATGTTGCGGCTCCCCCGACGCCTTGGTCGAAAAACTTGGCTGAGCCCAAAATTCACGACACCGCCTTCGTACATTCCTTTTCTAACATTATTGGGGATGTGCATATCGGTTCTAATGTGATGATTGCCCCCGGGACATCTATCCGCGCCGATGAAGGCACTCCTTTTCATATCGGAGAAGGAAGCAACATTCAAGACGGAGTAGTGATTCACGGTCTAGAAAAAGGGCGAGTCACAGGAGACGACGACAAATCCTATTCTGTGTGGGTGGGGAAAAATACTTCCCTCACCCACATGAGTTTAATTCACGGCCCTGCCTACGTGGGCGACGACTGCTTTATCGGCTTTCGCTCGACGGTGTTCAATGCCAGAGTGGGCAACGGCTGCATTGTCATGATGCACGTACTAATTAAAGATGTGGAGATTCCCGAAGGTAAGTACGTACCTTCGGGAGCCATCATCACTAATCAGAAGCAAGCCGATCGCTTGCCTGACGTTCTAGATTCTGACGTTCAATTTGCGACCCATGTCATCGGCATCAATGACGCTCTGAGAACGGGTTATCGCTGCGCTGAGAACATCGCCTGTCTAGCACCAATTCGCAACGAGCAAACTAAAAACCCAAATATGACTCAAACCAAATATTCTACCCATGCCGGCACCCAATTGAGTTCAACTCTTGCCGATAGCATCCGCAATTTATTAGCTCAAGGATACAGCGTGGGAGCCGAACACGCTGATGTACGCCGCTTCCGTACCGGTTCTTGGCGTACTTGCGGCCCGATTTCCTCAACCCGTGACTCAGAAGTGATCGCGGCTTTGTCAGCTTGCATGGCCGAGCACCAAGGAGAATACGTCCGCTTGATCGGGATTGACACCAAAGCCAAGCGCCGCGTACTAGAAGAAATCGTCCAAAGACCGGGAGACAACGGCTCTAACGGTTCTAACGGTGCGAAAACTCACCAATCTAACGGTAAAGTTGCACAAGCTTCCCACCACAATAGCGGTTCCGTGTCAAGCGGAAAATTGAGTGCCGAAACAGTAGCTCAGGTTCGCAGCTTGCTAGCTCAAGGTTACAAAGTGGGTACGGAACACGCCGACGCGCGCCGCTTCCGCACCAGTTCTTGGCAAAGCGGGGCTTCGCTGCAAGTGAGAAACGAATCTGAGGCGATCGCCGCTTTAGAATCTGTAATGAACGAGTACCCGGGCGAGTACGTGCGCTTGATCGGGATTGACCCGAAAGCTAAGCGGCGCGTGGTTGAAGAAATTATTCAGCGTCCCGACGGCCCAGTTGCTCAATCGGCTAAGCCCGCAGCAACCTCGGGATACAAACCAGCTTCGACTGGTTCGGCGAGCAGCGGAAGTTTGACCGGCAAGACGATCGACCAAATCCGCAACCTGCTTTCCCAAGGCTACAAAATTGGCACGGAACACGCCGACGCGCGCCGTTTCCGCACCGGTTCTTGGAGCAGTTGCGCCCCGATCTCATCCAACCGCGAATCCGAAGTGATTTCTGCCCTCGAAAGCTGTCTCAAAGAACACAGCGGCGAGTACGTCCGCTTGCTGGGCATCGACTCCAAGGCGAAGCGCCGGGTACTCGAAGAAATTATCCAACGACCTTAATTTGCCTGCTAATTAGCCTGTTTCTTCCGTTAAGCCCTCGCACTGGGGCCAACGGGAGAAACCCCAGCGGATTGAAGTGGGATTTGAGATAGTTAAAAAGCTCGATTGACAAATGTTGGTCAAAATCTAGAATCTTCTGAAAGTTTCTATAAAACGTTAAAGCATAAAGCTTCTCAGTATTAGTAAATTATCGTTTCTTAGATTGACAGGGTTAAATTTATCAGTCGAAAAAACCCATAATTTAAAGTCGTTTTATCGAAAAAAATAGCTCCTTTCATGGTGAAGTCGAATGTATTTATCGCCACTGCAATTAAGTAGCAACTCTCAGATTTTGATGAGTGGCGATGTAGTTGTGAATGAGGGTGCGGCGATCGCCCCTGGAGCAATCCTGCAAGCAGAGCCGGGCAGCCGGATCTCGATCGCCGCCGGTGCCTGTATCGGTATGGGAGTTATCCTTCACGCCCGTGAAGGTACTCTGGAAATCGCGGCGGGCGCTATTCTGGGTGCAGGGGTGCTGGTGGTAGGTGCGGGAACGATCGGGGAAAATGCCTGTATTGGCGCCGGGACGACCCTAATCAATCCTTGTATCGACAAAATGCAAATTATGCCAGCAGGTTCTCTAATCGGAGATACCAGCCGCCAAGCCCCCGCAGAAGAAGCAACCGCAACAGCGCCAACAGCAGCGCCAACATCACCAGAAACCCCCGAAGCCACTACGCCACCAGTCGATCGACCGATAGAACCGATCGAACCGCCACAACCCGCCCAAACACCGCCTCAAACTGCGCCGGAGACTGCCCCAGAACCGCCGGAATCCACCGCCGCAGAGCCGCCTCAACCAGGGGAAACGCCAACTATTCTGTACGGTCAAGCTCACATCAATCGGCTGTTGGGGACGCTGTTTCCGCACCGGCAAGCTTTTAATCGATCGGAGGAAAACGGCAAAACTATATCGGGCGATTCCGGGTAGCCGTCATTTCGGCAAAAGCCAGCTATGCTGAAAGCAGAAAGATCAAATATAAATAGGTACTCTCATATTATTGGTAGCTCAGCAATTTGTAAGGCCTTGCAGCAGCAATCTGTGTCTTGTAGCTCGTGCAGTCTGTCTTCTCATCTGAGAAACTATAAACTATCAACAAATTTTTATTTTGGGAAGTTTCTAAAGGTAATAGAAGATGGACGGACAAACAGATCGTAACAGTCACGAAGAGCGATCGCAGCGCCAGGAATACTTCAAAGACACTGCTTTGGGTTTGGTATCCACCAAGAGTTTTCCGGCAATTGTGGGGACTGCTGACATGATGCTCAAGTCGGCAGGAGTGATTTTAGTAGGATACGAAAAAATTGGTTCCGGTCACTGTACCGCGATCGTCCGGGGCAGAATTTCGGATGTGCGTTTGGCTGTGGAAGCTGGAGCTCAAACTGCCGAACAGTTCGGGCAGTTTGTTTCTAAGTTGGTGATTGCTAGACCTTTGGCTAATTTGGAAGTGGTTTTGCCGATCGGCTTTCGCCTGACTCAACTGTCGGAAAGCGGCAGTTATTCTCGGCTTAGCCATCAGGCGATCGGTTTGCTCGAAACCCGGGGATTCCCGGCAATGGTCGGTGCTTGCGATGCTATGCTCAAATCCGCAGACGTACACTTGGCAGCTTACGAGAAAATAGGCGCCGGTTTGTGCACGGCCATTATTCGCGGTGCAGTTGCAGATGTAGCAGTAGCCGTAGAGGCCGGGATGTACGAAGCTGAGCGAATTGGCGAGTTGAACGCGGTGATGGTAATTCCCAGGCCTTTGGAAGATTTGGAACAAACTTTACCGCTGGCGAGTTGCTGGATCGAGCAGCGTAAACCTGTGATGATGCCCGTGTCGGTTAAGGAAAAGGAACAAGAATTGATCGAACTTCCAGATTTGGAGAAATTGAGGGTTTATGTAGAAGAAGAAATAAATCGCTAATTGGTAATTAGGCAACAAAAGTTTGTAGAGACGTGCTACTGCAAATACTGAGACGCAGTTTGTCAAAAAAATATAGAGTTTACTCGGTGGGACTGCTGGCAACAATTTATACTGAGTAGCGGTCTCAAACTTAATTTGCCGATCGAGCCGATCGCCGCCGCCTCAAGAGACACAGAGCACCAAGTAAAACTCGACTTTTGAGATCGAGTCGATCGGGTAAACAATCGAACTGACTAATAAGTAAATCCAGCCGAGGTGCAGAGCCTTTCAACAGGATTTAACTACTGTTAAAATAAACCAAAAATCCTGTTTAGGGTAGATTGCCGGGAATCATTGAAGAGTTACTCGGACCGCAGGTGGATGCTCTTTCAACAGATGAACGGCTGTCGAACTCAAAACTGACTGCAACAGACTGCACATGAATCAACCCCCAGAATCAAGCAATCCTGAAAGTTGACCTATGAACCTCAAACAATTTTACAAGCGCGGTTTGCACAGCGCCAAGAAAGGAAACTATGAAGCGGCGATCGACGATTTCGATCGCATACTGCAACTCAATCCCGCCGATGCCAAAGCCTATAACAATCGCGGCTTGGTTTACTATTACATGAAAGACTACCAAAAAGCGATCGCCGACCTCAGCCAAGCCCTAGATATCAATCCTAATTTCTTCGAGGCTTACTTGAATCGAGGCAATGCTTGGCGTCATCTCGGAGAACACGAAAAAGCCATTGAAGATCTAAACTGCGCTTTAGCAAATAAGCCTAACAGCCACGCTATCTACAACAACCGGGGACTTGTACTTGCTAATTTAGGAAATTACGAAGAAGCAATAGAAGACTACAATCGAGCTCTATCTATCAATTCCAACAATTATAAAACCTATTACAACCGGGGGCGCGCTTACTACCTTTTGGGAGAAAAAGAGGCAGCAACGGAAAACTTTAACCAAACGCTGCGGTTGAACCCTAAATATATCAAAGCTTACATAAATCGAGGTCTCTGTTACCACCAATTAGGAGACAACACGCAGGCGATGGCCGACTACAACACTGCACTCGCCATCGATCCACAAAATGTTTATGCCTATTATAACAGAGGTTGCGTTCGCTATAAATTAAAACAAATGCAGCTTGCAATTGAAGACTTTGACAAAGCAGTAGAACTAGATCCGAACTATGTTAAAGCTTATCTCAACCGGGGTTTAGCGCTGTATAAACTTGGAGATATTGCGGCAGCAAATAAGGATTTTTACCACGTAATGTGCATTAATGCTGAAGCTTATTTATACTACCAAGCTCAGCGGTGTACGCCTGATATTAATTCATACTTCAAGGAAGCGCCCCAGGTAGAACTTAATAATGCTGCCGAATACTACAACACAACATTAAATACGATGTCAACTTCTTTAAGTTCCGCAGCATTAAACGCGGTCTGGAATCAAGAAGATTTGGAGAACAGAGACTCGATTATCTGTGAAGGTGAATTTATTAATGATTGATTTAGTCAGCAATCAGGAAGCTTGCGTACTTAATGGGCTAAAATGTTACAAGAATATCCAATTATAGCACACTAAGTACGGAATATCCATAAACATTAACTGAAACTATTCCATAATGCCATTCAAGATTTTAAGTTCAGCCGTTGTCCGGCAAGGCGAACTTCAATTTCCCTTTAACACTTGAACAATTGAATCAGTAAGTTCCTGAAAGCTTGCTCTCCCAAGCCGCCCGACAGCAGCAAGGGCTAGGTTCTCTTCTATATGTTTTGGCGCTTTCATCCCTACAAGAGCACTCAGGAGGCCAGGGGCGCTGCGGGTATATTGGAGCGCCCGCTGGCAGTCTGTCTGCAAGCTTTCGCCAAAGGCAGAAGCAATCTTTTCTGGGATCTGACCGATAACCTGCGCTTGACACAGCGACATACTGGCGATCGCCCAAATGCCTAAGCGATCGGCAGCTTCCAATACTGAAACTTGTTCTCCTTCGATTGTTTGAGTTGGGCTTAGCACCGCTTCCGGCATCCCCATATTCAAAGGAAGCTGGATAAACCGAAACCGATCCTCTTTGTTCCCAGCTACTTCCCGAGCAATGGACTTCGCACGCGCCAAATCGATATGATTTTTTTCAGTGGGAAGTACGCGAAAAGCATTCCAAGTTGCCAGACCGTAATTGGCAATTTTTCCAGCTAAAACCGCACCTTCAAGTACCTCAAAAACTTCTTGCAACCGATTGTAAAAAGTATCGGGTTCAACTTGAGAAAGTAGCTTTTCTGGATTGTGAAGATAGTAGACATCGATTGTCTCAATGCCGAGGTTGGCGAGGCTCCAATTAAGCTGATCTTGAATGTATTCTGGGTGGATGCAGTAACGCTCCTGGGCCAAATCTGCCATGCTGACAGTAGAGTTGTTTGGCTCGACGTACTGCTGATAAAACCAGTCTACATGGTTTGGAGTTGGATGCGGAACAACGCCGCCTTTCGTACAGATAATTAGTTCATCTCTTGAGGCTTCTCCCGATTCCAGGAGACGGCGGATAGCCTTTCCGACACTCCGTTCTCCGTACTGGTAGCGGTAGTTAATTGCTGAGTCAATTACATTTGCACCCCGCCGAACTGATTCAACTACAGCTTCCGCCACAAGAGAGTCAGTATACTCATCTGGTTCCCCAAGGTAGGTGCCAATTCCAATCGAGCTGGCAACGAGCGAACCAGTTTCTCCGAAGTGATCGGCTGCACAGTTTTTGTTGTGCCGTTCCCTGTAACGCCGCGTTCCTTCTGGGGTAGCTCTGCCTGCGATCGCATTACTACTTCCTAACATAAAAATCTTTTGCCTTCTCTTAAATAAACTAATCAGGACTTCCGCAAGTCTAAGTGATGCTTGATTTAAAATTCTCCTCAAAGTGAGCAAGGTAGAAACGCGATCGCTCGCGCCTCTACATTTTTAGACTAGATGTTTGGGAGCCTCTATTAACTGGCGATCGACGAGATAGGAAAAATAAGTCCGAAACAAACTCGCATCCGCTTGCGGGCAGATAATGTCCGTTCCAGAAAGTCCCTTCAACGCATTCTGGCAATCGAATTGCAGCGTGGCAGATTTAGCCATTTCTGCTTCCGAAACTTTTTCGGAGAAAAGACCGACAAGCGGATACAACGCATTTTCTGCAGAATATCCAGCGCGATTGATTATTTCTGCTTGCCAAGCCTCAGACGAAACTCGTTTGATTGGATAACCCATTGAGCAAATCCAGCCCAGCAATTCACTCATTTGAAAGGACTGAGGGTTGACTAAATGAAAAGTCTTTCCGAGCAATTCTTTTTGCCTCGAAAGATGAACGATCGCTCGGCTCACATAGTCAACAGGCGCTACATTCATCAGCTTATCGTCATCGGGCGCACATCCAAGTTGCACGCAACCAGCGATTAACCTGTACAGTAAGTCGCTGGGATTGCAGGCTCCTGTTTGGCTGTCTCCAGAAATGCGGCCTGGCCTGTAAATGCTAATAGGAATCCCGCGATCGCGCGCAATCTCTACTAGCTTTTCTGCCACCCACTTAGTCTGAGTGTAAGCGCCTTTGAGACCCTCTCCCGGAGTGAGTTCATCCTCCTCTCGCACCACCTTAATCCCAGCTTCTCCCATTGCCGAGAAAACGGAAATCGTAGAAATTAAATGGACTGGTTTTAGCTTACTTTGACTCGCCAATCTCAGAACTTCCTGCGTCCCCAAAACGTTAGCGGGTTTGAGAACCGAGTAGGGATAAGTAAACTTGACAAACGCGCCATTGTGGTAGATGACATCAATTTTACTGGCTAAAATTCGGAACTGCTCCTCGGAAAGCCCCAAAAGTGGTTGAGACAAATCTCCAGCCATTGGGATAATGCGATCGCTCCTGCTTTCATCCCAAATTAAATAGGATTCGAGGCTGCTTTGAATCCGCTTTTTAGCTGATTCTGAATCGGCAGAACGGACTAGGCAATAAATTTCTGCTTGAGTTTGTTGCAAGAGGTCGCGGAGTAAAAAGGCTCCCAAAAAGCCCGTCGCCCCTGTTAAAAGAATGCAAGCTGGATCAGTTTTTGCCTCGCTCAATGGAGTTGCAGGGCGAATTGCCGGATCTAAAACAACTTCAGCGTTAATATCGAAACTTGCAGTGCGATCGCCCGCAGAATCCGCCCCATGCTTCACCTCAATATTCTTTGCTAAAGCAGCGATGGTAGGCGCTTCAAAAAAACGGCGCAAGGGCAATTCCTTTTGGAAAGAATCTCTCACCTTTGCTAGCAACTGAGTAATCAGTAATGAATGTCCCCCCAAATCAAAGAAATTGTCATAAATTCCCACTTTTTCCAGCCCTAGTAGCTCGGCCCAAATCTCAGCAAGCATTTTCTCAATGGGAGTGCTAGGAGCGACAAAAGTATCTGGTAAATCGGCTCTCGCGGCCTCCGGCGCTGGCAGCGCCCGCCGGTCTATTTTTCCATTAGCCGTGAGGGGCAATGCTTTCAGTACGACAAAAGCAGAAGGAACCATGTAGTCGGGCAGTTTTTCTTTTAAAAATGACCGCAGCTCGTTAATAGCGAGCGCTGATTCCCTCGCGGGTACAACATAGGCCACTAAGCGCTGATTTCCCGGTTCATTTTCCAGTAGCAAAACTACTGCTTCGCGCACAGCAGAATGTTGAGATAGCGCTGCTTCTATTTCCCCCAATTCAATGCGGAAGCCTCGCAGTTTCACTTGGCTGTCAATCCGCCCTAAAAACTCAATATTTCCGTCCGGCAAATACCGAGCAAAATCTCCTGTTTTATACAGACGCGCTCCTGGTTCGGCGTCGAAGGGGTTGAGGATGAATTTTTCTTCTGTTAATTGGGGTTTGTTTAGATAGCCGCGAGCTAAAGAAGCACCGCCGATGTATAACTCGCCGGACACGCCAATGGCAACTGGCTGCAAGTGCGAATCAAGTAAATAAATCTGCGCGTTATTGATAGGGCGACCGAGAGGAACTGTCTCAGAAATGCAATTTTCTCGGTCTTTGATGGGATAAGCCAGCACGCCTACGGTGGCTTCTGTTGGCCCGTAATGGTTGAATACTGCACAGTCTGGGGCGTATTTCTCAATAGTTTCGAGCAAATTCCAACTTAAGGCCTCGCCGCCAAGGATTAATCGCTTTTTCGGCAAAACCTGCGCCGGATCGGAAGCAGTTAATAAAGCTTTTAGGTGGGAGGGAACGATTTTGAGACAGTCAATGGAATGCTGCTGAAAGTAAGCAGCGATCGCCTCTGGATCGGTGGCGCGTTCCTGGGAAATTATGTGAAGGGTTCCTCCCGTACATAAAGCTGGAAAAATTACTGTATTTCCTAAGTCTGCTGCCAAGGTAGAAACGGTTGCGAAACTGCCACCTGATGGCAGGTTTAGCTGTTCCTGAATGCTGTAGAGGTAATTGACGAGCGATCGGTGTTCAATTGCCACTCCCTTTGGCGTGCCAGTGGAACCGGAAGTATAAATGACATAAGCTAAATTTTCACCAGAGAGAGGTGGAGAGGGAGAGGGGGATACAGAGGGAATTTCTGCGTCTAAGCAAACGATTTTTGCCTGAGTTTTTGGCAAGTTTTCGATTAGCTGTTGTTGCGTTAACAGCACTGCCACTCCGGCATCCTGCAACATCAAGGCGAGGCGCTCTTTTGGCATGGCCGGATCGAGTGGCAAGTACGCGCCGCCTGCTTTGAGAATGCCGAGCATTCCGGCGATCGCATCCACAGATCGCTCAGCACAAATTCCCACTAATCCTTCGGATTTAACTCCTAATTGTTGTAGGTAATCAGCGATTTGGTTGGCGCGGGCGTTGAGTTCCCGGTAAGTGAGTTGCTGATTTTCACAGATAACCGCAAGGCGATCTGGTACGCGCTCCACTTGTTGCTCAAATAGCTGGTGAATGCACTTGTCTTTTGGATAATCTTTCTGTGTTTGGTTGAACTCTACTAAGACTTGGCGGCGGGCGATCTCGCTCAGAATTTCCAACTCGCCGAGAGCCGTTTCTGGGTGATTAGCTGCACTTTTTATTAAGGTGTAGAATTGCTCTGCTAAACATTCGATCGCTTGTTCCCCGATCGAGGCCGAATCGTAGTGAAACTCAGCCATGAGAACATCCTCTCGGCGCACGCAGGAGAGTTTAACTTTGAAGCGATCGCCGCAGACATATTGCTGGTAAATCGAAAAATCTACGCCAGCCGCCCCATACTTTTCTAGTTGTTCCTCAAACTCAAAACAAAATGGAAATCCCGGCGAGGCGTTTATATCTTCCCGGTTGAAATATTCCTGCCATTTATAAGCATCGCTTTGGGATTGCTGAATTTCCTGCCAGAATTCCTGAAAGGTAAAATTTTCTTGCAGTTGGCTGCGAAGCGGTAAAAACTTGGCAAATATACCGAGTGCTGGTTCTAATTCTTCATATTTGCGATTGTCGAAGGCGGTGCCAATAATAATTTCTGCCTTTCCCAACCGCCGCCAGAGCAAGGTTTTCCAGCAAGCTAGAAAGAAAGCAGATATTGAGGTTTTGTAGCGGCGGGCGATCGCTTCTATTGCTGTTAGTAAACTCAGTTCTATTTTAACCTCAAAAACATTCGGTGCAAATGGATCGGACGCGCTGCTATTTCTATTTTCAAAAGGCAATTTGAAACTGGCCAGCGCCGAGTAATCTCGCTGAGTCCAATATGTTTTGTCCTCTGCCGCCTCTTCATCCTCAATCAATTCATTCTGCCATTCCGAATATTGGACATATTGCACCACTTCGTCGGCCATTTCCTCACCTTGCAAGCAAGCTGCATAAGACTGGCTAATTTCTCGAATTAGATTTTTGATGGTGCGGGAATCGGCGCACAGGGAAGGCAAGCTGACAAGCAAAATGTGCATATTTGCTGATAGAGAAATTAAGGATAAGCGCCAAATTGGATTTTGCTCAAAGTTGAAAACTGAGCGCTTTTCGTTTTGAAAAATTTCAGAGATTTTAGCCGCTGGTTCTGGCGGGGTAAAGCATTCGAGATTAACGGTATTCCAGGAAATTAAGCTGCGATCGCCGATGACTTGAATCGGAAATTTAATCCCAGAACGTCGCTGAAAGCTGGTCCGCAGAATTTCGTGGCGATCGCTGACTTTTTGCAGCGCTTCTTTTAAAGCATTTGCTTGGAGATTGCCCTCGATCAAAATCGCACATTGAGCGCGATAAGCGGGACTCTCTTGTTGCAACAGCCACAGATATTTTTGTTGAGGAGAAAGCCGAAATCCATTAATTGTTTGCATTGGTTATATTGCTTTATGTTTTAGGATTGCCAGGGACTTTAGTCCAAAGCTTATAGCTCAAGTCCGCTAAAACTCACATCTTGTACCCTTCTCAAGAACAGGCAAGATGCCTGTTCCACAAAGAGTAGATTTTCTTGTGGGGTGGGCATCCTGCCCGCCCATAAAAAGCTGATTGAGACAGGCAAGATGCCTGTTCCACAAAGAGTAGATTTTCTTGTGG
>Ga0164305_10000464_pt1 | contig 15259 bp, 14 predicted proteins | sample Whisoiple_237_MG_FD_110215 | JGI IMG/M metagenome (GOLD analysis project Ga0164305, IMG submission 110215) | Soil microbial communities amended with pyrogenic organic matter from upstate New York, USA - Whitman soil sample_237_MG | ecosystem: Environmental > Terrestrial > Soil > Agricultural...
ATTCCGGCTTGTTCCGCCTTCAGTAATAAGAAAGCATCGCTAGAGTTTCCTAAGTTAAATAGCAGTGCGACGACTACTAATATCCAATAGCCTCGACTCAGACTTTGCAATGTTGCCCAACGTAAAGGGTTCGTTTTGGTTTGACTGGCTTTCGCACTGGGTTCTTTCACTCCCAGCGCTAACAAAGTAACTGCCATTAGTCCAGGAATCAATGCCAACCAGAACACTAGGCGAAAGTGCTGTTGGGATATTGCCATGAGGCTAAATGCTGCTAGAGGTCCTAAGAAGGCTCCTATGGTATCGAGAGACTGACGCAATCCATAAGCTGCCCCACGGTTGCTTAGATCCGTGACATCAGCAATCAAGGCATCACGGGGGGCAACACGGATTCCTTTGCCCACGCGATCGCCAAACCGAGCTATCAATACCCAAAGAGGACTAGTAGCTAAAGCAAAGAGCGGTTTTACGAAGGTAGAGAGTCCATAACCCGCCACTAATAGTCCCTTTCGTTGCCCCAGATAATCACTCAACCCACCAGAAAAAACTTTTAAGCTAGAAGCAGTTGCCTCTGCCAGACCCTCAATTAGCCCCACCGTCAGCACACTTGCGCCTAATACCGATACTAAAAACAAAGGCAGTAAGGAGTGGATCATTTCTGAGCTAACGTCTGTCAGCAAACTTCCCAACCCTAAAACCCAAACGTTACGATGAATTTTTTGCTGCTTCATGAGTTCTAAATTTTGTAACAAATCAGTTCGGTTAACCCATCAGAAAGCTTCTATTCAAGTAAATGATTTTAGCTAACTCTGTTTGAGTAGATAGCTAGTCTGCGAGCGATTAACTGAATCTTTGATTAAGCTACTATTTCAAGCACCTCATAGAGAATAAATCACTGTTTCTCCTATAGATGCTAAATTATAAGAACCGATTCTGAAGTATTTAATCTGTTTCTGTCATTGTGGCAGTTGCTTGAAATTAAACATTCAAGGGTAACAATTAAATTTTGCAAGATTACCACATGCAGTTGAAAACGTGATGAGATTGGGCTAGCAAATGTTTACATTATAAAGAGGCGCGGGTCTAGTCTAAATCGTAAAGACATCGTTTTGAGCTTGTTATTCTATCTGCGCCATGATCCCTTGCAAGAGTTCAACGCTAGAATTACTTTATCTAAGCTTCCAAAGCTCTCTACTAAACTTTTAAAAATTTTTCTACTAATCGTCCATGCTACAGTCTTCAGTAAGTGCACTCATAAACCAAGGTCATGAATACTTAGATAATGATTTTTATGATGCGGGGTTAGAAATTTTTCAGCAAGTTGAGAAAACAGAACCCAATAATGTACGAGCTTTGCATGGGATAGGTTTAACGTATTACTTAATGCAAGATTATATCAATTCACTCAATTACTATAACAAAGCTCTTCAAATAAAACCTGATTCTAATCTGCTTTTAGCTTGTCGAGGCATTGCTTATAAGAAGTTAAAACTTGCTGAACAAGCAGAAGCAGATTTTGCCCAAGCAGTCTGTCTTAAACCTCAAAGCTCCGAAGATTTTAGAGGAAGAGGGCTTGCATTCATGAGACTACGCAAATACCATGAAGCTGTTGCAAGTTATGCAGATGCAATTAAACTAAGTCCCAACAATCACCATATTTGGCATAACAGAGCTAACGCACTAAGTTCAGCAGGGCAGCATGAAGAAGCACTGATTAGCTTAGAAGAGGTCATCAGAATTAAGCCAAGCTATCATCATGCTTGGCGCGACCGGGGAATCTTACTACGTGCTTTAAAAAAAGATGAAGAATCATTATCTAGCTATGATCAAGCTTTAGCAATTCAACCTAAAGACTATAAAACTTGGTTACATAGAGGGCACGTTTTACAAAAACTCAAGCGTTATTCAGAAGCTTTAGACAGTTACAGCAAAGCTTTAGAACTTAATCCTAGTGATGCCGTAATTAAAGCAAGCTACAGTAAAGCGCAGGAAAAGCTAATTAAAAAAGAAAATGGGTTAGAGATTAAGCCCAACATTAGTAGTAAATATTTGAAGCAGCAAGGAGATGCTCTCAAGCTAAAGCTTCAGTACAAAGACGCTTTGGCTAAGTATAATGAAGCGTTAAAACTTGAGCCTAAGGACAGTTTGATTTGGTCTAAACGGGGTGATGTATTAGTTGCAATCAATCGTTATAAAGATGCTATTTATAGTTATGATGAAGCTTTATCAATCAACCCCAATGAATCAGAGACTTGGTTTAAGCAAGGAACAGCCTTTACTTATTCAAACCTTCTTGAAAGAGCTATAAGTTGTTACAAACGTGCTATTAAAATAAATCCCGATTATGCTCAAGCTTGGAACGGATTAGGTAATTCATTAAAAAGCTTAGGTCGTTATAAAGAAGCACTCAATTCTTATGATAAGGCAATTGATTGCATAGTTCAAATTAAAAGACTTTACTATTATTGGCGACCTTTCAATAATAAAGGATGGACACTCTTTCAATGGTTAGGTTACGAAAAAGCTATATCAAGCTGGGATAGAGCTTTACGCTACCATTTTCAAGCAGATGAAGTCATTCATACAGAGGGCTGTGGAGTTATACACCACTCTAAAGGTAAAGCTCATTATATTTATGGGAGACAACAAACTAATCCTCTACATTACTGGAGAGAAGCTAAAAAAGCTATGAATCAGCTCTAAAATTTTTAACTTTTGAAGCTTTTCCAGAGCAGCATCTTGAGGTTCTCCAAGATTTAATTGGGGTGTGTCGAAATTTAGGACAGAGCCAAATAGCGAAAGAGCTATTGCATACAGGAAGCGATTTATTAGAAAGATTATTGCAGGAAACAAGTTTTGACGATAAAAAAGTTCAACTATCGCAAAGATTTGCTAGTTTTAGTCAATTGCGAGTAGATTCTCTAGCTAACTCTCAAGATATTAAAGATCATATTCAATCCTTAGAACTAGCTGAAGAGCGTAAGAATATATGCCTGACTTGGCTTCGTGACGGTTGGGTAGATAAATTATCTGACAGTCCAAAATATGAAAATATTCAGGAACTTTTAGACGACTATACAGCTACAATTTATTGGCATATTAGCCCTGCTGCAATTACTACATTCATCCTGAAATATAATCATTCTCCAGTAATTCTACCTGTTAAGGCAAAATTAGCTAATTTTGCCTATCCTGCAACTATTAGACAGCTTCAAGATTTTGAAGTTTGGGTGGATGCTTGGAAAAGGGATTATCAAAAGTATTGTAGAAGAACTCGAGAATTTAATTTTCAAAGTGATATGAAGCAGGAAGCGTGGTTTAGAGAAATTGCACTACGTCTGAGACATCTCTCAGAAATTCTTAATATACAGGAAATTTTACCCTATCTCTCAAATGTTAAAAATTTAATATTAGTTCCTCATAGAGATTTACATCTTTTACCGCTTCATGCTCTGTTCCCAGAAGAACTGAGTATTATCTATTTACCGAGTGCCCAGATTGGATTAAATTTACAATCACTCAATTTTAATGAAAAAGCTCCTATAGTAAGCATTGAAAATCCTCGGAGCGATCTAAATTTTGCAAGCATTGAATCAGAAATTATTTCACTTTTTTATTCTGATAGTACAAAAGTAGTAACTAAACTAGCCACAAAAAATAATGTCATTAATGCTTTGAAAGAGTAACTTAATTGCTTTCATTTCGCTGGACACGGTTATCATAACTCCAATTACCCTAAAAAATCAGCTCTAGAACTTGCTAATAAAGAAGTGCTCACCCTAGAAGATATATTTGGTATAAACCTTCAAGGATGTAGTTTAGTTTGTCTTTCTGCTTGTGAGACAGGTCTGACTAGCAATAAGGATTTGCTTGATGAGTATGTTGGATTAGTCAGTGGCTTTTTGGCAGGAGGTACTTGCCATGTAATTAGCACCTTGTGGACAGTACACTCAGAAGCTAGTGCTCTACTGATGATCGACTTTCATAGACGCCGAGGGGAACGTAAATCGGAGGTTACTGCTTTATCAGAAGCAGTTCGATGGTTAAAAAATGTCACAGTAGAACAGCTATGCACTTGGTATGAAGATATCTTATCCCAGGTTGCCTATGATGAACTTAGGATTAGACCTTTTATCGAAACTGAGCTTGACAAGTTAAGCCTAGAGCGACAGGATGTTAGATTATATGAGCATCCATATTACTGGGCCGCTTTTACTATTACAGGTAGACATTTCTAGGTGAACTCTCTAGACTCAATAACTCTCAGAGCTATGCTTACTGCTTTGCAGCAGATGGATACTCCTGTCCCTGTAGAGGTTCAGGACGAACTAAACACTGTTGGTAAAGGTCTACCTGAAAGTGTCTCCCAACTTCATGTTATTGCTAAAAGTTATGCACCTTTAAATCAGAAGTACAGGCTTGCTAGGCTTGTTCTGCAAAATGACTTCGCAGAAAGACTAATATTCACTAAGCCTGAATTAGATAATCCAATACAGGCTCGTGATGTGGAAGCACTAGAGCTTGCTACTAGCGTTCTAATGGCTCGTGATTCTGTAACTGAAGCACATAGATTAATTACCGCTTCACGGGTGTTTAGTCAAGTTCTGATACAGCTTCAGCAGTACAAAGAGGTTGAATTAAGAGAGCCTCGTACAGATTCACGACAAGAGCAAAAATCTGCTCCAAAGATGGCTTCAGTGGATAAAGCTATGCACGCTTTCTTAGATACTGTTGAGGAATGGGCGGATGTGTACCATAGACTCGCAGAATCCTGAATTTATCAGCTATGATTCCGTGCTAGATATTCATAGTTACCTAGTCGAGAGATTTGGTGGTTCTCATGGTCTTAGAGATGAGGGTTTACTGGAATCAGCTCTCTCTCAGCCACAGCAAACATTTTTTGGTGAACTTTTACATTCAACCATTTACGCGCAGGCAGCAGCTTACTTATATCACATAGCTAAAAATCATGCTTTTATAGATGGGAATAAAAGAACTGCTTTAGCGACTACTATCACTTTTCTTAAGGTCAATGGATATAGGCTTTATCTTCCCAAGGAAGAAACTGAAATTCTAGTTCTAGATGTTGTTTCAGGCAAGTTAAACAAAGAAGAATTATCAATAATTCTAAAAAAATATGTCGTGAAAGAAACTAGCAATTAATAAACTAATTACACTATGTCAGCACTTTTTGTAGAAAACAGTTATGCTTTATCTCAAAAAAGGCGATCGCATTTTCAACAGCAACATAACTTGCATTGCTCATAATTTTTAAAAAGACTTGTCGTGCAGCAACTAATTTGTTTGGTAGGCTCAGCAATTCTTTCAGATACAAAGTCATTTTGCCCTAGAACCTAGGCTGGAAAAGCAATATACCCTTTTTGCTTCAATTTACATAAGAAAATATTATCAGTTCGGTTAACCCATCCCTGACGTTAGCGTTCTCCCAATCCTCGCGCGGAGATGGGCTAGATATAATAAAGGTGATTTTGTCAAGTCATCGGAGCTTGACCTGCCAGTTTTTTAACAGCTTATCTAATCGCTTCAATCAATAGAGACAGGTATCAAGCCCGCTTTAAAACACAGTTTCGTTTTTATCTAAGTTAGGAGCAACCCCCATGACTACCGAACCGACTATTCCCAAAGAATCTTCACTTGTAGAAATTACTCCCGAAACAGAAGCTCTAGTGAGAGACAATATGAAAGGTGAATCAGAAGATCTAAAGCGTGAAACAATGGCGTTGATCGATGCCATTAAAAAGCGGGCACAATCAGAAGCGCAAACCGCCGGGACTTTCACGCGCGATACTTATCTCCATGCAGTCCGCCAAGCACGAGAATCTGTAGAAAAAAATCAGCTAATTGATCCCGAACGAATTGCTTACTCAACGAAACTGATTCAGATGGAAGCCGAGAAGAATTGGGAGTCTCTCGTTAAAGAGGTTTCCACTTTTGGCGATCGCCTAACGGATGCGGCTAAAGCTGCTTGGGATGCGTTGACTGCTCCCCGCCATAATTCCAGATCCTAAATTGTCCTTGTCTGAGAACTCATCTTGTTTAAATTTAACCTCGTTCTTGATCTCAAAAAGAACGAGGTTTATTAATGCAGGTTTTCGTGATCACCTTAGTTTAGATATCTCTAAAATTAGTTCTGGAGAACGTCTTTACCAGATATAAATTGCTCTCACCGTATGTCCGCTACTATCAATTAGCCTGTGGGAACTTCTTTTGCTTGTAGCTTACTAATGACGTTAATTAATTCTTGAGGCTGCTCAATTAAAAAATCTGGTTTCTGATACATTAAAACTTCCTTAGAATTATAACCCCAACTAACAGCAATCATCGGAATCTTGCTTCTTTTTGCAGCTTCTATATCTCTAGTTTCATCTCCCACATAAACAACTTGTTTAATATGCAGATTTTTTTCTCTTAGAAAACTATTAATAACGTGATTTTTGCCAAACAGGGTAGTTCCTGAACAAATAAAACTAAAAGCTTCTTTTAAGTGATGATGTTCTAAGAAAAGAGTCACATTTTCTTTGGAGTTAGAAGTAATGATTCCTAATTGATTCCCTTGATTAGCCAGATCTATTAAAACTTCTTTCATGCCAGGAATCAGATTCACAGAGAGGATTTCATTCTTTAACTCAGTTTTTACTCTTCTGAGCAAAAAGGGAATCTTAAACAAAGAAACCCCCGAAGCTTTCAAAATTTGTCTAGAGGTTAAATTTCTGAGGTAATTAATTTCTTCGAGAGTACTTTGTTTATAACCAAATTCTGTAGCTAAACGATTAGTAATCTGTACAAGAACATCAAAGGTATCGGCAATAGTGCCATCAAAATCAAAAATAATTACTTTGATAGTCATCGGTTTATTCAGACTCTCGATAATTTCTTTGGCTAACGGCTTCCGAAGCACTTTGGAGATTTGCACGGGCATTTCGTCGCCACATTTCTGGCTTAATCCGGCGCAAGGCAGAGGCGGGAAAGCGCTGATCCCACAGATGATCAGAAATTTCAGCTAACTCGGTGAGTGGAGGCGCAATATTCTCAGGATACGGCTGAAACTCCTCGATATCGGTTGCTTTAGCAAATCTCTGGTTCCAAGGACAGACATCTTGGCAGATATCGCACCCCGCTACCCAGCCTTGTAAATGAGGCGCGATCGCCTGCGGTAAGGTTTCTGCCCGGTTTTCAATCGTGTGGTAAGCAATACACCGATTGCTGTCAACAGCAAAAGCTTGTGCAGTTCCATTAACAGAGACGATTGGCGCGATCGCCCCCGTAGGACACGCCTGTATACAACGGGTACAACTGCCACAATGGGACGCATGAGGCGTATCTGGAGTTAACTCTAAGTTAGTCAAAACTTCCCCTAGAAATACCCAAGAACCATACTTCCGCGTAATCACATTACCATTTTTGGCAATCCAGCCAATTCCTGCCTGCTGTGCCCAAACTTTATCTGCGACAGGTCCCGTATCAGCATAGTAACGCGCCTGGATACCCTCTCCCTGCTCTGACAACCAACTGGATAAGGCTTTGAGCTTTTTATGTAAGACTTTGTGATAATCTCGCCCCCAACCATAACGGGCAATTTTGGCATATTCCCGCCCCTCTGGACGTTGGTGCAATGTGTAGTAATTGAGGGCAACACAAATCACCGATTGCACTTCTGGCATCACTAAATGAAGATTTTGCCGCTTAGGATTAGCCATCCATGCCATATCTGCCTGATAGCCCAAGGCTAACCAGGCTTGCAATCTTTGTGCTGCTAACTCCTGATGACTCCGGTCTACCGCCGCAATTCCAACTTGATGAAATCCTAACTCTAAAGCTTTTTGCTTAACTTGATCGCTGCTAAGAGGCGCGTTCACTGGCAATGACTGAGATCACAATGAATGCTAATCATTTATTATACTTTCTCCCGAAAATATTTGACTATTTAATCAAGAGGTTGCTACCTAAAATTGATCACCCTAACGTAGCATGTCAATTCCTGGAAAATACTTCTGCAAGCATAGGTATAATTTGCCAATCTCTTGAATACTAATTTTATAAATAAATATAAATTTGTTATGACCTTGAGCCAAGACTCCCCCGCTACTGCTGAAGCCTTGTTAACGACGGATATCCTAATTAAAGGAATTGCCGAACCTGTTATATTGCGTTACTTTGAAACGTTGAATGCAGGAGATTTTCAAGCAACAGCCGCTTTATTTGCAGAAACTGGAACCCTGAAACCGCCTTTTGAAGAGCCGCTTATTGGGCCAGAGGCGATCGCGACTTACTTAGAAGCGGAAGCCCAAGGCATGAAACTTGCACCTCGCCAAGGGATTGCGGAAACCTTAGCAGACGAACAAACTCAAATTCAAGTTAGTGGTAAGGTACAAACTCGCTTTTTTGGTGTCAATGTTTCCTGGCAATTCATCCTCAATGCAGAATCGGAAATCATTGCTGCTACCATTAAACTCTTAGCATCTCCCCAGGAGTTACTGAACCTACGACGATAACAGCCATTAATGGGAAAAGACAAGGGGGACAAGGGAGACAAAGCTGATTTTTCCGTGGTTTTGATAGTATCTACTCATCTGTAGATTAAACACCTGTGGTTGCCCCGCCTCTAAGCAGCCTGAGAAATCAGAAAAAGACAAATTTAGCAAAACTTATAATTGCAGCCAAAATAGTAGCGGCAGTTAAGCTTTTCAATCCGTTGGGATGAAAGTTTAACTGCCCTTTGTTAAGTTAGCGGACTCGGTAGCAATGCCTTTAAAATATTTAGCCTCTCTAAAGTCATCAATAACAACACCTAGTAAAATTCACTAAAAAATCACTAAGTTTGAGTAGTAAGAGTTAAGCTTTTGCTTTACCAGATTCTGGCAAACTTGCTTCTAATTTCAGACAGTTGCGACCATTCACTTGTAAACGGTACTCTACCCGATCCATTAGCCGATTCATAATCAGCCATCCATAGCCATTTTCCTGCTTATCATCGGGGTTAGGCGGCAGATAAGTGGAAAGATCAAATCCTTTGCCATGATCCCAAATTTCTAAGGCAATATCCCGCTCTTTAAGTTCTAAGCGAATTAGAACTGGCAAATTGGGTTGATTTTTGTGAGCGTGACGGACCACGTTGGAATACGCTTCTACTAAGACTAAGCGCAGTCGATTAGATTGGCGCGTCCAATCTACCGAGTCTCCTAATTCAGCCTCTAAGCTGCCTAGCAGCCAGTTTTCAACAATGGTTAAAAACTTTAAGTCACTCGGTATGTGCAACTCTGTTTTCATTGAATTACGAAACCTCTAAAGACAGTATGGTTTGGTCGTCTTCCTGAATATTGTTGGTGTGTTCTCGAACGCGAGCTAACAAGTTGTTCAAATCAAAAGGTGCTGGCTCTTGAAGTACGAGTTCCCACAGACCCTCTTGTTTCAGCATAGACCCAATGCTGAAATCATTGGTTAAGGCAGCGCTAGATGTTGAGGTAAGTGGCTCAGCAATTGTTGCCTCAGTCAGACCATCACTAGTCAGCAGGAAGATATCACCAGAATTTAAGGTAGTTTCTCCAGCCTTTCCTCTCCAGATTGGCAGAATTCCTAACGGAATGCCACGAGCCTTCATAAAATTTGGTTCAACAGTTACTACTGCTCCTGGTGTTGCTCTCTGTTCTAGCAGTGCTTCGTTAGACCACACCAACGGGTAAATATGACCCGCATTGGCATAGACCAAGGTTTGGGTTGCTGGTGTATAACGAGCCAACACCATGGTAATAAAGCAGTTGTTGCTGACTAAATCGTCTGACATGATGCTATTAAGATTCTGCATCACTAGATCCGGCTCCGGAGAGGTTTCCTGAGCCAGTTCTCGGCGTAATACCGAAATGGCACTCGCCATAAATAGAGCGGCGGGCACGCCTTTGCCAGAGACATCTCCAACAGCTAGCCATACGTCTCCTTGAGGATGGAAAAAGACTTCAAAAAAGTCCCCCCCAACTTCTCTGGCAGCGTAGCAGTATGCCTGCACTTTCACGCCGTCGCCTTCTGGCCAACTTTGGCGCAGTAAGTTATTTTGAATCTGGCGAGCAACTTCGAGTTCTGCCCGCATTTGTTGCGCTTGTTCTTGGGTGCGCTGGTAAAGTTTGGCTTGGGAGATGGCTAGGGCAGCTTGTTCTCCTACCCCTTCAATCAGTTGCACATCTTCCGGCGACCAAGAGCGATCGCTCCGATTTTGATAGAGGCAGAGAATTGACAGTAACTGTTGCTGACAAATCAGGGGCACCACTAGCTGAGTATAAGCATTTCCCTGATTTTCGGCTTGAATTAGCTGGGTTGTTCGAGATTCCAGAGCGACTTGAATAGAAGCATCCACATCCAGGAAGGCATCAAGCGGTTCAGCATTTGCCGCCTGGTAAGAAAAAGCATCCGGTAGGAGGCGATCGCTCTCTACAGGTCGCAGGGTACACGCGCTGGCTTCAAAGGTCTGCCCAATCGTTTTGACAATGGTTTGCAGCATACTTTGGTAGTCTAGCGATTCTCGAATGGCACTCATTACCCCATTCAGCAGGGATTCCCGACGCAAGGCGCGGCTGAGTTCATTCGTTCTTTGCTTCAGTACCCCATAGGTTTCTGCCGCCTGTTGGACAACCGCTTTGAGCTTTTCTGGGTTCCAAGGCTTCGTGATGTATTTAAACACCTTGCCAGAGTTGATAGCATCGACCAAATCTTCAACATCGGTGTAGCCTGTTAACAGGATACGAATCGTATCGGGAAAGCGGTCAACGGTTTTACTTAAGAACTCTGTACCATTCATTAAGGGCATCCGTTGATCAGAAATGATCACGGCCATTTCCCCTTCTGAATCGAGAACTTGCAGAGCATTGAGTGCCCCATCCGCTTTATAGACCCGAAAGTCTCGCCGAAACGTTCGATACAGCAAATCTAGGTTGTCAGGCTCATCATCAACCACCATCAGTTTAAGTTTGCTGCCATCTGCCCGACTCATTGACTCACTCCGGTTCCAGGTTATTTAGAGATCGACAGCTTGAAGAGAATTAAATTCCCCATGACCGATCATCAAATGCCGCCTACTAAACAGATTCCACCCATAGCACTTTTCACGTCTGGGGGAAAATGTTGCGGTGGAAGATAGGGTTTTTGCAAGCTTTATCCTTAATAGTACGAGGTAACGGTTAGGTAGACTGTTTACTGCTGTCAAGAGTTTAAATTTAACTTTAGATCCGAGAAAGGTCGCTTGATCAAGCACCCAAAAATAAATACAAGCAAAATTATTTTAAAATTAAGTTTCTCATCACCGCTAGCATAGCAAAGCTGGCAAATACTATAGCACCTCTTGTCGGTATTCCCCTTTCTGGGTTCTAGTTCTTAGGGACAGAGTCCAGAAAACCTCATGAAACCCTGCTATCAAGATGATTTGCCTCACTCTAAAAAAACTTGAATAAAAACCTCTGGTGCCAACCTGGGTTAAGCTGTTGAGTTGTCACAGCCTGGTTCATTGTCCGCATAATATCAAGCATTATTCAGGCAATGGGGAGGATAGCACCATGGTTTTAGAAGTTTTTAGAGCAGGTTACTGGATGGGTCACTTAACCCACTAAGCCAGAACGCAAAGCCCTGACTGCTGCTTGTGTGCGGTCATCTGCACACAGCTTGTTCAAAATATTCCGTACATGGGTTTTGACAGTGCCTACGGTAATGTAGAGCTTTTCGGCGATCGTTGCATTGCTACAGCCTTCAACAATCAGTTGCAGCACTTCTAATTCCCGTTCTGTGAGCGGGTAGGCTTCAATCAGATTGGTGAATTCTGGTTCTGAGGCACTGATCGTTACTGTTTTGTTAGCAGGGGTGAGTTCAGCACCTGCTTGATTGGTTCTCGTTTGTTTGAGGACAACACGAGCGATCGCCGGATCAATCCAAGCATTGCCTTCATGAGTCACCTGCAAGGCTTCTAGCAAGTTATCAAAACTGATATTCTTCATGCAGTAAGAATCTGCACCCGCAGCAAAGGCAGCCAGAACCGCTTCTTCATTGTCCTGTAAGGTCAGGACTAATATCTTGGTGTGAGGTCCATCCTCACCACTATGGGAGTGTTTAAACTGCCGGGTTAATTCAATCCCATCAATATCAGGTAAACCCAAATCGACAATAGCAACATCAGGTTTCGTTGTTTCTAGTAACTTTAACCCTTCTGTCCCATTGGCAGCTTCGCCCACAAATTCAATTTCACCACGCTGTTGTAGCGCTGTTCGGATACCGACCCGCGTTAGGTCGTGGTCTTCAATTAGAGCAACGCGAATTGTACTCATCGTCAACGTCCAAGCTCTACAATTAAACTTTTACAAACGAGTTTAAAAACATTTGGATGATCTTCCAGCAAAGTCCATCTCTCGATAGTCGTAGGGATTTTAGCCTAACGGATAGATTAGGAAATCATGTGGTTTTCTCATCCATCTTCTCAACTAAAGCCCGAATCAATAGCCTAGAGCAGGCTATTCTGATGGCTGGATAGACTGGCTGCTTGAAGTTATAAATGCATCAATGAATACATCCTTCAACCAAAACCCGTCAACAGTTGACCCTGCGAGCGAAACAATACAACAACTCCAGCGCCAAATAGAGCAGCTTGAGCGATGTCTAGATACTCGCGATGCTCGAAATCGTCAATTGATGGCAGCCATGCCCCACATAGTATGGATGGCAAAAGCTGATGGATCAATCATTGATTTCAACTACCGTTGGTATGAGTATACCGGGTTGGCAGCAGCAGAATCATTATACTGGGGATTTCTTAAGGCAGTGCATCCTGAAGATGGCGATCGCCTCCGCAGTACTTGGCAGCAAGCCCAACAAAATCGTCAGCCTTACACCATTCACTGTCGTCTCTTAGCAAGAGAGGGCACTCATCGCTGGTTTAAAGGGCAAGCAGAACCGTTGCTGAGTCCAGAAGGAGAGCTTTTAGAGTGGGTGGGAACTTATACCCCTTTGGAGACTGACCAGCAGCAAGTTAGCAATCTGCAACAAAAGCCAGAATTTTTGCAAGCACTGTTAGAAAATTTATCAGATGGGATTGTTGCCTGTGATGCCGACGGAGTTTTGAGCCTTTTTAACCGAGCCTCCCAAGACTTTCACGGACTGCCGCCGGAACCCCTCCCGGCTGATGAGTGGGCATCTCACTATGATTTGTATCTTCCTGATGGCAAAACGCTGCTGTGCAAAGAACAGATTCCCCTATTTCGTGCTTTAAACGGGGAATCTGTTCGCAATGTCGAAATGATGATTATTCCCAAGCAAGGCAAAACCCGTACCCTCCTAGCAAGTGGCAATGCCATTATCAACGCGGCGGGGGAGAAATTGGGGGCGGTCGTTGTTATGCGCGATATTACTGAACGCAAGCAAGCGGAAGCCAAAATTCAGACCCTAAATGCAGAATTGGAACAACGGGTGAGTGAACGCACTGCCCAGCTAGCAACCGCTCATCAGTTAAAAGATGAATTATTAATGCGGGAGCAACTAGTCCGTAGTCAAGCTGAGATAGCTGAGGCACGTTATCGCGATTTAGTTAATGGGCTGGGAGATGCGATCGTCTGGGAGAGTGATCCCGTCGCTGAACAGTTCTTGTTTGTTAGCCAGAGTGCTGAACAACTCCTGGGATATCCGGTTGAGCAGTGGTTAACTCAGCCTAACTTCTGGGCAACGCTGATTCATCCAGATGACTATGGGTGGGTGATGTCGTTTTGTCATCAAACGCTCAATCAGGTGCAGGATCATGAATTGGAGTATCGCTGTATTGCGGCTGATGGTCGTACTGTTTGGCTGCGCGATCGCACTTATGTAGTGCGAAATGCCCATGGCAGTGTACAGAAACTGCGGGGGTTGATGATTAATGTGACCCAACGCAAGCAAGCCGAGTTAGAACGTGAGCAAGCTGTCGTTGCCTTACAAGAGAGCGAAAAACGCTTCCGCAGCATGGCAGACAAAGCCCCTGTGATGATCTGGATGACCGATAAGCAAGGGCATTACACCTTTTTAAATCAGTTCTGGTTAAGCTTTACAGGTCGCCCCTTAGCCGCAGAATTAGGTCAGGGTTGGCAGCAAGGGGTACATCCTGACGATTTACCAACTTGTATCAAGATTTATGAGTCGGCGTTTAAGAGTCGGGAAGAATTTCGGCGGGAATACCGTTTAAGACGTGCCGATGGGCAATATCGCTGGATTTTAGAAACCGGAATTCCCCGCTTTACCCGCAATCACAGATTTACAGGTTATATTGGCTCCTGCATTGATATTAGCGATCGCAAATTGGCTGAAGAAGCTTTGCGTGCCCGTGCCGATGAACTAGCACGGATGGCCACCGTCTTAGCCGAAACCAATGCCATTTTAGAAAAGCGCAACGAAGAATTAGATCAATTTGCCTATGTTACCTCTCATGATCTCAAAGCACCCCTAAGAGCGATCGCAAACCTCTCTCACTGGATTGAAGAGGATATTCAAGATCAGCTAACCGACGAAACCCGACACCAAATGTCCCTCCTACGGGGGCGAGTGCATCGCATGGAAGCCTTAATTAATGGGTTGCTGCAATATTCCCGTGCAGGACGCTTGAATATGAAGTCGGAATGGGTGAATGTAGAAACCTTATTAACCGAAATTATTGATTCCCTAGCCCCTCCCCCAGAATTTCAAATTGCGATCGCGCCCAATATGCCGACTTTACTGACAGAATCCTTGCCCCTACAACAAGTTTTTACGAATCTGATTGGCAACGCTATTAAGCATCATCATCGGCGGGATGGCAAAATAAACATTTCCCAAATTGACCAAGGAGAGGCTTACGAATTTGCTGTAACCGATGACGGACCGGGAATTTCACCAGACTATCACGACAAAATATTTGTAATTTTTCAAACCTTACAAGCGCGAGATAAGGTAGAAAATACCGGAGTGGGTCTAGCATTGGTCAAGAAAATTGTCGAAAGTAAAGGCGGAAAAATCCAGTTAGATTCTACAGAAGGTCAAGGAGCAACCTTTCGCTTCACTTGGCCGAAGAGAGGTGGATTGGTGAGGAGTTAGGAGGCGGAGAGGGCTGAGGAAGCGGAGGGAGCAGAGGAAGACAGGGGGGACAAGGGGGACAAGGAAGACAAGGAAGCAGAGGGAGTAGAGGGAGACAAGGAGGCTGAGGGAAAAGGGGCAGCTTACAAGTGAAGTGTAGGTTGTTAATAGACAGATGAGTAGATACTATCAAAGCAAC
>Ga0164305_10000465_pt1 | contig 15250 bp, 15 predicted proteins | sample Whisoiple_237_MG_FD_110215 | JGI IMG/M metagenome (GOLD analysis project Ga0164305, IMG submission 110215) | Soil microbial communities amended with pyrogenic organic matter from upstate New York, USA - Whitman soil sample_237_MG | ecosystem: Environmental > Terrestrial > Soil > Agricultural...
AAGCCAACGGGACCGCGAGGAGGCATCTTTTGGGTGCTGATTCCTACTTCTGCACCTAAGCCATAACGGAAACCATCAGCAAAACGGGTAGAACAGTTGTGAAATACTCCAGCCGCATCAACTTGGGATAGAAAGACAGCCGCCGTTTGCAAGTTTTCAGTAACGATCGCGTCTGTATGTCTGGAACCATAAGTATTAATGTGCGCGATCGCTGCTTCTAAAGAATCGACAATTTTAATCGACAGAATCAAATCACTGTATTCCGTTGCCCAGTCTGCTTCGGTTGCTGCTGAGATATCTAAGATTTGGCAAGTTTCCTGATCTCCGCGTAATTCTACATGGCGTTCTTGTAAAGCCTGGGCAATTGGGGGGAGAAATTTTGTAGCAATAGATTGGTGAACTAGCAAAGTTTCAATCGCGTTACAGGCTGCCGGGTATTGAGTTTTCGCATCCACCGTAATCGCGATCGCCTTTTGCAGATCTGTCTCTGCATCCACATACACATGACAAATTCCTTCCGCATGCCCTAAAACCGGAATACGGGTATTTTCCTGCACGAAGCGAACAAAAGAATTGGAACCTCTAGGAATAATTAGGTCAACCTCTTGATCCAACTTCAGCAAAGCTAACGTTTCTTCTCTCGTAGTTAGCAACTGCACAACATCTGGATTAACTGCGGTTTTGGCTAATCCTTGGCGAATGGCCTTGACTAACGCTTCACAAGAACGCACCGCCTCTTGCCCACATTTGAGAATGACCCCATTCCCAGATTTAATCGCTAGGCTGGAAATTTGAATCACAGCATCTGGACGCGCTTCAAAAATGACCCCTAAAATGCCCAGAGGACAAGTAACCCGCTTGAGAATTAATCCCTGATCCAGTTCGCGGTGAATCTGCATCACCCCGATTGGATCAGCAAGTTTGCCCACATCTCGCACCCCTGCGATCGCCCCCTGGAGTTTCGTTGCATCCAGCTTCAACCGGGCATACAGAGGTTTAGCAATTCCTGCTGCCTCGGCTGCTTGGCAATCGGCTGTATTCGCTGCCAAAATATCAGCAGATGCAGATTCTAAAGCTTGGGCGATCGCCTCAATCGCTTGATTTTTTTCCTCGGTTGAGAGAACTGCTAGCTGTCGGGCTGCTTGGCGAGTATTTTGGGCGATCGTCGGGAGAGAGAGAGAAGCAATCTGAGAAGCTGTCATGGCTGTAGATCAAATACGGGCATGTAAGCCAAAGTTTAACAAACTGCTAGGTTCCCTAGCCCTGCTGCACCCATCAAAAAATCATCCCCGTCTTATCTGTGTTCATCTGCGTGCATCTTGCATAGCCTGCTACCTGCGCTATACACCCCATCTGTGGTAAAAACTCAAGATTACGATTCCTATCCGAGAAAAGTGCGATCGCGCCTTTCTAAGTGCTTCCTAGGGAACTAAATCCTGCTATTCCCGACTAATCCCCAAGATTTAACCGCAAATCATGCCCTTTTCCAAACGCGATCGCCCCGAAATTGTTGAGGATTGTAAAGTTAATAGACCGTAGAGTAAAATCGCTGAGAACAGATTGGCAATAGATAGTCAGAATTTATTCACTATTGGGCACTGAATCCCTGCATTTGATCCCCTGAAAGTAAATAGCAAAACTGTGATCGAAAATAAGAACTTTTTCTTGCGTAATGTTTGGTATTACGCGCACCCAGGTGGTCAGCTAAAGCCGGGAACCATGGTAGCAAAAACCTTTTTAGGGGAACCCGTATTGCTTGCCCGTAGCCGCGCTGGTGAAGTCTTTGCCTTGCGAGATATTTGTCCCCATCGGGCAGTCCCTCTCACCTGTGGACGCTTCGATGGGCAAGAGATTGAGTGTTGTTACCATGGCTGGCGCTTTGATACAACAGGCGGTTGCACAGCCATTCCTGCCCTCGTTGAAGGTCAAGACTTAGATTTTAGTCGCTTCCGAGTTAAGCAATATCCCGTGCGAGAAGTTCAAGGGAATATTTGGATTTATATGGCATCGGATGATAAAAGCCATGCCTCTCCTTCAGAAATAGAAATTCCCGAACTTCCCGCCTTTAAAGATAAAACTTACAACCTCGTCCAAACGTTACGATTTCCCTGTTATATCGATCATGCCGTTGTGGGATTAATGGACCCCAGCCACTTGCCTTTTGTACATCGGGCTTGGTGGTGGAATACAAGTCCTACTTTGACAGAAGAAGTCAAACCTTTTGATCCGTCACCCTATGGCTTTACCATGCGACGGCATCAAATTGTCAATGTCCCTAATGCCTATCGGATACTAGGTGGAGTTCCTGAAACTGAGATTGTCTTTCGTTTGCCGAGTGTTCGGATCGAAAATTTGACAAATGGACGCTACACCATCTGTAATCTAACCGCCGTTACGCCTGTTTCTGAAACCGAAACCGAAGTCACCACACTGCTGTATTGGGATGCACCCTTCTTGACATTGCTGAAACCAATATTGCAGCCCCTAGCTAGAGAATTTTTGGATCAAGACCGTCGCGTTGTTACCAAACAGCAGGAAAGATTAAAGTACGATCCCCCCATGATGTTAATTAAAGATGCGGATACTCAGGCACGTTGGTACTATCAACTGAAAACTGAGTTTGCCCGTGCTACGGCTGAGGGTAGACCTTTTGTTAATCCTGTGAAGGAACAGATATTGCGTTGGCGCTGTTAATTCAATACTTAGAACTGGTTCTGTTTTTTTGTAAATCCTAGCCTCCTAAATCTTGAGAAATTTTTCCTCCCAATTAGGGAATATTTAGAGTAAGCGTTGATTCTAAATAAATATTCCTTACGGGAGATGCTTATGTCATTGCAAGCTGGGCGAGATGCCCTAACCGCAGGACGGTATCAAGAGGCAGTTCGACTTCTAGAACAGTTTTGCCGCGATAGTGCTGATTCTGGCTCTAAAGAATATATCCAGGCACTGATGGGGCTGATTCAAGCCTATCCTCGGTTAGGGCAGAAAGAAAAAGCGATCGCGCTGGGGCGGCGGTTAGCAGCGCATGAGCATCCCCAAGTTTCCAGTTGGGCAAAACAAGCCCTCAACTCGCTGGAGGCTACTAATGAAACTCAGCCTCAAAACTCAGCAGAAACACAGAATTTAAAAGAATTGTTGAATGCTGGTCAAGCAGCGCTCAAACAAAGGCGCGATGTAGAAGCTATTGAAGCTTTTGAAGCGTTTTGTCAAGGTTGTTCTGACCCTAGTTCCAAAGACTATGTACAGGCGCAGATGGGCTTAGTTAAAGCTTATCAACGAACTCACCAAATAGATCAGGCGATCGCCCTTTGTCAACAACTCGCCACCAATGTTGACCCGTTAGTACAAAGCTGGGTGCAGCAAGTTCTTCCTTCCCTATTAGCTGCCCAAACTAAATTACAAAACCCTGTTGCTACTACTCCAGAACCCCTAGAAACCCCAGACTCAACAACCCCAGAGACAGCATCCCGATTCCCCAAAGCTGGACGCGCTGCCCAAGTGGGTGTGAAGTTAGCCATGAAAGGCGTTGCAGCTAATCTAGCAATGGCTTCTAGCCTGACAATCGGCTTACTATTCGGGATGTTATTAGTTTCCTCCCTCAGCGTGTTGTTGATTGTTGATAGCAAGCATCCCAGCTTAGGATTGGGGATTGCTGTCAGCGTCACCCTAATTTTTACTATTCTGAGTTTTTTCTTGTCTCCCCTGTTGATGGACTTAGTTCAAAGCTGGCTTTACGGCACTCGTTGGGTTTCCCTCTCCGAAGTGGAACGCTACAGTCCGGAAGCCGCAGCCGTCATTCAGCGCGTTTGTCAACAAAAAAACTTGCAGCAGCCACGTTTGGGAATCATTTCTGATCAAAATCCTACGGCGTTTACCTATGGTTCTTTGCCTAATAGCGCTCGGTTAGTGGTTAGCCAAGGACTCTTTACTTACCTAGATGACGACGAAATTGCTACCGTTTATGCCCATGAACTCGGTCATATCGTCCACTGGGACTTTGCTGTGATGACCTTGGGTTCAGCGTTGGTACAAATTACTTATCTCGTCTATACCTATGCCAAACGTCTGGGTAGAAGCATCGATGATAAACGGTTTAAAGCTGCCGTTGAGAATGCAGCCCTGACCGCTTATATTTTTTACATTATTGGCACTTATCTACTGCTGTATTTATCCCGTACACGGGAATATTATGCAGATCATTTTGCCGCCGAAACTACAGGCAATCCGAATGCTCTCTCGCGTGCGTTAGTCAAAATCGCTTATGGCATTCTGGAAGAAGGTAAGCGGACAAAAGAACCCAGCCAATTAATCCAAGGAACCCGCGCTTTAGGAATTTATGACCCCAAAGCAGCAAACGCCACAGGAACGGCTTACCGAGTGGCAACAGAACCCCAAAAAGTGGGTCGGGTATTTCTTTGGGATATGTTTAACCCTTGGGCTTGGTGGATGGAGTTGGCATCGACTCACCCCTTAACCGGAAAACGAGTTCGTGCGTTGAGTAACTACGCTGAACAGATGGGGTTAGCCACCGAGTTTGATATAGCCTTGGTAGTTAGGGAAGGCAAGCAGCTCAACAAGAAAAAGCTCTATGGTAACTTTGCCTTCGATGTGGTGCTCTATACCGTTGATATCATAGGAGCGATCGCAGGCTTATTACTGGGACTGATTTTCTTCAAGCTGGGCGGAGGTGTAAAGGTAATTCCCTCAATGGCACTCATTGGTTTCGGTTTAGGCACTTTAGTCAAGATGATCGTCATGTATCCTGACTTCAAACGGGCACCAGAAACTAACGTGCTTGCCTTGATGTCTGATCCTTACGCTAGCCCTTTCCGGGGTCAAGCGGTAAAACTTCAAGGTCAAATTATTGGCCGTGGGGATGCTGGCTATAAGTTCGGATCAGATCTCAAACTTCAAGACGAGACAGGGATGATTTACCTACACTACGCTTCCCGTTTTGGTCCTTTAGGAAATTTCCTCTTTGGTTTAAGTCAGGCTGAAAACCAAGTTGGGGCACAAGTAACTACAGTAGGTTGGTTCCGTCGAGGAATGGCACCCTGGATCGATTTAATGCAAATGGATACCAATCGAGGCTGGAATGTCAAGAGCTATCATCGCTTTTGGTTACTGGTTTTAGGCATTGGCGCGATCGCGCTTGGTTTTGTCTTTCCTTCTTTGTTCTAATGGAATTTGGTGATTCGTAGACTTTCTGTGTGAATCGTAATTTTGAGTTTTTTTTACCACAGATAGGGTGGATCGCGTTTGTGGCAGGTTAGGTAAGATACACGCAGATGGACGCGGATAAGAGGGGAGTTTGAGCATTAGAGCAGGGGTTATTTTTGGCGCTGCTTTTGAGCTAACTGAGCTTTAGCTTGTTCCCAAAATTTGTCTAACTCATCTAATGAATACTCTGATAGGGGGCGATCCGCGATCGCCTCCATTTTTTTGAGTCGTTCAATAACACGCTGATGGGTTCCTTGCAAACCCTCAACTGGATCTAATTCATACCAACGTGCCAAATTGATCAATGTAAACAGTAAATCTCCCAGTTCTGCCTCCTGGTGAGTTTTATCTTCTGCTTCTATAGCTTCATGAAATTCTGCCAACTCTTCCTGAAACTTTGCCCAAACGCCCTCAACATTTTCCCACTCAAACCCAGCAGCAGCCGCTTTTCGAGATATTTTCATGCCTGCCATCAAAGGGGGAAGTGTTTGAGCGTAGCGACTGAGTTTTTGACTTAATAACTGGGGAGTTTCAGGACTTTCTCCCTTTTCTGCTGCTTTGATTTTTTCCCAATTTTGATGAACTTCCTCAACGCTTTGAACTTCCACATCTCCAAAAACGTGAGGATGGCGGCGAATTAGCTTTTGGGTAATTCCTTGAGCGACTTCAGTCAAACTAAAATCACCCTGTTCGCTAGCAACTTGTGCCTGTAAAACAACCTGGAACAGTAAGTCTCCTAACTCTTCTGCGATCGCCTGTTTATCCCCATTGCGGATAGCATCCACAGTTTCATAGGCTTCTTCAATCACATAAGGCGTGAGAGTTTGAGGCGTTTGTTCTAAATCCCAAGGACAACCCCCATTAGGCGATCGCAACTGAGCAACCACATCAATCAGTTGTTGCATTGCGGCTAAAGCAGAAGTTTGAGAATTTACCTGAGGCGATTCTTGGAAAGTAGACATGAAGCAGAACTCGAATACTACTGGATTAATTCTGAACGCGATTTTTACTCAATGCCAATCAAGAGGCTGTTTTCTTTCTGGATGTTTTCGGTGTCTTGACAGGACGTTGAACCGCTTTTCCCTTGGTAGTAGAACGCGATCGCCTCTTTTTCTTCACCGACGGCGTTATTAACCCACTCAGTCCCCGACGTTGAAAGCGCTTATAAGCCGATCCACCCCAATCACTCAATGAGTGGCTCATTGCGCCCAATTCTAAGCCGATAAACAGCGCTATCCACTCTGGAGAATGCTGAGAGAGCGATCGCATAACCCCTCTAGCTGCCTGTTCCCAATCCCAAGAAAGGTTCCCAAAACGCTGGGCTATCGCTAAGCCTAATATCCCAACAAGGCTCAGCCAAGTAGCCAGATAAATCAGCCGCAAGCTAGTCCCAATAATGGGTCCATGGGAGAACATAGACCGATGGCGTAGAGTCTTCTGGTAGGGTATCCACAGCCACCGCAGCCAACCCCAGCGAATAAACTGCCGGGAATGGATATCGAGGTCAGGACCAAACATCAACCCACTAAAAAAGAAACCACCAGACACCAACAAAGTGATATTCCCACTCCGAGTTAACCCAAAGGTCAACCCAGCTACAACAGGTAAGCTCCATAGGGTAATGCGATCGTGGGTGCGACCAGATGGCACAAAGTTTTAGACTTTTTTGCAAATAAGTTCCCCAGCATCTTAGCAGGAACACAATAATCTGCTATATTAAATATTCGTGAGCCAAACACGGGCGGTTAGCTCAGTTGGTAGAGCGCCTGCCTTACAAGCAGGATGTCACAGGTTCGAGTCCTGTACTGCCCATACATTTTTGTAAATATTATTTTCTATCACTAGATTTTAGCTTTGTGGTGTTTCACCATGTTCTGGGAATCCTCAAAGCTAAAAATTCATTGATTTTTAATCAGTATGTAGCAAAAAAAGAGATGAAACGCTTAATGCTGGTTCCAGATTCCCTAAGCCAAATGCATGAGTTAATGAAGTTTGACAAAGATTTAACAATGGAAACGATTGATTAGGGGTCGCTTGTTGTAATGTTTTGGAGCAAATACACTTCGTGAACGCATTAACGCTTAGAACAAGACTTCAGAAAATTTGAACGGTAGGCGAAAATTTAAAGGTCGTACTCGATCAAATGTTGCGAAGAGTACTGTACTGAGTCGATGGAACATCAAATAGTAGTGACTTAAGATAAACTAGGCGCATGAGGAAACTAGAGAGTATCCATTTCCATCAGTTTCGAGGAATCCGAGATTTACGGTTAGAGCATCTCGGTCAGGTTAACTTGTTGGTTGGAACAAATAACTCTGGTAAAACCAGCGTACTAGAAGGTTTATCCATATACTGTCATCCCCTTGACCTTCGTGAATGGTTTAGGATAGCTCGTCAAAGAGAACAAGAGAGTAGATTCAGCCAGACTTCAATTCTTGACTCAATCCGATGGTTGTTTCCCAAAGTCTATTCTCATGAAAAAAAGGAAAATAACCCAGAAACAGGGACGCTTTCTATTAGCAGTGATGGGTTATTTTCTGTTAAAAACTTACAAGCAAGGTATGAAGTAATTGAAGGCTTACGGATTTCTGAAAGAAAACGGATGAGTAAGCTTGATCGGAATAAAGACGATGAAACCCTCGAAGAAGTTGAGGATGAAACGCCAGAGCTTCGCAAAGGGATCGATTTGCATATAGAAATTTATGCAGAATCTGAACAATTGAGTTTATTGGATACCCAGCCTAAATTTGCTCAGGATTTTCAATTATGGGAAGATGACTTCATCGGCAAATTACCTGGCTCTGGTCGCTGGAATTTAGACACTTCGATTGTTACTCCATCTTCTCATAGATCAGAGACTAACCAGCTACGACTTTTATCTAAAGCTAGTTTTCAGAACTTCAAACCTGATGTAATAAATTTATTAAGACAAGTTGATCCTGGCATAATTGATATAGAAATTCTTTTGTCTCCGGATTCTATATCTTCTCGCTTCAATACTTACATTCAACATGAAAAGTTTGGGCTTGCTCCGCTCAGCACATTTGGTGATGGAGTTCGTCGCCTACTTCATATTGCATTGAAGCTTGCTAGTGTTCAAGGGGGAATTCTTCTGATTGATGAATTAGAAGTAACAATACATACTGAAGCACTGCAAGACTCTTATAAGTGGCTTATTCGATGGTGCAAAGAATTAGATGTTCAACTATTTGCAACTACCCATAGTCTAGAAGCCGTTGATTCCTTATTAGAGGTAACGGAGTCTGAATTAGATTTAGTACTTCATCGTTTAGAACCCAAAGAGCATCATACACGGGTTGTCAGGCACGACTGGAATAGATTGAAGCTTCTTAGAGAAGAGCTAGGTCAGGAGGTTCGATGGTAGATCGGCGATATGCCTTGCTGGGCGTTGAGGGGTACCATGACCAAGCATTTCTAGAAAGAGTTCTTGATAAATTGCTCGGCTTTAAAAAGTTTAATGGTAAAGAGTCTGACCTAGAAACTTTTTGGCGCAAGTTTGTACCTGTTTATCCCTCTAAAGGTGGGAAATTGTACATAAGACTTGATATGCCATCTATTATACATACGGAAGATGTCTCTGTGGCTATATATGCTGGAGAGGGAACTAATCTTATTCAAAACTTAGTCGCAAAGCTTTCAGATATTGATTATTCTACGCTTTTGGCTTTTGGAATAGTGGCAGATGCTGACAAGAATAGCCCTGATAGGGTTGGAGAAATCTATTCTGAGGGTTTTAGAGAATTGTTTGCAAATTTTCCTAATAAACCTGGAGTTATTATAGAAAGTTTGCCACGGTTAGGTTTATATATTCTCCCGGATAATTCTAATCAAGGTGTTCTCGACACTCTAATCTGTAAGTGTGGAGAATCTGCATATCCTGAGTTTATGAAAAGAGCGAGATCGTATATTGACCAGTTCTCCCCGGAGGAAATTAAAGACATAGGCTGGAAACCCTTTGATAAGGAGAAAGCTATTGTTGCTACAGTAGCAAGTGTCCTTAAGCCTGGCGGGACTAATACAGCAACTATCTCTCAGAATAATTGGGTTTGTTCTCAAACTAGTGCAACGGTTCCAGAACTAAATAGCATAGTTTCCTTTCTTGAAAACCTGTTAATGGTTGATACAGCTAACTCGTCAACAACATAGTTTCAATGGCATTAATTGCGATGCCTCAATCTGCTGTAACTTACGGCACGAATTTGAATTTTCTGTAATCGGGGTTGTGCAACTGATGCCTTCCATTAATACTTGTGTCAAAATTTAAGCATAGGCTGGTGAGTGTTCTATTGGAAAATAACCTTCGGCTCCAAAATTAGCTTTTAGCCATGTTCTTTCTAACAGAAAGACTAACGGATCATCAGTAATCCACACATGGGACACTTTAAATATGCTGCTGTAATGGTCGGATGCGATCGCTCAGAGAGATTTCTGCATAATGTGATTCAATGCAGCAGCACTCCTCACCACTGCGAAAAAAGATTTCCCGACTAGAAACACTCCGGACAGAGTGATAGTCTATGCGAAGCATATAAATTAAGATTTGCTCACAATTGGATAGTGCCTATGATTTCGAGCAACCTTCTCCCTAACTCCTACCCTGCCCAAAAGCCAACGTTTACCTTTGCAAAACCAGGGTGCCAAAAGCTGGGAGTTAAATGGCTAACGACTAGCCTTTCAATAGGCATTGTTACGGGTGTACTAGCTTTAACAGCACCAGCGCGGGCCTTGCAAGTCCGAGTAGCCCCAGAAAAGCCACAACTGGGCGATACCTTATCGGTTGTTGTGCAGCTAGATAATCCCGCCATTAGCGCCACTCCCACCGTAACGATGGGAAAAAGCACCTATTCCACCTTTGTAACGGGCGCAAATCAATTTCGGGCTTTATTACCTACAACTCCTTTAGATAAACCTGGAATCAAACAAATTCAGGTAAATGGAGAGGGACAAACTCAAACGATCTCAATCCAGCTACGCGATCGCGCTTTTCCGATTCAACACATCAACCTCCCTCCGGGTAAAGCAGGCGTAGACGCAACCGAGATGGAACTCAGTCGTGTAGACGCTTTCAAAAAGCTAGTTACCCCTCAAAAATTCTGGAACGGTCCCTTCCTCAAGCCCAATCAAGGATCAATCTCTACAGGTTTTGGCGTACTTCGGTACTATAACGGTAAATTTGCAGATGACTACTACCATCGTGGGGTAGACTACGCAGGGGGATATGGCTCAGCCGTCATTGCCCCAGCATCCGGTCGAGTTGCCTTAGTGGGACAAGAATCTCAAGGATTCCGAGTTCACGGTAACGTCATAGGTATTGATCACGGTCAAGGGGTCGTCAGTATCTTTATGCACCTCAGTCGGATTAATGTGAAAGAAGGAGAGTTTGTTCAAGCAGGTCAGGTAATTGGGGCAGTCGGTTCAACAGGTGCTTCTACAGGTCCTCATTTACACTGGGGACTCTATGTTCATGGACTGGCAGTTGATCCAGTTCCTTGGCGATATCAGGGCTTTTAGTAAAGTAGACTGAAGTTTTGATTAATTTATGAGCGCGATTGTTTGATTTTGGGTTGTCTTGAACAAAGATATTTGTTATAGGTCTATTCGAGGCGGTACCAATTAAGTACATACAGATGCCATGAGTATAGAAAAAATTGTTGAACAAGCTTTGCAGGATGGTTATTTAACGCCAGCAATGGAAGCCGAGGTGGGACGCATCTGTGATACCGCCTCCGAGCTTTCTATTGAAGAATACATGGCATTAGATCGGTTAATGGGAGCACTGTTAACCGGAGAAGTCGTTGCAGTTCCACGGAAACAGTTTATTAATGTGATGGAAGAGTTGGTGCTGACAGAAGCGATTACACGGGTTGCCGAAATTGAAGCAACCAGCGATCGCGTTCTGGATGTTGGCGATATTGCCGCTTATGCCCTCAACCGACTTCCTCCCCTCTATGCCACCACAGAAGAAGGCGCTAGCTATCAACGCCTTCGTGCCAAAGAAGAACTGCAAGAACTGATTACTCAACAAGTCAGTGAAGCGATCGCCCGCAACCTAGATAGACCCGAATTTTTCCCAGAACGGCAAGCGATCGGCAAAAATTCTGGCAACGAAGTTCTCAAACAGGTGAGTACCCTACTCCAAGTTTACGCACCGGGTTTTGAACCCCAATCCTCTGGGAATTAGTTCAGTAAATTCTGAATAGCGACTTGAGTCAGAAGGATGAAGTGTGAACCCACAGCTTTATCCTTCTTTTTTAAGGTCGAACACTCACAGGAGTTCCTAAACTCACCTGCTGATACAACCGCTTAATATCCTGATTCCGCATTCGTAAGCAACCGTGAGACACAGGTTTACCTACGAGAGACTCCTGATTCGTGCCGTGAAATCCAATTTGATAAGCACCTTCTGTCCAAAAGCCAACCCAGTAATCCCCTAAAGGATTGTCAGGACCTGACTCGATAATTTCCCCTGTAATCGGCTGCCGCCACTTCGGATGTCGTTGCATTTGCAGCACCTTAAAATTGCCGTGGGGCGTTTCCCAACCTCGCTGTCCAACAGCAACTGCATAGTTAGCGACTTTCTTGCCTTCCCGATATAAATAGACACGGCGATCGCTCAAATCTACCACCAACTGAGAACGACTAGCAGAGGTAGCGATCGCCTGTGAAGACACTGATGAAATCCGTGCTGGCTGGATTCCACGCTGCATCGTCGTTGAGGTTGGTAAGCCTCGTCCAGTCCAAACTAGAACTGCGGCCGCCCCAAAGCAAAATAGCATCAAGCTACGAGCAAATGACTCATCTAGTCTCATCGCTTTACCCTATCAGGATAGGTTGGAAAAGACGAAAGATGATCCTCTTTGCCCTTTCCCTTATCTTCTTTTAGCAAAATCAAAAATTGTCTCAGGATTAATGGGGTTCCGGGGGAAGTTCCACAATATCAAACCAGTAGGCGCGTAGAGTTTGCATCAGTTCCACTAAGGATTCAAACTGCATCGGTTTTGTGAGGTAAGAACTCGCTCCCAATTCATAGCTGCGATGAATATCTAGTTGCTGTTGGGAGGCTGTTAACACCACAACCGGAATGCGCCGCAGATTGGCATCAGCCTTGATATTGGCTAAAACCTGTTGTCCATTAAGCTTAGGCAAATTCAAGTCTAGTAAAATTAAACCAGGTCGAGGTGCCTTTGCAGGTTCACTATATAAGCCTCGACGGTATAAGTAGTCCAGCAGTTCTTCTCCATCTCGCACAAAGTGCATTTCATTGAGAAAGTGACTGGCTTCTAAAGCTTTTTGTAACAAAATCTGATCATCCGGATCATCTTCTGCCATCAGGATAGTAATCGACTTTTTATCAGCAATCATAATTGCCACTCCCGATTTTCAAGCCAAACTCTTAAATCCTTCTTATGGAATACCAAAGAAAACAACATAAAATGATTAAATGATGAGGTTCTATGAGTTAAGGTGGGATTCCAAGCCCAACCTAACTACCTATAAGTTTAAAAGCAGGAACTTTCAATAAAACAGCCGCGTCCTTGAGAGAAAGGATGTTTTTACACCCATTCCCTCCATGAATCAATCGATTCCTTTATCCTGGTCGGCGGTTGAGCCAAGGGTTTTTCAAGAAGCATCGGTGCAACCAGACAAATTATTAAACAATGACTTAATTTTGCGCTGTCAGACAGGTCTTCGTCCTGATCGCACAGCTTTTGCTGAACTGATGCGACGGTATCAGGGGCATGTAGACAAAATTTTGTATCACTTAGCACCGGATTGGCAAGATCGCGCTGATCTCGCTCAAGAAGTTTGGATTCGTGTTTATCGCAATATCAAGCGATTAAATGAACCCGAAAAATTCCGGGGTTGGCTAAGTCGGATTGCCACAAACTTGTTCTACGATGAACTGCGGAAGCGGAAGCGCGTCTCTCATCCTCTGTCACTTGATGCTCCTCGGATGATTGATGATGGTGAGATGGATTGGGAAATTGCTTCAGATAGTCCTAGTCCCGATGAAGACTTGACAACTCGCGAGTTTTATGATCAGCTTCGAGAAGCGATCGCAGATTTGCCAGAAGTTTTTCGCACAACCATTGTCTTACGAGAAATTGAGGGCATGGCTTATGAGGAAATTGCCGAAATTACTGGCGTATCACTAGGTACTGTGAAATCTAGAATTGCTAGAGCCAGATCGAGACTGCAATCGCAACTACAAAATTATTTAGACGGTCACTAAAAGTTGTAGTTGGGAGGGAACTATTTTTGGACATAACTGTCTTTTGAGGCAACAGTCATTTAATAGGACTATTTCCGGTGACGGGTGTCCTAGGATGATCGGGTGTGTAGACTACATTTGAGTGATCGCTTGATGATGAGTGGTGGTGAAGCGGAAATGACTCGCAATTTTGATAATCGTAAGGATCTTGGGCACCAGGACAGTAGCAATATGGATAGTATGCAGCGCGATCGCTTTGAGTTACTGAGTGCTTACCTGGATGGGGAAGTAACAGCAACAGAAAGCAAACAAGTCCAAGAATGGTTAGCGACTGATCCAGAAGTACAAAATCAGTACAGCCGCTTACTTAAGTTGCGCCAAGGCTGGCAATCCCTCTCAGTACCTGTTTCAGCCCAATCAACCCAACAGTTAACTCAAAAAGTTTTTGACCGCATTGATCAGCGTCGCTCTCGGAAAGGTTTAGCCTGGGGAGGAGCCGCGATCGCAGCTTTAGTGATTGGAGCCGTTTCAACAATCCTACCGGGTACTCAATCCCCTGTACCGCAGTTTGCTCAAGCACCTCAACCTACGGTAAAAACGACTAAACAACCGTTAATGGTTGCCTTAAATCGCCCTGTGGTAGAAATTCCAAAGGCACCTGAAGAGGTTCCGGAAAAGGTGATTAAGCAATCAACAACCCGCCATAATCCTTAACTCAACAGCTTTCAATTGGTTGGCAAATTAGGGCGATCGCGTCCTGCTTCTATTTCGCTACTATCCCAGCATCCACTCGGTAGCAGGACACCCCTTAAACGGTGTACCTGCTCTACTGTCATTAGGTAAATCCAAGCAGTACCGAGTGGTTTTTTATCGGGCGTAAAGACTGCAATTTCTTGCCGATTGTAGAGGTTTTGTGTGGCTGGACGATTGGGATCGTAATCTTCCAGTTGATCTAAAATCTCCAAAATAGCAGGATTGGTAAATTCTAGTAAAAACCCTTGTACAGGACTATTCCCCAAAATCATGGCTGGGTATCCGACTGGCAAAGCAAAAAGTTGACCATAGGCGATCGCTCTTTTTTCCGCTACCACCTGACCCGTACAATACCGTTTATAGTTGGATTCTCCAGGCTTGAGAGTGTCATAAACAAAGATTTTTATCACACTCAATTTTTTCCTCACTTCATAAATCGAGCTAAAGGCTAGCTCCACAATTAGCAACAACGTAAAAGCTGCCTCAAACGATTGTAGAATCAGCGATTGAGCAAATTAACATTCAATATAGTTAGCGCCACCCAGAAAGTCGATCAGATATGGGTTTGAGGAATTGAAACTTTCTTTTATCAATGATCTGATAAAATAAGTTATCAATTAGCGCGATCGAACATTGAAAACCCCATAAGCTTTGTGGTTGAAGATGCTGCACTCGAAACCTTCTAAAATCCCTTTCAGGGATTGAAACGTATCCTGTACTAAGAATTCCATTTGATGTGATGCTCGAAACCTTCTAAAATCCCTTTCAGGGATTGAAACCAGGGAATGTCAAAGTAAATGTTTTGCTGGGTGTGCAGCCTCGAAACCTTCTAAAATCCCTTTCAGGGATTGAAACCCCCCTTGCCATTGCGGAGACTTGGCTGCTAAACTCGAAACCTTCTAAAATCCCTTTCAGGGATTGAAACTTTATTCCTTTAAATCGGTGGAAGCTAGTTAGATTTACAGATTATGGGGTTAATCCTTATCTTCTTAATATTTCTATTCCTCGTTGGCACAAGAAATTTTATTTAGAAATCTGGAAGTA
>Ga0164305_10000466_pt1 | contig 15246 bp, 15 predicted proteins | sample Whisoiple_237_MG_FD_110215 | JGI IMG/M metagenome (GOLD analysis project Ga0164305, IMG submission 110215) | Soil microbial communities amended with pyrogenic organic matter from upstate New York, USA - Whitman soil sample_237_MG | ecosystem: Environmental > Terrestrial > Soil > Agricultural...
ACTTTCTCTTTGAGTCCTGAAGGTAAGGGGCGATCGCATCGACAAACTAAAATATCTGGTTGAATCCCAATCGATCGCAGTTCCTTGACTGAATGCTGAGTCGGCTTGGTTTTCATCTCCCCGGCTGAGGGAATCCATGGCATCAAAGTTACGTGCATATACAGGACATTGTGCCGTCCCACATCCTTACGGAACTGACGAATCGCTTCCAGAAAGGGTAAGGATTCAATATCCCCAACCGTCCCGCCGATTTCTGTAATCACCACATCAGGATTCGTATTTTTCGCGACTCGCTGAATCCGTTCTTTAATCTCATTGGTAATATGGGGAATCACCTGTACAGTTCCCCCTTTATAATCACCTCGGCGTTCTTTATTCAGTACCGCCTGATAAATTGAGCCAGTCGTCACACTATTGAGACGCGACATTGAGGTATCCGTGAAGCGTTCGTAATGCCCCAAGTCTAAGTCCGTTTCCGCCCCGTCCTCAGTCACAAATACTTCGCCGTGCTGGAAGGGACTCATCGTACCCGGATCAACGTTAATATACGGGTCTAGTTTGAGGATGGAGACAGAATAGTCGCGGGATTTTAACAAACGTCCCAGACTAGCAGCAACAATCCCTTTCCCAATACTAGAAACAACCCCACCTGTAACAAATACAAACTTAGCCATAAAATGCTTAGAAGTAGAACTTTATAGTAACCCACCCGTTCATTGTGCCACAGTCTTAGCTGTCAGCATTCTGCTGTATTTACTGAGCGGTTTACCTGGCAGAACCCAGACGACAGCATAGCACTCTCACTCAGAGAAACAAAGAACCTGAAACCCCCAGGTCGCTAAATTTTTAAACTTTGAGGATAGTAATGAGTTAATTGCAAAAACAAACAGCAGATTTCAATTAATTACAAACTTGTTATTTATTTTAAAAGGCTTTTTCACTGATGGCTAAGTTTTACCCGGAACTGGATGAGAATTTAAGAAACTTTATTGCAGAGCAAAAAATATTTTTTACGGCAAGCGCACCCGAACAAGGTCGGGTAAATCTTTCACCGAAAGGGATGGATACCTTTCGGTGTATTGATAATCAAACAGTTGCTTATCTGGATTTAACGGGGAGTGGCAACGAAACAGCCGCCCACTTAAATGAAAATGGGCGAATGACAATCATGTTTTGTAGCTTTTCCGAAAAACCCTTGATTCTGCGTTTATATGGTCAGGGACGAGTCATTTTACCCCGGCATCCTGAATGGGAACATTATCATTCGCTATTTGAGACAATCCCTGGTGAGCGGCAGATAATTGTCATGACGATTGATTCTGCCCAAACTTCTTGTGGATATGGGGTTCCTATGTATGAATTGAAACAAGAAAGACCAACGCTGCGAGAGTGGGCTGCCAAAAAGGGTCAAGCAGGAATTGCAGAATATTGGCAGGTAAAGAATCAAAAAAGTATTGATGGACTTCCTACTAAAATCTTGCAAGATTAAGCACAATTTTCCTGAGCTTAAGTCTTTATTAATTGGAATTGACCGAAATGCAGATGAAAAACATTCTGGGATTAGCGGTTTTAGGGTCTGTGATAGTATCTCCAGCGTGGGCAAGCCAACCTTTTCATGTTGCTTACCCTCCGGCTAACTACCAGACCAATACAGATCGGATTTTTGTTATGGGGAGTGCGCCTGCTCAAGGGGAGGTGCTGATCAACGGCAAGGCGATCGCGCGCAGTCGAGAAGGGCATTTTGCACCGATTTTTCCCTTGCAGCCCGGAGAAAATCGCTTTACGGTGCGCTATCAAAATCAAGAGGTACAACTGAAAGTTACCCGTACCTTGACCCGACAACCGAGTCCGTCCCTATTGGAATTTGGTAAAGATTCTTTAACACCAGCCGTCGATGTAGCCAGATTACCTAATGAATTAATTTGCTTTGGAGCGATCGCGCCCTCCAATGCCAATGTTTCTGTGCAGTTAGGGGGGCAAAATATTCCTTTAATGCACCAAGAACAAGTCGTTGATCTACCTCCCAACTCAGCAGCACTGACACAAAAAAATCAACCCCAAGCGGTGATGGGAACCGGACAATATGTGGGTTGTGCTGCTGCTGCCGCCGCCGCAGACTTGGGTTTACCTTTATTTCAACTGACAAGAAATAATGAAACGGTAAGTCAGGAGGGGGCGGGTAAAGTGCAAATTCTCTCGCCAGCCAACTTAGAAATTGCGGAAGTGATCGTAGATGCTGGGGTTGCCAGAACCGGACCGAGTACCGATTATTCTCGTTTAACTCCTTTACCCAAAGGGACACGGGCATCCGTTACCGGGCGCGAAGGGGAATGGGTACGCTTAGACTACGGTGGCTGGATTAATAGTAAAGAAATTCGCACGGTTAAAGGTACAGCACCGCCTTTATCCATGATCCGCAGTGTTAGCGCCCGCCAAATTCCGGGTGCAACTGAGGTGATCTTTCCCTTACAAGCACCTGTACCGATGACAGTTCAGCAGGGCGATCGCACATTGGTACTAACCCTTTACAACACCACTGCTCAAACAGACATTATTCGTTTTAATCCCAATCCGGTTATTTCTCGCTTAGATTGGCAACAAGTTGCCCCCGGAATGGTGCAATATACCTTTAACTTCAAACCTCAGCAGCAATGGGGTTATCAACTGAGATATGAAGGTACGAGTTTAGTCTTGACTATTCGGCATCCGCCCAGCCGTAACAAGCTATTTGGCAAGCCATTATCTGGCATCAAAATTTTACTTGATCCAGGACATGGGGGCGAAGATTCTGGCGCACCGGGTCCGACAGGTTATGAAGAAAAAGAAGCCACTTTATATATGGCAAAACTGTTAGCAAATCAGTTAATTGCACGGGGGGCTACGGTTTACCTAACTCGGCAAGAAGATAAGGCGGTGTCTCTACCCGATCGCGTGGCAATGATTAACCAAGTTCAACCGGCGATCGCGCTTTCGATTCACTACAATTCTTTGCCGGATGACGGAGATGTCCTCAATACCCAAGGATTTGGGACTTTTTGGTATAACCCTCAAGCTCACAGTCTGGCGGCTTTCCTGCATAACTATATTGTCGAAAAAGGGGGTCGTCCTTCCTATGGAGTCTTTTGGGATAACTTAGCGCTTACCCGTCCCTCTAGCGCCCCCTCGGTATTGCTAGAACTGGGTTTTATGAGCAATCCCACAGAATTTGAATGGGTGGTAAATCCTCAAGAACAACAGAAAATGGCAGGCGCGATCGCGAATGGGATTACCCAATGGTTTGCTGCTACTCAACAGAACTGAACTGAATATACAAAAAAAAGGAGCCTTCATGAAGGCTCCTTTTAAAAGTTAGTCAAGAGTAAGATTAACTCTTACTTCACAGTGACTTTAGCACCAGATTCTTCTAACTGCTTCTTAGCATCTTCAGCAGCATCCTTAGCAACGCCTTCTTTCACAGGCTTGGGTGTAGATTCTACCAAATCCTTGGCTTCTTTCAGACCTAAACCTGTTAGGGTGCGAACAACCTTCAGAACAGCAATTTTCTTATCAGCAGGAACGTCTTCCAGGATAACGTCAAATTCAGTTTGCTCTTCTTTTTCTTCAGCCGGAGCGCCAGCACCCGCGCCAGCAGCCATCATCATCATGCCGCCAGCAGGCGCAGCAGCACTAACGCCGAAGGCTTCTTCAATTTGCTTGACGAGTTCAGAGGCTTCTAACAACGTCAAAGTTTTAAGTTTTTCGAGAATTTCGTCAGTTGTAGCAGACATGGATAAACTCCTGAGGGATTAATCAAATTCAAGGGATACAATTAACGAGCGATCGCTCTAAGCGGCGGTATCGCTGTTGTTGTCTTTGTCAGATACGGCTTGCAGTCCACGCGCCAAAGACGCTGGTACTTCGTTGATACCCACTGCAATCTTGGTTGCCAGTCCGTTAATCGCACCAGCAATTTGTGCCATGAGTTGTTCTTTCGACGGTAAGTCTCCAATGGCTCTAACTTGAGCTTCATTCAAAGCCCGGCCTTCCATTACACCGCCGCGAAGTTCAGTCTTTTTGGTAGCTTTTTGGAAGTCTTGGTAAGCCTTGATAGCACCACCAATATCTTCTTGAACTAGCAAAAAGGCAGAAGAACCATTGAGGAACTCAGTAATCGGTTGCCACTTCTCATCACCGTCAACCGCTTTTTCCATCAAGGTGTTCTTTGTCACCTTGCAAGTAGCGCCTTTAGGAATCAAACGCCGCCGCAAGTCTGTGATTTCAGCAACAGACAGTCCTTGGTAGTTAATCACAACAGCTAATTGAGACTTACTCAAGGTTTCCTTAAGTTCTGCTACAACTTCTTGTTTATCTTCATAAGTTCTACCCATTCTCTTCTCACCTCCTTAATTTGGGTTGCGAAATCGAAACTTGAAACTTTTTTACCAACAAAGCCAACACAAAACCCCGGACATTTTTTGCCGGGGTGACGCTTCGCATTCTGAGTACTACACCAGAGAAACTCATGCTGGTAGTACTTTCCAATACTCAGGGCGTTGACCTCGGCAGGATATTAAGCAATTAGCACCTGCTGTCTTTGGCTTTGCCGATTCAGTTCATTGATTTTAGGGTTGATCTTAGGTTTTGTCGCTAAATCCCAACTCTAAAATTAAGCTGCCTCCGTGAGTTTTAGGTCACGCAGTAAGTTCACATCTACTTGAATCGAAGGTCCCATAGTAGCAGATACATAGATACTGCGCCAGTAACGACCCTTGGCTCCAGAAGGACGATTGCGATCAATCGTTTCCTGCAATGCTTTGAGATTTACCAGCAGGTCTTCTGGTGAAAAAGATGCCTTACCAAACATAACATGGACAATCCCTGTGCGATCAGCTCGGAATTCTAACTTCCCGGCTTTAAATTCTCCGATCGCTTGCCCTAAATCAAAAGTTACGGTACCGCCTTTGGGAGAAGGCATTAAACCCCGTGGACCCAGTAAACGCCCTAATTTCGCGACTTGGGGCATCATATCGGGAGTGGCAATTAATAAATCAAAATCCATTCTGCCTTTTTGGATTTCGTCAATCAGTTCTTCTGAACCGAAGATATCAGCACCCGCATTATTGGCTTCGGTAACTTTCTCACCTCTGGCAATGACAGCCACCCGTACAGTCTGTCCTGTTCCTTTGGGTAAGGCTACCGTTGTCCGCAATTGTTGGTCGGTGTATTTGGGGTCAATTCCCAAGCGGATGTGAGCTTCTGCTGCTTCGGTGAACTTAGCAGTAGCGGTTTCTTTTAAGAGGTTGAGCGCTTCTACGGGATCGTAAGCGCGGTCTTCAACCTTTTTTTCTAATTCTGCAAATCGACGCGATCGCTGTTTTACCATTTTTCTCTCCTGGGGTGACTAACGAGGTGTCTCCTCTCCCCCTCTAAATTTTTGCTTTTGGATTCCAGAACTTTTACTAAGTTCTCTGCCATTACAACTTTGCTTAGAAAGTTGCCAATTTTTGCATCAATTTCTAATCAGAAATTGTTACACCCATATTCCGGGCTGTTCCTTCCACAATCTTCATTGCCGCCTCGATATCGTTGGCGTTCAGATCGGGCAGTTTTGTCTGAGCAATTTCTCGAAGTTGGTTGCGAGTTAACGACCCAACTTTCTTTTTATTCGGTTCATTAGAACCCCGTTCAATTCCGGCTGCCTTACGAATCAAAACAGAGGCGGGCGGAGTCTTGAGTACAAAGGTAAAACTGCGGTCTTCATAAACCGAGATTTCTACCGGAATTACCATCCCCGCTTGATCAGCCGTGCGGGCATTATACTCTTTGCAGAACGCCATAATATTCACACCGTGCTGACCCAATGCTGGGCCGACAGGCGGTGCTGGGTTGGCTTTCCCTGCATTCAGAGCTAATTTAATTATTGCAACAACTTTCTTTGCCATCGGTTACGTTTAGCCTTGTTTTTGAACCTGATTAAACTCCAATTCTACTGGCGTATCACGTCCAAAAATGGAGAGTAACGCCTTCAGCTTGCTTCTTTCTGGGCTGACTTCAATCACTTCACCTTCAAAATCTTTAAAGGGACCGGAGAGAACCACAATTTTATCGCCTTCTCTGAGATGAGTTTTGACAACGGGTTCTTGTTCTCTGGTTTGTTTAAAGATGCGTTCTACCTCTCCTAAACCTAGAGGTAAAGGTTTAACGTGTCCTCGTCCCCGTCCATAGCCACGCTTCTGTTCGGAACCCACAAAATTAATGACGTTGGGCGTGTTTTTGACAACCTGCCAAGCGTCATCATCCATCATCATTCGGACTAGAACATAGCCAGGAAAAACTTTTTCTTCTGAATGCTGCCTAGAACCGTCTTTACGGGTTTTTACAATGGGGGTTTGGGGGATCTCCACCTGTAAAATCCGATCAGCGACATCTAAGGTCTCAATTCGTTGCTCTAAGTTTGCTTTGACCCGCTTTTCACAGCCAGACGCTACCTGCACTGCATACCATCGGGCATCAGTGGGTCTTTCTTCCTGTTGCGTAGGATCGTCGTTAGCTTCATCCCCGACAAAAGTCATTAAAACACCTTTCCTGATACCCAACGAAAAAAGTTATCAACGAAATAAATGGTTGTTGCAGAGAGCGTTACCATCAAGAGGACCGCCGCCGATTCACTAAATAATTGCTGTCGGTCTGGCCAAACAACTTTATTTAGCTCTTCTTTGGTTTCATCAAAAAATTTTACGGCGTTAAATTCAGGTTTTTTCTCTTGAATTTCAGCCTCGTCTTTTTTCGCCACAATTTTTGATCTCCCCGTTAATGCAGCTCTTGAGGTGTCTACAGGTGCAACCTCAATGGATCATGTTTGATCATGACTCACACGACAACAATTCTACCCGAAAGTTAGCCAAGTGGATGCTGAATAGACAGCCATAGGGACGCTTTCGGGCAGAACAAGACGCGGCACATCGCGTTCTATACTGTTGTATGAGAGCGCGCCCTGGAGGACTTGAACCCCCGACATCAGGTTTTGGAGACCTGCGTTCTACCAACTGAACTAAGAGCGCACAGGTTGAATTGTAGTCCGACCTCAGACTTCTTTATTAGTTTAGCGCAAGTTAGCATCCTCTGAAAGTAAGAAGAATACTAATTGAGAAAAAAACTACAAAGCGCGGTCAAACCGTTGTTTAATCCGTGTTGCCTTACCAATGCGATCGCGTAGATAATAAAGCTTCGCCCGCCGGACTTTACCGCGACGAATGACTTTAATGCTTTCAATGCGAGGAGAGTGCAGCAAAAAGACTCGCTCTACTCCTACCCCTTGAAAAACGCGCCGCACGGTAATGTTGTCATTAATGCCGCCCTTGTGTCTGGCAATAATGACCCCTTCGTAGGGCTGTACCCGTTCTTTACCGCCTTCTTGGATTTTGACTCCAACCCGAATCGTATCTCCGACATGGAGAATCGGGAGGTCACTTTTCATTTGTTCCGCTTCAATCGAGCGAATAATTTCCTGAGCTTTCATGGGAATAAAAAAAAAACTCACAGCCTTTTATGATACCTTGAGCAGCCGCCTAAAGTCTAGAAAAGACTTACGCAGTTTTTTCACTAGGCTGCGTAAGTCTTAAAGACAGGCTTTGCTTAAAATCTAAACGTAGTCCGCAGGGTTCCCACGTAGATAGTGTCGTTACTCTCATTGTGTTCTGGATTGAGAATCACAATCAGACCCGGAGTCACGTCAATATTATTCGTCACTCGGTAGCGGTAGAGCGCCTCTATGTGATACGAAGTACCCTTGTCTTTTCTTGTCGTAATATCGTTATCCGTTGCTTTTGGTGGCATCCCAAAAATGAACCCTAGTAGGTTGCCTTTTTTACCAAAGTCTGAGATTCCTAAATTGACCGCCCAGTTCCAGATAGAGGCATCAGACCCTTTAAAAGCTCCAGATTCAGCAGTAGCAGTTGTATAACCTGCCCAGCCTGCCAGGGCAATGCGAGGGTTAAGGCGGAAGTTTGCTTCTAGACCGTAATGATTAGCTGAAGTTGCAATATTGCCAAAAGGTTGGTTGGCAAAGCTGCTACCTGTACTCCCTGAAACGCTAACGCCGCTCTTGGAGTTGTTGTAGGAATGGACGTAGGTCAAACCGATATTAAAGGCATCACTGGGTTTAATGGCTAGCTGTGCTAGAGCCGCATAGCCGCTATCAAATAATCCAAAACCAGGACGAGGATCAGCAGCAATGAAGGCTGCACCATTTTTGGGTACTATGTAGCCTACAGATAGTGTTAAGGGTTTGCTAAGGTTGTAGTTTAAAACAGCCCCTGTGCCTTCAGTACTTTGCCGATAGATAGGGTTAAAACGCCCGAATCGAGAAACTGAGCCGGAACCAGAAGCCTCAAACAGAGGGTTAAAGTTAGGCACATACTCGTTGTACTCAGCACCAGCAGGAGCTATGTAGACTTGAGCCTTAGGAGTCAAGGGAAAACGATACTCTAAGCGGCTGATGGAAACTGCGTTATCTTCACTTCCATCAAACCCCAAACGGGTCATGGCTGTGCCTGTATCTCCTGCATTGAGCGGAGAAACTACTGAACTTGTTCTAGTAAAGGGTACTGTGTTTCGGGCTTGTAAACGAGTTCTGAGACGGTCTTTCCCGGTGAAACTTGTGTCAAAATTCAGACGCACGCGGTCTGAGAAAATAGTATTGACATCTAAGTCGCCCCGTGAACCTGTTGCAGCACCTGAAGTCACGGCTCTTTTGTCACCAAAAGCATCGGCTACGTTAAAAATCACTTCGCCTGCTAGCTTGGTGGTAGTAGAGAATTGATGATCTTCTAAGAACTGAGTACGCCCTTCTAAGTTATCTACCCGTGTGCCTAAAGTTGCCAGTTCAGTGCGAAACTCTTCAGTTAACCGTTGTAATGCCTCGAAATCTTTACGGGAAACTGAGTCGGGTTGGGAAGCAATTAAGGCTTCAACTTGCTTGAGACAAGCGTTTAACCCAGCAGCGAATTCATAGCGGGATAGGGCACGGTTGCCGCGATAGGTGCCATTAGGATAACCGACTAAACAGCCATATTTTTGCACAATCCGATCAAGGGCTTCATAAGCCCAATCGCTGGGTTGCACGTCGCGGAACTGAGAAGCGTTGGTGATTTCTCCTAGAGAATTATCACTGTTGCTTTCGTTGCTGTACTGCTGGATTTGTTCGAGATTACTGGTATCTACAGTAGCAGGGGCGATCGCTACTGGTGTTTCTAAGCTTTGACTAGACGAGTTTTGGGTTTCAGTAGTTATTTGAGCTTGATCCGGAGCTTTCTCAGCCGCTAGTGTGTGGCTAACAAATACTAAAAATGTACCCAGCAAGACAGGACTGACTTTGAAAGTGTTCCAAAGCAGTTTCAACATGATTTTCTCTCCTCACACCTAACCTAACGGAACGTAACTTGGCTCCGCTTTACTGAAAACATTTCCTGAGAAATTCTGACATGCAACGTTGGAATTCAACGTGATCGTCGCGACATTTCCTACCTAAATAGGCGATACCGATTTGAGCCAACGATCAAAACTTATCCTAGGGTGACAAGTTTAGGGATTGGTAATATTTGGGTAATGCTCAGGTTAAGTTGTTGGCAAGTCGAAAGGGTTTTCTAATTACCTGCATCCTAAAACTAGTTAAGATCGGTAGCCTGTGACAATGTAAGCCACTCGTTGACCAATGTTCGTTGCATGATCAGCCATACGCTCTAAGTGGCGAATCACCAAGCCAAGTAACAAAATAGGTTCAACGACCCCTTTAATATCTCGCTGACCAGCTAGTTTTTGATATAAGGTTTCATAAGCCGTATCCACTGTGTCATCCTGTTCTTTCACGGCTCTACCCGCAACTGCATCCAAATCTGCTAACGCAACTAAACTAGCTGCCAGCATTGTTTGAGCCTGATGGGACATGATTTCGATCTCAGGCAGACAATCATGCGGGGGATAAGGAAAGAGTTTAATGGCAATCTCTCCTAAATCTTTGGCATAGTCTCCAATTCGCTCTAAATCTCGAACTAGCTGCATAAAAGCACTCAAAAGGCGCATATCCTGAGCAACGGGTGCTTCCAGGGTCATTAACGCTGCACAATCTAGCTCAATTTGACGATCAAATTGGTCGATTTGTCTATCTAGTAAACGAATTTGCTTAGCGGCGGTTAAATTTTGTGTAAATAAAGCTTGATGACTCAAACGAAAAGAATTTTCTACCAAAGCGCCCATTCGCAAAACGTCTTGCTCTAATCGCCTGGTCTTTCGTTTGAATTGAGTTCGTTCAGAGTTAACGTTTTGATAAATATTCACCTAGTTTTTCTTAAAAAAAGACTACATGATCTACGATGGCCTAAGATTTATAGTCGCGCTGTAACCTTAATAACTATCAGGGAAGAAAAATTAGCGATCGCTAGTATCTTTGGTTTATGAATTCGTAATCGGTAAATGGATTTGCAACCAAGCACCACCTGTTTCGGGGTGATTTTTTGCCTGAATAGATCCACCATGAGCTAGGATAATTTGCTGCACGATCGCCAGTCCCAGACCACTGCCTTTACTTATGGGCGATTGCTGTTGTCGTTGGCGTGAGGGATCACCTCGGTAGAGTCGCTCGAAGACACGGGGCAAATCTGGCTCAGGAAAGCCTGAACCTAAGTCAATAATATTAATCTGAACTTGGCTAGAAGCATCCTCACAAAGGAGTAGATTAATTTCTACACAAATCGTTCCTGCCTCTGAACTATATTTAATGCTGTTATCAAAGAGATTGAGAAAAACTTGAGTGAGGCGAGATTCATCAGCTTGAATCTCCAACTCGCCAGGACCTGAATACGCAAGAGATAGCTGCTTTTTTCGAGCTAAAGGTTCTAGGTTTTGCCAAACTGTCTGAATTAAGGAAGGTAATTGTACAGGTTTTAGCTTCAGATATTGAGTTGGATCTCGTTCTAAATGGCTGATTTCTAATAAATCTTGGACTAAGTTTATTAAACGATTGGTTTCTTGAGATAGCTGTTCAACCCAGCGACGTTCAGGGGGTTGCAAGCGCCCTTCTAAGGCTTCTGCAACTAAACTAATGGAGGTGAGGGGGGTTCTGAGTTCATGGGCTAAATCAGAAACCCAGCGATCGCGTGATTCAGATATCTCGATAAAAGGTTGTCGGTTTTCGAGAAATACACCAACTTGTCCTTGTGCTAGGGGTAAACTAGATGCCCGCAGAGTTAGCGCTACGGTTCTCCGCAACAGGTTTTGGGGAGTGATGTCCTGAATAGGAGTGGAACTCGCGATCGCTGGATGAAATAGCCACTCTATTTGATTCGGTTGCTGATGACGGCGAGTTCGTTCAATCAGCTGATCCAGTTCATAAGAACGCACCACTTCTAACAATAAGCGTACTTGCCCGGGTTCCCAGCGCTGAATTTGCAAAAGCTGTCGCGCCTGATTGTTGCACCAAAGTAGCTGATTTTCTTCATCGACGTGTAGATATCCCATAGGGGCGGCTTCTAGCATTTGGTGCCAGGTGTCTATTTCCATCTCTAGCTGTTGTCGGTACTCGTTAGCGAGAACGACTCCTAGCCTTAAGCGAGACGCGATCGGCAATGAAGTACCCTCAGCCCCCCCGGTTTGCAACGCTGCCAACATTTTTTGCATTTGGCGATAGAGTCCAGCCCGCCGCCACAACCAAAACCCAATTCCGATAGCCAGCCCCAGAAAAAATGCCGCTAGGGTCATCTTTATTTTTTAGTGATTCGTAAATTAGTGAGCTTCTCACCACTAGAAACTAAAAACTAATGACTGACAACTATCCGAATCGGTAGCCAAATCCGCGCACAGTGACAATATACTCTGGTTGACTGGGATCGCGCTCTAATTTTTCTCGTAGCCAGCGAATATGAACATCAACCGTCTTAGTATCGCCAACAAAATCTGAACCCCATACTTGGTCAATTAACTGTTCTCGTGACCAAACCCGCCGGGTATAACTCATAAATAATTCGAGAAGACGGAATTCTTTGGGGGAAAGATTAACCTCTTCTCCTCGGACAATTACCCGACACTCTTGGGGATAAACTGTTACGTCTCGAAATTGTAGTGTTGGCGGTTGAGGCAAAAAGCTGAGGCGATGCCGTCTTAATAAAGCCCGACAGCGAGCAATTAGCTCTCGCATACTAAAAGGTTTAGTAATATAATCATCTGCCCCGACTTCTAGTCCTAAAACCCGGTCGGTTTCACTACCTTTCGCACTCAGAATCAAGATCGGAACAGGATTTCCTTGATAGCGCAGCAAGCGACACAAATCTAGACCATTAATCTGAGGCAGCATCAAGTCCAGAATAATTAAGTCAAACATAAAATCGCCAGGAATAGATTCTGCGCTCTGAAGAAATGTTAAGGCTGTGCGCCCATCAGTAGCAGTAACGACCTCAAAACCTTCCTCTTGCAGTGCCAAAACCAACATTTCTCGAATTAAGTCCTCATCTTCCACTACGAGGATGCGACTTGCTGACCTCAGTTCGTTAGTGGCATGACTGTTCGACATATCAAGAGCAAGCATCATAGAAATTTTGGTTTGGTATTCTAAGCAAAGATATACACTAAAAACCTGCGATCGCAGATGAAAAGAACGTTACAAATAGAAAAATGCTTTTAGCATACAAACAGATGGTAAATCAAAACTTGATCCAAAATGTTGTTACATTTAAGTACTTGGCCGGAAGTAGAAGCGTATCTAGAACAATCTCAGGGTATTATTTTGCCGATTGGTTCCACTGAGCAACATGGACCAACGGGATTAATAGGTACAGATGCAATTTGTGCGGAAGCGATCGCCCGGGGCGTTGGAGAAGCAACGAAAGCGATTGTGGGGCCAACGATTAATGTGGGGATGGCGTTGCACCATACAGCGTTTCCCGGCACCATTAGTCTGCGTCCCAGTACTTTAATTCAACTGATTGGTGACTATGTAACCTGTTTAGCAAAATCTGGGTTTAATAAATTCTTTTTTATCAATGGTCATGGCGGTAATATTGCCACATTGAAGGCTGCTTTTGCGGAAACTTATGCTCATTTAGCTGATTTAAATCTACCCAATGCTGATCAGGTACAGTGCCAAGTTGGGAATTGGTTTATGTGTGGTTCTGTTTATCAATTAGCAAAAGAGTTATACGGTAATCAAGAAGGTTCTCATGCAACACCTAGCGAAGTTGCTGTTACGCAGTACGTTTACCCAGAAGCTATTAAACAGGCACCTCTTTCACCAGAAGTGAGTTCTGGACACAGAATCTATGGTGCAGCAGATTTTCGCCAACATTATCCTGATGGACGCATGGGTTCTAATCCGGCTTTAGCAACGCCAGAACAGGGAAAGCAATTTTATGAGTTGGCAGTTAAGGAACTAAGTAGTTCTTATTTAGAATTTGTGAACTCAGATTAAGTTAAATATTAATCTTGAGTTTTTTACCGCAGATACAGGCAGATATGGCGTTTCTAAATCATTTGTAAAATAAAGACCCCTCTCAAACCTTCCCCTTACCAAGGCTACGGTGTATACACATCTCTTGAGTAACCTGAAAACCCTGCATTTGCCCCCTAGCCCCCAATTTTGGGGGAACTAGAGTTTCAAAGTTCTCCAGAATTGGGGGATTTAGGAGAATAAACAGCCTCAACCGCTAAACAGAAAACTTGTGTATACACCTGAATTCTAGAATTCATCGTCTTCTGACATTTCATCATCTAGATGGGCTTGAACAGGCATTGCGGCAATAATCGCATCAATCACTTTGGCAACAGGAACAATTTCTAATCCCATTTCAGGGAAAGTTTGTCCTTTAGGCACGATCGCGCGTTTAAATCCCAGTTTAGCGGCTTCTTTCAGACGCAGTTCCATCTGGGAAACCGAGCGCACTTGTCCCCCTAAACCAACTTCCCCAATCAATACAGTACCGGGATCAACCACGCGATCGCGAAAACTGGCAACAACCGCGATCGCAATTCCCAAATCCATGGCGGGTTCTTCGACATTCAACCCCCCAGCCGAGGCAACGTAGGCATCTAATTTTGATAAGGGAATTCCAACTCGTTTTTCTAAGACTGCCAAAATTTGTAGTAAGCGGTTGTAATCAACTCCGGTGGTAGAACGGCGCGGCGATGCATAGCTAGTTGGACTGACTAAGGCTTGTAATTCGACAACAATGGGACGAGTGCCTTCGCAAGCTACGACAATTGCGGTTCCCGGTGCGACTTCATCTCGACTGCCTAAAAATAGCTCTGAGGGGTTAGGAACTTCCCGCAGCCCCCGTTCTAGCATCTCAAACACCCCGATTTCGTGAGTAGCCCCAAAGCGGTTTTTCACGGAACGCAGCAGTCGATGAGACGCAAAGCGATCGCCTTCAAAGTACAGTACTGTATCGACTAAGTGTTCTAAAACTTTGGGTCCCGCGATCGCTCCTTCCTTGGTAACGTGTCCCACAATCAACAGAGTAATATCTTCTCGCTTCGCAATTTGCATCAAAGCTGAGGTACATTCTCGCACCTGAGCCACCGAGCCAGCTGCTGAAGTCAATGTAGGAAAATAAACAGTTTGGATACTATCAATGACCGCTACATGAGGTTTGAGGGCTTCTAATTCCTTCAAAATCTCTTCGAGATTAGTTTCTGCCAACACATAGAGATTAGGTCCTGCGGTATCCAAAGGGCTAGAAGCCTCAATACTTTCCGGAACTTCTCCATTCTCAGATTCCTCTACAACACTCCCCCCAGGTTCAGTACCATTCACCCCCAAGCGAGAAGCCCGCAGTTTTACCTGTTTCCCTGATTCTTCCCCACACACATACAGAATCCGATAGTTGTGCGCGAGTCGATTCGCCACCTGAAGCAGCAACGTTGATTTGCCAATTCCCGGATCACCCCCAATGAGTACCAAAGAACCGGGAACAATGCCGCCGCCTAAAACTCGATCCAACTCCCCATAGCCAGAAAGCCATCGCTCCTCCTGTCCATCCCTAATTTGGGCAAATGTTAAAGAGGATCTGGGTTGAGCCGGTTTGCTGGATGATTTACCATTCTTGGTACTCAGTCCCCGACTAGGAAGCGCAGAAGCTTGTGGGACAAGCTGTTCTTCTAAAGAGTTATAAGTGCCGCAAGCAGGGCACTTGCCAAACCATTGTGAGGATTCTCCCCCACAAGCGTTACAAAAATAGGTAGTTCGAGCTTTTGCCATGCCCTAATTGTTAAAGAATTTTAAGA
>Ga0164305_10000467_pt1 | contig 15246 bp, 15 predicted proteins | sample Whisoiple_237_MG_FD_110215 | JGI IMG/M metagenome (GOLD analysis project Ga0164305, IMG submission 110215) | Soil microbial communities amended with pyrogenic organic matter from upstate New York, USA - Whitman soil sample_237_MG | ecosystem: Environmental > Terrestrial > Soil > Agricultural...
CCTCCGCGTCGCGGCCTAGCCGAACAATGTGAGCTCGTCCGGGCCGGCCTCGGACAGCAGGCGCGGCACGTCGAGGACGATGCACTCCACTCCGCGCGCCTCTGCCAGCACCTTCGCCTGCGGGGCGAAGTCGGGCGCCACGACGAGAGCCCGGATCTCGCCGAGCGCCGCGTTGCGCTCCGCCTGCTCGCGGTAGCGGACGACCTGCTCCACCGCCGCTGCGATCGCGCGCACGCGCTTGACCTCGACGAGCGCGACGCGGCCCTCGGCGTCGCGGCACCAGAGGTCGACGGGGCCGACGTCGGTGAGGCGCTCGCGCTCGACCACCGCCAGCCCGGGCTCGATCAGGTGGGGTGCGCGCGCCAGGTGCTCGTGCAGTTCGCGTTCCTGCCCCTCGCGCTCGAGCAGCGCCTCGTCGGTGAGCGCGTGGCGCTCGTCGTGGTGCACGTGCTCGACCACGATCGTCAGCGTCTCGTCGGAGGAGGGGCGGTAGATGCGGATGACCTCGGCCTCCTCGCGCACGCTCGTCGGGCCCGCCATGTAGTTGATGGGCTTCGCACCGCGCAGAGCGTGCACAGCGACGGAGCCGTCCTCCTTGAACAGCACCACGCGGTCGCCGGACGCCAGCCGGGTGGTCAGACGGCCGGCGTATCCGATCGTGCAGCGGCAGACGAGGACTCGCACGGCTCGGCACGGTAGTGCACTACCGTGCGGACGTGTTCGAAATCCAGCATTTCCCGAATGGAACCCGCCTGCTGACCGCCGCACAGGCCGATGCGCAGTCGACCTGCGTGATGGTCATGTACGCCGTCGGCTCGCGCTACGAGGACGCCGCGACCGGCGGCATCTCGCACTTCGCCGAGCACCTCTTCTTCAAGGGCACGGAGCGCCGGCCGACGGCGCGCCACATCGCCACGGAGATCGACGGCATCGGCGCCGAGTTCAACGCCTTCACCGGCAAGGAGTACACCGGGTACTACGTCAAGTGCGCGAAGGAGCACGTCCCCATCGCGATCGACGTGCTCGGCGACATGCTGCTGCACTCGCTCTTCGATCCCGAGGAGATCGAGCGCGAGAAGGGCGTGATCGTCGAGGAGATGAACATGTACATCGACACGCCGACGAGCTATCTCCCGAGCGTGTACGACAAGCTCTGCTACGGCGACACGGCGCTCGGCCGCGACATCATCGGCACGCCCGAGACGGTGCGCGCGGCGACGCGCGAGACGTTCATGAACCACCTCGGCCGATGGTATGTGCCGTCGCGCACCGTGATCGGCCTCGGAGGTGCGGTCACCGACGAGGCGCGCAGCGCACTCGAAGGGCTGTTCGGCTCGCTGCCGGCGGCCGAGAGCCCGGATCCGGAGCCGTGGACGCCGCAAGCGCACCCGCGCGTGCACATCCACCACAAGGAGTCCGACTCGTTCCACATCCGCATCGGCGGCGACGGGCTTCCGCTGCTGCATCCCGACCGCTATGTGGCATCCGTGCTCGCGGCCGTGCTCGGCGGCGGCATGTCGTCGCGCCTCTTCACGGAGGTGCGCGAACGCCGTGGCCTGGCGTATTACATCGGCGCCCAGCACGGTCAGTACGTGGAGGCCGGTTCGCTGTTCTCGCAGGCCGGCGTGGATCTCAAGCGGGCCGACGAGGCCGTCACGACGATCGTGGCCGAGCTGCGCCGGATCGCCACGGAGCGCGTCCCCGACGAGGAGCTGACGAAGGCGCGCAACATGCTCAAGGGCAGGCTCGTCCTCGGCCTGGAGGATCCGCGCTCGATCACCTCGTTCGGGCTGCGCGGCACGATCCTCGAGGGCGAGCCGCGCGAGATCCCCGAGATCCTGGCGGGCTTCGACGCAGTGACAGCAGAAGACGTGGGACGACTCGCAGCCACACTCCTCGCACCCGAGAAGCTGCGCCTGGCAGCAATCGGCCCCTTCGAGGACGAAGCGCGCTTCGAAGCCCTCCTCTCCTGAACAACCACATGGGGTCAGACCCCGCCTGGCGGGGTCTGACCCCAAGTGGCGGAGGCTGACCCCGAACCGGCTGGAGTGCTGCAAACCATCTGGGCATCCCGAAAGTCGGGCACCTCGTGATCCTGACCTCGACGCGCGCCGCTGGCGCACGTTTCGGCGATGCAGGCCAGAAACCGCATGGTTAGGGGCACTGCCACCTTGGGGTCAGGCTCCGCCATGTGGGGTCAGGCCCCGCCTGGCGGGGCCAGGCCCCAATAGCGGGCACCAATAGCGACACGAGGGGTCGGCGGCGGTCGCGCGGGCGGGTTGCGGGCTTTAGGAGTGGACTTCGACCAGCGTGGGGCGGTCGGCCGCGAAGGCCTCCGCGAGCGCGCCCGGGAGGTCGTCCAAAGACTCCGTGCGCACGCCGCGGCAGCCGAAACCCTCGGCCAGCAGCATGAAGTCGTGGGCCGTGATCTCGGTTCCCATGCGTGGGGCGCCGATGCGATCCATCGAGTCGCGCATCTCGCCGTAGCCGTCGTTCTGCCAGATCACGAGCGCGATCGGCAGGCCGAGGTCGGCTGCGCTCGCGAGCTCGGGAATCGTGAAGAGCGCGCCGCCGTCGCCGGACAGTGCCGCCACGGCGCTCCGTGGCGCTGCGAGCTGCGCTCCGATCGCCATCGGAAGCGCGGGGCCGAGGGTGCCGAAGCCGCCGGGAGCGATGTAACGGCGAGGTGCCCGCCCCGGCCAGGAGTGATGCGCGACGTACGCCGGCTGCGTCGAGTCGGCCACGAGGATGCCGTCCTCGGGCAGACCGCGATCGAGCGCCGCCAGGAACGGCATGAATCGCTCGGCGCCCGGCCACCAGGTACGGCCGGCCCGCAATTCGGCAGCGCGATCTCCCGCCGCGGAGCGCTCTCGACCGCGCGCCGCTAGGCCGGCGTCGATGGCCGCGAGCGTGGCAGCGGCGTCCCCCTGCAGTCCGACGACGGCCTCTCGCTGCCGCTGCAGCTGCCCCGAGTCGATGTCGACGCGCACGAGTGCGCCCGCGAAGTACGGAGCCGCCGCGCCGGGCGCGTAGAAGTAGTCGGTCTCGCCGAACTCCGTGCCGACCGCGAGCACGACGTCGGCCTCGGCAAAGGCGGCGTGCACGGGCCTCAGTGTCAGCGTCGTGCCGAGGCTGAGGGGATGACTGTCGGGCACGACGCCCTTGGCGTTGACCGTCAGGCCGATCGGCGCGCCGAGACGCTCGGCGACCGCGGTGGCCTCGTCGCCCGCGGCCACGGCGCCGCCACCGAGCAGCAGCATCGGACTCCGGGCCGAGGCCAGCAGCTCGACCGCGCGCTCCACGAGCGCCGCGTCGGCGAGCGGGGCCCGCCCGCGTGCCGGCAGTCGTTCCGTGGCCGAGCCGGGCAGATCGAGCACGTCGATCGGGATGCCGATGTGCACCGGCCGCGGGCGCCGCGACTCGAAGATCTCGAAGGCCCGGGCGAACGCCTCGGGCAGGTCTGCGGGGTCGCGGACGTCGATCGACTCGGCCGTGATCGTGGACATGAACGCGCGCTGGTCGGGCAGATCGTGCAGGGTGCCGTGCCCGCGGCCGTTGTCACCGGTGGCCGTGGCGCTGGAGATCACGAGCAGCGGAATCGAGTCGTGGTAGGCGCCGGCGATCGGCGTGGCAGCGTTCGTGAGGCCGGCGCCCGTGATCAGCGTGCAGATGCCGGGCTTGCCGGCGACGCGCGCGTAGCCGTCTGCCATGAAGGCCGCGCCCTGCTCGTGCCGGGGCGAGACGTGGCGGATCTCGGAGGCCGCGAGGCCCCGGTAGATCTCCAGCGTGTGCACCCCCGGGATGCCGAACACGGTGTCGACGTCGTACTGCTCGAGCAGGCGGACGACCGCCTCACCGCAACTCGGGCCGCCTGCCGGCGCGGACGTGCGCGATTCGGTCCCAAGTGGCGTGGCTTCGGCCATGCGGGGAGCGTATAGGCTCCGGTCGGTGTCCGAGGCCGCCCTCATCCAGCGGGCTGAGGAGCTGCTGGCGGCGCAGCACGAGCGCGTCGGCGCGCTCCTTCCGGCTGGCTGCGCCCCCTTCGACGCGCACACGCATCTGGGGCTCGACGAGGACGGTCACACGCTCTCGGTGGCCGACCATCTGCGTCTCATGGACGAGGCCGGCGTGCGGGCCGCGAACGTGTTCGCGCTCAACGAGCCCGACCGCGAGCCTGCCTACCGGGCCCCCAACGACCGCGTGCTCGAGTGGGCCGCCGAGGTGCCGGACCGCCTGTTCCCGTTCGTGCGGCTGAGCCTCGACGAGGATCCGCTGGGCGAGGCCGTGCGCTGTCTCGACCGGGGCGCACGCGGCATCAAGCTGCATCCGCGTGCACAGGCGTTCCGCGTCAACGACCCGCAACTCGAGGCCGTCTTCGCGCTGGCGGACGAGCGCCGCCTGCCGGTCCTGATCCATGCCGGTCGCGGCCTGCCTCCCGGGATGCCCCTTGAGCTCGGGCACGTGGCGGAGCGGCATCCGGGCGCGTCGCTGATCCTGGCGCACGCGGCGATCGTGGCGCAGGCGGGCATCGGCGAGCTTGCGCGAAGCGTCGAGAACATCTTCTTCGACAGCTCGACATGGTCGCCGTACGACCTGCTCAACCTGCTCTCGCTGGTGCCGCCGGAGCAGGTCCTGTGGGCGTCCGACATCCCGTACGGCGAGCCCCTGGCGGCGCTCAACCTGTTCGTGCGCGCCGCGCGCAAGAGCGGTGCGGACGATGAGACCCTGCGTGGGATGCTGTGCGACACGGCACGCGCGCTGCTCGAGGGGAAGCGGCCCGAGACCCGCTCGGCGCCGCTCGGCGAGGCGGAGCTTCACACCTCGTATGCGCGTGTCCGAGCCAGTTTCTATCTCGCCTCCGCGACGCCGCTGCTGTGGCTGGGAATGCCCGAGATCGTCGGCTTCCTCGGCCTCGCCGAGGCAGCCCTGCAGGAGGCGGGTCTGAACGAGCAGGCCGAGCTCGTGCGCTGCGCGGCAGCCGTCTGGGCGGAGTGGGTCACGACCGTCGTCCCCGGCGAGCCGCCCGACCTGGTCGGCCGCGGGCGCGTGTTCCGCCTCCTCAACGCAGCTCAGGCAGATACGGTCCTGGGATGACCGAAATCACGCTCACGCTGAACGGCCGCGAGCGGCAGACGAGTGTGCCGGAGGGCGCGACGCTGGCCGAGTTGCTGCGCGAGCAGGTCGGCCTCACCGGAACGAAGATCGCCTGCGCCGAGGGCACCTGCGGCGCCTGCACGGTGCTCGTCGACGGCCGCGCGGTGCTCTCCTGCATCCTGCGCGCCGAGCAGGCCGAGGGCGCTGAGGTGACGACGATCGAGGGTCTCGGGGACGAGGGGGCGCTGTCCGCGCTGCAGCGCGCGTTCGTGGAGGAGGACGCGCTGCAGTGCGGCTTCTGCACCGCAGGGCAGGTCGTCTCCGCGACGGCGCTGCTGGCGGCGACGCCCCGGCCCACGAGCGAGCAGGTGCGAGCGGCCATGAGCGGCAACCTCTGTCGCTGCGGCGCGTATCCGGGCATCGAGCGTGCGGTGCTGCGAGCCGCCGACGAGCTGGCGGGAGCGAGCTGATGGCCAAGCTGCAGAAGACGACGGTCGAGATGGAGGGCCGCTTCGAGGAGCGCTGGGTGCTCGTGGAGGAAGAGCCGCCGGCCTGGGAGGACGAGCGGCCCCTCAACGTCGCCGGGACGCGCGTCGCGCGCCTGACCGGGCCGCGCCGGGTCTCGGGCGCCGCGCGCTACGTCTCCGACGTCGCACTGCCGGGCATGCTGCACGGCGTGATCATGCGCTCGCCGCACGCCCACGCGACCGTCGAGCTCGACGTCGAGGCCGCGCGCGCCGTGCCGGGTGTGCTCGCAGTGCTCTCGCCGGCCGACGCCGATGTCACGCAAGGCCGTAACCCGATCTTCCAGAGCGAGCCGACGTTCGCCGGCGCGCCGGTCGCCGCGCTCGCCTGCGAGACGGCCGAGGCGGCGCGCGCGGGCCTGGAGGCGCTTGCGCCGCGATACACCGTGCTCGGATTCGTGACCGACGCCGCGCAGGCTCTCGCCGAGCAGCGGCTGCAGGAGGACCCGGTCGAGAGCGAGACGGGCGACGTCGAGGCCGGCATGGCCGAGGCCGACGTGATCGTCGAGGCCGAGTACGCCACGGCCGCGCAGGTGCACCACGCGCTCGAGCCGCACTGCGGCGTCGCGCAGTGGCTGGGCGACGAGCTCCACGCCTACGTGTCGACGCAGGGCATCTGGGACGCGCGGACCGAGTTCGCTCGGGCGTTCGAGCTCGATCCCGACCGCGTGCACGTCACGTGCGAGTTCATGGGCGGCGGCTTCGGCGCCAAGCAGGGCGCGACGACCGAGGGCATGGTGGCCGCGTACCTCTCCCGGGCCGCGGCCGGCCGCGCCGTCAGGGTCTTCAACGACCGCCGCGCCGAAGGCGTGGCCGCCGGCCACCGCTCCGAGACGCACACGCAGACCTACCGCATCGGCGCGCGCCGCGACGGGACGCTGACGGCGATCGAGGTCACCTCGGTGATCGCCAACCCGATGCGCGGCTGGATCGATCCGACGACGACACCTGCGCGCACGCTCTACCGCTGCGCCAACGTGCGCGCGCAGGCGATCCCGCTGCTGATCGATGTCGAACCGTCGAACGCGTTCCGCGCCCCGGGCATCATGGAGGGGACGTTCGGCTACGAGAGCGCGCTGGACGAGCTCGCCGCGGCGCTCTCGCTCGACCCGCTCGATCTGCGGCGCGCGAACGACGTCGACGTCGATCAGATCAGCGGTCTGCCGTACACGGCCAAGAACCTCGAGGCCTGCATCGACCGTGCCGCCGAGCTGGCAGGCTGGACGGAACGCGGCGCGCTCCGTGACCGCGAGCACCCGGACGGTCGCAAGCGCGGGCTGGGCGCCGCATGTCAGATCTGGTGGGGCGGCGGCGGCCCGCCGGCTCACGCGCTCGTGCGCATGGGCCACGACGGCGTGGTGACGGTCGTGACGGGCGCGCAGGACATCGGCACCGGCGTGACGACGGCGTTCGCGCAGGTCGCCGCCGAGGAGCTCGGCCTGCCGCTGGACCGCGTGCGCGTCGAGGTGGGCTCCACCCGCTACGGCGTCTATGCCCCCGTCTCCGGCGGCTCGCAGACGATGCCGTCGGTGGCGCCCGCCGTGCGCTCGGCGGCCTACGACCTGCGCGGCAAGCTGCTCGAGCTCGCAGGCGACGTGTTCGAGGTCTCGCCCGACGACCTGCAGATCGTCGACGGCTCGTTCGTCTCCCTCGACGGTGCGCTGCGCGAGCCGATCGTCGAGGTCACCGGCAAGCTCGGCAAGGCCCAGCTCGTCGGCACGGGCTCGCGCGGCCCGAACCCCGACGGCATGCGCGTCAACACGTTCGGCTGCCAGATCGCCCAGGTCGCCGTCGACGTCGCGACCGGCGAGATCAGCGTCGAGCGCGTCGTCGCGGTGCACGACATCGGCCGCGTCATCGCACCCTTGCAGGCGCGCAGCCAGGTCGAGGGCGGGGTGCTGCAGGGCCTCGGCTTCGCACTCATGGAGGAGCGAGTGATCGATCCGACCACGGGTACGGTCGTGAACGCCAACCTCGAGGACTACAAGCTGCCGACGCACGCCGACTGTCCCGAGATCGTCGTGGAGTTCATCAACCGCCCCGATCCGCATGCCTCCACGCTCGGCCTGAAGGGCCTGGGCGAGCCGCCGATCGTGCCCACGGCGCCGGCCATCGCGAACGCGATCTACCACGCGACCGGAGTGCGTGTGCGCACCTCGCCGATCACCCGGCGCCGCTTCCTGGAGGCGCGGGCCGGATGAGCGCCTACGTTCGCCCGGCCTCGATCGACGAGGCGCTCGAGCTGCTCGGCGGTGACGGTGCCCAGCCGCTCGCCGGAGGCACCGATCTGGTGCCGCTGCAGTCGCGCGGCAAGGCACCCGGCTCGCTCGTCGACGTGCGGGCACTGCTCGGCGACGCGATCGAGCCCCACGGCGACGGGCTCCTGATCGGTGCGGCGACGCGCGTCGCAGACGTCGCGAGCGACGGCCGCGTGGCCGAGCGGTATGCGGCGCTCTCGCAGGCCGCAGGCGCGGCGGCCTCGCCTCAGCTGCGCAACCAGGGCACCGTCGCGGGCAACCTGGCCCAGCACGTGCGCTGCTGGTACTTCCGCCATCCCGACCTGACCTGCTGGCTGGCCGGTGGCGACACGTGTTACGCCCAGATCGGCGACCACCGCAAGCACGGGCTCGAGGCCGGCGACTGCATCTCCGTCGCCCCCTCGGATCTCGCGGGGGCACTGCTCGCACTCGACGCCAAGGTCCGCATCACGGGCGCCGGCGGGGAGCGGAGCATCCCGATCGCCGAGCTCTACGCGCGTCCGCGCGAGGATCACCGATCGTCCGTGCAGCTCGGGCACGGCGAGCTGATCACGGCCGTCGAGCTGCCGGCGCCGCCCGACGCCTCGGCCTACGAGCGAGCAGGCGAGCGAGCCGCCTGGACGTTCGCGCTCGCCGGCATCGCTGCCGCGCGCTTCGGCGATTCGCTGCGGCTCGCCGCGATCGGGCTCACGAACGAGCCGCGCCTGCTCGATCCGGCCGACCCGCTCGGCGATCTGCCCGGCCTCGAGCAGACGGGCTGGAAGCGCGAGCTGGCCGGCGTCCTGTGCGAGCGCGCGCTCGCACGCGTCAGCCCGGGATAATTCCGCCGTGAGCGCCTATGACGTTGCCGTGATCGGCGCCGGCACGACGGGCGCCTCGGTTGCGTACTTCCTCACGCAGCGCGGGCTGCGTCCGGTCGTGTTCGAGAAGACGCGTGCGGCAGGTGGGCCCTCGGGCGCCTCCGCCGGCATGTGCCGCCAGCACTACGCGGATCCCGCGATCGTCGACATGGCGAAGTTCGGGTGCGAGTTCCTCGCCGACATGCAGGCGCGTACGGGCTTCGAGTCGGGCTATGCGAAGTGCGGCTACCTCGTCGTGGGGCACCCGGAGCGAGAGGGCGCCATCCGCGGCGTCTACGAGACGATGCGCGCGCGCGGCGTCGAGACCGAGTTGTGCGACGTCGGCCGCATCCGCGAGCTCGAGCCGCGCCTCGCCGTCGACGACCTCACGATCGGCTGCTACGAGCCGACGGGCGGCTATGCCCAGCCGCTGTTCGTCGCCGACGGCTTCCTGCGTGCTGCCGAGCGCGACGGCGCGACGCTCCGCCTCGGCACGCGCGTGACGGGCCTTCGACCCGACGGCGGCGGCTGGAACCTCTGGCTCGGAGACGGCACGCGCGCCTCCGCCGAGGTCGTCATCGTCGCCTGCGGGCCGTGGGCCAACAAGCTCACGCGCGGGCTCGGCGGCGTCGTCCCGCTTGCGCTCTCGCGCGGGCAGGCGGGCCGCTTCCGGCCTCGGCACTCGTTCGGGTTGCCGGGCCCGATCATCTCGGATCACGCACAGGAGCTGTGGATCAAGCCCGAAGGCGACGACGGCCACTACCTGATCGGTGGCCGCGGCGGTCGCCTCGATCGCAGTCCGCACAAACGCCCGACCGGTCAGGCGGGCGCCGACGAGGCGATGCTCGAGACCTTCGCGAGCGAGCTCGCCCGCCGCATGCCCGCCACCCAGGGCGGAGTCTGGCGCGGCTCCTGGTCGAGCTTCTACGACTTCACGCCCGACGGCAATCCGGTGATCGACCAGATTCCGGGCCGCCCCAACCTGATCGTCGCGACGGGCATGTCGGGCCACTGCTTCAAGCTGGCGCCGTCGCTCGGCCTCGGCACGTCGGAGCTGGTCGTCGACGGGAGCGTGCGGAGCTTCGACTGGTCGGTGTTCGCGTACGGGCGCTTCGCGCGCACGCGCAGCGGGCTCGCTGCCGGCCGCGGGCCCGGATGATCGGCGGCGTGCTGCTCGCCGCGGGCGCGGGCACGCGCTTTCGCGCAGCCGGCGGCGACATCAAGCTCCTGGCGCAGGTGAACGGGCGGCCGCTCGTCGAGCGGGCGCTGGCGGCCCTCGCCGCCGCACCGCTGGGCGACCGCGTGATCGTCCTCGGCGCGCACGCCGCCGAGCTCCTGCAGGCGATCGATCTCCACGGCGCTCGGCCGGTGCGCAACGACCACTGGGAGCGCGGCATGGCGTCGTCACTGCAGGCCGGTCTGGCAGCGCTCGATCCGGCCTGCACGGCGGCTGTCGTCGTGCTCGGAGACGGGCCGCTGCTGGCGGCGGATGCCATCCGCCGCGTGGCCGAGGCGGCCGACGGCGCCGAGGGGCTGGTCGCCGCCACCTACGACGGCGTGCGCAGCGGCCATCCCGTCGCCATTCCGCGCGCGCTCTGGTCGCAGCTTCCGGTCGAGGGCGAGCAGGGCGCCCGCATCCTCGGGGAGCCGTCCGTGCTCGTCGACTGCAGCGATCTGCCGGCGCCGGGCGACGCGGACACGCCCGCCGATCTGCCGGACTAGACCGTCAGCGCCCGCTGCGCGCCTTCTTCTTGGGCTTGCCGTCGGAGCGCAGCACCAGGATTCCGCCGCCGATCCCGGCCAGCACCATCACCCCCGCGGCGATGAGGGGAAGCGGCAGGCTGCTGCTTCCCCCGCCGCCGCTGCTGCTGCCGACGTTGAGCCCGTCCGCCTTCGCCAGCGCGCGCATCGCCGCGTCGGCCGAGGCCGTGAGCCCTTCCGGCGACGGGTCCTTGCGCGGATCGATGCCGGCCAGCGCCGCCACCGCCTTGGGCTGCCCGTACGGCCCGTTGATGCCGAAGCCCTGCGGCATCACGACGAGCAGTGTGTCCTTGTAGATGAAGCGCAGCTCGGAGCCGAGGAAGCGCGCATAGGTCTGCGGCTTGGCCCACAGCTGTGGCACGGCCCCCAGGTCGGTCTTGTTGCCGATCACCGCCACCTTGATGGGCAGGCCCGCGTCGGTGACCTGCTGGGTCGTCTTGACCAGCTGCTTCTCGAGCGACGAGTCCTTGGCGGCCAGCGTCATGTAGACGCGAGTGTCGCCCGGCGCGAGGATGTCGCTGGCCGGGTCGCCGTCGGCAAGCGCCTGCGGCGCGAGCGCCAGCGCGAGGATCAGACCCAGGACGACGCGCCGGAGCACAATCACACGGTAGCCGCGATGACGAGCGCGACGAGCGTCAGGGCCGCGGCGCCGCAGAGCAGCGCCAGGAGTGCGAGTAGGAGATCGCGCATGCTCAGCCTCCCGCCTTGTCGACGACTTGCAGCTTGATCGGCTTGTGTCCCGGGATCTCGATTGTGTAGCCGAGCAGCCAGTGACCCACCATCACGAACGCGGGGCGGTTGCGCCGGTAGAGGCCCGGCGAGGCCTCGGCCAGCGTGTAGGCCTGCTGCTGCATGCTCATGTCGAGCATGTCGAGCTCCGCGGTCACCGTCGCATTGCGCACAGGCTTGCCGGCGCGCTGGAGGCGCAGCGCGAACGCGTTGTCGATGGCCGCCCGGTTCGGCGTGATGCCGACCTGGATGCGCACGCCGTCGCGAGTGAACGTCTGCGCCACGGCCCCCGGCCCGACCTTTGCGTCGGTCTTGCCGAGCTTCGCGAGCGCGTCGGACGGGGGCGCGATGCTCGTGAGAATGGAGGCGGCGACGACGGCGCCGACGAGCAGCGCGCTCTCGCCGAGTACGAGGCGTTGCAGCAGCCGCACAGCACCGTCGCCGAGGGCCCGGTCGTGACGCTGCGCGGCGGCGACGAGCCGCGGGCGTGAGCGGAGGTTGTTGACGGCCCCGAGCACGAGGGCGCACGCGAGCAGCGCGCTCTTGGCGATGATCGCGAGCCCGTAGTTCGTCTCCCAGAGGGAGCTGAGGGTCGGGAGGTGGACGATGCTCGCGACGATGCCCGTCGTGAGCAGGACGCCAACGCTGCCCATGGCCGCACGCGAGAAGCGGGGCACGACGACCGCGAGCGCCGCAACGCGGCTGCCCGCCTCGGTCGTCCCGGCGAGCACGAGCAGGCCCAGCAGCCCGCCGATCCAGATGGACGCGGCCACGAGATGGGCCCAGTCGAGGGCGAGCATCAACCCGACCGGGCTCGTCGTCGACGGGTGGCCGGCCAGCCCGGGCAGCGCAAGTGCCGCCGCGGCGCAGGCCGCTGCGCCGAAGAGGGCGAGCAACGCCTCACCGGAGCGGCGAGCCCGGCCGGGACGGTCGAGCATCAGCGTGAGAGCCGATGCCACTGCCAGCAGGGCGAGCACGCCCCAGAGGTCGCTGAAGGCACGCCCGAAGCCCGAGTCGCGCACCAGCGGCACGATCGCGCCGAGATCGGTCCAGGGTCTGAGTGAGAACTCCGCCGTCGCCAGCACGAGATAGATCGGCGCGGCGACCAGCGCGACGGCGAGCGCAATCCCCGCGGCGAGCGTGACGCCGCGCAGGGCGCGCTCGTTCCCTCCCTTCACCTGCAGCGGCCGCACGATCACGGCGCGGAAGGCCAGCAGCCCGACAGACGCCAGGAGGGCGAGGAGCAGCGCCCAGCGCGATGTGACGAGGCTCGTCGTGGCCGCGCTCTCCCCGAGCGATGGGATCACGAACTGCGGCGGCGGCCCCGGACTCGGTCCGACGGCGAACGTGAAGGCGCCGCGCACCGGATGCCCGTCGGCCGAGATCACACGCCACCAGACGAGGTACCAGCCCTGGTCGAGATGGCGCAGCTTGATGAAGATCGAGTTCTCGTCGTCGGGCGCGGTGGCCGGGCTGCCCACCATCTGCTGGTTGCCCTGGGCGTCCGTGACCGAGATGACGGCGAAGCGCGGCTCGATGCGCTCGCTGTACGTGAGTCGCACCTGAGTTGGCGGTTGGGAGAGCACGCCGCTCGCCTGCGGTTGCGTGGCGAGCAGCGAGGCGTGTCCCCACGCCACCGCCGGCAGCGCCAGCGCAACCGTCAGAGCGACGAGCAGCGCGCTCGCCCGACCGCCGACCCTCATGCCTCGCGCCTCGCCGCGACGAGCCCGGCGCCGCCCACGAGCAGCCCCAGCGCGCCGACGATGAGCGCGACGATCGCGATCGTCTTGCTCGAGTCCGAGCCGCCGCCGGAGCCGCTCTGCTCGGCGCTCGCCGTGACGTGCGCGGCGGGCGTGTCCGAGCTCTCGTCGCCCGACCACAGGACGACGCTGCCGTCGGAGTACGTCTGGCGCACGGTGAACGCATAGTCCTGGGCCTTCTTCGGCACGCCTGTGAACGGCAGCACGGCGAGGGCCGTGCCGCTCAGCTTGCCCTTCCAGGTGATCGAGTTGCCGCCCTCCATTTCACCGTTGACCATCTTCTGGCCGGACACGGTCGCGACCCAGCCCGGGACGCGAGCGACGTGCTCGAGATCGAAGTCGGCCGGCATCGTGATCTGGATCTGCGTTGTCGACGCGCCCTCCTTCTCGTTGGGGACGGCCAGGTTGAGCAGATAGCCGTCACCGGACGGGATCTGATTCGGGAACAGCTCTGCATGTGCGAACGCGCTCGGTGCGAGCGCAAGAGTGGCGACGAGCACCGCTGCATACGCGGATGCTCGTCGCATCGAAATGCGATTCATGACCTTCTCCCTCTCGTGGCGTTTGGCTACGGGATGGAGAGCGCCGGCGGCCCGCGAGCGCGCAGAGCGCGAGCGAGCAGCCAGGTGGGAGCCGTGAGGCGCCCGAGGACGAACGCCTGCGGCCGCCGGGCGGCGCCCGGCTGCAGGAGTCGCCGCAGCACGGCGACGACGCGGCGAGCCCAGGCGAGCGCGTGGCGCACGGCGCCGAGCAGCGCCGCCGCCGCCAGCGAGAGCGCGACCAGGATCGGAATCGCGTTGCGGTGCACCGGGCCTTCGAGGCACATCCACCAGTGCATGTGCATGCCCGCGCGCGAATGCACCCAGGTCTCGAGCGCAGCGAAGCCGAGCAGCGAGCTGCCCGCGAGCAGCACGCCGTCCTGGGCGAACCGCGCGAGTGCGAGGCGCGGCGGAGGGCCTGAGGCGCGATCGAGCGCATGCCGCTCGCGCACGCCGAGGGCCGCGAGCCAGAGCACGCCGAGTGAGATCGCGGAGGCGAGCGCGAGGGCAACGAAGGTGATGACGGGCAGCCGCGGTCCGCCGAGTTGTGCCGCGAGCGGCGTCGGCGTGGCCGCATAGGCGAGCGCGCGACCACCGAGGATCACGAGCACGAGCGCGAGAATGAAGCCCGCGATGTGCTCCCTGCGCTTCATCTGACCCTCAGCGAGAACGGCGCGGTGATGAGCTTCCCGCCGTGAACGACCTGGAGGAACAGCCGCCAGACTCCCGCCGCGGGCAACAGCACCCCGAGCTCCATCCGCCCCGGCTTGGTGACGTGTCCCGCCGTGGCGGGTGAGACGAAGCTGCCCGTGCAGGCAGGGTCGCTGCCGCAGATGTGCGAATGGAAGTAGTCGAGCGATCCCTGGCGGAAGAAGATCGCATGCGCCAGCGCGCCGTAGAACGGCTTGAACGTCACGGGCTTACCGGCCGCATCGGTCACATTCACGATCATCGACGCCGGCTCAGCCAATCGCAACCCTGGCAGCTTGGCGACGCGGAACGTGAGGCCGCCTGCGTGCACGACCGGTGCGTACGGCGGCAGTGGCGCCTTGACGTTGCCGGTGCCCACCTGCAACTCGTGCGTCAGCTGGAAGTTCCGCAGTGCCCCGCTGGCCGGGTAGACATCGACGAGGACGTGGTAGCGACCTGCGCGGGGCAGGTCGACGGGCAATGCCAGACGACCGCTCGCGGGGATCGGCGGGTGCTTGTGCACGATCGTCGAGAGGTCGTCGCGCACGATGATCAGGTGGACGCCGGTGTGCGGGCCCGCGCCTGTACGGAAGTGCGTGAGGATCTTGCCGTCCGGCGTCCGCACGGCGAAGTGGAGTGTTGTGGTCCCGGGCTCGGCGACGCCCGACGGGCTCTGCCAGTCGAGCTTGTACTCCTTCGCCGGTGCGATCGTCGGTGGTGCCGGGGAGCCCCCGCCGCCGCCGCAGCCGGCGCCGACGATTGCGAGCACGACCAGGGCCGCGCCTCGGCGGCCGATCACTGGCCCTCCGGGAACAGGTAGCGCGCGTGCGGCGGGACGTAGCCGCCGATCTCGAGCACGATCGAGTCGTGCCGGCCGAGCGGGAGGCTGCGAGGGTCGCCGCGCCACTCGCGGCCGTTGCGGAACGCGTGCACCCTGCCCGCGAACGAGAGCAGCCGGCGAGGTGCGAGGCGCTGACCCCAGACCGCGAAGAGGTCACCGAGCACGCGCTGCCGCGTGGAGTCGACGAGCACCGTGCCGGTCGGGTCGAGCG
>Ga0164305_10000469_pt1 | contig 15226 bp, 12 predicted proteins | sample Whisoiple_237_MG_FD_110215 | JGI IMG/M metagenome (GOLD analysis project Ga0164305, IMG submission 110215) | Soil microbial communities amended with pyrogenic organic matter from upstate New York, USA - Whitman soil sample_237_MG | ecosystem: Environmental > Terrestrial > Soil > Agricultural...
AAGGATTCGCCGATGTCCTCTGATGCCGCGCGTGCCGCACCGCGCGACCGCCTGCTGGGCGAGTTGCTGGTCGATGCCGGGCTGCTCGGGGCCTCCGACCTCGAGCGCGGGTTGCTCCTGCAGCAGAAGATGGGCGGGCGCCTCGGCAATGTGCTGATGCGAATCGGTGCGGTCAGCGAGGACAACCTGCTGCAGGTGCTCAGCCGGCAGCTGGGATTGCCGGTGATGGGCGCGGACGTGCCCGCCCCGGACGAGGACGCGATGCGGCTGACCGCCCTGCAGGCGCCGACCGGGATCGACTGGCTGCTCGACCAGCAGGTGCTGGTTTGGCCGGGCGAGGGCAACGACCTGCTGTGCGCGGCCCGCGATCCCCTGCTGCCGTCCCTGCGCGAGGCGATGCGGCATGCCTTCCCTGGCCGCCGGGTGCTGTGGTGCCTGTGCAGGGCGCAGGACCTGGAACGCATGCTCGACGGCCTGGCCCACCACGCGCGCTCGGACGAGTGGAGCGGCGGCGACGAGCAGCAGCTGCGTGCCATGGCCGAGGAGGCCCCGGTCGTCGAGCTGGTAAGCAACCTGATGGCGCAGGCAGTCGAGCAGCGCGCCTCGGATATCCACCTGGAGCCGGAGGAGCGCACCTTCAGCGTGCGTTTCCGCATCGACGGCGTGCTCCACAACCGCCTGCACCTGCCGCGCGACCGCTTCGACGCGGTCGCCTCGCGGCTCAAGCTGATCTCGGGCATGGACATCGCCGAGCGCCGGCTACCGCAGGATGGGCGGCTGTCGACCCGGGTCGGCGGGCAGGAAATGGATATCCGCGTCTCGGCGTTGCCGGGCGTGCACGGCGAGTCGATCGTGATGCGCCTGCTGCCCAAGGAGCGCAAGGAGCTGGGGCTGGAGCGGCTCGGTTTCGAGGCCGACCACCTGGCGCTGATGAAGGCCTGGACCGCCGAGGCGAATGGCATCGTGCTGGTCACCGGCCCGACCGGCTCGGGCAAGTCCACCACCCTCTACGCCGCATTGGCCGCGGCCAACGATGGCCTCAAGAAGATCATCACCGTTGAGGATCCCGTTGAGTTCCAGCTGCCGGCGATCACCCAGATCCAGGCGCACCCGGACATCGGCCTGACCTTCGCCAATGCATTGCGTTCGATCCTGCGCCAGGACCCGGACGTGATCATGATCGGCGAAATCCGCGACCTCGAGACCGCCGAGATCGCGGTGCAGGCGGCACTCACCGGTCACCTGGTGCTGAGCACCCTGCATACCAACGACGCGATCAGTGCCTTTACCCGCCTGATCGACATGGGCGTCGAGCCGTTCCTGGTCGCCACCCCGGTGCGCGCCGTGCAGGCGCAACGGCTGGTGCGCCGGCTGTGCCCGCATTGCACGCGTCCGCACGCCGTGCCCGCCACCATCGAGGCCGAGGTGCGCCCGTTCGCGGAGCGCCTGTTGCCCGGGATGGCGCCGCGCTGGATGGAAGCGGTGGGTTGCCCGCAGTGCATGAACACCGGCTACCGCGGGCGCCTGGGCATCTACGAGATGGTGCCGGTGACCGAAGCGATGCAGCACCTGATCGTCAGCGGCGCGTCGGTGAACGAAATGAAGAAGCTGGCGCGCGACGAAGGCTGCCGCTTCCTCCGCGAGGACGGCCTGCTGAAGGCGTGGCAGGGCCAGACCACGGTCGAGGAAGTGCTGCGCGTCGCCGGCAGCTGAGTCCCGCATGCCGCGTTATCACTACCACGCACTGAACAGCGACGGCGTCAGCCTGGAAGGCATGCTGCGCGCCGACAACGAACGCGACGTCGCGCGCCAACTGGAGCGACGCGGCCTGTCCGTGATCGAAGTGACGTCCGGCGAAGCGGGCAGCGGGCGTGGTCGGCATGGCCGCTTGCGCCCTGGCGACGTGATCCTGTCGCTGCAGGAACTGGCGACCATGCTCACCTCCGGCGTGAGCATCGCCGACGCGGTCGGCAGCCAGGCGCTGGGCGCGCACCATCCGCGCATCGTCGCGGCATTCACCACGATGTCGCGCGACCTGCAGCGCGGTCTCGCGTTCTCGGCGACGCTGGCCAAGTGCGGCCTGCCGCTGCCGGAATACGTGGTCCAGCTGGCGCGCGCCGGCGAACTCACCGGCGAACTCGGCCGCGCCCTGCGCGACGCCTCCAGCCAGATGGAGTACGAGCAGCAACTGCGCAACGAAATGCGCAACGCGCTGATCTACCCGATGGTGCTGGTGTTCGCCGGCGTCGCGGCGGTGGCGATCATGTTCATCTTCGTGGTTCCGAAGTTCGCCTCGCTGCTGGAACAGGCGAAGGACCTGCCGCTCCTGGCGTGGATCGTGCTGGCGTTCGGCACGTGGACGCGCGAGAACTTCCCGCTCCTGCTGGTCTTGCTGGCGGCGATCGGCGGTGGCGCGGCCTGGGCCTTGCGCAAGCCCGAGTTCCGCGCGCGTGGCCTGGATGCGATGTCGCGCTGGCCGATCGTGGGGCCGTGGCTGGTCGAGGCCGATACCGCGCGCTGGGCCAAGGTGCTGGGGGCGCTGCTGGGCAACAAGGTGCCCTTGATGCGCGCGCTGGAACTGGCGCAATCCGGCCTGCAACTGCCGCAGCGGCACGCGCGCATGGGCGAGGTGACCCGCGCGGTGCGCGGCGGCTCTTCGCTCGCCGATGCACTGGAAGACCACGACGCGCTGACCGCGACCGGTTACAACCTGGTCCGGGTCGGCGAACGCTCCGGCAAGCTGGCGTCCATGCTGGATTCATTGGCCCGGCTGTATGAAGAAGCGGGCCGCAACCGCATGAAGCGCGTGCTGATCCTGCTGGAACCGATCGCGATCCTGGTGATCGGCAGCGTGATCGGCACGATCATCCTCGGCGTGATCCTGGCCATCACCAGCGCCAACGACCTCGCCGTCTGACCACTCACGACGCACAACCGCAGAGACATCCCGATGCGATTCCATCCCCGTTCCCGCATGCGCCGCCAGCAGGGCTTCACCCTGCTCGAGATGATCGTGGTGCTGGTCATCATCGGCTTGATCATGGGCCTGGTCGGCCCACGCCTGTTTGGCCAGGCCGACAAGGCCAAGGTGCAGACCGCCACCACGCAGGTGCGGATGCTGCGTGGCGCGTTGCAGACGATGCGCCTGGACATCAGCCGCTGGCCGACCGAACAGGAAGGCCTCGCGCTGCTGACCACCAAGCCCGCGAATGCCGATGCGGTGCGTGGCTGGGCTGGTCCCTACCTGGACGAGTCTGTGCCCATGGATCCGTGGGGCCAGCCTTACCAGTATTCGCCGCAGGCCAGTGGCGACAATCCGTTCACGCTGTACTCGTTCGGTGCCGATGCCAAGCCGGGTGGCGAGGGGCAGGATGCGGATGTCGGCTTCACGCCCGGCCAGGTCGCCGCGCCCTGAGCGCACGCAGCGCATGCGCCATCGCGGGTTTACCTTGCTGGAGATGATCGTGGTGCTGGCGATCCTGGGGCTCGCCGCGGCCCTGGTCGGGCCTTCGATGGTGCGCAGCATCGATACATGGCGCCGCAAGGCGGCGATGGACGTGCTGCTCGACGAGTTGCGCGCGTTGCCCGGCAATGCGCGCGGCAGCGGCAAGCCGATCATGGTCAGCGATGCCACGCTGGCGTCCGCCAGCCCGCCATTGCGGATCGACGCCGACTGGACCCTGCACGCGCCCAAGCCCTGGTCGGTCGGTGCGAACGGCGTCTGCCAGGGCGGTGAGGTGATCGTCGGCAATGCGTACGGCGAACGCACCATCAGCGTGGCCGCGCCGTTCTGCGATCCGTCGCTGCAACCATGATGCGCCGGCCACGCGCCAGCGGCCGGCGAGATGCGCGCGGCTTCAGTCCGGCCCTCGGGCATAGCCCGAGGGCGTTCAGCCGGCCTGGCGGCAGTGCTGCCAAGGCTGCCGGCTTCACCCTGCTCGAGGCGATCGTCGCGCTGGTGGTCTTCAGCATGGGCGCGTTCGCGTTGTACGGGTGGCTGTCGACCAACATCATCACCCTCGAGCGCATCCGCGACCGCCAGGAAGTGGAAGCCGCGATGCATTCCGCGCTCGACATCGTGAGGCGCACCAACCCGATGGAGACACCAAGGGGGCAGCGCCAGGCGGGCAAGCTGCTGGTGAGCTGGACCAGCGAACCGCTGGAGCCGCTCCGCTCGAACGTGGACCAGTCGGGTTGGCCCGGCTTCTACACGGTCGGACTGTTCGAGGCCACTGTCCGGGTCATGCGCGACGGCCAGGAACTGCAGGTGTTCCGGGTACGACAGATCGGCTGGAAGCAGGTCCGCGCCGGAGGCGAGTCGTGAGCGTCCGGCGGGTGCGCCAGCGCGTGGTGGCGACCGCGGGCGCAAGCGGCTTCACGCTGATGGAGATGCTGGTCACGCTGGTGCTGATCTCGTTCGCGACCATGCTGATGTTCCAGATGCTCGGCAGCTACCGCGTCGCCAACGACCGCGTGCGGAGCCAGGCCGGCAACATCGACCGCCACGCGCTCTTCCAGGAGTGGTTCCGCGACAGCGTGCACGGCCTTTATGCCGCGCCGAACCTGCATTTCGTCGGCGACCCCGCGAAGTTTTCCGCGACCACGCTCAACCCGCTCTACGCGCCGGAAGGCAGTCCCACATCGATCGAATGGTCGCTGCGCGCGGATGACCGCGGCGCGGCGGAGGTGGTGTACGCCGAGGACGGCCGCGAGCAATGGCATCTGCCGCTGCAAGGCGGTGGCGAAGTCGAATTCGCCTACTTCGATGCCGACTGGCGGGAAGTCGACACCTGGCCGCCGAAGCTCGGCAAGGTGAATCCCGAGGGCCTGCCCGCGGTGGTCGGGCTGATCCGCCGTTTCGAGGATGGCGACCGCCCGTTGCTGGTGGCCGTGCTCGGCCCGCTCGAGCCACCGATTCGCCTGTATGGCGAGGAGCAGCTGAAATGATGCGCGCGCGCCGTGGCCGCGACGCCGGTTTCGTGCTGGTCCTGGTGCTGGCGATGCTGGTGGTGCTCGGGTTGCTGGCCGGCACCATCGCCGCGGTCACCGGGCGCCTCGCGGAGCAGGCGCAGCAACGTGCGCAGGCGACGCGCGACGCGGTCGACATCGCCAATACGCGTGCGAACGTGCTCTACCTGCTCACGACGCAACGCATGACCCTCGGCGGCTTGACCGTCGACAACCTGGTGTCGTTCGGCGAAGGCGGCATCCGTCCGATCGAATCGCGCGAGGACCTGGATTCCCCATTGCCAACCGGCACCGAGTTGCGCCTGGACGGCAGTCCCTACCTGGGGCAGGGCGACATCCGCTTCGCCCTGCAGGACGACTATGGCCTGTTCGGGGTCAACTGGTCTCCGCCCTGGCGGCTGGAGAAATTGCTGGCCCAGGGCGGGCACCCACGGCCGGTGCCGGCGGAGGCCTTGATCAACCGCCTGTTCGACTACCAGGATCGCGACGGCCTGTATCGCCTCAACAGCATGGAGGCGGACGGTTATCGCAAGGCCGGGATGGCGCTGCCGACCAACTTGCCGCTGGCCACGCCGATGGAAGTCCTGCGGGTGATGGGATGGAAGCAGGCGCTGTCGTTCCTCACGCCGGCGGAGATCAGCGACACCATCACCGTGGAAAGCACCGGCGGCATCAACGTCAACACCGCCCCGGCGCGCGTCCTGCGTGTCATCGATGGCATGGACGAGGAAAAGCTGGCGCGCGCGATGGCCTTCCGCAAAGTGCAACCGTTCATGACCGGGCAGGCGTTTTTCGCCTTCCTGGGCCTGCCGGCGTCCGTGGATTCGCCGGTCGCCGTGTATCCTGCCACGTCCGGCACGTTGAAGCTGTGGCCTTCGCATGGAGGGCAGGTGGCACTGGTGCACTGGACGTTGACCCCGGTCGAAGACAAGGGTCGCCCCTGGCGTGAGGACTATGAGCTCATCCAATCCCAAGCTCCGTCGCAGGACGACGTTGCTCTCCCGGTTCGCTCGCGGCTTTTCGGCCAGCAGGTGGCTCCGCGGAAGTGACGGCCTCCGCCCGTTGGCGGAAGGCGGCAATGGCCAGGAATGGGTGCTTGCCCGCGGCTTCTGCGCTTATACCGTGCTGGATGGTGCCGCGGTGCCGCCGCGCAAGCGTCGCGGGTTCGTCGACATGGCGGTATCGCGCTGGTCGCCATTCGCCGATGCCCAATCCCACGTGGAATGGATCGGCGACCGCGCGATGGTGTGGGCGTGGTCGAAGTCGCGCATGCTGGCGGGCCCGGATGACACGATCCTGCCGTCGCCCCGCCGTACCTGGCCAGAATCGCTGTTCCGTGGCCAGCCCCGCATCGAGGGCGAGGAACTGGTCGCGCTCGACGAGGGAGTGGAGGCACGCGCATGGCGCGATGGGGTGATGACCGCCTCGCGCTGGTGGCCGGAGACGCCGGATCTGCCGGAGTGGAATGAATTTCGCCGCGGGGCCGGCTTGCCGCCCGCCTCCGCGCTGCCGGTGCAGGCATCGTATCCACTGGCTGATCGCCCGTGGGCGGCGCAGCAGGCGATCGGCCTCGGTGAAGCCTTCGGCCATTACCGCGATTACCTGTCGATGGCGGCGGTCGGGATCGCCGCCGCGGTGCTGGCCACGTTGCTGGTCGGCGTCCTCGCGTTGAAGGTATCGAACTGGCAACTGGACAAGGACATCGCCGAGCGCGAACAGGCGCTGGAGAAAATCATCGATGCGCGCGACCGCGCCCAGCGGGGACGCGCGGCGATCGATGCGCGCCTGTCCTTGCGCCCGCCGGCCGGCCAGGTGGAGCTGTTGGCGTTGGTGTCCGGGTTGATGCGCGGCAACTGGCAATTGGTCGAATGGAAGATGGCCGACGCGCAGACGCTCGAGGTCACCGCCAGGATGGTCAACGCGGACCCCAGTGCGATCGTGTCCGCGTGGGAGGCATCGAAGCGATTCACCGGGGTCACCGCCGAGATCGGCAAGCAACCCGAGACGGTCGTCGTCAAGGCGCGCATCCTGCGTGCGACCCAAACCGGCGGAGCTCGCCAATGAGTGCCGCCATGCTGGCGAGCACTCGCAAGATCCGCGAGGAATGGAGCAGCAACCCGCGGCTGCGCTGGGGGGCGGTCGTTGCGATCGCGATCGCCTTCCTCTACCTGTGCCTGGTGCTCGTCGACTGGCGCCGCGATCTCCACGACCAATACCAGCAGCGCACGCTGCAGCTTTACAAGATGACCGCGCTTGCGGGCCAGGAGCAGTGGTTGTTGCGCGCCCAGGCTGCGCAATCGGTCGAGAAGGCGTTGCAGGCGGAGGTCCCGGACGCGGCGACGATCGGCCTGGCCCAGGCGGAAGTGCAGACCTTCGCCCGCCAACTCATCAACGCGTTCGGCCGGAGGCTTGGCAGCGACGCGCGTCCGCCTTCGGAAGTGACCGGCCAGCCCGGCCTATGGCGGGTTCCGGTGACCCTGCGCGGGCTGGTCGGGCAGCCGCAGATGATGGAAATCCTGCGCCGCGTGGAGGACTCGGATCGGTTGATGGTGATCGATGAGTTTTCCTTCACCTTCGTCAAGGGCGTGCCCAACATGTCGATGACCCTCGTCGCGTACTACCGGGTGAACCCGGCCGCCCCGCGGGAGGCGAGCAATGGCCCTCGCTGACCTGCTGCGGCGCCGTCGCTTCGTGGCCGTCGCGATCGTGGGCAGCGTGGTCGGGGTGATCGTCGGCCTGTTCCTGCCGATCCGCGCCGCCGATCCGCCGAAAGCGGAGGAGGAGGCGTGGTCATTGCCCAATGCGCAGTCGCTCAAGCGCTATCGTGACGAACAGTTCCAGGCCGTGCGCAGGGCGCGCTTCTGGGGCGAACTTGCGATGCCCGGCCGGCGCACCGCCAACCAGCCTTCCGTCTGGAGCCTGCACGCCATCGTGACCCGGCCGATCGTGCAGGTCGCGGTCAGCACCAATGGCAAGCCCGGACAGACCTGGGTGCGGGTGGGTGGCGCGCTCCCGGACGGCTCGACCTTGATGGCGGTCAACCGCGACCGCGTCTGGTTCGAGAAGGACGACTGCCGCCGCGTTCGCTCGCTTTACCAGGATGTAACCAAACCCGATGCGGAGACCTGCATCGGCGCACCAACGGGCGACGACGCGATGGCGTCGCCCAAGCCGCCGGCAACATCGGCGCCGCCTGCCCCGGCCCCGGCCGCCCGCAAGCCCCACTGACTCCTTTCGCGATGAATATCCCGGCATGAACAGTCTCCGTCCCTTCCTCGCCGCCACCGGCATCGCCTTGCTTGCGGGTGCATGCGCAACGCCTCGCCTGGCGGTGCCGCAGCCACTGCCTCCGCCCGCCTCGTCCGGCCAGTCCGACAGCACCCTGGGCCAGGTCAATGCCGCCACCACGTCGCAGACGCCCCGGGCCCTGCAGCGCACGGGGACCCCGCAGATCCCCGGCAACAGCAACACCCTGGTCGCGGGTGCGCAGGGCGAGCCGATGCCGCCGCTGAAGGGCGGTGCGGTCAACGTCAACATCGAAGGCATGCCGGTACCGGCGTTCATCAATGAGTTCTTCGGATCGATCCTGGGCGTCGGCTTCCAGATGGATCCGCAGGTCTCGCGGATGAGCGACCTGGTGACCCTGCGTACTTCGGGTCCGCAGTCCCCGCAGAATTTCTACCGCCTCGCCGTGCAGGTGTTGCGCAACTACGGCGTCTCCACCGACTACACCTCCGGCATGGTGATGTTCAATCGCACCCAGGGTGGCGCCGGCACCGTGCCGCCACTGGTGGTCAGCGGCCGCACCCTGCCCGAAGTCCCGATCAGCCATCGCCCCTTGTTCCAGCTGGTCGAGCTGGAATCGATCCGGGTCAACGACGTGGTCAGCCTGCTCAACGTCGCCTTCAAGCAGTCGGACGCGCTCACCATCCAGCCCGACAATGCCCGCAACGCGGTGATCCTGATGGGCCGCCCGGAGATGGTGCGGCAAGCACTCGACGCGATCCGCGTGTTCGACCGACCGTCGATGCGCGGGCGCCAGAGCGCCCGCCTCGAGCCCGCCTTCGTCACCGCGGACGAACTGGCCAAGCGCCTGGTCGACGTGCTGGGCGCAGAGGGCTACGGCGCCTCGCTCTACAGTGGCGGTGCCGCCGGCGGCGGCTCGATCCTGGTGTTGCCGCTGAGTGCGGCGAACACCGTGCTGGTCTTCGCCGGCGACAAGGCCGTGCTGGAACACGCGGTCGAGTGGGCGCGCACCATCGACCGGCCGAACCCGACCGCGGGCAACGACGGCCTGTTCTATTACATGGTCAAGAACACCCAGGCCGAGGAAATCGTCAAGACGATCACCGGCGTGCGCAACAATTCCAAGACCCGAGAGCCCTCGCGCGACACGATCGACGGCAGCCAGGTCGGCATGGTGGCCCCGGCCCCGACCGCAGGACCGGCGACGCTGACCGCCGCGGCCAGTGCCGCCGCGGGCGGCGACCTGAGCAAGGGCAACCTGACCCTCGACGAGCCGCGCAACGCGCTGATCTACCAGGGCTCCGCGACCGACTGGGGACGCCTGCTGCCGCTGATCCAGCAGATGGACAAGGCGCCGCGCCAGGTGATGATCGAAGTGACCGTGGCGGAAGTGACCTTGACCAACGACCAGGAATTCGGGGTCGCGTGGTTGGCCAACAATTCCGACCTTGGCAAGTTCAACGGCAGGATCAGTTCCGGCGTCCTGAACAACGCGACCGGTGGTGCCGGGCTGAACTATCTGCTGGACATCGGCGGGCAGACGCGCGCCTCGCTGAAGGCGCTCGCCAGCCAGGACCGGATCAGCGTGCTGTCCACGCCACGGCTGATGGTCAAGAGCGGCGAAGAGGCCAACCTCGATGTCGGCACCGAGGTGCCCACGATCAGCTCGCAGGCGTCTTCCCCCATCACCACCGGCGGCAATACCGGCATCATCCAGACCGTGCAGTACCGCAAGACCGGCATCCTGCTGAGCATCAAGCCGGTGGTGTATTCCGACGATCGCGTCGACATCGAATTGCGCCAGGAAGTCAGCGAGGCGCTGCCGCTCGGTGCCGATCCCGCGGTCAATTCGCCGGCGATCTTCAATCGGTCGTACAGCACCAGCCTGAGCCTGAGGGATGGCAGCGCGATCCTGATCGCCGGACTGATGTCGCAGCGGCAGACCAACGGCAACAGCGGCATTCCCTTCCTGAAGGATGTGCCGTTGGTGGGCAACCTGTTCAAGAGCCAGAAACAGGGCCGCAACAAGACCGAGCTGGTGCTGATGATCGTGCCCTACATCATCGAGACCGATAACCAGGCCGAGGAACTGACCCGTTCCATGGCCCAGCGCTTCGAGTTGCTGGAACTGCCGCCGGCGACCACCGTGCCGCGCGAAGTCATCGTGCAACCATCGGTACCGGTGGACGGGCAGGGCCAGGTCGTGCCGAAACGCCCACAGTGAGTTGACCGCGGGCAGCAGGGGCATGGCGAAACACGGTCGAGGGAAGGCTGCGGCGGTCAAGCCGGTGGCGCTGCTGGTGCTGGGCATGCATCGCAGCGGTACGTCGGCGCTGACCCGCGTGCTCAACCTGCTGGGCGCGTCCCTGGGCGACGACCTGATGCCGCCCGGCGACGACAACCCGTTGGGGTTCTGGGAGCACCAGGGCATCGTGGCGGTGCACGAGGCGTTGCTGGTTGCGCTCGATCGGCGCTGGGACGATCCGCGCCCGATGCCCGACGGTTGGCTGCAGTCCGAGCCTGCGCGCGTCGCCGGCAAGGCGATCGCGGCGATCGTGCGGCGCGACTTCGCCGGTGAGCGGTTGTGGACGGTGAAGGATCCACGGCTATGCCGGCTCATGCCGTTGTGGCGGCGCGTGCTGGCGGACCTCGACATCGAGCCGAGGGTGCTACTGGTCTCGCGGCATCCGCGGGAAGTCGCGGGTTCATTGTTGCGCCGCGACGGCCTGCCCATCGCCATCGGCGAACTGTTGTGGGCGCGCTACCTGCTCGAGGCGGTGCGTGGCAGCGAAGGTTGCCGCCGCGTCATGGTGGCTTACGACGACCTCCTCGCGGACTGGGACGGCGTGGTGCGCCGCATCGACCAGGCGTTGGCGCTGGACCTGGCGGCGAACGACGGGCAGGCACGCGATATCGCGTCTTTCCTGAGCCCGCAGTTGCGCCACCACCGCGAGCAAGAGGCGATTGGCGGGCTGATCGCGCCGCTCGCGCCGCTCGCCGCCGGCGCGCTGGCCACCAATGACGTTGACGTCGTCGAGCAGGCATTCGCGGCGGGCATCGCTCCCGCAGGCGCCTTGCTGGACGGCTACGCGGGATTGCTTGCGCAGAGCCGGGGCGAGGTGGCCGCGTTCCGTCGGGTCACCGATCTGCTGCGCGGCGAACTCGACGAACAGGGACGCTTGCGCGACGAGCTGCGGGCGTTGCAGGCGCTGCACCGGCACGCGGAGGAGGATCGCGACGAGAAGGCGGGTTGGGCGCGATCCCTGCAGGCGGAACTCGCCGCGCTGCAGGTGCTGTACCGGCAGGTGGATGCGGATCGCGAGGAGAAGACCGGCTGGGCGACATCCTTGCAAGGCGAGCTTGCCGCGCTGCAGGGGCTGTATCGCCAGGCAGAGGCGGATCGCGGCGAGAAAATCGCCTGGGCGAAGTCGCTGCAGGAGGAGCTTGCGTCGCTGCAGGCGGTCTATCGGCACGTCGAGGCCGACCGCGAAGAGAAAATCGCCTGGGCGAAGTCGTCGCAGGGCGCGCTGGAGGGGCTGCAGGCGCTGTACCGGCAACTGGAGGCCGACCGCGACGCCAAGACCGGCTGGGCGCAGGCGCTGGAGCGTGAACTGGCACAATCGCGCCTGGACTACGACCGTGTCGAAACCGACCGCCTGGAGAAACTCGCCTGGGCGCAATCGCTGGATGCGGAACTGGCGGACAGCAGGGGGCGGGTGGCCGGTCTTGAAGCGACGGTGGCCCGGCAGGAGCGGCAGGAACAGGACATGCGGGACCAGCTGGACAGGATCGCCGGCGACTTGACGCGCCTGCAGGACACGCTTGCGAGCGAACAGGCGGCGCGCGAGGGCGAGCGCGCGGCCAGGCAGGCGCTTGAGTACTACGCCACCGAATTGGAGCAGGTGCTGGGTGGCGTGCTGGGCTCCTCGAGCTGGAAGCTGGCCCGCCCGCTGCGTCGCCTGCTGGCGCGGCTGCGTGGCAATGACGCCGAGCCGGTGCTGCCGCGACGACCGGGATTGTTTGCCGCGCCGTTCGTGCCACAGGCCGCAGCCGAGATCCCCTCGTCGGGCGATATCGCGATCGACGTGGACAGCGACGTGGCGAGCGAGGCGGCCACGATCGAGCCCACCAACGCCTTCGCCGGCCTCGCATTCGATGAGGTCGCCGCGCCGCGCGTCAGCATCGTCATTCCTACCTACGGGAAGGCCGACTACACCGCGCGCTGCCTGCAGTCCGTGCAGCAGGCCGGTGCGGTTTGCAGCTTCGAGGTGCTGGTCCTGGAAGACGCCTCCGGCGATCCGGCGATGGTGCCGCTGCGTGGCGTCCCCGGCCTGCGTTATCACGAGAACCCGCAGAACCTTGGCTTCCTGCGTTCCTGCAACCAGGCGCTGGCGCTGGCGCGCGGCGAGTACATCTGCCTGCTCAACAACGACACCGAAGTGACCCGCGACTGGCTGGACGGGTTGCTCGACGTGTTCGCCAACCACGCGGATGCCGGCGTCGCCGGTTCCATGCTGGTGTATCCGGATGGCCAGTTGCAGGAAGCCGGCGGCATCGTCTGGCGCGATGCCTCGGCCTGGAACTACGGCCGCCTCGGCGATCCCGGCGCCAACGAATTCAACTACGTGCGCCGCGTCGACTATTGCTCTGGCGCCGCACTGCTGCTGCCGCGCGCCCTGTTCGAGCGGCTTGGCGGTTTCGACGAGCGCTACGCGCCCGCGTATTGCGAGGATTCCGACCTGTGCTTCCGCGTACGCGAGGCGGGGCTGGAGGTGTACTACACGCCGTTCTCGCGGGTGGTGCACCACGAAGGCGTGTCGCACGGCACCGACACCGGCGGCGGCATCAAGGCCTACCAGGTCGCCAACCAGCAGACCCTGCGCGAGCGCTGGAGCGATGCGCTGCAGGCGCACTATCCGAACGGCGAACGCGTGACGCGCGCACGCGACCGTGCATGGGATCGGCCGATGGTGCTGGTGGTCGACCACTACCTGCCGCAACCGGACCGCGATGCGGGCTCGCGCACCATGCTTGCCTTCATCCGCGCGCTGCTCGACGCCGGCGCGGTGGTGAAGTTCTGGCCGGACAATCTCTACTACGACCCGATGTATGCGCCGCGCCTGCAGGCGATGGGCGTCGAGGTGTTCCACGGCGTGCGCTGGCGCGACGGCATCGGCGCCATGCTGAGCGAGTACGGCGATGAATTCGACGCCATCCTGCTGTCGCGCCCGGACGTAGCCGATGCGCACTTCGACGCGATCCGCGCGCATAGCCGAGCGCGCGTCGTGTACTACGGCCATGACCTGCATTTCCGCCGCATGCGCGATCAGGCGGCGTTGTTGCCGGAAGGCGATGCGCGCGACGAACTGCTGCGCGCCGCCGACCAGATGGAAACCCGCGAGCGGGTGATCTGGCGGCGCAGCGATGGCGTGCTCTACCCCAGCGAGGACGAGGCCGCGCAGGTGCGCGCGCTGGAATCGGCCGTCGACGCACGTGCGGTGACGCCCTATGCCTACGAATACTTCGCCGACGAGGCGTCCGTTGACGGTCGTGGCGACCTGCTGTTCGTCGCAGGCTTCGGGCATCCGCCGAACGTGGATGCCGCGCGCTGGCTGGTCGACTCGATCATGCCGAGGGTGTGGGAGCGTCGACCGGAGGCGCGCCTGTCGCTGGTCGGTTCCAACCCGACCGCGGAGGTGCTGGCGCTCGCCGGCGACCGCGTCGAGGTCACTGGCTTCGTCGACGATGCCGAACTGCAACGCCGTTATGCCAAGGCTCGCGTCGCGGTGGTGCCGCTGCGCTACGGCGCTGGCGTCAAGAGCAAAGTGGTGGAAGCCTTGCAGCAAGGGCTGCCGCTGGTGACCACGTCGGTCGGTACGCAGGGCCTGCCCGGCGTGGAAGCGACCTGTGCCGTCGCCGACGACGAAGCGACGCTCGCCGGCCACCTGCTCGAATTGCTCGCCGACGACGCGGCATGGCGCGCGCAGTCGCGTGCCGGAGCCTTGTATGCGCGCGCGAATTTCTCGCGCGACACCTTGCGCGTGCAACTCGCGTCCGCACTCGGCATCGTCGCGGAGCCGGCCCGATGATCGTCCGCGCACGCGCGCCGCTGCGCCTGGGGCTGGCCGGTGGCGGCACCGATGTCGCCCCGTACTGCGACCTGCACGGCGGCTGCGTGATGAACGCCGCCATCGACAAGTACGCGTACGCGACGGTCGATGTCGCCGACGATGGCATGGTGGTGCTGGAGGCGTTGGATCGGAGCGAACGCGTCGCGGTGGCGCCCGCCGACGTGCACGCACAGCCGGGTCCGGTGCAGTTGCTTGCAGGCGCTTACCTCCGCATCAGCCGCGACTTCCTGGGCGGGCAGCGCCCACCACTGCGCATCCGCACCTGGTCCGACGCACCACCGGGCTCCGGCCTCGGTTCGTCGTCGACCCTGGTAGTGGCGCTGGTGACCGCGCTGGCGGAGCATTTCTCGCTGGCGCTCGGCGAATACGAAATCGCCCACCTCGCCTACGAGATCGAGCGCATCGACCTTGGCCTGGCCGGTGGTCGGCAGGATCAGTACGCCGCCGCGTTCGGCGGGTTCAACTTCATGGAATTCCATGCAGGCGACCGCGTCATCGTCAATCCGCTGCGGATCAAGGACTGGGTGTCGGCGGAACTCGAGGCATCGCTGCTGCTGTACTTCACCGGGGTCTCGCGCGAGTCGGCGCGGATCATCGACGAACAGGCGCGCAACGCCGCGAGCGGCGCTACCAACCCGATCGAGGCGATGCACCAGCTCAAGGAAGAAGCGGTGCAGATGAAGGAACACCTGCTGCGCGGCGACCTGCCTGGCTTCGCGCGCACCCTGCAGCAGGGCTGGCAGGCGAAGAAACGCATGGCCAGCAGCATCAGCAACCCGATGATCGACGCGCTGGAAGCGCTGGCGATGGACAATGGCGCGGTGGCGACCAAGGTGTCCGGTGCCGGCGGCGGCGGTTTCATGATGTTCGTCTGCGACCCG
>Ga0164305_10000470_pt1 | contig 15218 bp, 10 predicted proteins | sample Whisoiple_237_MG_FD_110215 | JGI IMG/M metagenome (GOLD analysis project Ga0164305, IMG submission 110215) | Soil microbial communities amended with pyrogenic organic matter from upstate New York, USA - Whitman soil sample_237_MG | ecosystem: Environmental > Terrestrial > Soil > Agricultural...
TAACGGTCTCACTCAAGATCATTTCTGGCATCCCAATCACAGAGGTCACAACCGCTCATGTCAGATTTTTTGTTTCCTACCCTTCTAGCATAACTGGGGTTATATTTAATTGCCAGCCCCTTAGTCTCGCCAGGTCACCGGTACTAATCGCGATCGCGCTCACCTTATTTGCCCCTAAGTCAGTATAGCTAAATTTAAGTCTCTTTTTCACCCGATTAAATTTTGTCTGTATCCTGTTTTAATTCTGATACAACTGCGCCTCGATCGCGCCAAGCTTCGGCATTTTCGGGCTTGATGGCAATAGGTCGATCGTAAGCTGCCAATATTTATTCATACTAACCCAAGATAAAATCAATGCTCACTTCTAAATCTGGAAAAGCCAGCGGCGTAACTTGTTGACCGCGCCAAAACTTGAGCATTAAACTATAACCGTTCGGGCCGGGCTGACGGTAGACTTCCAAACAATTTTCAACTAAATCTAGCAGCCAAACTTCCTGAATGAGCGATCGCGCGTAAATGGATACTTTCACATCTCTGTCATAATCAACCGTACTATCTGAAACTTCAACTAACAGCAAAACTTCAGACGGTACAGGATGGGCAGTAGCGTAGTAATCAGCGCGAGGTTCCAGCAATACAACATCCGGTTGAGGTTCAGTGCGCTCAGTCAACTGGATAGGGTCTTGCACACCCAGAGTGGCCCGATCTTCTGGAATGACGCTGAAGCGCCTGGTGAGACGCTTAACAGAACTTGCGTGACGAGTACCAATTGCAGCCATTTTAACAATCTCTCCTTCTATGAGTTCTACCCGATCGCCCTCCGAGAGAATACCCGCCTCAGTCATCAAATGATATTCTTTTACTGTAAATAACCGTTTTTGAAGCTGAACAGACATATAACTATTCTCCTTGTTTGCAGCTTACCTAAATTTACCATAAAAAAAACCGCCCCAAACGGAGCAGAAAAAAGAGGAAAGATTTAGATGACAAACCTTAGACAAAAAGCATTTAAATGCCCGCTATCAAGTCGGTTTAAATACTCGTCAATAACTGTAGGGATGGTTCATCGCCAACTGTTAATACAGTGAAATTGGGTTGTTGTTGCCAAAGTTCCTCTCGATAAACAGGCAACATATTCTCATCCCTTACTAACTTAAAAGTAAGGTGCGCTTTCCAATTACCTAACACCTATGAATTTTGAACAACTGAATTGGGCTTAACTTCAGTCTCTTTTTCCCCGGAATCAATTTTGTCTGTATCCTGCTTTAATTCTGATACAATTGCGCCTCGATCGCGCCAAGCTTCGGCATGATCGGGCTTGATGGCAATAGCTCGATCGTAAGCTGCCATTGCTTCTTCATAGCGCTTTAATTCAGACAAGACTATCCCCACATGACGCCAAGCATCGTAGGAGTCTGGCTTAATAGCAATCGCTTTCTCATAAGCTGCGATCGCTTCTTCATTGCGCTGCAATTTTGCTAAAGATTCCCCTTTGGCAAACCAAGCTTCGTAACACTCCGAATTAAGGGTAATTGCTGATTCGTAAGAGGCAATTGCTGCTTCGTGCTGCGACAGTTTGTCGAAAGCTACGCCTCGGTTGTGCCACACTTCAAAATCCTGTGGTTTAAGGGCGATTGCTTTGTCGTAGGATTCGATCGATTCTTGATATCGCTGCATTTTTCCGAGCACAGCGGCTCTATTGTACCAAACTTCGTATTTGTCTGGCCGGATGCAGATCGCCCGATCGTAAGAATCAATAGCATCGCTGTAGCGGAGGAGTCTCCACAGCATATTGCCTCGATTGTACCAAGTTTCGTATCTGTTGGGATTGAAAGCCAGAGCGCGATCGTAAGAATCAACTGCTGCTGCGTACTGCTGTACTTTGGCCAGCATCGCGCCTCGGTTGTGCCAAATTTCGCTGTCGGTTGCCTTGATAGCGAGGGCGCGATCGTAACTGGCGATCGCTTCTTCGTAATGCTGCAATTGACCCAACAAAGCCGCTATACTGTGCCAACAAGCGTATTTTCGGGACTCGCTCGAACTTGCTCGCTCGTAACAGGCGATCGCCTCTTCGTACCTGTGCATTTTTCCCAGCAAATGCGCTTTATTATACCACAATTCGTAGTTATCCGGTTTAATCGAGATTGCTTCGTCGTAACAGGCGAGTGCTTCTTCCGGGCGCTGCAATCTTATTAACACATTTCCGCGCCAATACCAAGCCTCATCCAAATTTTTATTCGCTAAAATAGCTTTTTCCAAGCAGCCTAATGCCTCATCATAATTGCCTTGAAAATAAAGCCCTTCGGCTTGCTTGATATAATCGTCAGCAATCAAATTTTCGTTGTTAGCAGGTGCAGTTTGCGAATTTTGAGAATTGTTTAAGGCCGGTTGAGGTGCGACTTTGAGAGCTTCTTTGGCAACAACTGCGGGAACTTGGGAAATTTCTTGAACAATTTGAGATTTTTTCTCGTCAACTTCTTTCAGCAAAACTTGCAGGTGCATGATAAATTGAGATTTTAGAGTCTCAATTTGCTCGACAGAAGATTTGGAAAGTTGAGTTTCTCTAGTTAAAAAATCAAGGGATTGTTTAGCTGCACCCATTTGCGCTTCTAATTCATCCCTCAACTTTTGAGTCAGTTGGCTAGAATTTATGAGCTCGGATTCCAATACACCAATGCCCTGCAATCGTTTATTGGCATCAGCAACCAACTGTTTGATTATCAGCCGTCGCATCATCCAAAAAAATGCAATTGTCACCGGTGGAAATACCGTACCAAGAATTAGCAAAATATTGAGCAGAGTTATGGTACTATTAAAACCATATCCAGATTCAGCACTGCCACTAGACGGGGAGATAAAAGCGAAAACCTCGCGAACTTGAGGATTGCTTTCAACCCCGGTTTCGATTAATTTAGCCAGCCAGGTTTCTTGTAAAGATTTTGTTAGTTCATCGCCGGATGCAGCAGGAGTATTGGCCTTGGTTTTTGCACTAGCAGATACATCTGGTTGAGCGGCCGCTACCAGCAAACCTGTCGGCGATTTTACAGCAATTCGCGGGGAAAATTGTTCGTGGGCGATCGTCTCAGGCTCGCTAATTGGCTCAGCCCGACGGGATACGGTAGTATTTGGGGAAAATTGTTCGTGGGCGATCGTCTCAGGCTCGCTAATTGACTCAGCCCGACGCGATTCAGTATTATTTACGGCATCAACAAAGTTGCTAGCCTGCGGTGTCTGAGGAGAAATAGGAGGTGCAGCAGGATTGGTGCTAGTATTAGCAGTTAAATTGTGGGATGCGAGGGCAGCCAGAGTCAAGAGAGCTACATTTGAGACGCGCATAAACGTCAACTCATTTAGGAGAAATTGGTGCTTGGTTGTCAGCGATCGGGCGATCGACCTCATACTGTCAGCAGTTAGAATAGCTGACATGAGGGATGCTGACTTACTATCTCCAAAATACGCGGGGAGTCTGACTTGTCAGGAAAACTGCCAGTAATTACGGCTGTGGAACTTTGGTGAAAGAATATATTCTCGCGCCTAATCCGGTTGAATGATCTTCGGATTCATCATGAGGCGGGTAGGGGTGGCTTCACCAATCTGCAGAATTAGCCAACTATCCGGGTGAACCCGCCCCAACCTACCCGATTTTTAATTCTAAACCCCAGCTAAAACCGCTTCCGGCTGCTGACGTTCGGTCGCTACTTCCTCTAAATCAGCGCCGTAAATTTCACAGCTATTATTCGGACTTTCAATCAGCTTAATTTTGTGCAACTCTGCGCCCAATTCCCGAACCGGCGATCGCAACAATTGCCCGATCCGAACTGCAATATTCTCCGCAGTCGGCACAACATTCTCAAAATAAGCAATATCCTTATTTAAAAAAGTGTGATCGAACGGTTCAACAACATAATCGTCAACGGCTTTTTGCAAAGCTCCCAAATCAGCAATCATGCCAGTCCGCGCATCAATTTGCCCTTTAACAGTCACCTCTAAATGATAATTGTGACCGTGACCGTTGGGACGAGCACATTTGCCGTAAATTTCCGAGTTTTCTTCAAAGCTCAAATCGGGACGAGCCAACCGATGGGCGGCGCTAAAATGAGTGGACAAAGTTAGATAAGCTTCCATTCCGTTTCCTAAATATTCAGCCCAAAGTTCGGGATGTTCAAACAATTGAATTTTGCTCACAGGTAAATGAGGGGCTAGCCGCAGCCAAATTTGCCGTGCTATGTTTTCGGTAGTTGGCAGAGTCTGCTCAAATTCCGGCCACGCTTCGTTGAGAAAGGAAAAATCGAGATCCTTGATAACTTCCCGCTTGATGACGTGCTTGACATCAGACAGGTTGAGCACCATACCGTACTCGTCGAGTTCGCCTATCATGGAAACGTAAAGAACGTAATTGTGTCCGTGTCCCGGTGCGCGGGCAGTTGGGCCAAACCGCTCAAAGTTCTCGGCTTCGCTTAACTCCGGCAGCCAGTACCGGTGACTCGCCGAAAACTGTGCCCGACGATTGATAATGCACTGCATAAAAGTCAAGTAGGGTAAGCTTGTAAAGTTCTGTAAAGGACTTACTTCTTAAGGATAAACTAATTTTTGCTGGAATTTTTCGATAATTTGAGGGTGCTGTCAATGAATTTCTACCAATTTTCCAGATATTGGCAACAAGTCGCTATTCGATCGAGCCGCCAGGCCAATTTTACGCCACAACACAGATATCCGGCCGAAAATATCGTTACAAAACAGTTTCTCGCCATCAGTTGCTAACCCATCAGTTACGAGTCTTTGAGAGAGTGCCACTGATCCGCACCTGTAACAGCGCGCGCCCGGAATTTCGACTTTTTAGTCTTGGCCCTGCCATCGTTAACAGTTTGCGGTTCAGTTGCGGCCAAAACTAATCACTCCTTACCAATCACCAATTACCTATTATCAAATATTAATGAATTCGATTACTGCAGGAGCCGATCGCTTTTTTGAAAATTTGTCTGGTGCGACAACAACCCCCCTCTTCTATATCGGGGACGCTCATCTGTCCATCAGTGCGATCGTTAAACTGATAATTTTAGCTATATTTGCCTTGATTATAGCTAAGATTATCAGCGAAGGAATCAAGCGCAGCGTGCTAGTTCGGATGAGATTGGATCGCGGCAGTCGAGAAGCAATTTCCACCATCATTAGCTATATTTTAGCAACTATTGGCTGTATATTCGTCCTGCAAAGTGCCGGCATCAACCTCACTTCTCTCACCGTCTTGGCTGGGGTTGTCGGCATAGGTTTTGGCTTCGGCTTGCAAAATCTCGCCAGCAACTTTATCAGCGGTCTCACCCTGCTATTCGAGCACCAAATTAGAGTCGGAGACTTTATTGAAATAGACAAGTTATTAGGAACAGTAGAAACAATTTCAATCCGCTCTACAATTATTAAAACAATTGACGGTCTATTTGTAATCATACCAAATATTAAGTTTGTCGAAACTAACATTATTAACTGGAGTTACAGAGACCCCAGATGCCGCCTCCACATCCCCGTCGGCGTTGCTTACGGATCTGACCCCGTAATAGTTACGGAAGCGCTATTAATTGCGGCGCGGATGGAATCGAATGTCTTGTCCCATCCTTCTCCTAAAGTATGGTTTCACGGTTTTGGAGATAACGCTTTAAATTTTGAACTTTTAGTTTGGATTGACCAGCCGCAGGAAAGCGATGCCATTAAAAGTGCAGTAAATTTTTTAATAGATTACGAATTGCGCCACCGGAATATCGAAATTCCCTTTCCCCAGCGGGATTTGTGGCTGCGAAACCCGCAAGAGTTAACTCAACTTTTTTACAATAACAAAGACGATAATTCCAACGGGCAAGTTTTTCCGCATAATGCCAAACATTCAGCAGATTTAAAATCTAATTCCACCCTTTCTGAACCGAAAAATTCAGTACCTAAATCCCCTAATAATTGGACGCTGCGAGATTTGTTGCGGCGAGTAACTTATTTTGAACAGTGTACGGATTTAGAACTGCGACAGTTAATTGAATACGGCTACCGACAACTGTTTCCAGCGGGACAAGTTGTATGTAAAGAAAATGACCCTGGGGATTCTTTTTATATTATTCTTTCGGGTACTGTGGAAGTTCTTTCTCAAAAAGCCGATCAGTATATTGCTACGCTTCACGAGGGAGAGTTTTTTGGGGAAATATCTTTGCTGTTGGGAACTCCGAGAACGGCGACTGTTAAAACTAGCGAAGATGCAATTTTGTTTGTGGTGGAACGTCACGATTTGCAAAAACTTTTAAGAGAACAACCGAATTTAGCCGATCAGATTGCTCAAAAATTATCGGAACGCCAGCAAGCTTTGAGAGATTTGGGGTTGTTAGATGGCGACTCTCTGGAACAAACTCCTTTTATTAAAATTCGCAAGCGAATTCAAGTCCTTTTTGGAATTTGAAAGAAGGAAGAGGGCAGAAGGCAGAAGGCAGAAGGCAGAAGTAAGAAGGAAGAGGGAAGAGGGCAGAGGGCAGAAGGAAGAAAGAAGAAGGAACAATCTGCTTTTTTAACTTTTAATTTTTAATTCATCCTGCGCTTCCCGCCGCAGTCTAGCGGCAATTCTAAACAGTTCTTGACCGGTGTGCAAGTGGCGATCGTCATAATTGAGGGTAAATAAATACAATTCTTCTATGCCGTCTCCGACTTGATTGATACAGTAGTAAAGATGGGCCGCAACTCCGGCTACATTAGATGGATTGGGCATCGATCTAAGAAAGTTATGAGCTTTTTTGAGGAACTCGCGGCTGGTTTCGATATAAAGTTGAAACTTTTCTATCAGTTCATCATCAAACGGATCTGCTGACAATTCGTCTATTTCTTTTTTAAGCGGCTTCAAGATGCTGTTGAGCATTCTATTGACGGGTTTGTATACTTTAATCAGCCACTGTTCCATTTGTTCGTCAGCGTCCCTTGCTGTTTGTGTTTGCTGGCGGCTGACGTTTGGGGCGACTGGTGATTCCTGTTCACTTTGCTGGGAAAGTTGGCGATCGTATGATTGTCTGTGCTGGGCATCTCCTAATATTTCATAGGCTGCATTGAGGCGGACAATCTCTTCGTGACCGGCTGTGGAACTCTGGCTGTCTGGATGAAATAATTTGACTAAACGGCGGTATGCTTGTTTAATCTCGGCTTGTGTTGCGGTTTGGCTAATCTTTAGGGTTTTGTAGTGATTGATAACGGAAGACACGCTGTTATTTCCTTGAAATCTGGATGATTTGTGAAAAAGTGCTTGACAAAAATATCATTTTTTGCTAATTTATTGAGTATTTATCTGATATAAATGTCAAAAATTGTCAGTAAAAAACCTCAGTTTTTAACTTATCATAAATCTATTTTAGAAAAACATTGAGGCTGTGGAAGTGGTAAGCCGATCGACATTGAGGACTCCTATAGCGCTGCTCCCGCCAACAGTTAGCTGCTTCTTTTCCTTCGCCACAAGAGAGTTCAGCGCCTGCTTCGCTAACACGCTGAAAGCGGGTCAAAAAAAAGCGCTTTCAGAAATTCGGCATCCTTCGCGATCGAGGCAGCTACAATCTATCGCAATTCTTTAAGCTAAAAAGCCAAGCCAAGCAGGGCGTACACTGCACGCCCTGCTGTGAGTTTCTGCGACTTTGGTCGGAGGCTAGCCTAGTTGAGGGCCATCGCCAGATTGAGTTCTGGATCTTGGAACAAGGGAGTGCTGAGATAGCGTTCGCCGAAGCTAGGCTGAATCATCACAATCAATTTCCCTGCATTTTCCGGGCGCTGGCCTACTTTCACTGCCGCACATAGTGCCGCACCGCTGGAAATACCGGACAAAAGTCCTTCTTCTCTGGCCAAGCGGCGGCCGTAGGCGATCGCCTCGTCATCCGTAACCACTATAATTTCGTCGATCGAATCCACATTCAGCACCGGCGGCACAAAACCAGCACCGATACCTTGAATTTTGTGAGGCCCAGGCTTTCCGCCCGACAGTACCTGACTGTTTGCCGGCTCAACGGCGATCGCCTTAAACTCGGGTTTCCTGGACTTAATCACCTCTGCCACACCCGTAATCGTACCGCCAGTGCCGACTCCCGAAATCAGGAAATCCACCTCGCCGTCTGTATCTTCCCAAATTTCCTCAGCCGTTGTCGAACGGTGAACCTCCGGGTTCGCTGGATTCCGAAACTGCTGCAACATATACGCATTGGGAGTTTTGTCCACAATCTCTTGAGCGCGGCGGATGCAGCCGCTCATGCCCTCAATTCCGGGAGTCAGTTCTAATTGGGCTCCGTAAGCTCGCAGCATCGATCGGCGTTCCGTGCTCATCGTATCCGGCATGGTCAAAATCAACTGGTAGCCCTTAGCGGCCGCCACCATTGCCAGAGCAATTCCGGTATTGCCAGAAGTCGGTTCCACTAAAACCGTTTTGCCTGGACTAATCAGTCCTTCGGCCTCTGCTTGATTGACCATATTGACACCGATGCGGTCTTTCACCGATGCTGCCGGATTCATGCCTTCAAGTTTTACCACAATCCGAGCCACGCAGCCTTCAGCTTGGGGAATGCGGTTGAGTTGCACCAAGGGCGTCCGCCCTACCAATTCTGTAATGTCGCCAGCAATACGCATAATCTTTGTCAGTTTGTGGTTGAAAGTAAATGTTAATTCCTAGTTGGCAATATTTTAACTAGATGTAATACATGATATCGAGCTGCCGTCTGCCATTGCGCTTTTCGCACAGATCCTGTAGCGTATATTTTTGCAAAACTGAGTTGGCAATCGATCGAGCTTCTTGCCAAACTTCCCAAATCACTGCACTTTCTACAGTTTGAGCAGGCGAGTCTTTTTCAGAGCGATCGAACTCTGAGCCTTCGAGACAGTTGATAATTTCTAGGAGTGTAATTTTCCACGGTTCCCTCGCCAAGATATAACCTCCCTTAGCTCCTCGCTGGCTGCGAATCAGCCCGCAGCGTCTCATGGTAGCCAGCAACTGCTCTAAATATCGATCGGGAATATTTTGCTGAGCCGCTATCTGGCGAATTTGCAGAGGCTCACCTTCATCGTAGCAATCGGCAAGCTCCAGCAAAGCTAAGATTGCGTATTCGCTTTTACAGGAGAGTTCTACCATAATTGCTTCCAATACCAGAATTATCAACTCCGAAGTCAGATGTTAAAATTCTCCTCAATGTTGAGTTCCAAATTCTAACTCCTAACTTTACCTTTTATTATACCCCGGTTTTCCACTGAACTTGAGCGACTTTCATCACTCGAGCGTTGGGAAGCTACGCAGTCTCGCTTCTGTGAAACCCAGTTTCTCGTTTCGACTTCCTCCCCTTCCACGACCGCACTACATCAAGACACCGGGTTTCTGCGTCTATGACTGATAATTTTTAATTTTTAATAGATTCTCGGCATAGATTCTCGGCACCCCATTCGTCCCGCCCACAAAAAAGCCCTGCAGCAGGCAGGGCTAAACTTGGCATCTAGAGTTGCCAGCAGAGAGGGTAGGACCCCCCTGCCTCCTCTAACCCGCTCTTAGAACGTGAAAGTAGTTCTCAGAGTACCAATGATGATGTCATCATTACGGTCATCTTGATTAGGATTTGTCACCCAAATCACGCCCGGAGTAACAGAAATGTTGTCCGATAGCTGAAACTTGTAGAACCCTTCGACGTGCCACGACTGGTCATTTCTGAAGCTCCGCAAACTGCTAGGAGCTTCAAGTTTATCCAAGTAAGGCTCACGACCTACCACGAAACCTAGCAAGTTGCCTTCTTTCCCTAAATCGGGTAAAGCCAAGGTGACAGCGTAGTTCCAAATTCTCGCATCGCCGATGCCGAGAATGCGGGCATTAGTTAAACCGGCCCAGCCACCAAGGATAAACCTCGGGTTCAGTCGCAACGAAGCCTGAGCACCGTAGGAGTTACTGACAACTTTGCGAGCGCGGAAGCCGTCAAAGCCTTCGCTCAAACCGTTGAGAGAATTAGCTACGCCCGTACCGGTGAAACCGCCGAGAGAGTCTGGCCCATTCCCTAAACCATTGTCAAACCCAAAGTTACCTCTGCTAAAGTAACCGTGGTTATAGTTGAAAGCAACTTGCAAGTTGCGTCCGGGGGTAAAAGTCAACTGCCCCATCGCCGCGTAGTCGCCGTTGAACAAGCCCGCGCCCTTGGAGGGATTGGCTGCATTTGATGCCAAATAGCCGAAGGACAGAGAAGTCGGGCCAAACACGCCGCCCAGCAAGCCCCTGCCGCCGAAGGCGTAATCGAAGCCAATACCAGCTCCGCCACCTAGGCGATAAATAGGGTTACTCTGACCGAAGGCGCTGAGCGAGCCATTACCACCGTCAAAGTCTTCAAAGTAAGGGTTGACGGTGGGGATGATATCGTTCCAAATACCGTTAGCGGCTTCAAGGGTAACGTTCAGTCGCTGACCGACGGGGAACTTGTAAAGCAAGCTGCCCAGGTTGAAAACGTTGTCGGTGCGGTTGACTACGTTCCAGGTTTGAGTGCCCTCCCTGGTAGCCCCTAAGTTAAAGTTTTGACCGTTGCCCACATCAAGCCTGGTCAGCAACAAGTCTCTGCCGGTGAAGCTAGTGTTTAAATTCAGACGCACCCGCTGTTGGAAGACTGCTTCGTTGTTGTCGCTGCCGACTCTTCTGTTGTCTCTGCCAAACAAGCCAACCTTGCCACCAAAGTCATCGCTGAGAGCAAAAATTGCTTCCCCAGTCAGCTTGGTAGTGGTGGAGAATTGGTTGGCTTCGAGTTCGGATGTCCGAGATTCCAGAGCATCGACGCGACCGCGCAGGGTTGCCAGTTCCGCTGCAAATTCTTCTTGGAGCCGTTGGAGGGCTGCCAAGTCATCTCTCGTAGCGAAGTTGCCCGTGCCGCCTCTAATTAGCTCGCTCACCTTGTCTAAGCAAGCATTTAAACCGGCTGCGAATTCGTAGCGAGTCATTGCGCGGTTGCCGCGGAATGTGCCGTCGGGATAACCTGCAATACAGCCGTAGCGCTCGACTAGGGATTGCAGTGCTTGGAATGCCCAGTCTGTGGGTCGCACGTCGGAAAGTTGAGATACTGAGGTAACTTGACCTTCAGTTTCGCCGCCGGCAGCACCTTCGCTGCTGTACTGGTTGAGCTGTTCTAATGTGGCGGCTGGGTTTTGCTCTTGTGGTGCGGCCGTTTGGGCTAAAGATTCAGCCGGTTTTGGCAAATTTTGTTCTGCAGACTCTGCCACTGCCGGGGCTGGAGTTTCTAATTGAACTGCACCGATTTGCTCTGGGAGAGCGGTAGCTGCCGGGGCTGGAGTTTCTAGTTGGGCTGCTGGGGCCGAATTTTCTACTGGTTGAGCGACTGTTGGTTCAACTGCCGCTAAAGATTCACTTGTAGGTTGTGATGCCGCTTGGGGATTTGCCTCAGCAGGGGCTGTGTTGGCTCCTACGATCGCACTTTCAGTTGCAGCCGCGGTCGAATCTGCAATCGCTGCGTGGGTTTCGCTGCCAGCGGCTTGGGAAATTTCTTCTACTGGCTTGGAGGCTGCAGTTGTTTCGGAAACAGCAGCTAAAGCATTTAGTTTCGCTTCGGAGGTTTCAGCGGTTTCAGCTTTTGCGACAGCGGGATTGAGCGCATCAGCAGCCTGCTGAGCGTCTGCTGCCATCGCGCTCGAAGAAACTACTAGGGTAGCTCCTAAGACTGCTGGGCTGATTAGTAAGTAACTCCACAAAAATTTCGACATATTCACTCTCATCCTCACACCGATTACAGAGAAACTTTTCTAGTCTTCTATGTGGTCAGTCGTTGCTCAACTAGCATACTCTAAAAAGAGACCTAAAATTCACTTTTTCTTTTGATTCTTTCGGGCTGACCGAGTATATAGATGTGACTGACGGCTGCAGAGAGCCTGTTTTTTAACCTGTACTTAACGGCGTCAAAACCCGACCAGACTTGGGCTGTCGATTGATTTTACTGATGGCACTTGATAGCGCCCGATCGCCTATTTACTTTTTAGCACAGCACGCCCGACTCGTCTAGGCTGATTCGACTTTAACATCCAAGCTGTGTCCGAGAACGCTAAAGACTTGGCGGCGATCGAACAGTTCTAACAAATCGGCGTTTATTTTATTGTGAGCTGCTTCTTGCCGCAAAATTTTCATCGCTGCCTCTGTTCGCAGAGCTCGCTTGTAGGGTCGATCGCCTGCTGTCAGGGCGTCGTAAATATCGGCGATCGTCATCAATTGCGCTTGAATTGGAATTTCGGACTTGTTTAGGCCTCGCGGATAGCCTGTGCCGTCGAGTTTTTCGTGATGTCCGTAGGCAATGTCTGGAACATTTTTTAAATCCTTTGTCCAAGGAATTTGTTTGAGAAACTCGTAAGTGTGAGTTACGTGAAATTCTATTGCCGATCGTTCTTCCGGCGTCAGGTTGCCCCTCGACACCATCAATTGCAAGATCTCGTCTGGGTTCAGCAGGGGTTTCTTTGCCCCATCTATATCTCTATAAGTTTGTCGAGAAATCTCTCGCAGTTGAGCTAGGGGTTCTGCTGCCAAAATGTGAGGCTCGTTTGCCTCTAGCAGCACTTCCCAGTATTCTGCTAATCTGGTTTTCGCCTCTGCTAGCTTAGTGTCTAGCTGTTCGATTTCCTGGCATTGAGCGCACTCTGGCTCCTGGCTCGGGTGTTTTCGGTAAGCCGAATGCTCCAGCAAGTATTTATATTTAGACTGGACGCATTCCATTTCCATCGTCCGCTGAGCTAAGCCAAAGCGGTGGCGAATGATTTCTAGCTGTGCGGGGTAGAGCTTTTTCTGTTTGGTCAAAACTGCTTCGGGCACTCCAATTTTGCCAAAATCGTGCAGCAAGGCGGCGTAGCGAAGTTCTTGAATTTGGCGGTTGTTAAAGTAAATAGAGCGCAGTCCTCCGCTGCTGACGGTGTTTACTTCTTCTGAAAGGCGTACTGTCAGGGCTGCTACTCGTTCTGAATGGCCGTAGGTACAGGGGTCTCTGGCTTCTATGACTTGCACCGAGGCTTTGACGAAGCCCTCGAACAAATGTTCTATGCTATCTTGGAGTTGATTGCGCTCGATCGAGATTGCTGCTTGAGAAGCCAGCGAGCGAACTATCCTTTCTTCCCACTCCGAATACTGCTGCGTCGATTCCCAGGCATTGTCTGCTGTCAGCACCGTATCTGCCTTTGTTTTGCGGTTGATCAGTTGCAGTACACCTATTGTCTCCCCCTGTCGGTTTTGCATCGGCAGTACCATTACCGAGCAAGTGCGATAATTAATATCCCTGTCAAAACTGGTATCTAGCCGGTAGGGGACGCCGGGGGGTAAGTCGTACGCATCAGACAGGTTCAAACTTTGACCTGTAATTGCCACGTATCCCGCCAAACTTTTGTCTGTCAGCGGCAGGGCAAACTCTTTAAACGACAGGCTCGGTTTAGAAGCGTTTTGGGCTACCTTGAACAGCAGCTTAGATGTTTCGTCGCTGTGATCTACTAAGTAAACGCTGCCAGCATCGCTGTATGTAATTTCTCTACTTTTGGATAAAATTAAGTTTAACAAGTCGCCCAAATCTTGGGCGCTCGACAAAGCCGCGCCAATATCTAAAAGCTTTTCTATCAAATCGGTTTTTTCTGCTGCAGACTCGTTCTTGAACTCTGGCTTTTCAAATACGATCATGGTCGGATGATGGGGAATAGCCTTTTATACATTGAACGTTTGGCCTCTCGACTTTTTCACACCCGATTTTAACCCCAAGTCGATTTTTTATTTGCGAGCTTTCCGCGAGCGGGGACTCTTGTTGGGCCAACCGGCACTCTTTTAATCTAGCGTAGAAATCTCTTGGGCTAGCGCAAAGTCTTTCTCAGTTAAGCCTCCGGCATCGTGGGTTGTCAAGTTAAGTGTAACTTTGTTATAGGAGATTTCTATGTCGGGGTGATGTGCTGCGGCTTCTGAGGGGGCGACCAACTTATTCACAAAGGCGATCGCTTCGATAAAATCTTTAAATAAACGGGTAGAGCGCAGTTGTTTGCCTTCAACCGTCCAGCCTGACAATTGGCTGGCGCGCTCTTGAATTTCAGTATTGTTAAGTAGGTCAGCCATAATTTTTTTTCTTTGGGATTAGCAATGGCAGATTAACTGCTCACCTGTAGAAACCCTGACCAAAAACTATCCGCTCTCACCAATAGCGTTTAGGCTGGAGTTTTAATACTCAAGATTTAACACTATTTGAGGTGAGAGCGGTCTAGCGGGTCTTCAGATTAGAACCTGACTGCCGGGAGAATCCCTAGCTCAGCCTGGTTCCCCGTGGAAGTCGTTTCCCGTTGGAAACGACGGCTGACTGCTAGTGAGCGGCCCCGGCGCACAGCCGGTAGTTTCCAATCTGATGACCCATGCGTTTACTACTTTCTATCATGGGCATCACCTCCAGGTTTAGCTAAATGGCTTAATATTGGAACGCACATCACCTAAATACAAGATTTAAGGTGATGATTTGTGCGCTAGCCATTGCCAGCGTTACCAGAAGAACTTGCGTTCTGAGTATCATTCTAGTATTCACAATTATTAGAATAACACAAGGAATTAGAAGTGGGGGATGCAAATTGAGATTTTTGTAAGATGAGGGCAAATTACTGCTGCTGCCAGGTCTTTGATCGATCTCTACAGCAAGCGGGCGATTGCCGTTTCAGCTATTTGCCCATATGTTCTTCAGAATCCGGGCTGTGAGCTTATCAGGTGCATTGCAACTGCTACACAAAACTTGGCTAAAATTATTTAAGTCTCACCATTCAATCTGAATTACTTCTGAAGGGTCAGCTTCGGAGTTTCATCCCAGGGAGTCGGCTCATTCTAGTCTACAGGCGTTAATTGGGTGGAGGAACGCCCTAATTTAATTAATCTTAGTTTAAGCTTTTAGCCATCAGTCATCCACTATTTTCAACCAATTTAACGAAACGCGGACTCCGGTTCGACCTTCTAACAGGCTGGTCAGTTTTGACTTGCACGATCGGCTTATTTTCCCAGATAATTAAGCCATTTTTAGGCATTGGTGTAATTATACCGCCCAGAATGTTAATCAGTCAAGTTAAGTATGACCCACTTTTGTAAACTTTTTGGCAATTTAGTCCCTGGGGGGGTGACAAAGAGGTCTACGATATAGACTGTATAAGGGTTGCTGCCCGCATACCTTGTTGATAAAAGCGCCGTTTATTTGGAGTTAACTTCATTA
>Ga0164305_10000471_pt1 | contig 15202 bp, 13 predicted proteins | sample Whisoiple_237_MG_FD_110215 | JGI IMG/M metagenome (GOLD analysis project Ga0164305, IMG submission 110215) | Soil microbial communities amended with pyrogenic organic matter from upstate New York, USA - Whitman soil sample_237_MG | ecosystem: Environmental > Terrestrial > Soil > Agricultural...
ATGGGCTACACCCGCGAGCTGCCCGTCGAGCGGTGGTACCGCGAGCTGCGCCTGCTGCGCATCTACGAGGGCACCGACGAGATCCAGCGCCGCACCATCGCGCGCAACCTGCTCAAGGGGCACGTGTCGGTGCGGGGGCACCTGGGCTGACGCGCGGCCCCACCCGACCCGACGGCATACGCCCTCGACCAAAGGAGCCCCCGCGGGGCCGGTGGGGAGGATGCTGTGGGGATGGCAGGCCCACCCGCAAGCGCGAAGCAGTTCAACAAGGTCGCCGTCCGGCTCGCCGGGCACCGCGTCTTCCCGCTCTGGGCGGTGCTGCGCCACCAAGGCCGCTCGAGCGGCAAGGACTACGCGACCCCCGTCGCCGTCATCCCCACGCCGTCGACCTTCATCATCGCCCTCCCGTGGGGACGAGGCACCGACTGGGTCCGCAACGTCCGCGCCGCCGGCGGCTGCACGATCCGCTGGAAGGGCCGCGAGTTCACCTGCACCGAGCCGACGTTCGTCGAAAAGGCCGTCGCCCTCGCCGCCGCGAAGGGCATGACCCGACGGGCGATCGACCGCCGCGACATGCCCGGCGGCTTCCTCCAGCTGACCCGGACCCCTGCCCCCGAGCACTCGGCGATGCAGTCCGGCTGGTGACGACGGGCCAGCCCCGCTGACGACACGGGGTGCGAAAAGTCCCTTTTGCCGGATTGTTCATCGCTCTGCGACATCATGAGTCAATGAGGTCAGCGGAGAAGGCTGCACGTGACGCCCCGCGTCGACCGACGAGCTCCGGGACGCTGGCCCCGAACGGGGCGCCCTCGTGACCCGCCCGACCCTCGGCCGCGCGCGCTGGTGGGTGGCGGCGGCCCTGGCGCTCGTCGGCGTCTTCGTCCTCGGGGCGACCGCGGTGCGCTTCGCCCCGCCCGGGTCGACCGTCGCCGTCTGGTGGCCGGCAGCCGGTCTCGCGGTGTCGTTCCTGCTCGCGACGGCACGGGGTGCACGGGCCTGGCTCTTCGTCGCGGGCGTCCTCGTCTCCAGTGCGGCCGCCAACGCCTACGGAGGGCGCCCGCCCCTCGTGGCCCTGTGCTTCGGCGTGGCCAATGCCGCCGAGGTGGCAGTCGTCTACGGGCTGCTGACCCGCGGCGGCCGGCGACCCGCGCTCGCGTCGATGGAGGATCTCTGGAACCTCCTCGCGGCGACGCTCGCCGGGGCCCTCGTCTTCGGCCTGTTCGCCGGGCTCACCGTGAGCATCGGTGTCGGCGGCCCGTTCCTCGCGACGGCGTCCGCCGTCACCGCCTCGCACGCCGCCGCCGTGCTCGTCTTCGCTCCCCTCGGCATCGCCGTGGGCACGCGCCGCACCCGCCGCCCGGGCTTCGAGGACCTCGTCCAGTGGGTCGTCGTCGTCGGGCTCACGACCTCGGTCTTCAACCCCGGCCAGGCGCTGCCGCTCGCGTTCCTGCCGATCCCCGTCCTCGTCTGGGGCGCCCTGCGCCTCGGGCTGCGCACGGTCGCGATCCAGCTGCTCGTCGTCGGTATCCTGGCCGTCACCCTGACGAGCGTCGGCGGCGGACCCTTCGCTGCGGCGGCGCGGGTCGGCGGACTCCGGCCCGAGACGGTCGGCGCGCTCACCCAGGCGTTCCTCGTGACGGCCGCGGTCACCGCCCTCTCGCTCGCCGTCGCCTCGACGCAGCGGCGCGCGGCCCTCGCCGACCTGCGCAGCGAGGTCGAGCTCAGCGGCGTCGTGCTCGACACCGCCGCCAGCGCGATCATCGTCGTCGACCGCGCCGGCGCCATCGCCCGCCTCAACGCGACGGCGGCGCGGCTGCTCGGTGCAGCCGAGGCGGAGCTCGTCGGACGTCCGGCGGCGGAGGTCTTCCCCGTCGACGACCACGAGCGCGTCTCCGCGCAGATGGCCGGCATCGGCGAGGGTGCCGTGCCGCTCCACGAGGAGCAGGACTGGCGCGTCACGGGGCTCGGGGTGCGCCACATCGTGTGGACCAACGCGTACCTCACCGACGACACCGGGCACCGTACCCACCTCGTCAAGACCGGCGTCGACGTCACCGACGAGCGCGCGGCCCGGACCTTCGTCGAGGCCGTGCTCGAGGCCGCCACCGCCACCGCGATCATCGGCACCGACCTCGACGGCGTCATCACCCTCTTCAACCGCGGTGCCGAGACCGTGCTCGGCTGGCGCGCGTCGGAGGTCGTGAGCCGCAAGGACTGGTCGCTGCTGCACGACCCCGCCGAGATCGACCGCCGGGCCGAGGAGCTCGGCGTCGAGCCCGGATTCGACGTGCTCGTGCACCGCGTCCGGGGCGGCGCCGCGACCGAGACCCGTGACTGGACCTATGTCCGCAAGGACGGCACCCGTCGCACGGTGTCCCTGACGATGAGCGGCATCCGCGACGAGGGCGGCCAGCTCACGGGCTATCTCGGCGTCGCGGAGGACGTCACGAGACGCCGGCAGGTCGAGGTCACCCTGCAGGTCGCGCTCGACCGGGAGCGTGAGGCGGTCGAGGAGCTGACCCAGCTCGACCGGACGAAGTCCGACTTCGTGTCGGCGGTCAGCCACGAGCTGCGCACTCCGCTCGCCAGCGTGCTCGGCTACACCGAGATGCTCGAGGACGGCGCCGCCGGCGCTCTCACCGACCGCCAGCTCGAGCTCGTGGCCCGCGTCGACCGCAACGGCCGTCGCCTGCTCTCGCTCATCGAGGACCTCCTGCTCAACTCCCGCATCGAGGCCGGACGTCTCGAGCTCGCCCCGCGCCGGTGCGACCTGTCCGACGTCGTCGCCAGCGCGTGGACGTCGGTCGAGACGGTGACGGCGCAGCGCGACCTCGTGCGCGAGGTCGAGGTGTCGCCGCGACCGCTGTGGATCGAGGGCGACCCGGCCGCGCTCGAGCGGATGGTCACCAACCTGCTCTCCAACGCCGTGAAGTTCACCCCGGACGGCGGCCGGGTCGCGCTCGCCGCACACCCCGACGACCGCCGTCCGGACACGGTCCGCCTCGTCGTCTCCGACTCGGGGATGGGCATCCCGGAGTCCGACCACGAGCGCGTCTTCGCGCGGTTCTTCCGCTCGAGTGCGGCCAACGAGCGGGCCATCCAGGGCTCCGGTCTCGGGCTGTCGATCGTGCGCGCCATCGCCGAGGGGCACGGCGGGTCGGTGTCGGTCGCCTCGGCCCCCGACGAGGGATCGACGTTCACGGTGTGTCTTCCCGTTGCGGGTTCTGCAGGTCCGCCCACGCAGGCGGCCACGCGGACATATCGTGACCATCGGGACGATTCCTAGTGGCGGCGGCCACGATCCAGGGGTATGACGCAGACAGGGGACAGCGTGCGCGACGGCGTGGTGTGGGAGGTGCTGGCGCTCAGTCGGCTCACTGAGCTGATGAACCGGGTCAGCGCGCAGGACGACCTGTCGATCCTCTTCGACATGGTCGTCGACGGCGCCGCCGACGTGGTCGGCTTCAAGGTGGCGGCGATCAGTCTCGTCGTGCCCTCGGGCGACATCGAGGTCGTGGCCGTGGCCGGCGACGACGACGCGCGGGTCGAGCTGCTCGGCAGGCGGACGCCGCGTCCGGTCCTCGAGGCCGAGTTCGCGGTGGCCGAGAGGTGGGGGAGCCTGCGCTTCGTCCCCGCCGGCGAGCTGCCCGACGGGTCGGCCGAGGGCTGGGTGTCGGCCGACTGGACCGCGCCGACCCCTGCCGGTGACCCGGACGCGTGGAACCCCGAGGACACCCTCATCGCACCGTTCTTCGACGCCGTCGGGGAGCTGCTCGGCATCCTCTCGGTCGACCTGCCGCTCAGCGGGCGTCGCCCCGACGTGACGCAACGGGCCGTGCTCGAGCTCTTCGCCAACCAGACCGGCATCGCCATCTCGGCCGCCCGCCAGCGCCACGCCCTGTCCGAGCGGGTCCGTCTCGGTGAGGCCGTGCAGACGGTGGCGCGCATCGCGCAGGAGGACCTCGACCCCGCCCGGGTCGTCGACGTCGCGGCGATGCCGATCTCGGCCGGCCTCGCGTCGGCGGGCCTGTGGCTGCGGGCCTTCGCGGGCGAGGACGACGACGAGCGTGAGAGCGTCTCGGCGCGCAGCGGCGAGCGCGTGCACACGCCCGTCTCGCTCGTCGCGATCGCCCGACGGATGGCCGCCCGCTGCTGGCGTGCCGGTGTCGTCGCGGTCGTCGGCGCCGACGGCCACGTCGAGCCGGCGCGCCTCTGGAGCGACGACGACATCGCGCAGGTGCGCGTCTTCCTGTCCGACGCCGCAGCGCGCTCGCTCCTCATCGCGCCGATGGGTTCGGGGTCGAGCTGCTTCGGCTACATCGCCTGCACGCGCGGGCCCGGTGACCCCGACTGGACCGACGCCGAGGCCCAGGCCGCGCTCGAGATGGGCCGTGACCTCGGGCGGGCCATCCGGAACGCCCGGCTGTATGCCGTCGAGCGGCGGGTCGCGGCCGAGCTGCGTGAGGCCGACCGCAGCAAGACGCAGCTCTTCTCGACCGTGTCGCACGAGCTGAAGAACCCCCTCGCCTCGATCGTCGGGCACGTCGAGCTGCTCCGGCAGGAGCCGGACGGCAACGGCGACTGGTCGCTCGGGGTCATCGAGCGCAACACCGAGCGGCTGCAGAGCCTCGTCGACGACCTGCTGACGCTGTCGCGGGTCAGCGACCCCGACCGGCCCATGCCCGAGGCCGACGTCGACCTCGGCGAGGTGTCACGTGACGTCGTCGACATGTTCCGTCCGCGCGCGGACACCCAGCAGGTCAGCCTGACCTTCGACCTCGAGGAGCGGTTGCCGCTCGTCCGCGGCAGTGCTGGCGACCTCGAGCGGGTCGTGCAGAACCTCGTGAGCAACGCGGTGAAGTTCACCCCCGCCGGCGGGAAGGTGGCGGTCTCCGTCGCGAGCCGACGCGACCGGGTCGTGCTCGAGTGCATCGACGACGGACTCGGCATCTCACCCGAGGACCAGGAGAGCCTCTTCACGGAGTTCTTCCGCGGCACGAACCCGGAGACCCTCCAGGTGCCGGGCACGGGTCTCGGCCTCAGCATCGCGCAGCGCGTGGTGACGAGGCACGGCGGGCGCATCGACGTCGAGTCCGAGCTCGGCCGGGGGACGAGCATCACGCTCCTGCTGCCGGCTCTCTGACCTCGGGCGCGGGGGCCCGACCGGCGAGCAGGGCGACGACGAGCGCGAGCGCGGCCACGGCGGCGAGCACGATCGTCCAGCCCGTTCCGAGGTCGCCGGCGAAGACGACGACGAGCACGCAGACGACGGCGACCCCGATGGCGACCGGGATCGCGAGCGGCGTGCCGGCGGCGCGGTCCATCCCGCCGCGGGCACCGTTCCACCCGGCGACGGCCAGGGACCGCACCCGGCGGGCCCCGCGCGACGGGCCGACGACGAGGGCGACGAGCACCACGGCGAGGGCGACCACGACGACGGCGCGCACGAGCTGGCGCAGGCCCTCGGTGACCGTGTCGATGACGGAGACCGCGGCTGCGGAGGCGCCGGGCGGCAGGCTGCTCGCCACGTGCGACCGGGCGAACGACAGCCCGAGCACGAGCACGACGCAGGCGACAGCGGCACCGAGCCCCACGCGTACCAGTGCTCGCCGGTGGTCGCGCGCCAGGGCGACCCCTCCGGCGATGAACGCGAGAGCCAGCAGCGGCAGGGCCACGCCGCCGATGCGCAGGGCGTTGTAGGCGGTGCGTGCGGTGTCGAGGTCGCTGCTGGGGAGCAGGGGCACCGACACGGTGATCGGCGGCAGCTTGTCGACGAGCGGGACCCCTGCGGCGACGAGGCGCTGCTCGATGGGCTCGACGAGGTTGCCGATGTCGATGCTCACGGTCGACCCGTTGTCGACGATGGCGCCGTCGGGCGACCGCGACAGCACCGCGACGAGCTGGGCGTGCGAGACCTGGTTGGCGGCGACCCAGACCGTGGCGAACTGGTCGCTCCCGACGACGGCGGTGACGACACGGCGCACGACCTGCTCGACCTGGGCGGCGAGGGGAGCTTTGAGCAGCCCGAGTGATCGTGCTGCGACCGGTCGGCCTCCGGCCTCGAGCGCCTCGATGGCTCGGTCGACCAGGTGCTGGTCGCTGATGGCGACCAGGACGCGTGCCGTCGCGCGGTCCTCGACGAACGCGGTCACGGCCGGGTCGGTGGCGAGCGGGGTCACGGTCTCGACCCAGTTGTCGGTGTCGGTCACCGTCGTGCGCAGCCACGTCGCGGTGGCCCCGACGGGCACGAGCACGACGCCGATGACGAGGAGCACGGCTGCCAGCACCGAGCGCAGTCGTGCGGGCATCTCGACCTCCGGGTGTCACGGGGACAGGCCTCCGACCTGTCCTCCGAGCCTCCCGCGGCGCCGGGGCACCCGCATCCCCCGATGCGGGTGAGGCTCAGGCGGCGTGCCGCTTGGCGGGTTGCGCCAGCTGGGGCGCCATCGACCGCCCGCGCAGCAGCAGGAGGCCGCCGACGACGATGCAGACCACCTCGGCGATCGCGGCCGTCCAGACCGAACCGCCCGCCCACACGGTGTGCACGCCGAGCAGTCCGACGGTGGACGCGATGATGAACGCGCCGAGTGTCGCGGCCCCGAAGCCGGCGGTCAGGAACGCGGGGACCCAGTGCTCCCAGCGGAGCAGCAGGATCGCGATGACCACGCCGGCCACGACGTTGATGAGGAACATCGGCCCCACGCTCTGGTTGCGCACCCCGTCGAACCACAGGTAGAGGTGCACGCCGGCGGAGACGAGCAACGCCACCGCTCCCACGCCTCGGAGTCTCATGATGCGCTCCTGTCGTCCGGGTCGCGCCGCGGCGTCCCGTTGGCGTCGCGGTGTTGGACTCCCTTCCCCTGAAGACGCTTCGTCGTGGGCACCGGTTCAGCCGCCGGCGGTCGGCCCGTAGGCGGTGAGGAAGCGGTCGCGGAAGCGGTCCATCGGCCAGACCGGGGCCGTGGGTCCGGGCCGCAGCCCGTCCTGCCAGCCCCACGAGGAGATGCGCGCGAGCACGGCCGGGTCGCGGGCGACGATGCTGACGGGCACGTCGTGCCCGGCGTGGTCGCCCGAGACGATGCTGACCGGCTGGTGGTCGCCGAGCACGAGGACGACGAGGTCGTCGTCGTGGGTCGCGCGAAGGAACGACACGACGCTGTCGAGGGAGTACGCGACCGTCTGGCCGTATGCCGCCCGCACCCTCTCGGGGCTGCTCCACACCACGTCGCGTGGCGTCGCGAGCCCCGCCTGGGCGAGGTAGGGGGAGCCGTCGCCGATCGTCGCCCAGTCGAGCAGCCGCGGCAGCGGCGCCCAGGGCACGTGGCTCGTCACGAGGTCGATCTCGGCCATGACCGGCGGCCGTCGACCGGGTGGGCGGCGCTGCAGCTCGAGCCGGTCGAAGGCTGACAGCGTGTACTGGTCGGGCATCGGTGCGTAGCCGAAACCGGGCCCGGCATAGCCCAGGGTGCGGGCGTCGTAGACGGTGTCGTAGCCGTAGAAGGCCTTGCCCTCGGGCCAGTCGTGACGGTTGGCCGGGATGACGTCGACGGTGCGCCACCCGGCGCGGGCGAAGGCACCGGCGAGGGTGAGGCGGCGGCCGGCCGACGACGCGGTGTCGAGGAGCTGGTCGTAGCGCCGCTGACTACTCACCCAGAGTCCGGACTGGAGGGTGGAGTGGGCGAGCCAGCTGATCCCGCCGAAGGTGGGGGACGTGAGCCACGCGCTGCGCGTCGCGTAGCCGGATGCCTTCAGCCCGCTCGTCCCGGCCGTGAGCGCCCTTGCCACGTCGGGGCTCTCGTCGACGGCGACCTTGCCGTAGCTCTCGACGAAGACGACGACGACGTCCTTGCCGCGCAAGGCGGTCAGCAGACCGCCCGGCGCGGTGTCGCGGTACGGGTCGACGGCGATCTGCGCGGCGAAGACGTCCTGGTCGTGGAGGCCGTCGCGCACCGACGTGAACTCGCGGCCGGCGAGGGCCGCCGTGCTCGACGACGCGGCGGGCAGGTCGGCCGTGACGCCGAGCCCGAGCGAGGCGCAGACGCCCCAGGCAACCGCCCCGGCCACGAGGGCGCGCGTCGCGCCGGTCCGGTGGCGATCGACGACCCGCCCGACCCGTCGCACGGCCAGGGGCGTCAGCACGACGATGCCGAGCAGGAGCAGCCCTGCCGCGACGACGGCCACCACCGCCGTCACCGGACCCGTCGAGTCGCCGAGGAGGTCGGTGGCCGACCCGGCGTAGCGCCAGTCGGTGAGCGGGTTGAACGTCCGGTAGAGCGTCGCGAGGAAGGCCGCGTCGAGGACGCGGACGACAAGGAGGACCCCGAGGCCGAGCCCGACCGCGATCGTCAAGGACCGCGCGGCCACGCCGCGCAGGAGCAGGAGCCCGGCCACGAGGACGAGGGCCTCGACGGGGATCCGGAGCAGCGCCAGCGGTGTCGGCGACCAGCCGACCGCCGGGTTCGGCGCGACGAGCGCGACCCAGACGAGCAGGACCGCGAGGGTGGTGAGGACGTGGCCGGCGACGCGGCGGCCGGTCCGGGCCCGGGGCGGCGACGTCACGGCAGCACGCGCGCGTCGACGGCCGTCGGCCCGACGACCGGCCGGGGAGCGAGGACCTCGACCTCGTGGCGTCGGGACACCGACATCCGCCGCAGCGTGAGGACCTCGGTGCCGAACGAGAGGACGAGCAGCCCGAGCCCGGCTGCCACAGCGACCGATGCGGCCACAGCGGGCAGGATGCCGGCGGTGGCCACCGTGAGGACGATGCCCTGGTAGGCCGCGATCACCTTGCGCCACAGGCGTGCCGGTACCTGTCCGCGCAGCCACGGCGCCCATCGGGCCGCGAGCACGACGAGCAGCAGGAGGTAGCGGGCGACCCCCACGCCGAGCACCCACCACCCGAGGTCACGGGTGACGGCCACGCTGAGGACGAGGATGAGGAAGGCGTCGGTCTCCATGTCGAAGCGCGCGCCGAGCGGGTGGACGGTCCCGGTGCGGCGCGCGACCCGGCCGTCCACCGCATCGAGGACGAGTGCCACCGAGGCGAGGGCCACGAGGACGCCGGTCGGCTCGTCGGTGCCCCCGGTCCCCGCCACGGTCCCCGCCACGATGTCGGCGACGAGGGCCGCGACGCCGCACACGAGCACCGCCCTCGACAGGGTGACACGGTCGGCGGGCAGGAGGCGCCGGCGCGAGGCCCGGACGAGCCCGGCCTTGAGCAGGGAGCAGAGGGCCACCCCCGAGGCCACGCCGACGATCCAGCCGGCAGGGCCGAGGCCGGTCGCCCGGCCCAGGACGGCGAGCAGGGTCAGCACGCCGACGAGCCCGACGACCGGGCCGTGAGGGGTCACATGACGCACTGCGCCTCCACCGGGCTTGAGAGGTTTCATCCAAGGACGCCGTCGTCACCGCCGGAGTTCACGGACAGCCCTAGTCTGGTCGCGTGTCCACCGATGCGCGGGCTTTCTGGGTGGTCGAGCCCGGCACGGGCGAGATCCGGCCGGTCATCGTGCCCGCTCCCGGGCCGGGCGAGGTGCTCGTGCGGGCGCTGCACTCGGGCGTGAGCCGCGGCACCGAGACGATCGTCTTCCGGGGGAAGGTGCCCGAGGACCAGTACGCCGTCATGCGCGCCCCGCACCAGGAGGGGGACTTCCCCGGTCCCGTGAAGTACGGCTACCTCGGTGTCGGCGTCGTCGAGGAGGGACCGACGGGTCTCGTCGGGAGGACGGTCTTCTGCCTGCACCCGCACCAGACGTCCTACGTCGTCCCCGTCGGGTCGGTCGCCGTCGTCCCCGGCGACGTGCCGGCTCGGCGGGCCGTGCTTGCCGGCACCGTCGAGACCGCCGTCAACGCGCTGTGGGACGCCGCTCCGCGGCTCGGTGACCGGGTCGCCGTGGTGGGTGCGGGGATGGTCGGGTGCTGCGTCGCGCGCCTGCTCGCCGGGATCCCCGGGTGCCGGGTGACCCTCGTCGACGTGGACCCGTCGCGGGAGGCGGTGGCGGGACCGCTCGGGGTCGGCTTCGCGCGACCCACCGACCTCGCCGACGCGCGCGGGGACCACGACCTCGTCGTCCACACGAGCGCCACGGGTGCCGGGCTCCAGCTCTCGCTCGACCTCCTCGCACCTGAGGCGACGGTGCTCGACCTCAGCTGGTACGGCGACGCGCGGGTCGAGCTGTCGCTCGGCGGAGCGTTCCACTCGTCGCGGCTGCGGATCCGAGCCAGTCAGGTGGGTGCAGTTGCGGCAGCGAGGCGCTCGCGATACACGTATGCCGAGCGGCTGGCGCTCGCGCTCGACCTCCTGCGCGACCCGGCCTTCGACGCGTTGCTGACCGGCGACTCGCCCTTCGAGGAGCTGCCTGCGCTGATGCCGCGCCTCGCGGACGGCTCCCTGCCGGCCATCTGCCACACGATCTCCTACCGACCCACCCACTGAGCGGGGAGCCGATGTTCAGCGTGACCGTCCGGGACCACATGATGATCGCGCACAGCTTCCGGGGGGAGGTGTTCGGTCCGGCGCAGCGGTTGCACGGGGCGACGTTCGTCGTCGACGTGACCTTCCGGGGTCCCGAGCTCGACGACGACGACATCCTCGTCGACATCGGTCTCGCGACCCAGCACGTCCGCGAGGTCGTCGGTGCGTTCGGCTACCGCAACCTCGACGACGAGCCGGACTTCGCGGGGGTCAACACCTCGACCGAGGTGCTGTCCCGCACCATCGCGGAGCGGGTCGCGGGTCGCATACGCGCCGGTGACCTCGGCGGCGCCACCGACCGGGTGACCGCGCTCGCCGTGACCCTCCACGAGTCACACGTCGCCTGGGCGAGCTACGAGTGCGAGCTCTGAGGGAGATCCACGTCGTCGTCCCGGCCGGGATCGACGACCCCCTGCTCCCGAGCGGGGGGAACACCTACGACCGCAGGGTGCTCGACGGCCTGCGTGCCCTCGGGTGGCAGGCGAGCGAGCACCCCGTGCCCGGGCGGTGGCCACGCCCGGACGCGGCAGCGACGGCCTGCCTGGCCGATGTCGTCGCGGCCGTCGAAACGGGGTCGGTGCTGCTCGTCGACGGCCTCGTCGCGTCGGCCGCGGACGCCGTCCTCGTGCCCGCGGCGGACCGCGTCCCCCTCGTCGTCGTCGTCCACCTGCCGCTCGGGGTGTCTGACCCGAGCGCGGCCGCGGCTGAGGGCCGGGTGCTGGCCGCGGCCGCGGCCGTCGTGACGACGAGCGGGTGGACCCGGGACGTCCTGCTCGACGCGTACGCCCTCGCCCCCGCTGCCGTGCACGTCGCCCGGCCCGGGGTCGACCGGGCCCGCGTGGCGGCCGGCGGTCCCGACGGCGGGCGCCTGATCTGCGTCGGCGCGGTGACCGCGCTCAAGGGGCAGGCCGACCTCCTCGCGGCGCTCGCGCTCGTGGACGACCTCCCCTGGTCGTGCGTCCTCGTCGGCGCCCTGACGCGCGAGCCGGACGTCGTCGACGGGTTGTGTCGGCGGGTCGCGGCGGCGGGCCTCGGCGACCGCGTGCACCTCGTGGGACCGCGCGTCCGCGCGGACCTCGAGCGGACGTATGCCGCTGCCGACCTCCTCGTCCTGCCCTCCCACGTCGAGACGTACGGGATGGTCGTGACCGAGGCACTCGCGCGCGGCGTCCCGGTGCTCGCGACCGACGTCGGTGGCGTCCGCGAGGCGGTCGGGCAGGCAGGTGACGGGTGGCCCGGGCTGCTCGTCCCTGCAGGCAGTCCCGAGGCGCTGGCGGTCGCGCTCCGGTCGTGGCTCACCGACGGGGCCCTGCGGGACCGGCTGCGCCGGAATGCCCTGGCGAGACGCGACACCCTGTCATCGTGGTCGGAGACCGCAGGGCACGTGTCGGCCGTGCTCGAGCGGGTAGGGGGTCGCTGAACCCGATCGTGGAGCCGGACGTCGTCACCATCAGGGTCCCGGGCGGATACTCGGCAGATCCTGGGCAGAAAGGGCGGAGGAGATGCAGCGCGACCGGTCCTGGCTGCGCCCCCTCGCGGGGCTCGTGATCCTCGGCGTCCTCGTGTGGCGCATCGGTGGTGGCGCCTTCGTCGACGGACTGCGCCACGTCGACGCCCGTTCGGTCGCGGCGGCGGCCGCCATCGCCGTGGTCACGACCGTCTGCGGCGCGTGGCGGTGGGTCCTCGTGGCCCGCGGCCTCGGGTCCGAGCTGTCCCTGCGCTCGGCGGTCGCCGCGTGCTACCGGTCGCAGTTCCTCAACGTGACCTTGCCCGGCGGTGTGCTCGGCGACGTGCACCGAGGCGTCCGACACGGGCGTGACGGCGGCGACGTCGGCCGCGGCGTGCGGTCCGTCGTGTGGGAGCGCTCGGCCGGTCAGGTCGTCCTCCTCGGGCTGACGCTGGGCGCCGTGCTGCTGCTGCCGTCGCGACTGCAGCCGGTCGGATCCCCCGTGGCCACCATGGTTCTCGTCGCCGGGACCGCCGCTCTGGTGGGGGTCGTGGCGACACGGCGGAGCCGCACGGGTCGCACCCCGGCCGTGCGGCCCGAGCCCCTCGCGCAGGTCTCGCGGGTCCTGCGGGTCGCGGTCGCCGACGTGCGTCACGGGCTGCTGGGACGGCATACGTGGCCGGGAGTCGTCGTGGTCTCGGCGTTCGTCGTCGCCGGGCACGTCGCGACCTTCGTGCTGGCCGCCCGCAGCGCCGGGGTGGAGGCGCCCGTGGCCGACCTCGTGCCGCTCGCGCTCATCGTCCTCGTGGCGATGGCCCTGCCGCTCAACGTCGCCGGCTGGGGACCGCGTGAAGGGGTGGCGGCCTGGGTGTTCGGCGTGGCCGGCCTCGGCGTCGCCGGGGGAGTGGCGACCGCCGTCGTCTACGGCGTGATGTCGTTCGTCGCTGCCCTGCCGGGTGCGGCGCTGCTCGTCGTGTCACGGCGCGGAGCCCCCCGCACCCCGACCGCGCTCCCACCGGAAGGAGCCGTCCGTGGCTGACCGTCCCTACACCCTGCTCAGCTGTGGCATGTCGATCGACGGCTATCTCAGTGCCGGCACCTCGGCCCGGCTCATGCTGTCCAACGACGCCGACTTCGACCGTGTCGACGGAGAGCGAGCCGCGAGCGACGCGATCCTCGTCGGTGCCAGCACGATCCGTCACGACAACCCGCGCCTGCTCGTCCGCTCGCCCGAGCGGCGGGCTGCACGGGTGGCCCGCGGTCTCACCCCGTCGCCGACGAAGGTGACGGTCACGAGACGCGCCGAGCTCGACTGCGCCGCAAGCTTCTTCGCGGCCGACGGCGCGGACAAGATCGTCTACTGCCCCAGCGACGTCGTGGCCGAGGCGCGCGGACGGCTCGGTGCGGCTGCGGCCGTCCTCGATGCCGGTCGTCCCGCGACGATGCGCCGCGTCTGCGAGGACCTCGGCGACCGGGGGGTGCGGCGGCTCATGGTCGAGGGCGGCGGCACCGTGCACACGCAGCTGCTCACCGACGACCTCGCCGACGAGCTCCAGCTCGTCGTGGCGCCCTTCTTCGTCGGGGACTCGGCGGCGTGCCGGTTCGTCGGCGACGGGCGCTACCCCTGGAACGCCGGCCGTCGGGCGACGCTCGCCGAGGTGCGCCAGATCGGCGACGTGGTCCTGCTGAGGTATGCGTTGTCGCCGCGTTTCCGGGAGAGCGCGTGACCCCCCGGGCGCCGAGTCGTGTCCCGGCAGCTGCTCCCGGACCCCCACCGGCGCGCATCCGCACCCACGTGCTCGTACCGGTCACCTTCGCCGACGGTTTCGCGACGACGGCGCGCGTCTTCACCTTCGACGGACTCGCCGACGGGCGCGAGCACGTCGCGCTGGGTCTCGGGGACCGTGCGGAGGCCCCCGGTCCAGGGGCCTGTGACCGTGACCCGACGCCGACCCGGCTGCACAGCGAGTGCCTGACCGGTGACGTCTTCGGCAGCGGGCGGTGCGACTGCGGTGCCCAGCTGCGCGAGTCCGTCGAGCGCCTCGACGCGAGCGGCGGGTTCCTGCTCTACCTGCGGCAGGAGGGCCGCGGCATCGGGCTCTACCCGAAGCTCGACGCCTACGTGCTCCAGGACGCGGGGCTCGACACGTACGAGGCGAACGTCGCGCTCGGCTACGGCGAGGACGAGCGGGACTACACCGTCGCGGCGCAGATGCTCGGGGCGCTGGGCGTGAGCCGCGTCGAGCTGCTCACCAACAACCCCGACAAGGCGGATCAGCTGCGGGCGCTCGGGGTCACCGTGGCCCGTCGCGTCCCGACCGGCGTCCACCTGTCTGACGCGAACGCCCACTACCTCGCGACGAAGGTCGTGCGTGGCGCGCACACCCTCGATCTGCACGTCCAGCCCTGATTGACCGCAGCACCCAGCGGTGCATCATGGGTCCGTGGACGACGGGACTTTCGGATGACGCCGGGGCAGCGCCTCTCGGTGACGGTCAATGGCACCGAGCGCGGTCTGGCGGGCACCGACCCCGCGACCAATGCCCTCGACTGGCTGCGGGGGCAGGGGCTCACCGGGGCCAAGGAGGGGTGCGCCGAGGGGGAGTGCGGCGCCTGCGCGGTGCTCGTGGCCCGCCCCGACGGTGGGTCGGGCACCGAGTGGACGGCCGTCAACGCCTGCCTCCTGCCGGCCGCCTCGTGGGACGGCCAGGAGGTCGTCACCGCCGAGGGACTCGGGACGCCCCAGCACCTGCACCCCGTGCAGCACGAGATGGCGGTGCGAGGCGGGTCGCAGTGCGGCTACTGCACGCCCGGTTTCGTCTGCTCCATGGCTGCCGAGTACTACCGGGCCGACCGGCAGGACGACGCGGCCCGTGCGGGCAGCGACGCGGACGCGCACGAGTCGGGGCCCAACGGTTTCCGGCTCGGGGCGCTCTCCGGCAACCTGTGCCGGTGCACCGGCTACCGGCCGATCCGGGACGCAGCCTTCGCGCTCGACTCCCCGGCGGCCGACGACGCGCTCGCCTCGCGGCGCTCGGACGCGCCGCCACCTCCGATCGGGACCCGACTCTCGGGGGCGACCGGCACCTATGCCCGGCCAGCCGACCTCGACGAGGCGCTCGAGCTGCTCGCGGCACATCCGGGCGCGGCGGTCGTCGCCGGCTCGACCGACTGGGGCGTCGACGTCAACCTCCGTGGCACCAGGGCGCCGTTCGTCATCGGCATCGACCGTCTGCCCGAGCTGCGCCGCCTCGAGGTCGATGACGAGGCCGTCGAGATCG
>Ga0164305_10000472_pt1 | contig 15198 bp, 6 predicted proteins | sample Whisoiple_237_MG_FD_110215 | JGI IMG/M metagenome (GOLD analysis project Ga0164305, IMG submission 110215) | Soil microbial communities amended with pyrogenic organic matter from upstate New York, USA - Whitman soil sample_237_MG | ecosystem: Environmental > Terrestrial > Soil > Agricultural...
ACGTCTGAGGAGAGTGAAATATGCAGGCTGTCTTGACTCCATTGCGCTAAGGTAAGCAACAAAAAATCTCTGGCTTTGGTCAGCCGTCGCGAAACGGTATATTGTTTCATCTCTAGTTGTGCTGCCATCTGCTGTTGAGTTAGCCCTTGACTGTAGTACATTTGCAAGAGGCTTTGTTCTTCGGGTTTTAGCTGGGTAATGGCTGTAATTAAGACGGCATTAATTTCAGTTTGCTGCTGGTTGCGCTTTTGTTCTTCTTCTTGGTTAATAATTTGGGTGAGTAGGGATTCTGGTTCAGTTGCGGGTATGGAATCTAATAACTCTCCAAACTCTTGTCCTGAAGTGGGGGTATTTAGCGGTTGTAAGGTGGGGTAAAGATAGTCTCTGGCTGCTTTGGCACAGTTTAGCAACCATTTTTCTAAGGTTTCTGGTTGGATTTCTGCGCCGTGTCGTTTGTAGTTGTAGTTATAAAGGGTGGCGATCGCCTCTAAACTGGATTCATCGGGTTTAGGCAGTTTGCGACTACTAGCTGTGGGTGTCGGTGCGTAAACTAGTTTGAAGCAGTTCCAAGCTAGTACATAGGCGGTAATGGTTTCTGAAGATAAACCTGCTGCTTGTAAGGCTTCTGTAAGTCGCTTTTGGCTGATTTTTCGCAGTAATCCCCAAGGGGTGCAGATATCTACTTCCCCTCGCTGGCGTAGAATTTCCCGAATCAAACTGCTAAAAATGGCGCTGGCGTAATTTTTTAGGGCAAACCCCTGATTTGGGTTAAAGCCTTTTAATACTTTATCAACTTGCGCGATCGCGACCTGAAAACAGTCGGACACGTTGTATTGAGTGCTGGTAAAGCTGACAGCCGTTTTTTGCGCTGTCCAGTAACACGCTTCTTGCAGGTAAGCGGTGAGATGAAATCGCGCCAAACTCTTGGTTTGAGTTTGCCAAACCTTGTACCAATACAACACCCAAAAGTTTTCTGAACTCTCTGTCTGCGACGAGTGATTCAGGCAAGTTTGCATACTACGGCGCAGTTTAGCGTCTTTTACCCAACCACTAAACCGATCCGCTTCTAATTGCAGAAACGTTGAAAACAGATCAAGAATGCTGTGTCGAGGGTGCATAAAACAACGCAAGCAAATCTAGAGAACAAGTGAAGGGGTTGAAGGACACTTCCCCAAACTTTACTACAAGGATTTAAAACTATGCTCAGAGTTGCTTTTCAATCCGTTGCACTGACTGCCGCGATCGCGCTTTCTAATGCTGCTACAACTTTTGCTCAAGTTACTCCCACCTTACCACGAGTTAACTTTCCTGTGGCTCAAGTTGCCAACTTTAGTTGTGGTCCACATTTATTAACGTATGTTGTCAAACCCATTGATCAACGGGCCGGAAAAGGAATCCGTTGCGTCAAAATTAGTGAAGGCAAACCTGGGACAACCATTCCTCAATTAGCTTGGTATGGAGAAGGTAACTGGGGTGGTGCAACGTATCGTCACGTTGGTCATGCATTTTATAGAGGCTCTAATTTAATCGGATATGCTTCTGATATCCATGGAAATGGAGAAAATATTCACAATAATTTTCCTGGAAATCTTGCCATTCAAGTTACAGCCGGGAGTTTTCCTAATCCTACACAAATTCAAGTTAAAGGTGCTTGGAATGAAACCTGGAGTTTAGTACGTGCAACCAACTACACGCCACTATCAAGACCTCAAACTTGCGGCAGCTACTTTGATGAATATAAAGTGTCTGACTTAACTGGAAATCGTCGCGGTTCAGGTTTACGTTGTGTGCTTAAAGTAGGGCCTAGAAATACAACTTGGTTTGGGAATGGTGAATGGGGAGGTTCTACCTACTCTCATTTAGGAACCCGTTCTTTTAATGGTTACGGCGCTGGGGATATTTGTGCAACAGGTTTAGGTCCCATTTGTAACAATTTCGGCTGGGGTTCCCTGAAGTTTGCAAGTGTTCTACCTAGAGGGTTTAATGTCACAGGTGCTTGGAGTGAAAAGTGGCGTTAATCTTTATATTTGAGAAATTAGATCTTGCTGCAACTGGTTAAAATCTAGCTTTATCAGCCAGTTTTAAGGTAAACCAGAGATAAACACAGATATAAACTATCTGTGTTCTTTTTATTTTCAAAAGAGAGCGATCGCCTAGGTAACATGATTGCTGATGCGATTAAGACCGTTACGATCTGCTAAGTCAGTTGAGCTAAGTAAAAAGATTTTGCCAAAAACATTCGCAAAACTCCCCATCCGCGTTCATCTGTGTTTATCTTACCTAACCAGCCATCAACGCAATACACCCCATCTGCGTTCAAAAACAAAATTAATTTTCATCCAGGAAATCTAATTCACCCAACTCAGGAAATTTTCACCCTGTACTTTCCTGCGGATGAGTAGGTTTGCATAAACCAAAAACGGCAAACCTATAAAGTTAGTGAAACCTGTAACCAAAGAGAGATCAAGATGAATAAGATAGAAGTGCGATCGCGCTTTACCTTGAGTATCACTAGAATAGCAACCTTCAGTATCCTTTTACCCCGTTAAGAAAATGTCTCCTGTTGGCGTTGCTACTAGCCGTTCCAGCCAAGCCTTAGAAACAGGTGTCGCGAAGCTATGGATTTTATTGGTCGGAGTTAACCACTATCAAGACCCCCAGTTTCCTACTTTGCGCTACTCTGCATTAGATTGTCAGGGGTTAGGAGAAGCCTTGCAAGAAGCTACCCAAGGGTTTCCTCAAAAAGAGGTAAGGATTCATCATGATTTTGCCCCTCAACTGCCCCAGTTAGAGACGGTTTATAGCAGCTTAAAGCAGATTACCACAGCCGCTAAACCTCAAGATACGGTTCTATTCTACTTTTCCGGTCACGGAATGCTAGAACCCAGTAGTCAACAGGCAGTTTTGTGTCTAACAGATACGCAAAAAGACGATTTACTAGGTACAGGCTTAGGGCTGCAAACTCTATTACAGTTATTAGGAAATTGTGCTGCCCATCAGCAATTAGTCTGGTTAGATGCGTGTCATAGTGGCGGCATGACTTTGAAAGGGGCAAGAGGCAAAACAACTGCTGAACCCTTCGTTAACCCAATGCCTCAGTTAGTTGAAGTTTTACGACAACGGGCACAAAAGAGTAAAGGTTTTTATGCCTTGTTATCTTGTGACCAAGGACAGCAATCTTGGGAATTTCCAGAACTAGGACACGGCGTTTTTACTTATTATTTAATGCGGGGATTGCGGGGTGAGGCGGCGGACTCACAAGGCGTAATTGAAGCAGATGGGCTTTACCGCTACGTCTATTATCAAACCCTGCAATATATTGATAAAACTAACCAGCAACTACGACTAATTAATCAGCAGTCTTCCAACCGAGGAGAAAACCGACTGCACTCAGAATATCCTTTACAAACTCCTAAACGGATTGTAGAGGGAGTTGGGGAACTGATTTTAGGATTAAAATCTGCTGAAGTTGCATCGCAGTATCCCCGGCAAGCTTTAGTGATAGAAGGACTTGCAAGTAATCAGACGACTTTAGATTTGAGCAAAATGCTACGGAGTGCAGGTCATTTTGAGCTGCAATACTGGCCTCGGTCTGAAAGTGCAGATGTCCGGGAAGTGATGCAAACAGCTTTGGGTTCCCAAAAAGGAGAAGCGTGTAATTTCTCCTCCGGACAGAGTGAAGCTACGGCAACGGTTTTGTTATATCTGCGAGGACGAATTGAGGAAACTGAAGCTGGGGAACCAGGGTTGGTATGCGGCGAGGAAATTCGTCTCAGTCGTTCTTGGTTGCGGCAACAACTCCGTCATACTCGTTACGCCCAGCAAATCGTTATTTTAGATTGTCCTGGCGCTAGCAGCCTTGCAGACTGGATTGAAGATTTGCAACTGGGACCAGAACAAGGACAATGTTTGATTGCTGCTGCTGCGTCCCCAACAGAACCGGAACGATTTGCCCAAGTTCTTCTCGATACCTTGAGGACGGCTGATGATATCGCCGGGTTAACGGTAGCGGGATGGATTACGCAGCTACAACTAACGATGGCAGGGAGTGGAATTCCGCTTTACGTGTGGCTATCTGGGGCACAAGGGGTAATTGAAGTGCTACCGGGTAACACTCATGCCTCGCGGGGAAGTGAACTGACGACAGGCTTCGATTTAGGGCTGTGTCCTTATCAGGGTTTAAAGGCATTTGGCGAAGAAGATACGCAATACTTTTATGGGCGAGAAACCTTAACTCAGCAACTGATACAGGAACTTGGTCAGCGCCCATTTTTAGCGGTTGTCGGGGCATCTGGAAGTGGTAAATCTTCGGTTGTACAAGCGGGATTAATTGCCCAACTACGGAAGGGGAAACAGTTACCGGGCAGTCAACAGTGGTGGATTCGCAGTTTTCGCCCTAGTAGTCAACCGTTAGCCGCTTTAGCCAAGCGATTGGTTGATTTTGGAACGGAGAAGGAGAAAGCTTACCAGCAATTGCAACTGGAAGGTTTTTTGTATCAAGGGGTGGAAGGCTTCGTCTATTGGATGCGTAGCCGACCGGAACCGATGATTGTGCTGGTGATTGACCAATTTGAGGAGTTATTTACCCTGACTTCTGCTGAAGAACGGCAACGGTTTTTAGCAATAGTTTTGGGAGCGGTTAAATATGCGGGCGATCGCTTTAAACTAATTATTACCTTACGAGCCGACTTTATCGCCCCTTGTTTAGAGGTTCCCGTCCTAGCTCAAGCGTTACAACAATCCAGTGTTTTAGTTCCTCCCTGCTTATCAGAAGACGACTATCGCCGCGTCATTGTTAAACCCGCAGAACAAGTGGGTTTAAAGGTAGAACCGGAACTCGTTGAAATCCTCTTGCAGGAACTCTATGGACACCATCCTGCCCCAGCCGCCGGAGATTTACCCCTACTGGAATTTGTTTTAGAACAGTTGTGGGAACATCGTCAGGCGGGAGAGTTAACCCTGCAAGCGTATCTAGAACAGATTGGCGGACTTAAAGGGGCATTAGAACGCAAAGCCCAAGCTGTTTATGACAGTTTAGACCCAGATGCCCAACGTTGTGCCCAGTGGTTATTTCTCTCGTTAACTCAGTTGGGAGAAGGAACCGAAGATACTCGGCGACGAGTTCTTAAATCGGATTTAGTGGTCGAAAAATATCCCGCCGCTTTAGTCCAGAGAACCCTACAAGCGCTAACAACGGCTAAGTTAGTCGTCGTGAACTGGGAGGAAGAAACGGTGGGGAGTCGCGGGAGTGACTCGCCAGAACCTTTACAGGGATGTGTCACCGTAGAGGTTGCCCATGAAATCCTGATTCGCCATTGGTCAACTTTGCGTTGGTGGCTAGAGGAAAATCGCGCCCGATTGCGAAGTCAGCGACAAATTGAACAAGCCGCCCATTTATGGCATCAAAGTGGTCAGCAATCCGATTTTTTACTGCGGGGAGTCCGGTTAGCCGAAGCAGAAGATATCTATATTAAGTACACCGATGAGTTGCCGAAAGAAGTACAAACGTTTATTGAAGCGTGTTTAGCAGAACAGCAACAGCAACAATTTCAGGTAAAAAAGAGACTCCGACGGGCACAATTAACGGCAGCCGTCATGATTGCCTTAGGAATTATCGCTTCTGGTTTTGGTGGTTTAGCTTATGTGCAAGGACGCAAAGCTAGTTTGAGTGAGATTGAAGCCTTAGATTCTTTATCATCTGCCCTGCTGCTATCTAATCAACAACTAGAAGCACTCATCGCCAGTCTCAAAGCAGGACAAAAATTAAAACGGTTGGGAAATGCTGCTGCATTGCATCAATCTGGAGATATTTCTAGTAAAACGGTGATGGCGTTGAGTCAGGCAATTTATGAAACGCAAGAACTTAACCGTTTCAATGGACATCAGAGTTGGGTAACGAGTGTTAGTTTTTCACCCAATGGGGAATTGATTGCTTCCGGGAGTAGTGACAATACTGTTAAACTTTGGCAGCGTGATGGAAGTTTCCTAAAAACGCTGACGGGACATCAAAAAAGTGTGAATAGCGTCAGTTTTTCACGGGATGGAGAACTGATTGCTTCTGCAAGTAGTGATAAAACGATTAAACTTTGGACTCGTGAAGGCACTTTACTCAAAACCCTGCAAGGACAAAGCAGTTTTAATAGTGTCAGTTTTAGCAGGGATATTCTAGCTTCAGGCAGTAGCGACAACACGATTAAACTCTGGAGTCGTGACGGTAAGTTGCTAAAAACACTTTCGGGACATCGTGGTAGTGTGCATAGTGTCAGCTTTAGTCCAGATAATCAAATCCTTGCCTCAGGCAGTGATGATAACACGGTGAAACTGTGGAGTCGTGACGGCACTTTACTCAAAACGCTGCAAGGACATACTCGTGGGGTGGAAAGCGTTAGTTTTTCCCCTGATGGTAGCCTGATTGCTTCCGCGAGTGATGATAACACGGTTAAACTTTGGAGTCGCGACGGTCAGTTGCTGAAGACTCTATTAGGACATACTCGTGGTATTCATAGTGTTAGCTTTAGTGCAGATAGTCAAACCCTCGCCTCAGCGAGTGATGATACCACCGTTAAACTTTGGAGTCGCGACGGGACTTTACTGAAAACCCTGACAGGACATCATCACGGCGTTAATCAAGTGAGTTTCTCACCCGATAATCAAACCTTAGCTTCGGCTAGTGATGACAACACAGTTAAACTCTGGAGTCGTGAACAAATCTTACCCAAAACTCTGTTTGGACATGAAGATGAAGTGACTAGTGTTAGTTTCTCATCTGATGGTCAAGCGATCGCGTCCTCTAGTCAAGACCACACGATTAAACTTTGGACTCGTGAGGGAACTTTACTCAAAACCCTCTCCGGACATAGTAGTGAAGTGACTTCTATCAGCTTTAGTCCGGATAATCGAACGATTGCCTCTGCCAGTGCTGACAATACCATTAAACTTTGGACTCGAAACGGCACTTTCCTCAAAACACTTTCCGGACATACTTCTTGGGTCAGTAGTATCAGTTTTAGTCCCGATAATCAACTTATCGCTTCGGGTAGTGCTGATAATACAATTAAACTTTGGACTCGTGACGGGATACTACTGAAAACGTTACCAGGACATACCTCTTGGGTAACTAGCGTCCGCTTTAGTCCAGATGGTCAGATGATTGCTTCGGGTAGTGCTGATAATACGATTAAACTTTGGAATCGCGACGGGACTCTACTGAAAACTTTACCAGGACATCGTAGTAGTGTCTGGAGTGTTAATTTTAGTCCCAATGGCAAAATCATCGCCTCCGCCAGTCAGGATGGAACAATTATTTTATGGCATCGTGACGGCACTTTGCTCAAAAGCTTCCAGGCGCATATGAATGAGGTGAATAGCGTCAGTTTTAGTCCTGATGGCAAAAACTTCGCTTCAGCCAGCGATGACAGTACGATTAAACTGTGGAATCTCGATGGAACCTTGTTAAAAACGCTTCCAGGACATCATGGCAATGTCAGAAGTGTGAGTTTCAGTCCCGATGGCAAACTTCTGGTTGCTGCTAATGCAGACAAAACAGTTAACCTGTGGAGATTGGACGGGATGAAAATGCAGACTTTGGAGCTAAATCTACTGATTCAGTACGGATGCGATCGCCTACATAATTATCTCAAAACTAATCCTACTGTAAAAGAGAGCGATCGCCATGTATGCGATCGTCTTTAAACTTGTCCTAACTATTTAGTTACAAAAGTTTATTTTATCGTTTTATTTTTCTCGGAGATCCTACTATAGGTACAAGAAGTTTATTTATTCTTGTGCCACCTTTTTCGTTACAACTACTGAGTATATATTACATAAAGAAGTCACTAAGTTCTTGGCTGAGTCAGAAAATGAGAGCTTTTGGATTTTCTTAGCTCACAACCTAACTAAAGTTAGCCATTCTTGTATTCGCGAACACCAAGTTTAGCTAAATTGGGAACTCATCGTCATATAACTACCCCCTTTCGTGAGATAGCTTTTAGAAATAAATCAGATTTTATTTAATAAAAGTAAAAATTAAATTTATGCCAATGACATTGCCTAAAAATGAAGTGTTTCGCGTCGAAGCCCTCGACCAATATCAGATTGTTGATACAGCCCCTCAAGAGGCATTTGATGATATCACCCGTTTAGCGGCTTATATTTGTCAAACTCCCATTGCCTTTATTAATTTTGTGGATACCAACCGTCAATGGATTAAATCTCAAGTTGGTTTAAATTTAACCGTATTATCCACAAATATTGGCTTTAACTCTTTGTGCGTTGAAGAAAAGAATATTGTCGTTATCAATGATACTTTAGCGGATGAAAGATCAAAGACGAATCCTTTAGTAACATCTGACCCTTATATCCGGTTTTATGCAGGGGTTCCTCTGCTGACTCCCGCAGGACACGCGATTGGAACACTCTCCGTTCTTGACTGCGTAGCCCGACAAATTACTCAAGAACAAATTCAAGCCTTAGAAACCTTAAGCCGCCAAATTATTAATCAACTAGAACTGCGACGGAATCTAGCTGAATTAAGACGTACGACAACAGAACGTCAACAAGCGCTAGAAGTGATGCGAAAAGCATTTACTGAAAACCTGCTTTTAGTAGAAGCGGTTGCCTCAGTTTCAGATGGTATTTTAATTACTGATCCCAATCAACCCGGCAATCCAATTATTTATGCAAATCCTGCGTTCTCTAGTATCACAGGCTATCAGCCAGAAGAGGTGATGGGGCGCAACTGTTCATTCTTACAAGGTGCCGATACTGATCAACAAACTGTAGCACAACTGCGTCAAGCGATCGCGGAACAACGAGAATTCCATAACCCCATCCTCAACTATCGCAAAGATGGCAAACCTTTCTGGAACGAATTAAAAATCTCTCCCGTTTTCTCAAATAAAGGCAATCTCCTCTATTTTGTGGGGATTCAAACGGATATTACTGAACGTAAAAAATCAGAACAAAAGATTCGTGAACAAGCGGCTTTACTCGATATCACCAGTGATGCCATCTTAGTTCAAGATCTGAATAATCAAATCTTATTGTGGAACCAAGGAGCCGAACGTTTATACGGTTGGAAAGCGGAAGAAGTTCTGAGTAAAAATGCGACTGATCTATTATATAACGAAGTTTCATCCTTGAAAATAGCGCTCTCAACAGTCATTGAGCAAGGCGAGTGGCAAGGCGAATTACATCAAATAGGAAAAGATAATCAAGAGATTATTGTAGCTAGTCGCTGGACACTAATGGGCGACGAGGCAGAACGACCGAAATCAGTCTTAGTGGTGAATACTGATATTACCCAGAAAAAACAATTAGAAGCACAGTTTCTACGCGCCCAACGTTTAGAAAGTATTGGTACGCTTGCTAGTGGGATTGCTCACGATTTAAACAATATTCTCACGCCAATTTTGGCAGCGATTCATTTATTACAAATTAAGTTCGCGAATGCCGATGAGCAGACTCAGCGACTAATCAAAATATTAGAACCGAATACAAAACGAGGAGCCGCTTTAGTCAAACAGGTTCTATCCTTCGCACGAGGGGTTGAAGGTCAACGAACAATTTTGCAAGTCAGACATCTCCTCAATGAAATTCGACAAATTATTAAAGAAACTTTCCCGAAATCTATTGAAACGGATATAGATCTCGCATCAGATCTTTGGCTAATCTGTGGAGATGCTACACAGCTACATCAAGTATTGATGAATCTTTGTGTCAATGCTCGTGATGCTATGCCCAATGGTGGAACCTTAAGCATCACCGCCGAAAATACTTGGATTGATGAAAACTATGTGCGGATGCATATTGATGCCAAAGTTGGCTCTTATATTGCAATTACTGTTTCTGATACGGGTACAGGAATTTCACCAGAGATTTTAGAAAGAATTTTTGAGCCTTTTTTTACCACCAAAGAGTTAGGGAAAGGGACAGGATTAGGGCTTTCTACCGTAATTGGAATTATTAAAAGCCATGATGGGTTTGTGAATGTATCCAGCAAAGTGGGGGAAGGAACGCACTTTAAGGTATATTTACCAGCCGTTGAGTCGAGTGAAACCCAGATAGTAGAAGACGACGAACTGCTTTCAGGGAAAGGAGAGTTAATTCTGATTGTTGATGATGAAGCGCCGATTCGCGAAATTACAAAAACTTCTCTAGAAACCTATAACTACAGAGCGATCGCAGCTAGTGATGGTATTGACGCGATCGTGCTGTATGCTCAGCATAAAGATGAAATTAGTGTAGTGTTGTTGGATATGATGATGCCCATCATGGATGGGATTACGACAATCCGCACGCTGCAAAAAATTAATCCACAGGTTAAAATCATTGCTGTTAGTGGATTAGAAACCAATGAGCCGATGGCAACAAGCCTAGGGGTTAAAATATTTTTGCCCAAGCCTTATACAGCACAAGATTTATTGAAAAACATTAATAAGTTACTCTCTAGTGAAAATGACTCTTGATAGAGTGAATTGTTGGGCAAAAGCATTCAACAATCAAGACTCTAGAATCAATTTTTGATTCTCACCCCTAAACGGCAGGAAAACCATTAAATTTCGTAGTGCCAGAGTGGTTGCGAATCTTGTAGAACAATGAAGCGGTGAGGCATCCGTTGAATAACCCCTCGTCTCTCAAATTCATTCAGAACTCGCGTCACTGTGACTCTAGTCGCACCAATGAGTTCAGAAATTTCTTGATGGGTTAAGCGGAGATCAATAAGTTGTCCTTGCTCGGTTTTATGACCAAATCGGTTGGCTAACCAAGCTAATAGTTTTAGCAGGGCGATATCTACTGATTTGCTATGCACAATCTCTAATAATTCTTGAGATTTTTGAATATGTTGAATCATGGCAGGAGTTGCTTCATGCCAGCGACTTTTCGGTAACAAAGTTGTTTCTACAAGCGTCAGGCATTCAATCTGATAAGGATCTGCTTTTGATAAGGTGCTACCTACCACATCTCCGGGTCCCCAGACTCCTAAAGTAATGAACGCTCCCTCTTCATTGCAAGTTAAGGTACGAACCACCCCTGTCTCAATCTGCCAAAGATAATCTGGCTCTAGCGGTAACAAAGAGCGACGCGCAAATCGACGGCGTGTGAGCACGGCAGTTCTAGGAACCAAAAATCCGGAAGCGGTCATAGGTCGTTATCCAAGTAGTGAAGAAATTTTAGCAGATACACTCCTATTCCGATAGATTAACTGTAGTTTTATTCAGGGTTTATTTATGAGCCAAGTCCACCAACTGAGGTTAGTTTCTTATCTAGCGCCCAATATGTTCTGGTTTTATCAAGCGGTTGGCGCATATTTAGGGCGAGTCTTTGAGGTAGAAACTCAAATAACGCAGAGCCAGTATGACCCTCTCGTTGATCCGGTGCTGTTAGAGGATCAAGTTGATGTAGCGTTTATTTGTGGGTTGCCTTTTATACGGTATTGCCAACGGGTTCCCGCGCAACTGAAGGTATTAGTTGCACCTGTGATGCAAGCGAGTCGCTACCAAAATAGCCCTGTGTACTTCTCAGATATTATTGTTCAGGCATCCAGTGACATCAAAACCTTTGATGACTTAGCGGGTAAAACCTTCTGCTACAACGATTTAGGCTCGAATAGTGGCTATAATCTCATGCGCCAAAAGTTGATCCAGTCGGGATACCTGCCTAGCTTTTTTAGCAACGTCATCGCATCGGGTTCCCATCAACGTTCGATAAGATGGGTAGTTGAAGGATTAGCAGACTGTTCAGCCATTGATAGTACGGTTCTGGAACAGGAACTTCAGGACTATCCTGAATTGCACCAGTTGCAGGTGCTGGAGTCAGTGGGGCCTTGTTCAATGCCACCTGTGGTAGTATCCCAACGACTAGGTACAGCATTGATTAATCAGATGCAGTTGGCTCTGTTGCAACCCGATGCTGAACTACAATCGGTCATGAATCAAGCGCGGATACAAGGCTATAGGGCTATGGAAGCGGCTGATTATGCTGCGATTGAAGAAATGTATGAGTTAGCGATCGCGTCCGGTTATGAGATGCTCAGTTAAGGTCTGTAGCCACTCTAGAAAAGTTAGGCGATCGCACTATTTTCAACTTTGATGGACGTGAGTGGAAATTTTAAGGTAAAGGTAGTTTGCTCCCTAGTACTTTCTACCTGAATATTTGCCCCTAAATGTTCTACCAGTTTCTTCACCAGCGCTAATCCTAATCCTGTTCCCCCATGCTTCCAGGGGTCACTATTGGGAATCCGATAAAATTTCTCGAAAATGCGGGAAAGTTCGCTAGCAGGCAGATAGACACCAGAATTGCTCACACTCATTTGCAATCCTTCTAAGCTAAGGTGAGCGGTAATCGTAATGGTTTCTCCCGCCGGGGTATACTTACAGGCGTTATTCAGTAACTCGGTGAGAATGCGTTCAATTTCCGCCTTGTCTGTAATCAATTGTGGTAAATCAGTCGGAAAGTGAATTTGCAAGTGTTGCTGTTGGCTTTGGGTGCGCTCAATAAAAGGTTCTACTAAGGTAGGCAGCCAGTTGGATAGCTCAATCGTTGTCAGAATTAAGGGTTGAGTTCCCGCTTCCAGTCGGGATAAGTCGAGCAAATCATTAATCAGACTAATTTCTCGCTCACACTCATCTTGCAAGATTTGAAAGTAGCGAGCCGCTTTATTTTGTCCTAAATTCAGCATCCCTTGCTGAGTTAAGCTAATTTTCAGCATCTGAGCCGCCATTTTGATGCTAGACATCGGTGCCCGCAGTTCATGGGAGACGGTGCTGAGAAAATCATCTTTAAGATTATTCAGTTTTTCGAGTTCTTCAACTTGATTTTGAGCCGCTTTGTAGAGTCGGGCTTGCCGAGTGGCGATCGCGCATTGATTGGCAACTTGCTGCACAATCTTCATTTCTGGCTCTGTAAAGTGATAGGGGTTTTGGTGAAAGATCGCCAGATAACCAATGGAATAGTAATCATCAAAAATGGGAGCCAGCAACCCCACAGTCATGGGTTGTGCTAGCACTGGGTAGACAGCATAGTCTAAGGTATTCGTCGGTTCAAACTCATCGGGATTTTGAATCGGGATTACCTGCCCCAAGGCTGAACCTAAAGGGTTTTGACTGTACTCATAGGTAATTGTGGCAGTGGTGCGATCGCGATTATAAAGCGCTGCATAGCCGTAACTCGCTTGCAGACTTTCCGTGATTTGCTGCACGGCGGTTTGAAAAATCTGGCGTTCATCTAAGTGATCGCGGACTTTATTGGTAATCTGCTGAATAGCTGCCATTACCTTGACATACTGTTGCAGAACCACAGTCCGTTCTTGGACTTGGTGTTCTAAGTCAGTGTTAAACGCTTGTACCTGTGCATACAGTTCAGATTGTTGGATCGCGATCGCTAACTGGGTTGCGAGTTCTTGCAGTAACTTAATTTCTAGGGGTTGCCACTCGCGAGGGGCGATACAGTGATGAGCAATCAACAGTCCCCATAACTTTTCCCCTTGCACAATGGGCAAAACTAAGCTGGCTTTAACTTGAAACTGAGATAACAAATCAACATAGTTGGGCGGGAATCCGGCTGTATTAATATCCTCTATCGCTTGAATACGCCCTTGTTGATATAAAGCAATATAAGTTTCGGCAAAGTAGGGTTCTTGGATCACCGTTCCTAAAATAGAACCGCATTGGGAGTCTACTGATTCCACCAACACTACCCCATTCCAATCGGGTTGAAATTGATAAATCAGTACCCGGTTAGTTTGCAGAAATGCTCGCACTTCAGCAACTGTTGTATTGAGAATTTCATGAAGGTTTAAGGAACGGCGAATGCGGTGGGCGATCGCTCCCATCAATTTTTCTCGTTCTGCTTGCTGTTTTAGGGCTGTCTCGGCGCGATCGCGTTCCGTAATGTCTCGGAACACCACCACACCTCCTCTTAAGGTTCCTTGCTCATCCCGAATCGGTCTAGCATTAGAACTAATTAAAGTCCCGGCTGGCTTCTGAGGATGGCAAACAAAAGCAACTTCCTCATCAATTTCTTCGCCGCGAATCGCCTTTGCCAGCGCCATTTCCTGGGCAGGATAGGGTGTGATGCGATCGGGTAAATAGATCCCCGATTGCTGGATGAATTCATCCAGGGATACCTGTTGAAAATCTCTCCCCAGAATCTGTTCTGCCGAGCGGTTAAATAACGTCAGATTGCCCTGTTCATTCGCAACCACGACCCCATCCGCCATACTATTTAAAATAGAATGCAAAACACTAGTTTGTTCTGCTACCCGTTTTTCTAATTCCCGTGTTAGCTGCTGTAACTGAGCTTCTGCCTCAGTTCGTGCGACAACTTCCTGATGAAGCAGTAAATTTTGCGCCTCCAGAGTTTTAGTCAGCTTGTGTAGCCTGAGGTGCAACCTCACCCTAGCTAATACTTCCTCTTGCTGAAACGGTTTCGTAATGTAATCTACTGCGCCTAAAGATAGCCCTTTCACCTTATCTACTGGCTCATCCAGCACCGTCATAAAAATTACTGGAATCTCTTGCGTTGCTGCCATAGTTTTCAAGCGGCGGCAGGTTTCAAAACCGTCTATTCCCGGCATCATTACGTCTAATAAGATCAGAGCGGGTACCACTACTTGCAGCTTTTCAATCGCACTTTCCCCATCCTCTGCCACTAAAACTTTAAACCCAGACTCTTGCAAAAAATTGAACAGTACCTTAAGGTTAGGGGGCTGATCATCAACAATTAAAATTAAATCTTGCGTTGTTATTTTCATGATCAGGTATCCATAAAATATTTTTTAACAATTTTTAGGATTTCTTTTTCTTTAAAGTTTTTAGCTAAGTGTAATATCTTATTGGCAAATAGCGAATATTCTTCATTTATTTTTCCGATTCTGTGAGCCTCCTGCTGAATAATTTGAATATCCCCGATTTTAGCCGCACTATACAGAGTAACGAGTTCTTCCCTGGGGGGCGCTAAAAAATCTTGAGTCACTAATTGAGAAGTCATAGAGATAGTTTCTTCATCTTCTCTAGGGCTTTTCAATGTTTCTATAGACAAGCGATCGCTCTCTTGTTCACAAATCCACTCTATATGTAAAAAAATCTGTAATTTTTCTAATAAATCTTTCAGATCAACTGGCTTAGGTAGAAAATCATTGAAAAGTAATTTTTTGTCTGCTTGCTGATGATAGTTAAAAAGGTTAGCTGAACAAGCAAT
>Ga0164305_10000475_pt1 | contig 15153 bp, 13 predicted proteins | sample Whisoiple_237_MG_FD_110215 | JGI IMG/M metagenome (GOLD analysis project Ga0164305, IMG submission 110215) | Soil microbial communities amended with pyrogenic organic matter from upstate New York, USA - Whitman soil sample_237_MG | ecosystem: Environmental > Terrestrial > Soil > Agricultural...
CCAATGTTAAGTTAATTGTTGCGCCTTTCCCCGATCGACAGCGAGGCTCTGATCGATATTTCTTTGAAACATCTGCTCAAACCCCCTTGACAACTGCCATACAGGCTTAACTTGTTACCAATGCCACCAGGTTAAGTCTTCTCTATCTTTGGGTAGACCGGATTTTTTTTTTCTTTTGATAAGATTCCCTTAAACAAAACTTAAGATAACATGAAATTCCAAATTCCTCTAGCTCCTGGGGCTGTAACCCAATTTTTGCTTCGAGTGGTGTCCTGTCTAGTGGTACTATCTTCATTAAGTCTGATCACCCTGCACTTGTTCCCGGATGCCAAGTTTGCATACTACTTTGCAAAGGCATTCAACCTTGATGTCGAGCGGAACATTCCAACCTTATACTCATTTTTGGCATTGCTGTTTAGTTCTATCTTGCTGGGTGTCATCGCCCATGCGAAAAATTTGGATAGCGATCCCTACAAAAATCACTGGAAAATTTTATCATTCATATTTCTATATTTATCGTTAGACGAAGCTGGTCAATTGCACGAAAAGTTGATTGACCCGATGCGAAGCCTGCTAAATGCCACAGGATTTCTTTACTTTACTTGGATTGTGCCGCTCGGTTTTCTAGTAGCGATATTTCTCTTATCGTACAGTAAGTTTCTGTTCCACCTTCCTGTTTCTACAAAAAAATTGTTTGTTGCAGCAACCGCTCTTTATATTGGAGGATCAATCGGGGTGGAAATGCTAGGGGGATACGTAGCTTATACAACGGGACAGGAGAATGTATTTTACGTGATAATAACGACGATTGAAGAGTCATTAGAAATGCTGGGCATCGTGGTATTTATCCACGCCTTGATTTCATATATCAAGACATATTTAGGCGGCGTAGGTTGGAATATTTACATACCAGGAAAAAACTCACAAGTTACCGATAATCAAAATATCGGCCTACCTGGCCTTAGCGAACCAGCCAACACAAATCTATTAAGGTGAATCACTTAAAATCGGGTTTAATGGACGACGAAAATACTGCATTGTGGCCTTTGATCGGGATAAAAAACCCGGGTTTATGTGGTTCTACGATCTTCGGCGCACCAAATGACTAATATATAGGCTGCTTGCTGCACCAAATGACTAATTAAAGGTGGAACAGCTTAGTGCACAGATGACATCCTCACCTTTACCAGAAAATCGCTAAGAGCAACTTTTGCATTAGGATTTGACGGCAAATGACTTGTAAAACTTGCATCTTCTAATATATTAATTAGCCGATCGCGCTCTTGCTGATAAAATTCAATATCTGTATCTTCCAGCACTGATTTTTCCTCTCCAGCCAGCTTGCGATCGATCAAATCAGGAATATACGACAATTGGAATTTCTCGTTAAGTTTCACCAAATTCGCCTCGACTTCCCCCGTTTGCATCAAGTGAATCCCAGCCAGCAACACCCGGTAAACGTACAGCAGCGGCTTAACCCGACGCGGGTGTTCTTTCTCAAACAATTTCCATTGAGTTTTAGCAAAACCGAGATAGTGGTGGCTGTGGTGCTTCGTAATGCAGTTCGAGGCGATATCCTTTAATTCCTCGTGTTCCTTTGTAGTGTAAACTATTAGCGGCGAATACAGTTGTTCTAGCACGTAGCCGTTGCGCTTCAACAGCAACTCAAAAAATTTCTTGATATCGTGAGTTACTAAATCGAGTTGCATTCCATCCCGAACTTCAGAAACTTCGATGGTTTCTTCTCCAGAAATCAGTCCAATTACTTTCGGTAGCGGTAAGATGTGTACTCCCCGCAAGTCGAAGTCAGAATCGGCGGAAGGAAACCCGTATAAGTGCGAACCGCTGACAGTCGCCAACAGCAGCGGATAAGGTTGAACGGAGATAATGTGGGCGAGATTAGAGATGTATTCTGTCATTTTTTCAACTTTTTATCAAGGCTAATTTTAATTCCGGTTAAACAATCGCAAATACCTGTAGGGGCGGGTTTTACCAACCATATATGTCTCAAATTAACGAGCTCGTAAACCCGCCCCTTTTAGCCGATCGCACCTTTACGCGCTTCAATCAAAAACAGATTCGCTTTCTCGTAATTAGGACGTTCTGGTAAGGAAGTTGCAGCAAAAGCGCGATCGAACTCTGCGTGCAAACTCAACCGCCAGCGATTCACCTCATCCCAGGATATTTCTTGGTTGCGGATCGATAAAAGTTGCGATCGATAATCCTGCACGCGAACAGGCACAAACCCCTCCTTGAGCACCGTAATTCCTGACAGCAACAAGCGAATTAAGTGCATCGCGTGCTTCCAACGAATTTCCCCGGTATTGCGGAGGTCTTGCTCCATTTTTTTAAATTGAGACAAAACGTAGCTATTGTAAGTTTGATAAACCAATTGAGAAAGAAATATTTCCCTAATTTCCAGCAATTCTTGTGCTACAGGAGAAAGTGTTTCTACTAAAGGCGTGTACAAACATTCTAGCACATTTGGATTAGCTTTTAGTGCCAAAACTAGAAACTTTTGCAGTTCCCAATAGCATTCCTGATTTTCCTTGTTTTCCAATTGTTCTGGGATGCCGTAAAGCGACCAATGAAGTATTGCGGGCGGCAGGTAAATCCCGCGTCTGTCTGTATCGGATTGCTCGTGATCGAGACCATAAGCTCTGGAACCAACAATGCAGCGGTAAATTACAGAATCATAGAGGTTGTATTCTGCAATAAAATCTCCTCCTGACTGCAATCCTTCGCTCTGAAACTGCTTGCGGATGCTGAGTTCGTGCCGCCGCAGACTAACTTGTGTTCCGTCTGGGAGTTTGACTAAATATGCGTGGGAATTGTCCGTAGGCGATTGAACGATGACGCCTACTAATCCCGGTTTCCAAGATTGGTCGCCGGCGGGGTTTTTGACCTCGATTCGGGTGACAATTTGGGTTCCTGCGGGTATGATTAAGTTGAAATTTTGAGGAAGATTGGCATTTGCCATGAGGAAACCTCCTGCAGGGGCACGAGCTACAATGTTATTGTAGCATATGTGTAGTATAAAAAATGGGGGTTTGGGCGATCGATCGTTTTGGCGTAGGTATGCGCTTGCTTTCCTAACAAATCGCTAAAACTATTGTTAAATAAGGCTTCTATCCTTAATCGAGATTGAGTGATCTAAATCACCTTGTCAGCGTGACAAAAATTATTGATTTAAAGGTAAAAAACGAGGTAAATTTATACAAATTTTAATTAATTAAAAATAAAATAATGGATACAAACATCCCACCGGGATACTTAACAGGGCTGTTAGATTTGGACGATATGACTGGGGGGATGGTACGAAAGGATCTAATCATTGTTGCCGCCAGGGTTTCAATGGGAAAAACCTGGTTTGCGATACATTTGGCTCTACAAATAGCCAAAAAATACAAACTGCCGGTAGTCTTTTTTAGTGCCGAAATGTCTAAAGAAGCCATCACAAAGCGGATGCTGGCGATGGCGTCGGGGATAAATTCTCAAAGACTGATCTGGAACAAAATCTATGAGGAAGAATCGGAGAAGCTGGCATCCACAATCGGAGACCTATCGGGATTACCAATAATTATCGATGACACTTCGGGCCCTAGCCTAACACCAGCACTAATGAGAAGCCTCCTTCGGCGCGTCGAACAAGATTACGGAAAAATCGGCTTAGTGATACTAGATAACCTCCAATTATTAGGAGAAAGAAGCGCAGTAAGCCGCGCTCAGGATGTGGCAGCGCTTGCAGGACAGTGCAAGGCGATTGCCAAGGATTTTGATGTGCCTTTTGTAGCACTAGCTCAGATACATCGTGGCGTAGAAAGTCGCAATGACAAGCGCCCATTGCTGTTGGATTTGAAGGAAGGTGGCGACATCGAACAATATGCAGACCTCGCTCTATGCCTGTATCGCGACGATTATTACAACCCAGACTCAATTGAAAAGGGCAAGATAGAATTAATAGTTAGAAAGCAAAGAAACGGTGCTTTAGGCACTGCAAAATGCTGGTTCAGTCCCGAAAAAGGGTCATTCATAAGTATTTTAAAATAAGAAAGTTGTAGGGTGCGATTCGGGCAGAATGTGACGACAACAAACTAAAAATTCCGCCTGACGCACCCTACGGTTAGCTATCTACGAATAATCTGTACGGCGCGCAATGAGCACCTTACGAATTGATAGAAAACTGAAAAAAGTTGTAGGGTGCGTCAGGGCAGAATGTGAGGATAACAAACTAAGAATTTCCCCCTGACGCACCCTACTGTTAGCTAATTAAGCTTAAAAGTGTTTGGTGGCAATCTCAACTAGAGGAAGAAGATTAATGCGTTATGCTGTTGTAATTGAAAAAGGTCAAACTAGCTACGCTGCGTATGTTCCAGATTTACCGGGATGTGTAGCTGTGGCTGAAAGTTTAGAAGAGGTGAGGCATTTAATTAAAGAGGCGATCGCATTTCATATTGAAGGACTGCAAGAGGATGCTTTTCCGATTCCCGAACCTGTCTCTATTTGCGAATATGTTGAAGCTTAAGCTAAACGTCAATTACTCTTTATTTCCAGTTTGTTTCTCATTCTCCTCTCCGATAAGCTGCAATTTCTTCGGCAGTTTCTTCATCAGTTAAAGGACTATCTGCGTGTACAGCCTGGGTTTCTTCACATAAGTTGCTAACATCTTCAGCTAAAGCTTGTCGGTGCGGTTCTGGATGATAACTATTCTTAAGTTCGCGGCTGATTTTGATTTTTTCTGCTAGTAAATCTTGTGCAGGTTTTCCTGAAAGAATCGTTACTACTTGCCGAGGTTGATTAAGATGCTGTTTTTCTGACAAAGCTTTTAAAGCATCAGTAATTACCTGATCGGGGGTTGTATATTTCCCTGTCTCTAAGTGTTGTTGCAGTAAATTTTCTTGTTCAGAGTTCAGAATTATTTGGATCATAAAGTTACCTCTATGGGGATTGGTAGAAAAATGGTAAAAACAAAGAGAATATTAGGTATTGACAGTAGCCTGGGGTTACACTGCAATACTTCATACTTTGTACTCGCCTAAATGAGTCCGCATAAATTTTGAATGGGCAATACAGGATTTGAATTAGCACTTGCTATTGATCCTACCATTTTCCGCCATTCTAGCTCTGTTTTCACTCACTCTTAAAAGCCTGTTTTATGTTTGAGCAAAAAGTGAGCGACTTACCATAAGCTGAATACAGTAAGCATACTCAAAAATATAAGCATTGAACGAAATATGAGTGAAAAATCTAATTCAATCACAGTAAGCACCTCAGCAGATTACCTGATGGGCTACGAGCGGATTCTGGACTACTTCCAGCAAGCACAGAAAGAATGTCCCAAAGGGGTAGGGCTAAAGAAGGATAGCAAGGCTAAGGGATCTTACATCATCCTCCTATTCAGACTAGGTGACAACCCGGTCAACAAAGCCTGTGGGTGCTACCTGACAATACAAGGTATTACTGATGCTCTGAGGAAAGCTCATTTAGTCGCCTTCGCCCTAGGATCGCTAAAAACCGAGTCTCAATTCTTGACTTGGTACGATGATGTGATTCTAGAAAAGAACATCATTAAGAATGATTTGATGACGTTTGGTGAGGCGATCGCAAAAGTAGACAAAGAATACTGGGATGGACACACTAAACGTCGTCAGCAGCGTGATAGGAGTAACATTAGCCATCAGAACACTTGGATTGCAGTCTACGGTCACTACTACAAGTTGCTACCACAAGACACGGTTGTCAACCTGACAGATATTCTGTCCATCATCCACAGCAAAAAACAAGGAACTAAATCTTTCAAAAACTGCCTGTGCGCTATGCGTAAGCTTGCTGAGACTATTGGGAACACTGACTTACTAAGCAATCTTAAAGAAATCGATGGTACGCAAGTTGAATTTCGAGAAGACCTTCAAACCTTATCGGTTGATGACTTTTTAAAACTTCGCAAGGAAGTTCTAAGTGTCCCCGATGATAAGCGATACAATCTCGAATCACGTAAGCGATGGTTGTGGGTATTTTCTATGCAGTTAGTGTACGGTTTTCGAGTCCATGAAGTTTTTGCCGTTCAGAACATCGATCGACCATTCAAGACAAAAGATGGTGTTATCATCCCTCCATTGACCGAGCCAAGCAATAAAAAAATGATTGCCGTAGTGGGTGATAAAACATTGCTAGACACGACAACCAAGACGGGCTACCGATTGTGCGTACCGATGCTTGCGCCGACTCATCCTGACTTGATAGAGCGTCTAGAAATTAAGTCAGGTAAACCGCCTGAAATCCGTTTACTCTCAAGTAATTCGGAAACGATTTCTAGAGCTTATGCTAAGAGAGGGCGCGAGGCTCTAGTGGGATGGAGTAAGAACTTAAGCCAGACTCATGCTTTACGTCACCTAGCTAATCTCAATGGTCAGATGGCGGGGATGTCTCAAGAAACGAGAGCAAAAAGTCTGGGACATTCACCACAGATCAATGAAAACGTTTACAAGCGTCGCGCCAGTAGCAGCACAACAATTGACTTGCTAACTCACTCTACAAAAGAAGCTATTCCTTTAAATGACGCTATTGGGGTGCTTAAACAAATGGGTCGCAAAAAAGACTTGATTGCCTATACGGCTGCTATCTATGGCATTACGCATGAGGAAGTTATGGAACTACTGGCAGACTAAGTTTATTGCTGAGCTGAGATTACCCCCACCTATGGGGTTTTTTATTGGCTGAAAATGGAATTCTTGAGGGGATCGCGAATCTAAAACTGTTGATTCGTAAAGGATTAAAATTAATGGGCGATGCAGGATTTGAACCTGCGACATCTACCGTGTGAAGGTAGCGCGCTACCACTGTGCCAATCGCCCGCAGATAATTAACATAACATACTAACTCCAGATTCGCAACTAAAATTTTCCAAAAATTTCAGTTAAACTCGACACAATGCCAAGAATAGAGGCATTTGTCGAGTCTGGCATCAGTTAACCTGCCACCAACCCGCCGCTGGGCCGACAAATCGCACTACCACCCACCAAGCCACCAAAAGGCTAATCCCGATCCAGCTTCCGCGGCTTGTCCACTTGACAAAATCTTCGCTTTGGGTTTTCGTGATTGGCAGCCAGGGAACGATGCGTTCTTCTTTACCGTATTCGTCGCCGATCGACTCTTTGCGACGCTTAGCTTCACCCATAATCTTTGTCTACTAAATTAGTTTTCAACTGGATACCTAACCAAATTATAAGTCAACAGGTCATCTCAAGCCTGCGTCAGCCAAGTCGTATCCAAATAATCAATCCTCGCAAAAGGACTCAAAGCCGCTAAAACCTGCTGTCCATAACTCCGGTGAATCACCCTGCTGTCGAAAATCGCCACAACCCCTTGACGTTCTCGCACAGGCGCGATCGCCCGCTGCAATTCATTCAACGCCGCCGGCAGCAAATACAACCGAAACCAATCCTTGCGCCGTTCCTTATAATAAGCCACACGCGCCGTCACCAAAGGATTCTCCAAAGAAGGTAGCGGCAAAGTTGCGATCGCCAGCAAGTGAGGCGCCCTCAATTCCCCCTGATGTTCCCGCCAAAACTCCCACCCAGTCACCAAAATCGCATTCTCGCCCACATCAGTCTTTTCTACCTGCACCCTAGAACCGAACTCAGAAGCCAAAATCGCCGCCAGCCGAGCCTTCAGCGGTACATCACCAACAATCAGCACCGTTAAACCCGCCACCGATGCGCTCATCAACAGCAAAGTCCGAATTTCTTCAATTAAAACACCCTGAAATTCCGGCGTATTTGGCAGCGGCAGCCAGTTGGGAATGTACAGTTGAATTAATTCGCTTTGTCGATCGGGCGAAAACTTAACGCTCGTCAATTCTGGAAGCCCCAGCATTTCCCGGAAGATCGGAGCCTTCGGTTCCACATCCACCGCCCCCCCAATCAACACCACAGGCTGAGAATCCCAAATTTTGCTCAAAACCTCAGCCACCTGCACCGGCGCGCAGAACAGAGAAAATGACCCAGCCTCCCGATTAATTTCCGCCCACCGCAGTTTTCCGTTTGCTTCCCACCGCTGCCAAAAATTGCTCCAAGCAGCCGGAATCAGCGAATTCGGCTCGATGCTTTCAAACAGCCCCTCCAATATCTTTTGCTCTGCCGTTTCCAGCAAATAGCACTCCTCTGGTTTCGCCGGATGCCGAAAGAAAGCCCGCGTTAGCATTACCCGCCCTTGGAGGATTGCATCGGCTTCCAAAGGCTGAGATTGCATTAAATCGTTCCAGTCAGCCGGTTGCAAACCCGCCGTCAATTGCTGGCGCGTCCAAACTTCCAAGTCATCCACACCGTCGATAATTGTCGGAATATTCCTGTGCAGTTCCGAATCGGCAGCCAAACGAGCCGCCAGCCAAGACTGCGGATCTGCTAGCATCAATCCTCGCCCAGTGGCATGATCCGAATAAGTCTCGATCGACCCCTCTGTTTGCAGCCACTCTTGCAAACGCGGAATTTCCACCGCTCTCAAATGCTCAATCACCGGTGTCGGCGCCACTAAAATCACAGGCTCCGGCCACATCAAAATCGGCATCAAATAGCTGACTCGATACCGCTGTCGGTAAGCTCCAGCGGGAAGCCCCGTTTGGATCAGAGCGCTGCGCCCCAAGCGCAAAGCCCGCGCCACGAGCCGCGCCATCGTTAAATGGTGGGGCCAGTGCGGCTCGGAGTTCGATCGCAGGAAGCGGAGCAGCGAATTGTGGACTTTTACCTCAATCAATCGGTTTTAAAATTGACATTTCTCACTCAACATAATCAAAACTGGCCAGAAAATCAACTACTTTTTGACCGAGAGGCAAACTGAATTTAGTCTCCTGATGAGTTGCACCTCCCTTCCCAAAATTCCCGTGAGAATTCACCATCAAACTCTCCTGTCCCGAACTAATTAAAATAGTTTGGGTAGGTGACTCAAAAAACTTTGTTGGCTGACTCATACGTGATATATTAGAGAGCAAATTTATCAACTCATTTAATTTATTTGTAGCTATACTCAATGATTTACGCAACTGCACTATTCGTTTCTCCTCCAAATTTTGACTTTCGATATTTTTGCCAATAACCATAATATTTCTCTGAGTTTGGACAGCATCTTTAAAAGGAAGAATCGCTAAAAAAGCTGCTGGCAATAAATGCTCATCGCTCTCAAATCTAAAAGTTAGAGTTGTGCGGCGGTAGCCGACTTCAATATTAGGAGGAAAATTCATGGCCCGGTAATGCCGAGCTATTTCGCTGTAAGCTGTTGCTAAAGTGCTGTTGGCTGAGTAGTCTAAAAGTGCGTCAACCACAATTTGCACTAACCCAGGCGTGTGATTTAAAAATTTTATCGATTCTGACGGCGAATTAAATTGTTGAATCTGAGTGCGATCGCCTGCGGGGCTGAGGTCAACCCACTGGCAAGTAATATCATCTGCAATGATGCCGCATCGAGGAACCAAATACAGTTTTGCTCCTGTTAAAGTTGCTCCCCTCAAATCAGCACCCACCCAATCTGCATTAATCAAATTTGTTTCTGTCAAATCAGCGTGAACGAAACTAGCACTTCCTAAATTAGTATTTCTTAAATCTGCTCCGTTAAGGTTAGCTCCGCTCAATTTAGCACAGCTCAGATCGGCGCCGCTGAGATTAGCTCCGCTCAAATCTGCCCATTTGAGGTTAGCTCCGCTCAAATTGGCACTGCTGAGATTCACCTGTTGCAAAGAAGCTTGTCTCATATCGGCATTGATCAAATTGACGCCGCTAAGTTCTGCTTTCGTCAAATCCGCGCCGTGCAAGTTAGCTTCTTGAAAGTTAGCTGAAGCAGCCGAAGCACCTCTGAGATTTGCACCGGAAAGATTAGCACCCCACAGGTTAGCTTCCGTCAGTTTTACCTCTCTTAAATCTGCTTCAGTCAGGTTTGCGCCGCTGAAGTTAGCGTTGCTGAGTTCGCAGCGGACTAATTCGCTTCTAATCAGGGATGCTCGGATTAATTGAGCTGCACTTAAATCGGCTCTCACTAAGTTTGCTACGTTGAGAGTAGCCCCGTTTAAGATTGCCCGCGAGAGATTGGTACTGCTGAGCCTAGCAACATTCAGGTTAGCTTCGCTCAAGTTAGCGTCGCTCAAGTTAGCGCCGCTGAGGTTGGTGACAAATAAGCTAGCCCGCCTTAAAATTGATTGGCTGAGGTTGATGCGGCTGAGATTAGCTTCATTCAGGTTGATTCCTGTGAAATCTCTATCGCCTTCTGTGTATCTCTTGACGAGTGCAAATCGTTTGAGCAGTTCTTCAGCTTCCATTTTTTTTCTTTTATGAAATGGCAATTAGCTAACTTTTATAGGGCATGAATAGAAATGATATCAGGTTAATTTATAGTATTTACTCACCGAGCTGATAAAAGCTTTTGACAAACTCAATGACCGTATTTAGCGGCGGGGTGGTAAATCTTTGGGCTTTAATTGCAGGACTGATAGACGTTTTGTTGACTCCGGGCAAATTTGTCAAGTTTCTGCCAAAATCTGGGTGATAGTGAATCATCAAAGTTTCGGCGCTGGAGTTAGCCAGTACAGTTTGGGTAGGCGATTGGAAAAAACTTGACATCGGTTCGCGATCGAGGCGAATCGGCTGAATTTTCATTTCCCCTATTTTTCTCATTGTTTGGGTCAGGGCTACGTTTAATTGCACTACCATATTTGAGACTCTGACGCCCAGGTTATTACCACTTTGGGGTTGAATCATCTTGATCAAAGTAATCAAATTTTTCTGAGTAAATGCTGCATCACTAAAGGGAATAATCGCAACGAAAGCGGTGGGAAAGAGTTGCTCGTCCTGTTCAATTTTAAATGATATGATTGTGCGTCGGGAATTAACTTCGATACTGGGAGGATGGCTCAAAGCAGGGTATTGACGGGCAATTTGGCGGTAGGTAGCTGCAAGGACAAAGTTAGCATCCGGGTCGAGGGGTCGATCGACAATAATTTGAACAGTCGGCGGTGTAGCATTGAAAAACCTTTGAGATTCTTCTGGGGTAAAGCGCTGAATGTGGCTGCGATCGCCGTTAGGACTCAGGTCAACCCAATCGCAGGTAATGTCATCTGCTTTCACATCAAACCTAGACACCGCGTAAATTTTTGCCCCCGTCAGGGCCGCCCCCGTCAAATCGGCGCCCACCCAATCAGCGTGAATCAAATTCGCTTGAGTCAAATCCGCGTGTACCAGAGTAGCGTTCAACAGATTGACATTGCTCAAATTTGCCCCGTACAAGTTGGCCCCGCTCAATCTCGCTTCGTCGAGGTCAGCGCCGGTCAGGTTCGCCCCGCTGAGGTCAGCCCAGCGGAGATTAGCGCCTCGCAAGTCAGCGCCGCTGAGGTTGGCCTGAGAAAGATTAGCTTGTCTGAGTTCGGCATTGCAGAGGTTGACTCCTCGCAAGTCTGCCCTGCTGAGGTCGGCTCTGTGCAAGTTGGCCCGTTCCAAGTTGGCCGCTGTTAGGGAAGCGCCTCTGAGGTGAGCCCCGCTGAGGTCGGCTTGCTCTAGATTGGCTTCTCTGAGGCTTGCTTCTCTCAAATCTGCTTCGCTGAGGTTTGCACCGCTCAAGTTGGCACTGCTGAGGTTTGCTCGGATCAGTTCGGATCTGATCATTGTAGCTTCGACGAGTTGGGCTTCGCTGAGGTCGGCTCGAATCAAGTTAGCCACGTTGAGGATAGCGCCGTTGAGGTTGGCTTTGTGGAGACTGGCACCGCTGAGTCTGGCAACATTGAGTTTGGCTTTTCTCATGTTGGCGTTTGACAGATTGGTGCCGCTCATGTTGGTGAGGCTCAAGATTGCCTCACTGAAATTAGCCCCGCTGAGATCGATCCTGCTGAGATTTGCCTCGCAAAGGAGGATGGCAGTAAAGTCTCTTTCTCCTGCTGCATATTTGGTGATGAGTTCTTCGGCATCCATGCTTGTGAATTTCCCTGATGTCTTAGCTAGAACAAAGCTTTATTGTGCCAACCTTTAAACTAGAATAAGCATTTTTTTTGAAATTCTCAGGTGTAAAGACACTGAGATTCTTAAGAAATTGCTTCCTTAACATCCCAAAGAGACAACTAAATACCCTCTGGGTTCTTGCCCACACGCCGTTTGCCTTTTGAGGGCAGCGTGTTTTCTGACAAGCGTTCGCGCGATTCAATCTCAAAAAGATTTAATTGCACTGGTTCCGAGCAGTTCACCCGTACCTTTTTCGATCTAACTTTCTTTGCAATAGTTAACCCATAAGTTTCTATTGCCTTGGTTCTTACATTCCTTGCGGCTTGCAAATTGGCATCGTCGATATGTCCGCAATTAATACAAATAAACTTTTCACCGTTGCGGTTCTCTTTGTCAACGTGCCTGCACTTACTACAAGTTTGGCTGGTGTGCCGTGGGTTAACCATGTATAATTTCTTGCCTGACTTCGCAGCCACATACTCAAGTTTTTGGGTTAACGCATACCAACTCGCATCGGAAATAGAACGATTTAAACCGCGTTTAGCTGATTGACCATTAGGAAGAAATCTTCCTGTTTCAGACTTAACGGGATTGCAGCGCTTCATCATGTTTTTGACTTGCAAATCTTCAACTGCAACAGCATCAGATTTGCTAACAATTTTATTAGCTACCCACCACTGATAAGCCTCTCGTTTTTGCTGAATCTTGCCATGTAAAGCCGTTACCTTCGATTGGGCTTTACTCCTGTTTTTACTTCCTCTCTGCTTGCGACTAACTCGTCTTTGCCTGATTGTTATCAAGCGTTTAGTTTTTTTATTGGTAGCGAAGCGGGGATTGTTAATTGCCCTACCATTAGATAAATAAACCAGTTTGGTCAACCCCATGTCACACCCAGTGATGAATTGGATTTGACTGTCGGAAATTACCGGAAATTCTGGTACTGTTTTATCTTCAATCCTGATAGAAACAAACCAGCCATCTGCTTTGTGCCGAACTGTTACAGTCCTAATTTCAAAACCTTCTGGAATAGACCGTGAGTTGTAGAAACGCATCCAGCCAATCTTCGGTAGGTAAATTTTACTCCCCTTGAGTTTTACGTGACCTGGTTTATAGCTAAATGATTTGAAGTCGTTACGCCGTTTGAATCTGGGGAATCCCGCACCCTTAAAAAACTTACTAAAAGCCTCGTTAACCCTAGCTGGTATTGATTGCAAAACAGCGGCATCAATCTTTTGATACCAAGGTCGGCTAACCTTTAAATTTATCAGATTTGCGTCTTGCATCAATGACGCAGAACGCTTGCGTGACCGCTCTTTTTCGCCTTCTTTTTTGGCTTTCCCTAATCCTGTTTTCCAGGGGTTTGCAAGTTGAGTGCCTTTTACTAAACTACAGGTTAAAGGCGTAATTTCTACCGTTGCTCTTAAGTCACAATAATCCCCCATCAAGAACTGTTGATGCCATCCATCAATTCTGTCTCGCAAGCACCAATTATAGGTAGCTCTTAGCATATCTAACCAGCCTGATAAAATATCTGATTGTTGATTGCTAGGGCGTAATTTATACTGGTAACTTAAAAACATTTTTGTCTCACCTCCTTTATTTATATTACATTATGTTTGACACTCACTTTGTTAAAAAATATTAAAATCCAAGAAAGATTCAAGGCAGTTGAAACCGTCCGTGCCGCTTACATCTCAGGTCTAAAGACGCTGAGCTTTCCGCTTTCCGTTTTTTTGTTTGTAACTTGATGCAATATGCCTAGACATCTATATTGTGGAAGCCTTTTATAAAATCCAAAATGCTAGTGATATTAGCTTGAGCTAATTTTGTACTTTCGGCTAACTTACCCGATGTTGAGTTACTTGGCTCGTATTTTTTAATCAAACGCTTGCCGAAGGCTGGGTGGTGATATACGCTGAGTCTTTGGTCGCGGGAATTAATTAAGAGCATCTGTGTAGGAATTTGAAAGAAATTGATGCTTTCGCCGATTTTTGGAAAAGAACTGGAAATTTTAATTTGGTCTACTTTGCTGATAGCTTGGTTGAGAGCTTTGCTGCATAACTGGACGTGTTTAGATTCTTTGACGTTAAGTTTGCCTGCATCGTGGGATTGAATCATTTTCATCAAAGCTATTAGGTTTTTTTGAGTGGTGGCAGCGTCGTTAAAAGGAATGATGGCAACGTAAGCGGTGGCAAATAATTTATCGTCGCTGTCCATTTTAAACGCGAGTACGGTGCGCCTGGAGCTAACTTCGATCGTGGGAGGCTGACTTAAACTCGGGTATTGTTGGGCAATTTGGTAATAAGTTGCAGCTAGTGCAAAATGAGCCCCTTGATCTAAGGGCGAGTCAATCACAATCCGAACTGTGGGCAAGGTTTCGTGAAAAAATTCGTGGGTTCCTCCGGAGTTCAACCAGTAAATTTGGCTGTGGTCGCCGTTGGGGCTAAGATCGACCCACTTGCAGGTCATGCCTTCGGTTTTGATGCCGAGCCGCGAAACTGCGTGGAGTTTGGCTCCGGTTAAGGTGGCTCCGGTTAAGTCGGCTCCAATCCAGTCGGCGCGGATCAGATAGGCATTTGACAGGTCGGCGTGAACTAAACTGGCATTGAGCAAGTTGGCGTGGCAAAGGTCGGCTCGGCTGAGGTCGGCCCCGCTCAATTTGGCTTCGCTGAGGTCGGCCCAGCGGAGATTGCAGCCGCTGAGGATGGCCCAGCGCAAATTGACGCCGCTGAGGTCGGCGCCGCTGAGTACGGCTTGAGTGAGGTTGGCTTGTCTCAGTTCTGTGCCTCGCAAGTCGGCGCCGCTGAGGTCGGCTCGGCTGAGGTCGGCTCCTTGCAGGTTGGCTTGTTCGAGGTTGGCTTCTGTCAAGCACGCGCCGCTGAGGTGAGCGCCTCGAAGGTTGGCTTGAGCGAGATTGGCTCCTCGAAGGGTGGCTTCGGTGAGGGTGGCGCCGCTGAGGTTGGCGCCGCTGAGGTTGGCGCCACTGAGTTCGGCTCGAATGAGCTCGGCTCTGATCAGTTTCGCTCCTATGAGGATGGCTTTTTTTAGGTCAACTCGGACTAGGTAGGCGACGTTGAGGTCGGCGTCGGTGAGGTCGGCGCCGCCTAGATGGGCGCCGCTGAGTCTGGCGATGTTGAGTTTGGCACCTGTGAGATTGGTTTTGCTGAGGTTGGCTCCGCTC
>Ga0164305_10000476_pt1 | contig 15148 bp, 13 predicted proteins | sample Whisoiple_237_MG_FD_110215 | JGI IMG/M metagenome (GOLD analysis project Ga0164305, IMG submission 110215) | Soil microbial communities amended with pyrogenic organic matter from upstate New York, USA - Whitman soil sample_237_MG | ecosystem: Environmental > Terrestrial > Soil > Agricultural...
GCAGTTGGCTGTAGCCGACTACCGGGAACCGGGCGGTTCTCATGGATGGGCAACATTTCAGAAGCTGAGAACTCAAGGATGGAATTTAATATCGACTGAAGAAGGGCAGCAGTCGATTTTTGGCGAACAGAAAAGTGCTTAAAAAACCCGAAACTGCAGCAATAAAAGAAGAGGTAAAATCCTCTTCTTTTTATTATTTTTGGATACAGAAACTGGGTTTTTAACCATCCTACTTGGTAGAAGGGGTAAGGTGTGCAGTGTTCACCTTACATAATTTTAAGATGTTTGCCAGTTGCAAGTAAATTAGGCGATCGCCGTTTCCCTATCTGCTGTAGTGGCTACGTTATGCAGCACCGGCTGGTGAGTTTTCAAGTTGAACCGGTATCCGTGGGGGAGGATGTGCAACTTGGCGCCGCAAATCGCCAAAGCCTCATCCTTCAAAAGTCCATCTAGATTGTCGTGGAGTTTTTCCGACTCGTCGATGACAGTTACAGCGCTTTCGCCAATCACTTCCAACTCGTCACCGCTGACTAAAATAGCTGTATTTTCGTCAATACCAAATCCCAACACGGCAGGTTGCAGCAAGAGTGCCGAAACTAAGCGTCCCAGACGACCTCGCTGGGCGAAATGCTGGTCGATGACAACTCCTGGAAGGAAACCCATTCCCGGGCCCATTGCTACCACATCAACGCGGGGATTTGTCTCCGAGTCTCCTTCAATAATCATCATGTCTGGCATCATTGCTGCGCCGGCACTGGTGCCACCAACGATCGCCCCTTCAGAGAAGCGTTTGTGCATAGCTGCGTCGAGTTTTGTGTCTTTCAAGCAGCTAATAATCCGCGCTTGATCTCCGCCGGTAAAGAATATGCCAGTGGCTTGTTCGATCGCTTCTAAATAATCTGGATTGTCGGCATCTTCGGGTCTCTGGGTGTCAACAACTCGCACATCTTCAGCGCCGAGTCGCTCAAACACTCGGATATAATTATCTCCTACTTCTCCCGGCAGGCTTGTTGCAGCCGTCATCACTACAATGCGGGCTTTAGTGCCTCCGGCGCACCGCAAGAATTCCCGCAAAATTTTGCAGTCCCCCTCTTTGTCTTCCGCGCCACCAATAATTAGCAACTTCCCCTGAATTTCGTTGCTCGCCATATTATCTCCACTTTTAATTTATTAAATTTCACTAAAACACAAAATTCCTTTTTCCGAAAACTGCCCAAAGGTATATATAGACACAAAAAAATCTCAGACTTCTACCCCTCCAGGACGCACACAGGAAGGGTGATATGGGAGTTTACTCATCCTCGACGATCGACAAAACAAACTTACCCCCCCTAACAGGAGATAGGAGGGGTCAAGAAATGAGCTTAAATTACAGGACTGACGCGCGCGCCGCGATCGATCCGGTTTCCGATGCGATTCTGCGCTAATCCTCCTCAGATTGCTCGTAGAAATCGGATTGATGAGCGTAAGTCCTCAATTAGTCCGATCGCCCGTTAGTGCGATCGCTCGATCAAATTGCTCAATATGGTACTCGCCCGTTCTAAAGGTAGGTGTCTGGGTTTGCCGTTCCAGACAATCTGATATTCGTTGCTGTTTTGACCATCGCCGTAGCCAGAAATTAGCTTCCGGTGAAAGGCTTCCTCAGCTAAGTGGTGAACTTTTTCCCTGAGAGCAGTTTGTGCGATTTTCATAATTTGCTGCCTCTTAAATTTTCTTTCACTGTCATAAACAATTATAAGTACAGAGTGTACCTCTCAAAAGTTATAGCTTTTTTTGGGAGGGAAGAAAGAAGCAGTAATTAGTCATAAGTGCTTAGTCATCAATGCTTAGTTATCAATGCTTAGTCATCAATGCTTAGTCAGATGTTGAAGGAAGAAGGAATATTTTCCCACTCTCACCCTCTCCCCTTCGGATCATCTCCCCTACTCACCCTCTCCCCCTCTCCGGCAATACAGAAGACAGAATTGCTCGGAGTATTTGTCTCACTGCTGGAATATCTATGCCCCCAGGTAGTATCCCATGCACCGACTATAAAGTTACTGTAAAAAATTATCTCAAAGGAGGTTAGAAAATGCTGCAAGAAAAAAGCACCGAAACAGCCCGCGTCAATGCTCGAAAAACCGATATTTTTGATGTTTTCAACTTCAAACACTATATCGGGCCCAACCCTTATTTAGACACCGCGGCTTTAGTTTTTGATTTAGCGGTGACGGGCGCGAGCGAACCTTTGCCGATCGCACATTACCAGGAAATTATTGGCGATCGCTACCCGCAACTGCAGCACGAAACTTTCTCGAACCATGCCCAACTGTTCGCTCGTACCGCCTCAGAAGTAGCAAAACTCGACATGGGTTTGCACTTCCAAAACTGGAACATCAAGCCATTTTCTCACTTTAACAGAATCAGCATAGAAGCACTTCACGCCCGCACCGCCAGAGCCGTAGTTTACGCAGTTTGGGATTGGTTTGAAGCCATCAATCAAAATCAAGACTTTCCCTTGGCAGCACAAATTGGCGCGCTGCAAAATATGTTCCGGCAGTCAGTTTACGGAGGCCCGACAGTTTATTCGTTAATGCGATCGGCATCCCAAAAAGGCATTCCCGCATTTTATTTGTGGGATGAAGGACTAATGCAATATGGGTACGGCAAAAAACTGGTTCGCGGCTCTGCAACTACCTTTGATTGTGACAGCCACTTAGACTCAGATTTTACCACGCGCAAAGACGATTGTAAAGCTTTTCTCGCTACATTAGGATTTCCTGTTCCCAAAGGCGATATCGTCTCCACAGAAAACGGAGCTCTGGCAGTTGCTAGAGAAATTGGCTACCCAGTTGCTATCAAACCAGTAGTCGGTCATAAAGGAATTGGCGTAACAGCAGATGTCCGAGATGGTGAGGAATTGCAGGCGGCTTTTAAAAGAGCAGTTAAGGCCATTCCCGAAACAGACCCGGTACGAGTAATTGTGGAAAATAGCATCAAAGGATCGGATTTTAGGCTGCTGTGCGTTGACGGCAAATTTGTTTCTGCAACTGAACGCCGGCCCGCTTGGGTAATAGGTGATGGCGACTCAACAATTCGCGAATTGATCCGCCGTGAAAACCGCAAACCAGAACGTTTGGATACGCCAACTTCGGCGATGAGCAAAATTCAGTCCGACGAAGCGATGGAAATGTATCTGGAAGAACAAGGGCTATCATTGGATAGTGTGCTAAGTCGCGATCGCACTGTGTATCTACGCAAAGTCGCTAATCTTTCGGCAGGCGGCGTCAGCATCGACGCTACCCGCACTATTCACCCGGATAACATTGTTTTGGCTCAAGATATCGCCCTACATTTTCGGTTAACTTGTTTGGGGATTGATGTGGTAACAGAAACTCTCGCAAAATCTTGGAAAACAGGCAATTTTGGGATTATCGAGATCAATGCCGCGCCGGGAATTTTTATGCACCTAAACCCCGCTGTCGGCGAAGGAGTTGATGTGCCTTCCCATATTATCGAAACTTTCTTTGAATCGGGAAAATCAGCCCGAATTCCGATTATTACTTTCAACAGAATTTCGGTACATGACCTACAAGAAACCATCGACCATATTCTGTTGCAGCATCCCGATTGGACAATCGGTGCTGTTTGTCGCGGTGGGCTTTTTATTAACCGTTCTGAAAAAGTTTTGAATAAGAATTACCATCTGAACTTGCAAAGTTTGCTGCGGCATCCCAAGCTCGATTTGTTAATTGCTGAATATCCAGAAGATATTTTGGAAGCTGAGGGAATGTTTTATCGGGGCAGCAATATGGTGGTGCTGGACAATCCGGAAGAAACTGAGATGATGTTGGTCAGAGAAAGCACTGATGACGATACTGTGGTGGTGAGGGAAGGAAGTAGTATTTCTATTCGCCGCCAGGGGTTGATCGAACAGTATACTCTGGGGGATGATGAACCGTTTACACGGGTTTATTTGAAGGAAATAGGGACGGTTTTGTAAGCTGTTCCACATTTAAGTTAGCTGTGTAGGGCGGGCCAGGAGTGTCCGCCCTACAAAATTTTAAATAATTTTTCTCGTTCCTGGGTTATTCCGGGGCACGAAGTTGGGAACGCCCAGATAGGAACTCGCTTCGTTACAGTTAGTTACAATTGGTTTCAATTCCTCAGTCGTGGATGCACTATTCGTAAGAAACCGCTTTCTTCCCAGCTTTCTCGTTATCACACCAATATTTTGGTACAACTCGGCTTTCTCAGGGTAAGTCCTATTCGTGCGATCGTAAGTTTTTAGACAATCTGGTTTCTGCGCTGTCGATCGTGCTATCAAGGAATTTTACAAGTCTTTAAAAAATTGCACTCCGGTGGCAGAAGGTCTGGAAATATGAATTTTGCGAGCAAGTGGTTTAAGTCGGTGACGGAAAGTTTACTGTCGCACCGTCGCTACATTCCAGCAGCCCTGACTCTTTGCACCGGTACGAGTTTGTCATTGGCAGCCGCAGCCGTCGTGTGGCATTCGGAAAACGAACGAATGCAAGCGGAATTTCATCAGCAAGCCGATCGCCTGAATGTGGCATTGCAGCAAAGCATCAATAAAAATTTAGAAGTTCTGTACTCAATTGAAGGCTTCTACAGGGCATCTACTGAAGTTAGCAGACAAGATTTTAAGCACTTCGCTCAACCTGCACTTGCCCGAAATACTGCTATACATTCTGTTAATTGGATTCGGCGCGTGCCTGCTGCCCAAAAAGCAGCTTACGAACGGACAATTCGAGCCCAAGGTTTTCCGGCATTTCAAATTTACGAGCGAACTCCTGACAAAAAGCAGGTCAAAGCAAAAGTGCGATCGGAATACTTTCCCATTATTTACAGAGAAGCACTAGAAGAAGATAACAAAGTGATCGGTTTTGATGTGGCCTCCAGCCCCGATCGCAAAGCAGCTTTAGAGAAATCGGTGAATACCGGGAAAATAGCGGCTTCCGCGCGGATTAGATTAGTCAGCAACAATCAACCAGGATTGCAAGTATTTCTGCCAGTACCCCGCCGCACAACTTCTGCTGATAACTCGGTTAACGGCCGCCAAAACCTCATGGGAGTTATTGCAGGTCTGTTTCAGATTACCAATATGGTCGATTCCTCTTTAGAATCGCTAAATTTAGACAAGATTAATTTTTACCTCTATGACAACTCTGCTATAGAGAAAGAACGGTTTCTGGTGCGCTACGACTCACAAGCTAAGCAGTTGATAGATAACCCAAAACACGAAAAGCCAGAGTTAACTAATTTACGAGGAAAAATCTGTCAATATCCGAGTGCTTGCACTCGCCTATTTAACGTAGCAGACCGCCAGTGGAGACTGCTAGTTTTGCCTGGAAAGGGGTACAACAGTATGAGCACGCATCAAGGTTCGCTGGCAATTGGCGCGATCGGGCTATTGATGACTGGCAGCTTGACGATTTACCTGTTGATGTCTCTAGAACGTACTGCAAAAGTAGAACAGCAAGTGTACGATCGCACAATTCAACTAAAACAGCGCACCGCTGAACTAGAAACAGCACTAAAAAATTTGCAGGAAGCTCAATTTAAACTAATCCAAACTGAAAAAATGTCCAGCTTGGGGCAGTTAGTGGCTGGAGTTGCCCACGAAATTAACAATCCTGTCAACTTCATCTCTGGCAACCTGATCCATACAGGCGCATATACTCGAGACTTGCTGGAACTTGTGGAAATATACCAGCAGCAATATCCCAACCCAACGCCCGAAGTGGAAGCGAAACTACAAGAGATTGATTTGGAGTTTATCAGTGAAGACTTGCCTAAAATCCTAAAATCTATGAATATGGGAGCTGAACGGATCGGCCAGATCGTGCTTTCTCTGCGGAATTTTTCGCGCTTGGATGAAGCTGAAATGAAGTCTGTTGACATTCACCAAGGCATCGACAGCACCTTGATGATTTTGGATATGCGGCTGAAACCCCAACCGGGTTTTCCGGGCATTCAAGTCATCAAAGAATACGGAACTTTGCCCTTAGTAGAGTGCTGTGCGGGAGAATTAAATCAGGTATTTATGAATATTTTGAGCAATGCCATTGATGTTTTATATGAAGAAAAGAGTCACATTGTACCAAATGGTAAAAATCCCTATGATGCGGCTTTTTTACCTAGGATTCGGATTCGCACTGAACTTTTAACTTCTAATTGTGTATGCGTGCGAATTGCTGACAATGGAGCGGGCATGACGGAGAATGTAAAAAAACGTTTGTTCGATCCGTTTTTTACTACCAAGCCTGTAGGCAAAGGTACTGGCTTGGGATTGTCGATCGGCTATCAAATAGTGGACAAACATCAAGGTTCGCTCAGGTGCGTATCGGATCGGGGAGAGGGAACTGAATTCTGGATTGAGGTGCCGGTGCGGCAACAGTCTAAGCAATCTGTTTCTAAGGTTTCACCTGCGGTAGGTGTCATACCATTTTAGATTTTAGATTTTAGATTTTAGATTTTAGAATTGGGAATGATTTACTGTCTAAGGGTTTAGATGTACTCTACAGTTGAGCCTTTTTGAGAACTAAGATCGATTGGAATTAGCTGAATAAATTGGGAGCATTTCAATTTTGTCTAAATAGTTTTTAGGAGCGCGAACCGGAGAACTAGATTGACATATAGTAGTTATCAAAAAGATTCGCGGACGCTTGGGTTTTCGGTAATCGGGAAAAAGGTAATCATGAAAAAGCTTGCGGTTCAAAAGCACGGTAGTGCTAATTATTCATTACCCATTACCCATTACCAGACATACCTCACTCTTGGTGAGACTGGGCTATATATATCTAGCGAGCATTTGGCTTGCATTCCTGTGAAAGCTGCTCCGGGTGCTTATTTTGCACCCTACAATTAACAGTCAACTGTCCTGAGTGAGAGTTATTCCCAAGCGCGTATTAATTTATAGTTAAATATCGCCCAAAACAAATATCTGGGATTTTACCTGTCGTGACAATTTATAATTGTAGCAAGGCCAGATTACCAATTATTAACTACGATGTCTTTACAATCTATTAGCATTCCGCCCACAACGGATCGCAAACCTGTCGCTTTGATTGTCGCTTTGCATGGATGGGGTGCTAATGCTCGGGATTTGACTTCCTTAGCACCCTTTTTCAATTTGCCGGATTATCAGTTTGTATTTCCCGATGCCCCCTTTCCCCATCCCCAAGTAATGGGCGGCAAAGCGTGGTATGACCTTCAAAACAAAGACGCTCAGGGATTGGTAGAAAGTCGGCAATTGCTGAGGGAATTTTTGCTGTCTTTGGAAAGCAGCACGGGCGTGCCTTTGTCTCGTACTATTTTAGGTGGCTTTTCTCAAGGTGGAGCGATGACTCTGGATGTGGGATTGACTTTGCCCGTAGCTGGTTTAATTTGTCTGAGTGGTTATTTGCACTCCTCGATTTCAACCGTTGCTGGGAGTGTTTTGCCACCTGTTTTAATCGTACACGGTACTCAAGATACTATTGTGCCTGTTAGTGCTGCTGTTCGATCGCGCCAGAGTTTGACGGCTTGGGGAGCTGCGGTGCAGTATCGAGAATTTAACATGGGACACGAGATTCTGCCGGAAGTTATAGAGGTAATGCGAAGTTTTGTTGTAGAAACTGTGTTTAAATCTGATTAAAGGTTTAGTATATAGTATGGCGGAAGTCTCGGGCAGGGGAAAAAAATGAAAACTTTAACCAAAGCATCGCGCGATATTGCTGTACTTACTTCTGAGGACGTGGCAGAATTGGCTGTCCGTTTGGAAGTTGACGATTATACAGATCCTTTTGAGGGATTGAATGATTGGCATTTGTTGCGATCGCTTGCTTTTCAGCGGCCGGAGCTAGTTGAACCTTATCTCCACCTTCTGGATATGGAAGCCTACGACGAAGCATAGAGTGAAAAATCTAGCTCAAAATTTTCGACGGAATTGAGGAAGAAGTTAGCAGCATATTTTGTTGCGGATTAAACAGATGAATTAGGGATTTTAGCCTGTTTTTATCTTAATTTCTTTCTTGATTCTTTTTTATGGCTGAAGGAAGAAGGAAGAAGGAAGAAGGAAGAAGGAAGAAGGAAGAAGGAAGAAGGAAGAAGGAAGAAGGAAGAAGGAAGAAAGAATGAGGAGATGCGATCGGGCAATTCTTCGCACTGGTTTCAGGCATTCATCAAGTTCTCATAACCTCGAAGGTTGCTGTATTACCAAAAATCATGAAAGGCAGACGAATTTTAATCGGCGTTAGTGGCGGGATTGCGGCTTACAAAGTTTGCGAAGTAGTTTCAACTTTAGCGAAAGCTGGAGCGGAAGTTAAAGTTATTCTTACTGATGCGGCCGGGGAGTTTGTAACGCCTTTGACTTTTGCTACTCTGTGCCGCCATCCTGCTTTTACTGACAAAGATTTTTGGCAAGCAAGTCACGGGCGCCCTTTGCACATTCAACTGGGAGAATGGGCGGAAGTTTTTGTGATTGCTCCCCTGACAGCTAATACTTTGGCTAAGTTGGCGGGGGGTTTTGCTGATAATTTGTTGACTAATACTGTCTTAGCTTCTACTTGCCCAATTTTGCTGGCACCGGCGATGAATACGGATATGTGGGAACAGCCGACGGTGCAGCGGAATTGGCGGGAAGTTTTGAGTTATCGGCGCTATCATGCTGCGAATCCGGGGGCGGGAATGCTGGCGTGCGATCGCGCGGGTGTCGGCCGCATGGCAGAACCTGATGAGATTTTGCCTCATATTGAATCGCTGTTGTATGCGAAGGGCGATCGAGATTTAGCGGGCATTAGGGTGTTGATCGGTGCGGGAGGAACGCGGGAACACCTCGATCCGGTGCGGTTTATCGGCAATCCTTCCAGCGGCAAAATGGGTATAGCTTTGGCGCAAGCAGCAGGGCACCGCGGCGCGACTGTGACGCTGGTACACAGTATAACTGGCGAATTGCCGCTCTCAGGTGTGCGGGCGATCGCAGTTACGAGTGCAGAAGAAATGCGGCAGGCGATGCTGCAATGCTTTCACGATGCCGATTTGACGGTGATGGCGGCGGCGGTAGCGGATGTGAAGCCGGCTGAGTACAGTAGTGAAAAACTGCCGAAGCGATCGCTCCCGAATAGTTTGCCTTTGGCACCGGTAGCGGATATTGTGGCAGAGTTGGGAAATTTGAAACAGCCGCACCAAAAATTAATCGGTTTTGCAGCACAAACCGGGGATATTGTCAAGCCAGCTTTGGAGAAATTGCGGGCGAAGAAACTGGATGTAATTGCCGCCAACCCGATCGATCGAATAGGTGCCGGTTTCGGCAGCAATACCAATCAAGCAATATTAATTAATGCCGCCGGCAAGCAAGTAGAAATAGCACCTTGCAGCAAGCTAGAAATGGCTCACCGGTTGTTTGATTTTGTGATGATATGTAGGGGCGGGTTTCACGAATAATATTTAATACCCGCAAACAATCTATATAAACCCGCCCCCACACAACAGATAACCAACATCAACCTTTATTTAGATCGAAATGAATCTGCAATCTGCTATAAATTAGCTGGTTCGGGCGATAATTCTGATTACCCAAAATCCGTTGATTCCGACTCAGCCGACAACTCAGTATCTGCGACAGTAATTTCTAGTTTAAATCCTAATGCTTCGAGCAATTCTACCAAACTATAGATTTCCGAACCGCCACTTGCTGTCAGCATCTTGTCGAGTTTTTCGTGATGCTGTTTTGCTGACTCAGAAAGAGCATTCATCCTGATTCTAGCCTCAATAACCTTTCTGATGGCATTTCTCAAAAGTGCGGGTTCAGGGTCTTTTTCTTCCAAGATAGCCTCGATAAAACCAGCAGCTTCTTCCGGCTCTTTGAGAGATTCAATTAGGTACTCGCGGTAGCTATCACTTGTCGGTGCTTTCACGTTTTTCATAATCTGTCCAGTATTCTATAGCTTGTCGAATGTCCTGTTCTTGGGTGCTTTTATCCCCAGCTATGAGGATTACCACAATTGTCAAGCCGACTTGTCCGAAGTAGAGGCGGTAGCCCGGGCCATAATTAATTCTGAGTTCAAAAACTCCTTGTCCCACTGACTTGAAATCTCCGAGATTACCTTGCTCAACTCGGTCAAGCCTAGATTTGATTCTAACTCTAACATTCCGATCGCGGAGGGCATCAAGCCACTCGGTGAATGGTGCTCTACCCTCTGCTGTAGTGTAACGTCGAATTTCCCTGGGTTGTACTTCCATGATTTTATCGTACTTGATTAACAATTTCTATCGTAAGGGCGATCGAAGTGCATTAAGTGGGCAAATCATACTTAAGACAGAGGCATTTGCTCGACAAAATAGTAAACCTTGTTTGAGGAAACAAAGTTTAAATCAAACAGGGCATTGTGAATGAATTTTAAATCGATCGCAAAAACCAATCTACTATTCGGCAGCCTGATAATTAGCCTCGGATTGCAAGCACTTCCAGCCACAGCGCAATCAGTCACCGACGCGCAAGTTTCCGCCCTCGTAGAAGCAATGCGACAAGCCGCCCCGCCACAAGCAGCAAATGACGGAATGTACAGTCAGTGGCAAGTTTTACCGGGCAATATTTCCCGCTGGGCAAAATTCTGTACCAAACAAGATTTAACACCCCAACAATTTGAAGCCGACGCGACAAAAGCCAAATCAATTGTTACCTGTATCGTGGGCGATTTGCTGCGCGACGAATACAAAGCTAGCAGCAACAATGAATTAACCGCTGTACGCCGCGCCGCTTGCTGGTGGATGACTGGGGACTCCGCAGCTTGCAAAAGTGGCGCAACTGCTACTTATGCCGATAAAGTTGTCAGCGTTTACCAGCAGCAACGGCCTAAAAAGTAAGGTTTTTGCTGCGGGATTTAGATTTTTTGACCGCAGATAGGGGCAGATTAACGCAGATTAACGCAGATGGGCGATCGGTTTCATTCCCCGATCGCCCATTCATCTTCTTTTAAAATAACTTTTAGTCTAAATCCTAGCGCATCCAAATACAATTTATGCGTTCAGGAATAGCCTAATTTACCTCGGTTGTACTTCCCTGATTTTTGGGAAATATACATATTAAGCTGTCGCGCATTTAAATTGTAGATTGAGGGCGGGCGGGACGCCCACCCCACAAGACTTTAAAATTTTTTGACATACCATTTAAATGCAGAACAGCTTAGCCTGTGCAGGTTTGACTCTGCGACTGAATTACTCATTTTCTGCCTGACTTCTCATCAACTTTTGCACGCTGGCTAAAGCCCTATTTAATTCGTAACTCTTTCTTTCTGAATTCTGCAAAAAAGCCTGCTGTTCTTCCTCAATCATTAACACATCCTGCCGCACCAAACCATCTAATAACTTTTGAGCAGCACCGAAACAACTATCTTTGATAAACTTGCGAAACCAAACAGGTAATTTGTGCAGCCGCCAAAACGCATTTAATGAGGTAAAATGAATTAAATAAGCGCGAGTTGCTGTCTCGCTCACCGGACAAACCAAGCAGTAAATTTTAAAGTCGCTCCCCAAAGTTGAAACCCAGTGCGGGTAAACATAACTCACCTCCAGCGGTTCCGGGTGCAGTCGGCGCAAAGACTTAAAAAATAACTGGGAAATTGACCAAATTTTATCTATTTTGTAATAACTTTGTGCTTGATAGCGAGCAGTTACTTGATGCTCATCTTCGTCTAAAGTATCTAACACCGGATTGGCCCAAGCTTGCCAATCATCGTGCAAGTGTCCGTGGTACATATCCATCAAGTTTTCAATTAAAAATGAATAGTGTGCCTGACAGTCGATGACTGAAACTGTGGCAATATAATTGAGATGTTCCCACTCTGATAAATCTAATAAATCTATTTTTTCGGCTTGCGTTTCGTCGCCGGGAAACAGCCAGATAAAACCGTTTTTTTCTTTAACTGGATAGGAGCAAATCTTGCAGTTAGGTAGCTTTTGATTTTCTGCTAAATAATCGACTTCGGCGCATTCTCCCCTTGCATTTAACCGCCATCCGTGGTAAGCGCATTCGATTAAATCGCCTTTAACTTGGCCGTGGCTGAGTTTAACTTGCCGGTGCGGACATCTATCTTCTAAAGCGTTGATTTTGCCTGAACTGTCGCGGAAAAGTACGATCGCCCGATTCCAGATTTTCGCAGCTAGCGGCTGAGTTTGCACCTCGCTGCTGCGGGCGATCGCATACCAGCAATCGAGATTAATGCCCAACTGGCGGATGTGAGTTTTTTGTCCCCTTACAGATCCCGATTTTATCGAGTTGTTTTGCATTACAAATGTTCCCAAATTACGCCCATAAAACAACCCAATTTTACAAAATAACACCCCGGAAAGCAATGACCGTAAATTTTTCTAAATCTCCGTTCTGACAAATACCTATCGCTAGCTAAATGCTTCAACCACCCAGGCGACAATCGAAATTTTAACAATCTTAAAGCATTGCGAAATCCGTAGGTGGAACAGTCGGGTCTAAAATCTCTCGCCGCACCTAATATGTAGCCTATTGTAGCAGGTGTTTCGACTTCCGAAATATTATCTAAAAACACGATTTTTCCGTGCGGATTTAACATTTTTTTAATTGCATAGAGGGCGGCGGGGAGGTTGGGCAGGTGGTGAAAAGTGGCAGAACTAACTATTAAATCAAATTGGCGATCGAGCGCTAATTGACTGGCATCCATTTGGATATATTCGATATTGGGGGCTGAGCGTTTTTGACGGGCTATATCTAGCATTTTTGCTGACAAATCGACGGCGACTACATTATCGTAAAACTGGGCTAATTCAAAAGCAAGAATTCCCGAACCGCAGCCAATATCTAATGCTGCACCTTTGCTGACCGATAGGTTGTTAGTAAAGAAATCGTTCGGGTTTTGCAAGGTGGCAGCGAAATCGTATTCTGTTGCAAAAGCATCAAACATTACAGATTTATTGCGAATTTTGCAGTTACTATTCAGCATTTATTATTGATTTATACTCATTCAATAATATTTTAACCGCATATCCACCCCGCTTAACACAGATATTTTTATTGTTCGCAAGCTCTGCCTTTTCCCCTCAGCGAAACCACACCCACAAACCGTAACTCATCTTAAAAAAATAATGCAACTTTAGGAAACCTCCAAACCCTTATTAAATCAGTGATTCCCATTGCTTCAAATCTAAAATCTAAAATCTAAAATCTAAAATGGTATGACAGGGACCGGGTTTCACCGACAATACTAGCCGATAATTGACGATTTATCAAACCCGCCCCGCTGCCAACTTTAGATTTTTAACACGCCTTCGGGATTCACCGTCAACAGCGATCGTCTCTGCAAACCCTCCTGATATAAAATAGCATTAGCTGCCAACAAACCGCTACTCACTGCCCTTTCCATTAAACCGCAAGGAAACGGCATTTTTACCCAATCTCCCGCAAACAACAAATTGGGAACAGCGCAGCAAGTTTCTGGTCTTTCCGCATAACTACCGGGCGGATATCCAGAGAAATTCTTTTGATTTACTAATTCCCGGTGCAGCATATTTGCCTCTTTTAATTCCGGTACAATTTCGTACAATTCTTGCTCAAAAGTAGCGAGCAAAACTTCCTGGTTGGGAAATTCTTTCTCTTTATAACAATAAGCGTGCAGTTCCACTACACTACCGCCAGTTTTCTGATTCCACTCGATGAACTGATCCTGAATTTTGTGGTAAAGCGTAATGCTGTCAGTCAGTTTGTAGCCGGAAAGCGAACTGAAATTGCTGTGTTCCCAGGGAAATTCGCGATCGAACCAAAAACGGCCCACAGCAAACGGATCGGCTATTTTCAAACTCTCTATCCGACTCTGCACCTGCGGATTCACCTCACCGCTGGCTAAACTAAACAAATGCTGAATGCCCGGAACATCTGCCGCAAAAACATAGTAATCAGCCTTCAAGGTTTCCACCAAATTCTGCGGCTGGGATGGGTTAACCGCTGCTGCCAACTGTACCTCATCTGCTTTTTCATCGACCACCTTAAATCGAGGCAAATCCCGCTGAGCAGGCCCGCTCACAACTCGCCCTTCGGCATCAAAAACTGCCCCGTGACAAGGACAGTGAAATTGACCGTCGTTTTGTTTCTGAACTGTGCAGCCTTGGTGAGTGCAGCTCAGAGAAATTGCCTCTTTTCCCGACGGCGCGGCGGCAAATACGCTGTCCCCTGCGCCGAAATATTCGGTAGAGTTGCTGTCAGTTAACAGCGCGTTTCGCTTCACCCAAAAAGGTATTTTACTTTGCACGTCTCCCGACTGATAACTCAGAGAATCAATCTTGCCATTTTCCCAGCGAATCTCACTGACTGCGACATCTGTCAATACTTTGCCACCTTTGCTTTCAATGGATCTGGCAATAGGCTGCACCAAACTCGTGCCCATATCTTGCCGCGTGCCGTTGAAGGCCAAACCCTCTGGATTTCCGAAAAAGTAAAAGTGGAAAAATTGCATTAATTCTCCCGCGCTCAATTCGTCAGGAGCGTTGAGGCTGGACTTGGCAAAAGGCAGAAAATATAAGTCATAAAGCCCGCGCGGAAATTCACCTTTTACCCAGTCGGCAACTGATATATTGTCGAGGCGATCGAAAGTTTTTTGAGTTTGAAAACCGCCGATTTCCCGAAACACTTCCCAGTGAGCGGGTTTTGTAAGATTGATTCCCCACTTGAGCCGATTGGGAGAAGATATCCCCAAGTCAACTATATTCCAGGGGAAAGCTGAATGGTTGGGACGGAAAACTTCGGGCTTGTATTTGCCGTCTCGAAACACAACGGCGTAGGATTCTAAAGATACAAAGTTATCGCTAATTTCTAGTTCTTCAACGACACTTTTGAGGTTGTAGTATTGCGGAAAAAAACCGTGGAAACCGTGTTCCATCATAAAAGTTTCGTTCCCCACTTGAATCGGCCAACTAGCAATTTTGCCGCCGAGTTGGGGCGATTTCTCTAGCAATGTTACGGCGAAACCCCGTTGGGAGAGTTCGTAAGCACAGGCGAGCCCGGCCAAGCCTGCCCCGACAACTGCAACGGTTTTGCGCTGATTCAGCATTCGCGGCAAGTCAAGAGAATCTTGCACAAAAACGGCGGGCTCTGGCTTGGAAAATCGAGAGTAGCCCAGCAGCCCGCCGGCGGCACCGACTCCGA
>Ga0164305_10000477_pt1 | contig 15135 bp, 8 predicted proteins | sample Whisoiple_237_MG_FD_110215 | JGI IMG/M metagenome (GOLD analysis project Ga0164305, IMG submission 110215) | Soil microbial communities amended with pyrogenic organic matter from upstate New York, USA - Whitman soil sample_237_MG | ecosystem: Environmental > Terrestrial > Soil > Agricultural...
TCATTATTTTAGACCTCAATCGGCTACATTTAACACTTCTCTTACCTTGTTCAAAAATGCCAACGAATTAAAAGTAGCACTTCCATCCGCGTGACTAAATTCAGATAAAGCACCAACGGATGACTCGCCAATAATGCGATCGAACGGATCGAGTTTCAAGCTAATTTGTTGGCGTGCTTCGTACTTAGAAAAGTGAAAAAGTGTCAGATAGTGTAATAAAGTATCTTTAATTTCACTATCATAAATCAAGCCTTGGCGAATATTTTGATCGTCGAGAATTCCGTCGTAAATATTCAACAGTGTCGAATAGGAAATTACCCCATTGTAAAAATTCTTTTCCCCTTGTTCTACTGTAATCCCATTAAACAGATTGAAAAACATCGCGGCTTGCTTGCTCGGATCTGCAAATAAGTTAGCAAGTTCCGCTGTATCTTGAATATAAAAAGATTCTCCCCGATGCTTTTGGGGACTGTAAACGTAGTATTTATCAAGGAATACTGGATAAATTCTAATATCTTGTCGCTCTCCTTTCAAGGTGCGGATGATATCTTTCGACATGAAAAATAATTTCTCGTCTTCATCATTTTGAGTAATGTGCAGCGTACTCATATAAGGTGCTTGCGAGATATACAGAAAATTTCGATATCCTCGCTTGTATAACTGGCTGACAATATCTTCGAGAATTGATGGCTGAGTATAAAGATGCTCAAGGCTATAATTTGCGGAGAAAGTTTTCAGCAATCCGACTTGAATAGTTCCGTCTTCGTAGCGCCTGATTCCGGTAACTTCGCCCAGCAAACAGGCTTTTCTCGATGCGCGATTATCGCCCCTACCTTTTCTCGCGTCGCTGTCTCTTGTAGATACTGCAATAATCGCTAAATTATCCAATTCTGGAGATAGCTGCACGTTGTTGAATCGAAATTTTTTAGGAAGTGTTGAATACAGCGAACTCAAACCGTTTCTGATTTTAAAAGCACTCAAAGTGCCTCTGATGCGGAATCCCTGGGAGTTTGTTCGGTGGTTTTCACTCAAAATGTGAGATAATGTCTTGGAAAGATGCCCCATAAACTTTTCCGAAGGGAAAGGATGATCGTGGTCGCCTTCGTGAATTCTCACTATCGGCACGAATGTATTATTTGGTAATTTTTTCAACAAGATTCGCAAGCAAATATACGACAGCATCAGAACCGCAAACTTGTAAACAAAAGCTGCTTCTTGTTTCAAACCTCCTTGGCTATCTAAGCGTCGGTATTCGTAGGGAAACACAACTAATTTACCCTTAAATTTTTCATTTAAAATTTCTTGAGAACGCTTGGCATTCGGAACCGAAAGTATAGGCAAAGCCTGCATACCTTTGATGTTGTATTCCATGCTAAAACTTTGGAATTCATCAGTTGAGAAATAGCGAATATCTTCAATGGTAATATTGACTGGTAATTGACAAATAGCTTCTGGGCTGACATTCGGCTGTCCCACGGAAATATACTGAAGCGTTTCCTTGGGATTGCGCTGCACTACTTCTTTGAAAAATTTACCCGTTGTCAAAGTATTATTTACTTTTCTGAGGATGCCTGTTTCAATGAAGATGTGTCGTGCTTCTGTGCGGGGATGCAAAATAGTTTTTGTCTTAATGAAGTCTTTTAAAAAAACTTTAAGGGTGTTAATTTTTGCCTTAATATTAAACTTCTCAAATCCTTTAATAAAATTGCGAAATAGCTCTTTTTTCGCATTTTCGTTAGATTCATTGAGTACGGGAAATACTTTGCGATCGAAATTGGCGATCGGATCGTAATCAAGTTCAGATTCTGCGTTGTAATTTGGATCTAGGGGATTGCTGTTAGAAGCAAATACAAAATAGTATAAAAATGCTATTTTTAGTACCTTGAGAAAGAAGGTTTCGTGAGAGGCTGGTTCCTCTAATGCGACTAAGTGTTCCGGGCTGTCAGGATTTAGTAGACTGAGATTGTAGTCAAATACGCTATCTGCGCCGTGGGATGGAACTGGATTGCCCAACTTTAGTTTTAAACCAAACACAAATTGGCGATCGCCTCCAGAGTTATCTGTCGTTTCTCCAAGATTACCTGCTATAATTGGAATGATGGGCAGGGCATCTAAGGCTTCCGATCGCGAAAACACATCTTTATAATTAATCTTAGTCTCCTGATAGTTAACCAGATAGTCTCCCTCAACTTTATCAGCGTCTTTGATATACTGTTCTATCAACCGCAAGCGCCGGATCAAATCTTGTAAATAAATGCAGCCTCTGTCGTTGGCTTTATCTGGGCTGACGTTTGCTAAAATATATTCTAAGTAAGTAATTTTGGCTTCTTTTTTTAGTTGACCTAGAGTTTCTTTATCGACAATTCGCACTAATCGATGAAAACTAGAAGTTTCATCACTCAACATTTCCTGAAGCAGTCGATTGAGTTCATCATTGTCATCCTCAGTCTGAGCTTTTTCATCAATATAATTTTTTAAACCTTCTTGCAATTCTTGTTGAAAAATATTTGCATTTCCGACAGAAATAGTAACTTTGTGAAACTTGAGCAAGGAATCGCTTCCAGTGCCCAATGGTTCCAAAGTTAGCTTCTTTTTTTGCAAATTGTAATGTTTTTTGTCAAAATCGTATTTGAAGCCCAACTGACTTCCGCTGCCTTTAAAAGAATCTAGAAGACTGGTTAAGCTATTTACAAATTTTTCAATGGCAACATTTTGTCCTAAAATTGATTCTAATTGCTGCCGCAAACACTGTTGAATCTGCGTAATTTGACTGCCAAAAATCTCCTCAACTTCTGGCGGAAAATTCACCGTAGCAGCATCTGCTTGACGTTCAAAGGAACCCAAGGGTGTCCGCACTTGCATTTTTGCAACATCAGCAGCAATGGCATCAATATCGACGATCAGACGGCGGCGGTCATCTGATATATTAAACGGGTTTTTTGATTGCAAAACTTCTAAAATCTTGTCCAGCAAATCGCCATAGTCTACTGGAACTAAGTCGCTGTCATCCAATCTTAAGATGTTCACCCTGTTAACCCCTTCAAAAAGCTTGAATCCACTCTTTCACATCGTACTCAGTCCAAACCCCATTTACCCAATAAGGATCGGCTTCCACTAATTCTCGCACGGCCGCCTCATCTTCTGCTTCGTAAATTGCAAAAACTTTTGTTAAATCTTTGGTTGGCCCGATCGTACTTAACACACCCGATTCCTTCTGCTTAGCCAATCCGGCTAAATGAGCGTCTCGAAACGGAGCGCGTTTTTCAAGAACGTCTTCGCAGTAACTTCCCCACATCACATACTTGGTCACGGTTTTGAGCCTTAGATGAATTTGTTTAAAAGTTATTGTACAATAAAAATAACAGGATTTAACGAATATTTTAACGATAAGATTAATGAACCGCAGAGGGCGCAGAGGGCGCAGAGGAAGAGGGGAAAGAGAGAGGTTTGTTGGAGAGGAGGAGAAATTTATTACTTTAATGGTTGGGGAGATGTTGCGGCCGTTGGTGACAATTTAATTAACGTTAAAAATTGAGTCCGGCAGGGGTTGAAACCCCCGCATCAAAGCTTAAGTCCTCTCAATAGGACTGAAGAGTTCATTAGTGAGCAATTATGCACTTTAGACGGTTTTATTGCAATAATTTGAGATTCTTCGCTTGGCTCAAAATGCCAAATTTACCTTGTTATCAGTAAATTTTATTAGTCCTCTTAAGAGGACTTTAGCTTTGAGCCAGGGAATTCATTCCCTGGCGGTTTCCATTGGTTAGTAGCGGCCTATTTTAGCTTCTCAAACTAACGCCGAATTTCTCTACTAAAACATCGCGCACTTTTTGTTGTGTCGGTTCGACATCGGTTTCGCTCAAAGTTCGATCGCCCGCGCGGTAAATTAACCGAAAAGCCAAACTCCGCTGTCCCGCCGGCACGTTGTCGCCCCGATATTCGTCGAACAGTTCCACCGAATCCAGCAAACTACCGGCAGCCTTTTTCATCGCACTCTGCATCTCAACAACCGGAACTTCAACCGGTGCGAAAAATGCAATGTCTCTGTCTGAAGCGGGGAAACTCGAATAACCCGCAAACTTGCGAGTTAAGTTGCTGCATCGCCCTAATTCAGTTAACAGCACCGCTAAATCTAATTGAAACACGTAAACTTGCTCAGGCAAATCCTTTTCTTGCTGCAATTGCGGGTGCAACTGTCCAAAAACTCCTAAATGTTTCCCGTTTAACGATAACGCAGCGGTGCGGCCAGGATGCAAGCGCGTATTCGAGGAATCGCTTTGATATTCCACCGACAAACCCAACTCTTGAAATGCGCTTTCTAAAATACCTTTTGCCTCAAACCAACTCAAAGGTCGATCGCGCCCTCCCTGCTGCCATTTCCACACAGTCGGATCGCCGCCGATAATCCCCGCAACTGCATCGGCTTCCTTCATTGCATCCCCATCTTTCCAGAAAATGCGGCCGACTTCAAAACCGTTTAGCGCGCCATTTCCCTGTTCCAAATTGTACTGGAAAGCATCAATCAAACCCGACAGCATTTCTGTCCGCAAAGCCGAATACTCCACAAACAGCGGATTCGCCAGCACTACCTGATTGTCTCCCTCAGTTTTCACCAAAGAATAGTGCATCAACTCGGTCAAACCGGCCGCCCGAAAAGCCGATCGCACATTCCGAATTGCCGCATATTCTGCCGACAGATAACCCGGTTCCGTTTTGCTAGGCAAAGTATCGCAGAAATTGTCATAACCGTGGAGTCTGGCAACTTCCTCAATTAAATCAATTTCCCTTTCTAAATCGCGGTAGCGGTAAGGAGGCACAGTCACATTCCAAACCCGTTCTTTTTCCGTCGGAACAACTTCGCATCCCAAGGCTGTGAGAATATTTTTTACCTCTTCCGGTTCCAGATATTTAGAACCGCCCGTTTCTCCTCTTTTCAACTGCCCCAAAACCAGATTTACTCGGTCTAAACGCAATTCGAGCGATCGCGAAAAACTCAAATCATCGCCAGAACTCGCCGTTTTCTGAACCGTCGCAGTGCCTCCAGCCAACTCCAAAATTAGAGCTACAGCGCGGTTGCAGGCCGTCGCCAATGCCGCCTGATTCACCCCCCGTTCGTAGCGGATCGAAGCCTCGCTCCGCAAGCCTTGAGCGCGCGCAGAACGGCGAATCGTTGCCTGGTCAAAAATCGCTGCTTCCAAAACTAAATTTTGCGTTCCTTCGTGAACTTCCGTATCTTCGCCGCCCATTACCCCAGCCAAAGCTACGGGTTTGTCGCTAGCAGTAATTAACAGATTTTGAGCTTGCAAATTGCGGTTTTGTCCGTCCAAAGTTTTGAATGATTCGCCTGTTTTGGCAAAGCGGACGCCGATGCTGATATCTTGAGTACCCGTGAAAGATTGTAGGCGATCGCGATCGAAAGCGTGCAGCGGCTGGCCCCATTCCAGCAAAATGTAATTAGTTACGTCAACCACATTATTAATCGGCCGCACTCCCGCCGCCTGCAACCGCTGCTGCAACCAAGCTGGAGAAGCAGCAATTTTCACACCTTCAATTGCCGTGCCGATGTAAATCGGGCATCCTTGTGGTTCCGATATTTCTACTGCCAAACCTGGACTTTCTTTGCCCTCAATCGCCACACCATTTGCTGCGGGAATTCTCAAACTCGCCCCAGTCAGCGCCGCCACTTCCCGCGCCACGCCCACCATGCTCAAAGCGTCAGCACGGTTCGCCGTTGCGGTCAAGTCTAAAATCACGTCATCTAAACCCAAAAGTGGGCGAATATCGCTGCCCAATTCGGGATTTTCCAACTCGAAAATGTGAATGCCGGCTGACTCTTTAGCCAGTCCCAATTCCGCCAGAGAGCAAATCATTCCTTCGGAAGGAACGCCCCGCAATTTAGCAGGTTTAATCTTTAAATCAATAGTCGATAAATAAGTGCCAACAACAGCGACAGGCACATAAATGTCTGCCCTAGCATTGGGTGCGCCGCAAACAATATTCAAAGCTTCACCAGAACCCACATCCACTTGACAAACTCTCAATTTGTCTGCATTCGGATGCTGTTCGCAGGCGATGATTTTGCCCAAAACTACGCCGCTTGCCCACGGGCGGCGGTCTTCGATTTCTTCAACTTCAAAGCCTGCCATTGTCAGGGTTTCGGCTAATTCTTCCGGCGATATTGCCACATCCACCAATTCCTGCAGCCACTTTAGAGAAATACGCATAATTTAGTCAGTAGTTAGTTGTCAGTGCTCTGTAGTTATTAGTCATTAGTCGGCGCCGACGGGCTACGACTTTTGAGTCCCAGAATTTATTCGGGAAAGCTTTTCATAGCATACTAATTTAAATTTGTCAATACTTTTATGGTACACATCAGCAAAAACTAGGGATCTGCCCAAAGGTAGATGTCTACTGGGGGATGAGTAGCATTCTCATTCAGAGAATGAGCTATGCTAGAAACATCTAACAACGCAAAAAGCACTTAAGTTTAGAAAGACTTTACACAAAAAAGGGCAACGTTAGCAAGTCTTTAAACTATCTTCAAGGATAATCAACCGAAAAAACTCACAGCAGCGAGATAATCAAAATAGGGAAAAGATATCGGCCTAAAAGACTTAGGTGCAATTCCAATTCGCAATCGAAGGCACGGCCTGCCGAAAACTGATAGATTAGTATGTCTACCAGAAGCAGGAACAGGCAATTTGTGCAGTCGAGCGACGCTGACAAGATCAGAACAACATAGGCAAACTCAATCAATATGAGCTACTGCGTAAATCCGGGCTGTCCCCATCCTCAAAACCCTGCTGACTCTATTCTCCAATGTCAGACCTGCGGTGCGCGGTTATTGCTGCGCGCTCGCTACCGAGTTATTGAACCGTTAGGACAAGGAGGTTTTGGAGCTACATTTCTGGCAAAAGACATCTCATTGCCCGGTCAACCGAGTTGCGTGGTCAAGCAACTGCGACCCAGTAGTTCGTCGCCGCGAGTTTTAGAAATGGCGCGGGAATTATTTAAGCGAGAGGCAAAAACCCTGGGTCAACTGGGCGACCACCCGCAAGTACCGAGGCTGCTAGACTATTTTGAAACGGAACAGCAATTTTACTTAGTTCAAGAGTATGTTAAAGGCTCGACCTTGAAACAAGAAGTCAAGCAATCAGGCCGTTTCAACGAATCGGATGTTAAAAATTTTCTATTAGAAATTCTGCCAGTAGTGCAATATATCCACAGCCAAGGAGTAATTCACAGAGACATCAAACCCGCAAATATTATTCGCCGAGTTCAAGACGGCCACTTAGTTCTGATTGACTTCGGAGCGGTAAAAGATCAAGTCAGCCAAACAATATTATTAGACCCCGCCGACCAAAGCGCCAACACGAAATTTTCAGTCGGCACATTTAGTTTTGCTCCCCCGGAACAAATGGCGCTGCGGCCGATATTTGCCAGCGACATCTACGCCTTGGGGATGACTTGCTTGTACTTGCTCACAGGAAAATCGCCCAAGGATTTAGATTTTGATGGAGTAACCGGCGAAATTGTTTGGCAGCCACACGTTCAGGTGAGTCCAAATTTTGCGCGGATTCTCGAAAAAATGCTGAAGCCGATGGTTGGTCACCGCTTCCAATCAGCAGCAGATGTCCTCAGAGCTCTCTCTGGCGAATTTGAAGACCCAAGTCTTGTCGATGGCTTGGCAACTCAATTCCACGGCTCTTCTCGTGCCGTTGAAGAACCGACAATATTTAATGACGAGGGTTCTTCGTGGTCACCGCCGAGGAGCAAAATTAATCAAGATTTACGATCGCACCAAAGCCGCACTGGTAGAACTTCCTTCAGCCAATCTGGGAACACGGGGATGCAGCCCAGAGTTTCCCGTACTCTGGCTGAGTCCGGCAGAACTTTCGGAACGGTTGGACCTTCTAGCGACAATTTAGCAGCGTCAAAGCTATCGAAAGTTGCTCCTAAGTGGGACACCAACAGCTTGCGAGCGGCATATTTTAAAGGCAAGCGCGATTTTGCTGACTGCGAACTGTCTGGCCTGCAACTGCAAAAATTGCAGTTAGCGGGAAGTAATTTTTATCAGGCTAGGTTGGTGAAGGCAAATTTGCAAGCAGCGGATTTGTCGGGGGCGAATTTGGGTCACGCCCGGTTAATTCAGGCGAATTTGCGAGATGCTAATTTGACTGAGGCTTATTGCAGCACTGCCAATTTTGAAGGGGCGGATTTCCGAGGCGCTGATTTGACGGGGGCTTATTTGACTAAGGCAAATTTGCGGGGAGCAAATTTGTGCGGGGCGAATCTTACCAACGCTACAGTTTCTGATGAACAATTGGCAATGGCCAAGACCAATTGGCTTACTGTTAAGCCGGATGGCAAGCGAAGTTTTGGATTTTAAGCAGTCAGTAGGCAGTTGTCAACAGTCAACAGTCAACAGTTAACAGTCAACAGTCAACAGTCAACAGTCAACTCCCCACTCCCCCAGTCAGGTGAGTCGTCAGGAGGAAGCCCGATCGCCCCAAAGCCGCCTAAATTAAAAGCTAGGAATGGAGGATTCGATCGCACTAAACATGAAACTGCTCAACCCCCGCACTCGAACGCTTCTGTACACCGGCATCCTGGCGCTGGCCTACTTTGTTACCGGAAAACTCGCAGCGTCGATGCTGGGACTGGTGAAAGCCGAACCCTCCCCCGTGTGGCCGCCCGCCGGTATTGCTCTAGCGGCACTGCTACTGCAAGGGCGACGGATGTGGCCGGGAATTGTCCTCGGTTCAGTGCTGTTAAACTCTACTGGCGGTATACCGTCGGCTGTCATTGCCACATCGGCCTATAGCGTCACCCTGCAAGCGCTGGCTGGAGAGGCTTTGCTGACTTGGAGCGGATTTTCTACGAAACTCGATCGATTGCGAGATGTTCTGGCTTTAGTGGCGGGCGCTGTCATCGGGTCTACTTTGGTCGGTTCTATCCTCGGCAACTTGGGAACGTGCATTTTTGGTTGGGCTCAGTGGAGCAATTTCTTTCGCAACTGGTGGACTACGTGGCTCGGAGACGGCATGGGAATTTTGATTGTGACGCCCCTGCTGCTGACTTTGAACCACGTCGTTAACAGTTTTCAATTTCCACTCAAACTCAGATCTTTCATTATTCTCAATTACTTGTTTAGGAACAGGCAAGATGCCTGTGAAGCGAGAGATGAATTTTCTGGTGGAACAGGCATCTTGCCTGTTCTCGATGGTGGTGTAAAATGTGAGATTAAACCTGGGAATATTTCAAGATTAAAAGCATTTTTTAACTGGGTAAATTCCAAATTACAATTGACTAATTACCAAGGATTAATTACTAATTATAGACCCAGCTTTTCTGGATCTGAAAAACGCTATAATCTTCTATTTTTCATTGTTAATTATTCAGAAATAGCGCTCTGGCTGACTCTATTGCTGAGCGTGAGCTGGCTGTTTTTTTGCTCAAAAACACAAGCGGCGATCGCTCTGTATCCGCTGGAGTATCTGCCTTTTCCTCTGATAGTTTGGGCAGCCCTGCGGTTTCAACCGGCGGGAGCGATTTTTGCTTATTCGATCGTCTCTTGCATCGCGATTTGGGGAGCAGTGCAGGGAGGCGGCCCGTTTTTGGCCAAAAGCGATAATCTCAAACAGGCGGTTTTATTTTTACAAGCTTTTACCGGTACGATCGCCCTTGTGGCTCTGATGTTGGCCGCCGCCGTAGCAGAACGCCAGCAAGCGCTGGTGGAGGTGCGCCGCACGGCCGCCATGCTGCGCGATCGCGAAGCTAGTTTAGCCAACGCTCAGCGCATCGCTCAGTTGGGAAATTGGGATTTAAATTGCGCCTCCCTCACAGCAACTGACAACTGCGAAGAATCCGCAGAACATCGTATATCCAATATCGAATTGCGGTGGTCAAACGAACTTTACCGCCTCTTGGGTTTGGCTCCCACTGTCAAACCGACACCAGAAGTTTTTTTGCAGGCCGTACATCCAGAAGACCGAGAATTGGTGGCGCGATCGCAGCGCCAAGCTATGTTTGAGCACAAACCCTATTGCATTAACTACCGAATTGTGCTGGCAGACGGCTCCGAACGCACTGTCTGCGAACAGTCGGCAATTCAGTCAGGGGCGATCGCGGCCACAGTCCAAGACGTTACCGAACGCCACCGCGCGGAAACCGCTTTGCGGGCGTCCTCCGATCGCGATCGCTTGCTCTCAGAAATCGCCCTGCGAATTCGCAACTCCCTCGACCTCGAAGAAATTCTGAATACTACTGTTGCCGAAGTCCGGCAATTTTTCAAGGCAGACCGCGCTTTTATCGGTATTCTGGAAGCGAACGGAGTACATCTTCCTAGCCCGGTGTACGGTAAGGTTGTGGCCGAGTCTGTGGGTGCCCAATGCCGTTCTCTTTTGGGGTGGGTACTCGCTGACGAGAATCACCTCGAAAACCAGAAAACTTTTTATGCTAACAACCGCGTCCGATCTATCTCCGATACTGCTAGCGTTCAACTGAGCGTTCCAATTGCCCAATTCTACAGCGACTATCACATTCGCGCGACTTTAAATGTGCCGATCGTCCTGGGGGATGAATTGTTCGGAATCTTGGCCGTCAACCAGTGTTCGGGGCCCCGCCAGTGGCAGGAATTTGAAATTGATTTGTTGGAAAAACTCGCTACCCAAGTGGCGATCGCTCTACAGCAAGCCCAACTTTTGCAGCAGGTAAAAGCTCTCAATGCCAACTTGGAATCTCAAGTGGAGGAACGCACCCGCCAACTACAGCAAAAAATGCACGAGTTGCAAGAAAGCAACCGCCTCAAAGACCTATTTTTGCACGCAGTTTCTCACAATCTCCGCACTCCTGTGATGGGAATGTTAATACTGCTGAAAAATTTGCTCAACAAATCGCCCTCTGACTCTCTACAAGATGTTCCGGTTTCTCGATCGATTTTGCAGCGCATCGTTCAGGCCAGCGAACACCAGTTGACTATGGTTAATGCCCTGCTCGACGCTCACGCTAGCGAGGTCAAAGGTATTGTTCTCAATACTGTACCGCTGGATTTGCCGTCTTTAGCTTCAGCCATTGTTGCCGATTTAGAACCGATGCTGGCCAAAAATCAAGCAACTTTGACTCAGGAAATCCCGGCGGATTTGCCACAAGTCAATGCCGATCGCCAACACTTGCAGCGGGTGCTAGAAAATCTATTGACTAATGCTATTAAACACAATCCTCCGGGAGTCAATATAACTTTTAAAGCCGAGGTGATTGCAGTTGAAACAGCGCTAACTTATGAAGAAAATTCACAGGCTTTAACATCGCCCAATAACCCACGTGCCCGCTGTATCGCTAACGGGATATCTGCTGCGGGCGATCGTCCTAGGATGGGCGAGACCACCCAGAAAAATCAGGAAACCCTGGCAAAATTCAACCTCGACGGTAGTTGCAAAATGCCCCGCTATCAGGGTCAAATTGGCAATATCGGCAGCAAATTGCCGGGTGTTACCGTAAAAATGGTTCGCTGTACTGTAACAGATAATGGAGTGGGAATCAGCGCCAAACAGCGGGAATCTCTCTTTGAACTTTACGTTCAAGACCCTAATAGCCGACAATTAACAGGGCTGGGTTTGGGACTGTACCTGTCCAAGCAAATTATCAAAGCTCACGGCGGCTTCATCGGCGTCGAAAGCACTCCCGGCGGTGGTTCGACTTTCTGGTTTTCGCTACCTGTTGTCAACTCGGACGATCGATGTTTCTCAATCTAAAATCTCAAATCTAAAATCTAAAATGGAGTGAGTGGGAATCAGCGCCAAACAGCGGGAATCTCTGTTTGAACTTTACGTTCAAGACCCGAATAGCCGACAATTAACAGGGCTGGATTTGGGACTGTACCTCTCCTTTGCAAACGATCAAAGCTCACGGCGGCTCGATCGGCGTCGAAAGCACTCCCGGCGGTGGTTCGACTTTCTGGTTTTCGCTACCTGCTGTCAACTCGGACGAGCCCTCTTTCTCAATCTAAAATCTCAAATCTAAAATCTAAAATGGTATGACCTATTTGGGCAATGCAAAATCAGTTCAGGCGTTAACGGTTTACGAGGTGTGGCGCGATCGCTTCCTCCGAGATCGGCTGCGCCCTGCTGTCGGAATTGCCATCTTTTTTGCCTTCACAATAACTGTCTATTTTATGGGCGAAAGATTCTTCGCTCGCCAGGAGTTGGAAAGTGTTTATTTGTACACGAGCGCTGCTGTAGAATTGGGTTTGTTAACCTGTTTTGTGTTGCAAAAAACCTCCTTCGGACAGCGCTATCCCGGTTTGCTATTTTTGGGTTTTTCGTGGTCGCTGACGGTGGTTGTACAGCTTGGGCTAGCTGTCGCACAAGCCGGGGAATTACCAATTTTTACCTGGACTTTAGCATTTCTGATCCAAGCTACGCTGATGCCGGTTCGCTGGCGCCTCCACCTGATTTCTCAACTCGGCGTTTTGTGTTGCCACGTCGGGATAAATTTGGTTTTAAATCTAAGTTTTGCTAAGTATACTCCTTTTAAGTTGACCGGGTTGTACTTATATTTGTTTTGGTTTTGTTTGATATGTGACTTGTCCGTTTATTGGTACGAATGTCTGCAACGGACAGAGTTTAGTACGAGGCGTGAGTTGGAATCTGCTTACCAGCAGTTGGAGGCGGCGGAGGCGAAGTACCGCAGCATCTTTGAGAATGCCGACGAGGGGATTTTTCAAAGCACTCCCGATGGCCGTTATATTACTGCAAATCCAGCTTTGGCGCGGATTTACGGCTGCGATTCCCCGGAAGAAGTGACGGCAAAGTTTACTGATATTGAGCGGCAGTTGTACGTCGATCCGGCTCGCAGAAATGAGTTTTTGCGATCGATCGAGGAAAGCGGCACAGTATCGGATTTTGAATCTAAAATTTACCGCTCAGACGGCAGTATTGTCTGGATTTCTGAGAAGGCGCGGGCGGTACGGGACAGCAGCGGCGCTGTGCTTTATTATGAGGGTTTAATTGAGGATATCACGCAGCGCAAACAGGCACAAGAATCGCTGCGGCTGTTTATCCACGCTCTTTCTCACGACTTGCGAAACCCGGTAGCGGGAATGTTAATGGTGCTGAAAAATTGGCAGACGAAAACCGGGGATTCGATCGCAATTCCCCGTTCTGTTTTGGAGCGGATGATTCAAGGTAGCGAGCAGCAATTGCGCTTGATAAATTCGCTGTTGGAAGTTCACGCCGGGGAATTGCGCGGTTTAGTTTTGCACTGCGAGGCCGTTGATTTGAGGGCGATAGTTGAAGCTGCTGCGACAGATTTGGAGCCTTTAATGAATGAGAGTCAAGCTACTTTTAAAAATTTGGTTCCCGATGATTTGCCCGCAGTGAATGCTGACAAAACTCAGTTGTGGCGCGTATTCTCTAATTTAATTGCTAATGCTTTGAAACACAATCTTCCCGGGCTAAATTTAACAGTTTCAGCTCAAGTAATTCATGCAGAAAAATCAATTTTCCATCAAAACGCAGCGAAACATAAGAGCGAGAAGTTACGAATTCCCCCCGAACAATTCCCCATTCCCCATTCCCCATTCCCCATTCCCCATTCCCCAAGTAGGATGATTTACTGTACCGTGGAAGATGACGGCGCGGGAATATTGCCGGAACAGTGCGAACATCTTTTTGACCTTTACGTTAGGGGCGATCGATCCCGACACTCCGTCGGTTTGGGTTTGGGTCTACATCTTTGTCGGCAAATTATTGGTGCTCACGGCGGCCAAATTGGGGTAATTAGCACTCCCGGTGCTGGGGCAAGTTTTTGGTTTACTTTGCCGCTAGCTGAGAATTTACGTTGATTTTTTTGTATTTTAAATTACATTTAATCTAGCAATCGTCCCAGATATTTAGAACGTTATTAATTGCTGAAACCTTTGCGAAATATGCTTCTTCCTTCTGCTTGCAGCTATACTTTTGTTGTGCCGTCGCCGGTGCTTTTTGAGTGGTTCAAGCCAAATCAGTCGTTCGGACTATTTCGCTCGGACTATTGATATTAATTTAAAACCGTGGTATAGTTACCCAAATGTTTTTCAATGAAAAATAAATTTCCGATCTTCACATTTTCTTTAGAAACGTCATTTAATCTAGAAAATCTCTAAAACTAGATAAAAAATATGCAATTTATGTTGATCGAGCAAAGCTCAGAAAATACAGCTAAACAGGATGCAGCTAAGTACGACTCAGCTAAATATAACGAGCGGTCGTTCTCAACTTTAATTCGGGCGCTCCGTCTTTCCCAAGGTTACTTTTCTTTCGTTTTAGTCAACTGCAACTCGCTGGCTTTGCGGCAGCAAATAGTCGATCGGCTGCAAGTAAATTGTCCCGTGAAACCGCGGCAACTGTTTTTGCCCGAATCGGCGACAACTCTCTACACGACAATCGCAGCGGAAATAAACGGGGAACAGCCTCCAGCTTTAATGATCCTCGGTTTGGAATCAGTGGAGGCGATCGATAGATTGCTCGTTTCTACCAACCTCTTATGCAGCGAATTCAGCAAAACATTTTCGTTTCCCCTCGTCTTTTGGGTGACGGATGAACTCCTGAGAAAAATTATTCGCACCGCCCCAGATTTATACAATCGGATGACGACAATTAGATTCATCAGTAATTAGTAATCAGTCGATCGATTTGAGATTTGAGATTTGAGATTTGAGATTTGAGATTTGAGATTTTTAACAGTCAACATTCAACATTCAACAGTCATTAGTCAAGTGTTAAATTCCGCTTCCCAAATCAGAACTAATTCTCGCGCCGCCGCAGTTCCCTCAGCCGGAAAACTTGCCAAAAAGTCTTTATCAGCCGCCACGTCGTAAGGCCCTTCCTTAAACTCCAAAATCACAGTATCCTTTGTCAAAGCTACTAACGTGTGAATAGTGCCCTCTGGCAGTTCGACAGCGCGAGTCGGGCCGGCCGCGCTGACTCGCAAGGATTGCAGGATTTCACCGTTTTCGTTCAAAATAACAATACCAACTTCTCCTTGAATCACCACAAAAAACTCAAAACCGTTAACGGCAGGCGGGCGCAGGTGTTGGTGAGGGCGGACGTAAGTGCCCGGTTGCAGCACGTTGACAAACCGCTGCACTTTTTCAGA
>Ga0164305_10000478_pt1 | contig 15132 bp, 10 predicted proteins | sample Whisoiple_237_MG_FD_110215 | JGI IMG/M metagenome (GOLD analysis project Ga0164305, IMG submission 110215) | Soil microbial communities amended with pyrogenic organic matter from upstate New York, USA - Whitman soil sample_237_MG | ecosystem: Environmental > Terrestrial > Soil > Agricultural...
ACTCGCAGACGAATCCAGTAGCTGGGCAAATATCCTCCGTAGAATAAGCCCAGAATAGAGGTAGAGATATCGGCGATGGTGGCTAGCTTGGGCTGGAAAAGTAGGTAGAAGCAAATAAAGGTTCCGGCAACTGGAAACAGGGCATCCACCAAATCAGGAGCCAGCATTGCTGTTAATAACAATACTTGACTAACGACTAAGGTTGTTTTCCCGGCTGGCGCGATTCCTTTAGCCCGGACAAGCTGAAAATACTCTAGTTGACCTAAATAGATAATGATGCAAAAGCCAAGGGTGAAGTACCATCCTCCTAAAAGGAGCATCCCCATAGCGAGGGCGATCGCAACGATTCCACTGAGAATACGAGACAAAGGCATAGTAATGATTTTAGATTTTAAATTTTAGATTTCCTATCCAAAATCCAAAATGAGTGGGTCTTATTCCAGCTTCTCACCACTGAGGATAAAAATAGGGTCGACGGCTACAAAGCTTTGATGGATTCCTCGCGTCTCTAAGCGGTTAACAGCAGATTGCACCACTTCTACATTGCGGACGTGCAGTTCAGCAAAGCATTCTGAAATCGCATAGAGAATTTCCAGATTGGCGGCTGTGGCGACGACTCGACCTTCAATGGGTAGATATTGCCAGACTTCTTTGAGAATTGCTTTGATGGAACGTCCACCTTCAATACAAACTCGCTGAGGCGGACTTGGGAGATCTTTAAGACACTCTGGGGCACTGCCTTCAATCACTTCCACATTGCTAACACCGAAGCGATCGCAATTACGTCGAATTAAGCTAGCAACTTCCTCATCCCGTTCTACAGCAATAATCTTGCCTTGAGGACATAGTAAGGCAGTTTCAACGGGAATTGTTCCAGTTCCGGCCCCGATATCCCATAACAGGGTATCAACACTTAATCGGAGGGAGGAGAGGATTAATAAGCGAACTTCCCGTTTGCTGAGGGGAATACCTGGCAGACGCTCAAATAAATCATCAGGAATACCAGGGGTTATATAAGGCCAGATTGGGCTGGGCATAAATACAGGAGTCAGGGAAGAATTTTTAGGGTTAGTTGGGCATGATAGTTCATAGATATCTTTGTAAATTAAGGGTGTTTTTACTGTCGCACAACTTTTAGGGTTTTTAAGTCTGGATCATTACAACCTGTAAGACTCCCCCCCAATGCCAAAATTTGTTGCAGGTAATCCAGCGCGGCTGGGGTAATCACTTCACCCGGCATTAAGACGGGAATTCCTGGGGGATAAGGACAGATGAGTTCAGCACTAATGGGTGGGTTAATTGTGCTGTAAGCTTCTTTAACTTGTTCGAGTTGCAAAGTTTCTGTGGTGGCAAAAAAGGCATCACGAGGGGACAGGATAGAAGAGGCAGGGGGGATAGGGCAAGGGGTAGGCAGTGTCAACGGTTGGGAAGAACGATGGTTTTGGGCTAACTCTGAAAAGGCTTTGATCAGTTGTTCAATATCGCTAGGGGTATTTCCTAAACTAATGATGAAGGTGAGATGTTGCAGGGAAGGAAGTTCAGCCGTTACGCCTAGCTGTTGATGCAGGATTTCATCGGCTTCAAAGCCCGTTAATCCTAAACTCGATACTTTCACGGTAAGCCGAGTTTGATCAAGATTCACAAAACCGGGTGTATGAGTAGGTTCTAAAACCGATAATCCTGGAATTTGGCTAATTTGATTTCTCGCGGTTGCTGCCAACTGCAAAGCTTTGGTCATTAACAGTTGTCCCTGCAATGCCATTTGTTGACGTGCGGCATCCAGAGACGCTAATAGCAAATAGCTAGGGCTAGTAGACTGTAATAACTGTAAAGCTTTGCTCAATCGCTCAACTGGAATGCGATCGCCCTGAATATGCAGCATTGAGGCTTGAGTCAGCGCCCCTAAGACTTTGTGTGTAGACTGTACGGTCAAATCTGCGCCTGCTGACAAGGCAGAGTGAGGGAGATGGGGATGAAAGGCAAAATGGGCACCATGGGCTTCATCGACTAGTAGGGGAATATCATGGGCATGGGCAATCTCCGCGATCGCGCCTACATCCCCACAAACGCCGTAATAAGTTGGGTAAACCATCATCACTGCCTTAGCATCTGGATGCCGCTTCAGGGCATCAGCAACGGCGGCTGGGGTAATGCTGTGAGCGATATCTAGTAGGGGATCGTATTCTGGATTGATGAAGATCGCGATCGCCCCGGAAAGGATCAATCCTTGCAGCACTGACTGATGCACATTCCGAGGCAGAATAATTTTGTCACCTACCCCACAGGTTGCCAAAATTGCTGCCATCAGCCCACAAGTAGACCCATTCACCAAAAACCAGGTAGACTCTGCGCCAAATGTCGCTGCTGCTAGTTCCTGGGCCTCCTGAATAACGCCTTGAGGAGCAAAGAGATTGTCTAACTCGGGTAATTCCGGCAAATCAGCTTGAAATACAGCAGCACCCAGTAAGCTAGCTAGCGACGGATCAATCCCTTGCCCCCGCTTATGTCCAGGAGTGTAAAACGGAGCATGAGGCTTTTGAGCGCATTCTCGGAGTGCGTCTAGTAAAGGGGTTTTTGTCTGCACTATTGAATTCAAGGACATCAGATGCAAAGAGCCAGGGTAACGCCAATCTATGACACCTTAACCGCTTTATTAAAAACACCCAAGTAAGTAGCTCCACTTGATAAAACATAAGATGGTGGCAAGCGGAGGAGGCAGAGGAAGCAGAGGAAGCAGAGGAAGTTCAAAAATAAGAGCTTATATTTAATTATGTTGACCTAGTTAACTGACGGTTCTCAGTCGTTCCCTTTGGTAAAAAAGCTAAATCACCTTCCAGATTTTTTGGTAAAGATTGAGCGGTTGACAATTGTGTACCAAAAAAGCGAAAAAAGGAATTGGAGAAATCAGAATGACTAATAACCCCTATATTGGATCTACCCTTGACGATCTTCTTAAAGAAGACGGAACGCTTGCGGAGGTCGATGCCATTGCTATCAAGCATGTTATTGCTTGGCAAGTTGCACAGACAATGGAATCTAGGAATATAAAGGGATGCGATCTGAAATGTCGCTAATTAGGTAGATGTCATTTTCACAAGTTGCCATCTAACTTGATAGCGTCGCATGATTGAATTTAGATGATGATTAATCCTAGCCCGAATCCTATCCCACAACCAGAAATTCCTAATCCCTTACCAGGACCGATTCCCAATCCCATTCCTCAACCTACTTTCCCAGAACCGATTCCAGGTCCTGCACCAGAACCGGTTCCAGCGCCTATGCCTCAGCCAGTTCCGGGACCTGTGCCCGAACCTGTGCCAGCACCCATTCCTCAAACTGTTCCAGGAAGTATTCCTCAAACCATTCCTGAACCGATTTAAATTAGATTTCACCCAGTTTCAACCCTTGAACCAAGATGCTTAGAGCCGGAATTGTTGGACTTCCTAATGTCGGAAAATCTACCTTATTTAATGCCCTCGTTGCCAATGCCAAAGCTCAAGCAGCTAACTTCCCTTTTTGTACAATTGAACCAAATGTGGGGGTTGTTGCTGTCCCTGATGAACGATTAAATGTTCTGGCTAAAATTTCTGATTCTGCACAAATTGTTCCAACTCGAATCGAGTTTGTAGATATTGCAGGGTTAGTCAAAGGAGCTAGCCAAGGGGAGGGACTGGGCAATCAATTTTTGTCTCATATTCGCCAAGTAGATGCGATTGTGCATGTGGTGCGATGTTTTGAGAATGATGACATCATCCATGTGGCGGGTTCAGTTGATCCCCTGCGAGATATTGAAATCATTAATCTAGAGTTAGCCTTAGCAGATTTATTCCAAGTTGAGCGCCGCATTGAGCGGACTCGCAAAAATGCTCGCACTAGCAAAGATGCTCAGATTGAATTATCTGCCTTAGAAAAATTGACGATTGCTTTAAATGAAGGTCAACCCGCTAGGCAAGTCAGTTTAAATGAAGAAGAAGCAGAGTCAATTAAGCAACTAGAGTTGCTGACGGTAAAACCTGTTATCTATGCCACGAATGTTTCTGAAGATGATTTGGCAACGGGTAATCAATGGGTAGAATTGGTACGGCAATTTGCAGCCAATGAAAAATCTCAGGCTGTTATTGTTTCAGCGCAAGTGGAATCAGAATTAGTAGAATTGCCTGAAGCTGAAAAAATAGAGTTCCTGGCTTCATTAGGGGTAGAAGAAGGCGGATTAAAATCCTTAATTCGTGCCACTTATGAACTGTTAGGCTTGCGGACTTATTTTACAGCCGGACCGAAAGAAACTCGCGCTTGGACAATTCATGCAGGGATGTCAGCGCCACAAGCAGCAGGGGTGATTCACACCGATTTTGAGCGGGGTTTTATTCGAGCCGAAACCGTTTCCTATAAGGATTTGGTAACAACAGGTTCGATGAATGCGGCGAAGGAAAAAGGACTCATTCGGAGTGAAGGGAAAGAGTATGTGGTGCAGGAGGGGGATGTGCTGCTTTTCCGGTTTAATGTTTAGTAGATTGAGTTAGAAAAGTTAGGAGTCAAGATTCTGAACTTGTTAGGGCGGTTTTACTGTTAATTTAGACGATAAATCTGCCCTAACAGCAGTGAGGAATCAAAAGTTGACTTTTGATGCAATTCTAAATCCAAAACTGTCAATAAGTCGGTTGATTTTTAATGCCAAAAATTAAGTGGATTACCCAAGTTCTCTCTAGTGTGATGCTGTTTAGTGCTTTAGCTATGTTGGGCAGTCAAGTTGCTCAGGCAAAGCGTCCGATATCTCTGATTGAAGCACCTTGCGCTAATGCTGGGTTTGGGAACTGGCGTGAGGATGTGGCAGATGTTTCGATTGGCAAAGCTCTTTATACAAGTTTGTTTTATATGGGAGCAGGCGATCGCTCTGCGGGACTGACTTGTAAAATTAGAACCGATAATGATGTGCCCTTGTTTCAAACGCTGCGGCTAGGCTTTGGGATGCGGGATACAGATAGGCGCAGTCCTGCTAATGTGGTGACGGTTTATCTAGATGGAAAGCCTGCCGCTTCGCAGACAATCAAGGCAGGACAAAGCCAGGTTTTAAGCTTTGAGGTGAGTAATGTCACGAACGTTTCTATAGAGACGAGTTGTAGTAACCAAGCTAGTCGCTCACTCTATTGCGATCGCGTTTACTTCTTTGATGCTACCTTAGAGCGCATTCCTCCGGCTCCCACTCCCTAAAACCCACCCCTCAATGCTTTAACTTATCGTCTGGGGGGAGTCTGTCGGTTCAGCTATCTAATTTATTTATCTCTACCTAACGAACAGGTCGAGATTTAGTGAAGGTGTTAGCCTAGGGGATAGCTAACGATTGCTTCCTTGCTGCCCAATTGTGCCTTAAGTGCTGGTGCCAAACGAATTTTTATCTCCGCCACGATTGTCGGAGGCGAGTCATCAAGATTTAGGTTTAGAGTCAACCCTCGGAGAACTCCCCCTGTATGAATTTCAGGTAGAAACTAGCTACCTGGGAAAAGAGGTGGCTCAAATTTTTGAGAAATATCCGTTGCTGCCGGGGGCAGTTTTAACAGAGCAAGGTCGATTTGTGGGGATGATCTCCCGGCGACGACTGCTGGAATATCTGCTGCGTCCTCAGGGACTCAGACTGTTTTTAAACAAACCGTTACATGTTCTCTATAGTTATGCTCGCACTGAGACATTGGTGCTGCCTGAGTTTACCCCCATTTTGGTAGCAACTCAGCAAGCTCTGAAGCGATCGCCTGAATTGCTAGCCGAACCTTTAGTCGTACACGTTGAACAGGAAACTTATCGCTTAGTCGATGTGCAAGAGTTAAATCTGGCTTCCTGGCAAATTCGAGGGATTGAAACTCAGGTACGCTATGAACGCAGCCAAACGCAAATGATTCAAAGTGAGAAAATGGCAAGTTTGGGGCGTTTGGTTGATGGGGTGGCTCACGAAATTTTAGATCCGGTAGGGTTTATTTGGGGAAATTTAACCCATGTTTCTACCTACACTCAGCAACTTCTAGACTTAGTTGCCGCCTACGAAACTCATTTTCCTCAAGCTGCTGCTGAAATTAATCAATTAAAAGAAGAGATTGAATTAGACTATTTACAACAAGATTTACCCCGCGCGATCGCCAGTATTAAAGCCGGAGCAGACCGGCTCAAAAAACTAGTCAGTGGTTTGCAAAATTTTTGTCATATTGATGACGTTTATCCCAAACCTGCGGATTTACATACCTCTTTAGATAGTATTTTGTTACTGCTAAAAAGCAGAATTAGTAGTGAAATTGAAGTTGTAAAAAACTATGGTCGGTTGCCACCCGTTCAGTGTTTTTCTGGGCAACTCGATCAAGTATTCATGAATATCTTGACAAATGCGATCGATGTGGTCATTAATCAGGCGGTTGGACAAAAGTTTTCCCAAGAATTTAAGGGCATTGGGCATAGCAAGACTCACTACAAGCCTCAAATTACGATTACGACAGAAGTTTGTACTCGCAAGTCTAAGTATCCTAACTTTCCAGATACGCGCATGGTTTCAATTCGGATTGCTGATAATGGTCCTGGAATGTCGCTAGAACAGCAACAGCAAATCCTGGAATCTTTTTCTGTAGAGAAGCGGGCGGCAAAAGAAACGAGTTTGGCAGTCAGTTATCAGATTATTCGAGCTAAACACGGTGGCGAATTGTCGGTGCGATCGCAACCAGGAGTGGGAACAGAATTTGAAATTTTGTTGCCGTTAATTTAGGGAATACATCTCAATGCTTCCAGCCATCAACCGCCCAGTCCTGCTACAGTGGGAGCAATTAAATTATAGGAACAGATGCGATCGCTCCCTGAGTAGCGGCTGGTTGTGATTCACAAATCACCGCGATCGCTTCTACCTTGTCCTATTGTTCCACCACTCACCCGACTGCTGATCTCATGCCGGACTCTTCTTCCCAAACCCTAGGCGATCGCTACCGAGAATTAATCGAGCAAATTGTCCAAACCACCCTAAAAGGACAAATTCGCTCCAAAGAGCAGGTTTATCAAATGCTCGTCAAAGAAGTGAGTCCGGGAACCGGGGAAATTTTTGAGCGTTCCTTAGAAGAACAGGTAAGCGCCACTAAACAGCAAGTAGACACCCAAAAAGATGAATTAAAGCTAGCCAAAGCCACCCGCAGTTATCGGGCACTGCAAACCATTCAGGGAGAATGGGCACGTTGGCAAAAGGAAAATAGAGTGTCTGGGGTGATCTCATCGGTGGTGCAAAAAATTATCACTGCCGAAGCGACACAACGTCTTGAGGCTGTATTAAATGTTATCGATCCTAACCAACCTCAAGTTCTCACCTTGGAGCAGTTGCAACAGTTAGCACTGGCTTTGAAACAACAGGCTGAGCAACATCTAGAACCCGAAGTGGCGCGGGAAGTGCAGCAAATCTCTCAAGGTTTAACTCGTGGTTTAGCAGCTTGGCAGCGCCTAGAAGATCACTTAATTAGCTGGATGTATGAGCAGAATCGGGGACCCTTAGGCTTTGGAGGTGTTCCTGGACAACAGGGACCTTGGGCACTGTGGGAAAAAAAGGTGAATAGTCCCCTGCCGCAAGCCTTGTTTCATACGCTTGCCATGAATCAATCAGTGATTGATCTCGTCGCACATCAAGCGGGTGTAGAACTATCAGCTTGGATTGAACTCGCCGTCATGTTGCAATGCCTACAACGCGGGTTAGTTACCTGGTTTGATAAACAAGCTTACGATACAAAAGCTGGGTCAACCTTATCAATTTCCACGTTTTTAACCTTTACGGCGATCTGGTGTGAGTTAGCCAATGGTTTTAATCAGGCGATTAGTAGCCGATCCAGAACTTACCGCTACGGGGATGCAGCGTTTCAAGTAACCTTACAGATTTTACGCACCTTTACCCAGCGAGAATACTTTCCTCTGTATGGGGGCGTGTTTGCCTCCTTTGCGGGCAACTATTTACGGGATACGTTAAATTATCTCGATCAACCTTTGCGCCAAGTTGAAGGCACTCAAGAAAAGGCACGGATTCTTACTTTATTAGGCTATTCGCAACGCGCCCAAGGTCACTATCAGCAAGCCACAGAATTTCACCAACAAGCCTTAGAGATTGCTCGTGCAGCAGGCGATCGCGCTTGTGAGATTGCCAATTTCAATCATCTTAGCCGCCTATGTGTAGCCCAGAAAAATTTTGCAGAAGCGATTAATTATAGTCAACGTGCCTTAATTTTTTCTCGCCAAGCTGGAGACAAGCTGGGAGAAGTCAATGCTTTAGCAAATTTAGGGTATAGCGAAGTGTTCCAAGCACAACAACTAGAACGCATGGAACCTGAAGTCTATGAAGCAGCAATTAATTACTTAGAACAAGGTTTGAAGTTATCAGAAAGTTTAGGAGATTCTCAAAGCCGATCGCTTTGTTATAGCAGTTTGGGGATTGCCCATGTTGTGTTAGAACAACCCCAAACGGCACTCAATTACTTGACAGAAGGCTGGAAAGCTGCCCAAGCTTCTGGGGATTTGTATCTGCAAGGATTGAACTTAGCCTATCTTGCTGAAGTTTATTATGGCTTAACCCTAACAGAAAAAGCGGTTGGTATGGGTTGTCTGAGTATGTACTTATTAGAGCAAATTGGGACTAATGAGTGGCGGCAACCTGCTGGCTTACTGACAATTTTGCAGGGAAAAATGGGGGAGGCTTTATTTCAGGCGACTCTCCAACAAAATCGTTCGGAACTCATTGCTGCGATTGGGGTAGATGGATATGATCATATTCCCCAACTGTTAGAACAATACAAAAGTTCTCTGCACTAAGAACTTGGAAATCTGGTTATATCAGAAACTTCTCTGCAATTTTTGTGTCAAGAAACCAGAATGAATGGAAGTTTTCAGTAATGCATCAACTGTTTTCTCAGCGCTGGCTCGGATTAGCTGGGTTATCATGGGCGGTTTTGTCGTCTCAACCGATGATGGCAATGGTACCCATTAATGTAGCGGTAATCGTGAATAGTGGGTCAACGAATACGATTGGTTATCGCATCTATGTATCTCCATCTGGAGAGGTGAGATATGTAGATGGTAAGGGTTCAGGTCAGGGTAAACTTTCCCCACCATTGGTCAAGAAGTTTTTTCAGGATTTAAAGAAAGCTGAACCCCTAGGCAATTTATCTGTGCAAAAATCTTGTGTAAAATCGACTTCGTTTGGTACCTCTACCACCATTAGTTTAGGTTCTGAGCGATCGCCTGATCTGAGTTGTCCAGGGAATTCTAAAGCTAGACATCTAAAGGATGATGTAAGTGCGATCGCGAAGACGCTGAAAGTAGAAAATATTCCTCAAAGTCAGGGGAAACCTCTACCAGTCCAAAACTTCTAAATGGTTGTACAGGATAGGGTTTATCCTTTTAGTAGCAAGGGATGGCGATCGCAAACTCCGCCCCTTCTCCGGGTGCAGAAACGCACGTTAGCATTCCACCATGCTTTTCAGTCACAATTTGGTAACTAATAGATAGCCCTAAACCTGTGCCTTTCCCTTCAGATTTGGTTGTAAAGAAAGCATCAAATAATCGTTGTTTCACTTCTTCCGTCATCCCCAAACCGTTATCTTTAATCCGGATCACGATCCAATGATCATCGGTTAACTCTGTCTGAATCCGAATTTCTTTCTCACTAGTTTTTCTCACCTCTTCCATCGCATCAATGGCATTAGCAAGAATGTTCATAAACACCTGATTGAGTGAGCCAGCATAACATTCTACTGATGGTAAGTTGCCATATTCTCGAACAATATTAATTGCCCTCAACTCACCAGAACCTTTCAATCGGTGATGTAAAATCATTACCGTACTATCTAACCCAGCGTGGATATCTGCGGGTTTCTTGTCAGCTGTATCCGTGCGTGAGAAGTTGCGTAACGATTGCATAATATCTTTAATGCGATCGGTTCCCATCTTCATCGACTCCAGCAGTTTGGGTAAGTCTTCTATTAAAAATTCCAGATCAATCTCTTCTGCATCTTCAAGAATTGCTTGTGGAGGTTGGGAAAGATGCTGCTGATAAAGTTCTAAGTGATGAATCAAATCGTTGACATAGCCAGTCGCATGATGCAGGTTGCCATTAATAAAGCCAACAGGATTATTCACCTCATGAGCAACCCCCGCTACCAGTTGTCCTAGAGAAGAGATTTTTTCCGTTTGTACAAGTTGCGCTTGGGTTTGTTGAAGTCTGTGCAGAGATTGTTCAAGTTCAGCCGCTTTTGCTCGTTCTCTGCTTTCTGAGGCTTGCAAAGCTTCATTTTTAGCGGTGAGTTCTTGAGAATAAGTTTGCAGATTTGTATAGAGACGAGCATTGTCAATGGCAATGGAAATTTGCGAACTTAATAGATTTAATACCTTCACGCGATCGGATGTAAATGCACCTTGAATGAGATTGTTTTCTAGGTAAAGAATGCCTGTAAACTTACCTGAATGAATGAGAGGGATACACAAAATCGCTTTGGGTTGCTTACGCAGAGTATAAGCATCTGCCGCAAAACGGTAGTCTTTAGCAGCGTCGTCTAAAATCAGGTTTGCTTTGGTTCTTTCTACATAGTTGAGTAACGCGACAGGGAGCAAGATGGAATTAGCATCATCTTTGAAAGTAAGTTCACAAGTTGAGATACTCATGTTGTTACCTGCAACGCTTCCTGCTGCTTCCAAAATCCATTGATTTTCATGCTTGGTAACAAAGTAACCTTGACAGGCTCCTGCATTTTCAATGACGATTTTCATCATTTTTTCTAGCAGGCTGCTCAAAACGATTTCTTCGGACAGCACTAAGGAAGCTTTATGGACTGTATTTAAGTCAAGGAGGAAGCTTTTTCCGGTAGTAGTTCCGGTGCTAGTGTTAGTATGTATTGTTTCTAAGTAGCTAGTTTCACCCTTTTCTGTTCGGGGCGATCGCATAATCAGTTGGGGGTACTTTTCCTCTAAATGTTTGACTTTAGCAACAGCCCCCCAATGCATATAGGCGTAGTAGGCATTAGTCATGTAAGTTTTGGCGATCGCTTCCTTACCCCACGACCAATAGAATTTAGCCGTAAGTTCGTGAGCTAGGGCTTCTTCGTTGATATACTCGTTTTCTTTAGCGAGGGCGATCGCTTTGTCATACATTTCGATCGCTTCTATTTTTTGTCCTAAAACTCGATGCTTCTCTGCCTCGACTAGATAGAATTTATGCAGATGATTCATTGGGGCATAATGTGCCCATGTATGCATTTTTTCTTGATTAGCTTGTACTCTGTCTAGAATGCTCTGTTGCTCTAATTGGGGAGTCTCAGAATACACTGCTAACCGCACCAGAGAATCGTAGAAGTGGAATATTGGCACAACGGGCATTCCTACCACTACGCCCAAATACTTCTCTGCTATAGCAATATTTTCCATCGCTTCCGAGTAATTTTCAAACCAATAACAAAGTAAAAGTTTGTTTAAATAAATATAGGCAACTGCCACTTTGTCATTTGCTTGCTCGTACAAAGGCAACTTTATTTGCTCATCGCAAGCTTCGCCCTGAAGAATGCAAAGATTTTCGCTTTTTCCCAGCAGGTTTAAGACAGCCTGCCAATAAATTTCTAGATAATTAAGCGCTGTTTCATGCTTGCTTTTATAAATAGCATCTCTGTTAATTGCTATTTCTTTTTCCAGCCCAGTCAGTTCTTTACCACTATAGTAAGCTGAACAGGAGGATTGTAGTAGACTGTAGCCTGCATATTCTAAATCTCCTGTCTCCATACCGCTAGAGTAAGCTGACACTAAAGGCTCTAAAGTTTCTCTAAGATGCTTTTTGCAATGTCGGATAAATAGATTAACAATAAAAGCTGTCTTGGCTTTGATTTCTTGAGCATTTAGTTTAGAGACTAAATTTAAAGCTAACTGACCAAACTGATAACCCGAATCAACATCTCCCACAACTCCACAAAGCAGAAAACCATAATTGGCATATGCAAAGGGAGAAACGGAAGCATTACCATATTGGACGGATAGTTGTACTTGTTTGCACACCGTCAAGGGCAATAGGGTAGGAGCCGCAATGTATGCAGGAGCGAAGATACTGGATAATAGTCTTATAGCTGCTAATTTATAGCGATCGCTCATTTGAGGTAGGTCAACTAAATCCTCAATTTGCTGTCCGTTCAAAATTGCTGCCGTTTCTCCTAGCGCCTGCCCAATATCAGAGGCAGTAGGTTCTGAGGGAAACTCCACATCTAACAGCTTTAAAACGTGTAGCGCTGTATTAACGGCTTCTAAAAGTCTATTCTGTCCCATATAAGCTTGCATCTGGACTTCATAGACCTTCACTTTATCTAGTAGTGTTTTAGTACAGTTTTGCACTACATCAACGCATCTCTGCATAGCGTTAAAATCACCACTCAAAAAAGCTGCTTCTGCTGCTTCCTCATGCAGTGCTAATGTCAGTTCATACTGGTTATTCCAGCTATCTTCAGATAACAGTTTTAATCCGACTTGTAAATATTTAACGGCGGAATCATGTGCTGTGGCGGATTTTGCTCTTTGCCCTGCAATTAAATTCAGTTCAGCTAGTTCATACTTTTCTGTTTTATTTTTTAGTAATTCAGTGCCGTAATTGAGTTGGTTAACTAAAGCAAATATATTTTCTTTTCTTTCTTGAGATGTAGTATTTTGTAGGAGTAATTGACCAATTTTTAGGTGTGTTTGTTTTTTTTGGTCATCAGCAATCAAAGAATAAGCAGCTTGCTGTACTCTGTCATGTAAAAACTTATAGTCTACCTTGACATCACTTAAAGTAATTCCGCTTGTTTCTGACTCAACAAACACTAGCGGAATTTTGTAGTCACTACTTAAAGGGACAATCAACCCCACTTGAAGTGCTGGCCACAATTGAGCAGCCGTAACTAAAGAAGATTCTTGATTAACAATCGACAGTACTTCTAAATTAAAAGTGTTTCCAATGCAAGCAGCTAACTTTAATACATTCTGGGTGTCTTCTGGCAGTTTACCAATATTTCTAGCAGTTAGTTCGACAACATTTAAATCTGTAATGCCAACCGCTTGAATTTTCTTGCCGTCCCACTGCCAACTCCCTAATTTAAAACTATAACTTAATAAATTTTCCTGATGCAGAGTTTTGAGAAGTTGCGTTAAAAAGAAAGGATTACCCCCTGTTTTGTGGAACAGTAGAGATGCAAAATCTTGCATTTCTAAAGACACATCATTGAGGGTTTCAGCAATTAAGGCTTCAACATCGGCTAGCTTTAAGGGAGCAAGAACCATATTATTGAGTGTCGCCCCCGCTTTTTGTAGTTTCTCCAAACTCATAATTAGCGGATGAGTTGGTGAAACTTCGTTATCTCTAAATGCCCCAATTAATAATAGATATTTGTTATCTATATCAGCCATCAGTAACTCAATTAAGTTTAAAGATGCTGAATCTGCCCATTGCAAGTCATCTAAAAAGACAACTAAAGGATGTTCTTGAGTTGTAAATAAGCTAATAAATTGTTGAAAGACTCTATTAAAACGATTTTGAGTTTCATTTGACCCTAGTTGTGCAACGGGGGGCTGTGTACCAATGATAAACTCTACGTCGGGAATCACATCAATAATTACTTGCCCATTCTCCCCTAAAGCTTTAATTATTTTTGTCTTCCACTCCCCAATTTTTGCAGCGCTTTCTGTGAGTATTTGCCCAACTAAGGACTGAAAAGCTTGAATGAGAGAAGCATAAGGAATATTGCGCTTAAACTGGTCAAACTTCCCGGCAATAAAATATCCCCTTGCCCCAACAATCGGTTTGTGAACTTCATTGACAACGCTAGTTTTACCAATTCCTGAATAACCAGAAACCAACATTAGTTCGCTAGTACCACCAGCTACCCTATCAAATGCAGCCATTAAAGCTGCTACTTCATTTTCGCGTCCGTACAATTTTTGAGGAATCAGAAATTGACCGGATTTATCTAGTCTTCCGGGAATAAAGTTTTCAATTTTTCCAGTCGCTTGTAGCTGTAGCAAACATTCTTCTAAATCTGCTTTCAATCCCCAGGCAGTTTGATATCTATCCTCGGCAGTTTTTGATAATAATTTCATCACAATTGCTAAAATTGCTTCCGGTACTTCTGTAGAAACACGGCATTCAGTTTCTTTACAAGGTAATGGTGGAGTTTTAGCAATATGACAGTGTACTAACTGCATCGGGTCAGCAGAGTTAAAAGGTAAATTTCCTGTTAGCATTTCATAGAAAGTAACACCCAGAGAATAAAAATCTGTGCGATAGTCAATCGACCGATTCATTCTGCCTGTTTGTTCTGGAGACATATAGGCTAGGGTGCCTTCTAAGAAATCAGGATTGCTAAGATTGGTATTCTCTTTTTCTAGGCGGGAAGAAATACTAAAATCAATGAGTTTAATTTCTCCTGATTCTGAGTTAATCAGAATGTTTTGGGGTTTAATATCTTTATGAATAATGTGTTGGGCGTGTATATCTCCTAATGTTCGGGCTAAATTAATAGCAATTTTTAGAAATTTATCTAAAGTAGTGTTTTGAGTATTGATAACTTCTTTAAGGGAAGAACCACAAAATTCTTCTAATACTAAAGCCAAACTATGATGATAATTTTTTAATTCATAAGATTTAACTACGCCAGGAATTTGCAAAGAACCAATAATTTGATACTCATGACGCAGACGAGCAATTTCTTCTATCGTTGGATATTCGCAGTTGAGGGTTTTGATAATTACTGAAGCCTGATCATTTTCCCTACGCCCGCGATATATTACAGTTTTGCTACCAGAATGAATGGTTTCAAGCAGTTGGTAGCCAGATAAGGAAGCAGTCATGGTTCTGTCCTGTCACACAAGTTACTTTTAGTAAGCCCATGGCTAGGGGATACGTGTAACTTTAGATACAAAAATATGCATATTTTCAAGAGATGTTACGAAGGCGGATCGACTTCCGCAATTTTGACTAAAAAAACAAATTTTAGCTAGAGAAAATGGAATACAGCGTTTTTTAGGCTAATGAGATACAAATGATATGATTTTGCTATTCAATTTTAGATGAATTAGGATGCAACCCTACTCACTGGAGTTTCGCCAAAGAATAATCGATACTTACTCTGA
>Ga0164305_10000480_pt1 | contig 15026 bp, 9 predicted proteins | sample Whisoiple_237_MG_FD_110215 | JGI IMG/M metagenome (GOLD analysis project Ga0164305, IMG submission 110215) | Soil microbial communities amended with pyrogenic organic matter from upstate New York, USA - Whitman soil sample_237_MG | ecosystem: Environmental > Terrestrial > Soil > Agricultural...
CGCAAACTTGGCCGAAGTCTGCTCTTGCGCGAAGGTAATTCCGCCTTCGCTTTTGATCGCCCGCAGGCCGACGGTGCCGTCCGAAGCGCCATCGAAGCGCGCGAAGAGCCGTCCCATCCCGCGGGCGACGTCGCCCGCCACCAGTCCGACCTGGGCAGTGCCGTCCCAACATTCCAGCCCGCCCTGCAACAGGCCCGCGCTGCGACCCAGCAATGGCCGCCCCCAGCCACGCGTGGCCAGGTTGCGGGCTGTCAGGCTGCCACGCAGCGGCGAGCCCAGGCAGACCACCCGCGATACCGCCAGCTCCGGTGCCTGCCGCAACGATTCCAGCGCGATCAGCCCGCCCAGGCTGTGGCCGACGAGCGCATCGGCAGGTTCCTGGCGCAGGCGCTGCAGCAAGCGCGGCACCGCCCGCTCGGGGCCATCGAACACGCTGGAATAGCCGAACAGCGAGGTGCGGAAACCCTGCGCGCGCAGCTTGGCCGCCAGCGGCCGCAGCCACCAGTCCGCGTTGAGCAGTCCGTGCACCAGGATGACCCGCGGGCCTTCCGGGTGGCTCATCGGCGACCCATGCCATGGATGGCGCCCGAAGCGTCGACGTGGAACCGTCCGTTCCCGGCGCACTGCCGTGCTGCACTCGCCTGATGGGCCATCATCCTGCCTCCGGTCGATGTCGCGGGATCGCCTCCCGCCCTTGGCATCGGACAGGGCGGTCGCCATCTAGGGTACCGTCCGCTTCGCATCCATTCCCCACGGAGATCGCCATGTCGCTCGAAAAAGTCCTGTACACCGCCACCGCCACCGCCACCGGCGGCCGCGAAGGCCACGCCGTGTCGTCCGATGGCGTCCTCGACGTCAACCTGTCCGTCCCCACCGGCCTCGGCGGCGGTGGCGGCCCGGGCACCAACCCCGAACAGTTGTTCGCCGCCGGCTACTCGGCCTGCTTCCTGGGCGCGCTGCGCCTGGTCGCGGGCAAGGCCAAGGTCGACCTGCCTGCCGAGACCTCGGTCACCGGCGCCGTCGGTATCGGCCCGATCCCCGCCGGCTTCGGCCTGCAGGCTTCCCTCACAGTGAAGGCGCCGGGCGTGCCGCGCGAGCAGTTGCAGGCGCTCGTCGAAAAGGCGCATGAGGTTTGCCCGTACTCGAATGCCACCCGGGGCAACATCGACGTCTCGCTGGCGGTCGCCGACTGACCCGCTGTATCGCTCACGAAGAGAACGGCCACCGCGAGGTGGCCGTTTTCGTTCGGGATCAGTCGGCGCGCGGCAGGCGCCGGAACATGAATTCCCGATCTCGTTGCTCGCCGACGATGAAGGCGTACTCGCCGGCGTATTCGAAACCGTAGCGCCCGTAGAAGCGCTGCGCGCCGAGGTTCTCGGACCACACGCTGATCCACAGCGGCCGCGGCCCATCGCGCTCCAGCCAGGTCAACGCCTGGTCGAACAGCGCGCGGCCGACGCCGCCGTTCTGCTCGCCCTTCAACAGGTAGAGCCGCTTCAACTCGCCATCGCCGGGCTGCGCGTCGTCGTGCGGTAGGCCACACGGGCCAGCTTGCGCGTAGCCGATCGCCCGTCCGTCGCGAGTGGCGATCCACAGGGCGTAGTCCGGATTCGCCAACACCTTTGCGTATGCGTCGACCGTGTGGCTTTCCTCCAGGAACGCCTCCAGGTCGCGCGGCACGTAGAGCTGGCCGAAGCTTTCGATGAAGGTCGTCGCCCCGAGCTCGGCGAGCGCGGCGGCGTCACCGAGGGCGGCGCGGCGGATGGCCGTGCTTTCCCCCTCCCCCTGCTTGCAGGGGGATGCCGGGAGGGGGTTGCCCTGATCGTTTCGCTGCATGTTCCTTACCCCTCCCCAGCCCTCCCCTGCCCGCAGGGGAGGGAGCAATCGAGCCTCACGCTTCCCTGGCGCGCACGGACACGTGGACTTCCGCCAACTGCTTGTCCGGTACCGGACTCGGTGCGCCGGTCATCAGGCATTGTGCGGTGGTGGTCTTCGGGAAGGCGATCACGTCGCGGATCGACTCGGTGCCTGCCATCAGCGCGGCGATGCGGTCGATGCCGAAGGCGATGCCACCATGCGGCGGCGCACCGTACTTGAGCGCGTCGAGCAGGAAGCCGAACTTGCCTTCGGCTTCCTCGGCGCCGATGCCGAGCACCTCGAACACCGCCGATTGCATCGCCGAATTGTGGATGCGGATGGAACCGCCGCCGATCTCGTTACCGTTGAGCACCATGTCGTAGCCGCGCGATACCGCGGTCTTCGCGTTCGCGCGCAGGTCGTCGATGGAGTCGACCGCGGGCGCGGTGAACGGATGGTGCAGGGCGACGTAGCGGTTCTCCTCGGAGTCCCATTCGAACATCGGGAAGTCGGTGACCCACAGCGGCGCCCACGCGTCCTGCACCAGGCCGAAATCCTTGCCGGCCTTCAGGCGCACCGCGCCCATGAAGTCCGACGTCTTGGCGTACGCGCCGGCGCCAAAGAACACGATATCGCCATTGCCGGCACCGACGTGCTTGAGCAGGGCTGCGAAGGCGTCTTCGGCGAAGAACTTCGCGACCGGCGAATTGACCGCGCCCGTGTCGTCGATCTTGGCGTAGGCTAGGCCCTTGGCGCCGTACTTGGCCGCGTGCGCGGCGTAGTCGTCGATCTGCTTGCGCGACAGCGAGGCGCCACCCGGAATGCGCAGCGCGACCACGCGTCCATCGGGGTCGCTCGCAGCGGCAGTGAAGACCGCGAATTCGCAGGCCTTCACCTGCTCGGCCACGTCGACCAGTTCCAGCGCGATGCGCAGGTCCGGCTTGTCGGATCCGTAGCGACGCATCGCCTCGGCATAGGTCATTCGCGGGAACTCGGCGGCCAGTTCGACCCCCATCACCTCGCGGAACACGTGGCGGACCATGTCCTCGGTCAGGTCCTGCACGTCGCGCTCGGCGACCCACGCGAACTCCATGTCGAGCTGGGTGAATTCGAGCTGGCGGTCCGCGCGCAAGGCCTCGTCACGGAAGCAGCGCGCGATCTGGTAGTAGCGGTCGAAGCCGGCCATCATCAGGATCTGCTTGAACAGCTGCGGGCTCTGCGGCAACGCATAGAACTCGCCCGGATGCATGCGCGCCGGCACCAGGAAATCGCGTGCGCCTTCCGGCGTGGCCTTGGTCAGGATCGGGGTCTCGATGTCCTGGAAACCACACGCATCCAGGTAGTGGCGCAGCGCCGACACCAGCTTGGTGCGGGTGCGCATCTTCTTCTGCATGTCCGGCGTGCGCAGGTCGAGGTACCGATATTTCAGGCGGGTCTCTTCGCCGGCGTTCTCGTGCGCGTGGAACGGCAGCGGTTCGGCCTTGTTGAGGACTTCGATGCGCTCGGCGACCACTTCGACCTTGCCGGTCCTGATCTTGTCGTTGACCGCGTGGCGCACGCGGACGGTGCCCGTGATGCGCAGGCAATCCTCGTAGCCCACCTTCGATGCAGCGGCGATCACCTCGGCATTGCCAGCGGCATCCGATGGCTCGGCGACGACCTGGACGATGCCCTCGTGGTCGCGCAGGTCGATGAAGCACAGGCCGCCAAGGTCGCGTGCGACGTCTGCCCAGCCACAGAGGATGACGGTCTGGCCGACCATGGACTCGTCGACGAGGCCGCAGAAATGGGTACGCATGGAAACTCCGGAGAGGTCGGCGCCGTTCACCGGACGGCGACGGCGGATGCGCCATTTTAACGTTCGCGGGCCCCAAGTGACCGCCCGGGCTGTTTATCGCCTCCGAATCCAACCCAACCCAAGGGAACCACCATGCAAAGCCAGTCATCACACCGTGTACTGCTCGCATCATTGCTTTCGATGGGCCTGGTGGGCGGCCTATCCGCGCTTCCCGTCCCTGCCCACGCTCAAGTCGGGGCCCGCGCCTACGCGCCCGAGGACCTGTGGACGCTGAACACCGCGGACCAGACACGGGTCATCTCCCTCGAGTACCGCGAGCAGTCCAGCGGCCGAACCATCCCGAACGACCAGCTGCGCTTCTACCTGGACCAGGTGCGCCTGTCGCGCTGGACCTTCAGCCGGGTCAAGCAGGACATCGCCAAGTCGCTCGGTAATACGGGTGGCTGGAATCCCGGCCCAGGCCCGGGTCCGAATCCAGGGGTGCAGACCATCCGCTGCGAGAGCAACGATGGCCGCAGCCGCACCTGCCCTACCCCTTGGCAGTCCCAATCCCGCCTGATCAAGCAGTTGTCGAGCGCACGCTGCACGTCCGGGCAGACCTGGTTCACCTCGCGCGGCCAGGTCACCGTCAGCAACGGCTGCCGCGCCGAGTTCGGCCCAGGCCTGGGTGGACCGGGCGGCCCGGGTGGACCCGGCAGTCAGCAGGTCAGCGTGCAGTGCGAAAGCACTGATGGACGGCTGCGCACCTGTGGCAGCAACCTGGTGGGCCGCGCCATTCTGCAGCGCCAGATCTCCAAGCAGCGTTGCATCGAGGACAGCAACTTCGGCCTGCGCAACGGCAGCGTGTGGGTCAACGGCGGTTGCCGTGGCGTGTTCCTGGCCCGCGCCAGGAACGGCAACGGCCCTGGCAACGGCAATGGAAATGGACAAGCAGGCAACTACAACGTGACCTGTTCCAGTGACCGCGGCCGCTACACCACCTGTGCCTGGGACGCCCGCTACGGTGCGCCGCGGATGATCCAGCAGCTGTCGAATGAAGAATGCCGCCAGGGATATTCCTGGGGCTATGCACTGCGCAGCGGCCTGTGGGTCAACAACGGCTGCCGCGCACGTTTCGGCAACCGCTAAGCGCTTCAGTCCGAATCAGGCGGCCGGGGCATTGCCCCCGGCCGGCTTGGCGGGTTCGGGTTTCGCGGCGGGCGCTACCGGCGCCTTCGGCTCCGGCTTGGCATCGGCGCTCGGCTTCGCCCCTTCACCGCCCTCGCCCGCCAGGTTGCGCTTCTTGTCGCCGTCCTTCTTGAAGTCCGTCTCGTACCAGCCGCCACCCGCCAGCCGGAACTGAGGCGCGGTGAGCTGGCGACGCACCTGTCCGCTGGCCCCGCAGGCCGGGCACTCGACCGGATCGGCGTCGGACAGGCGCTGCAAACGATCGAAACTGTGTCCGCACGCGTCGCAAGCGAAGGCGTAAATGGGCATCGGGCTACTTCCTTGAACCGAGCCCGGATTCTGGGGCTGTTGCGTGGGCTTTCAAGTCACCGGTCTCAGTCGTACAGCGCCAGCAGGTCGGCTTCGGCGGTTTCCAGCTTCGCCTGCAGGGTCGCCTGCTCGCGTCCGAGTTCGGCCACGCGCGGGGTATTGCCGTAGATCTTGGGATCGGCAAGCTGGGCGACGATGCCTGCAAGCTTCGTTTCGAGGTCGGCCACCAGCGCCTCCGCTTTCTGCAGCTTGTGCGGATTGACCTTGGACACCGGCTTGACCGGGGCTGCGGCGATCGCCGGCTGCGCCTTGGGTGCCGGGGTCTTCGGGTTGTCGCTGCCCGGGCGCGAGCGCAACCAGGCCGCGTATTCGTCGAGGTCGCCATCGAACGGCTCGACCTTGCCGCCGGCCACGCGCCAGTAGCTGTCGCAGACCAGGCCGATCAGGTGGCGGTCATGGCTGACCATCACGATCGCGCCATCGAAATCGCTCAGGGCCTCTGCCAGTGCCTCGCGCATGTCGAGGTCGAGGTGGTTGGTGGGCTCATCGAGCAGCAGCACGTTGGGGCGCCGGTAGGCGAGCAGCGCCAGCGCCAGCCGTGCCTTCTCGCCACCGCTGAAGGTGTCGATCACCTCGAACGCGCGCTCGCCGGGGAAACTCCAGCGTCCGAGGAAATCGCGGAGTTCCTGGTTGGGGACATCCGGGGCCAGTTCCCGCAGGTGGTCCAGCGGGGTGGTGCCGAACACCAGCGATTCCACCGTGTGCTGGGCGAAGTAGCCGATGCGCAGGTCCGGGTGCGCCTTGCGCTCGCCCGCCAGCGGTTCCAGCTCGCCGACCAGGGTCTTCACCAGCGTCGACTTACCCGCGCCATTGGGGCCCAGCAGGCCGATGCGGTCGCCCGCTTCCAGCATGAAACCGACGTTGTGCAGGATCACCGCATCTTCGCCGTAGCCGGCTTCCACGTCGCGCAGCGACAGCAGCGAATTCGGCAGCTTGAGCGGCTCCGGCAGGGTGATGTGGATCGAGCGTTCGGCGCGCACCGCCTCCGTGCCGGCCAGCTTGGCCAGCCGCTTCATCCGCGACTGCGCCTGCTTGGCCTTGCTGGCCTTGGCCTTGAAGCGGTCGATGAAGGACTGCAGGTGGGCGCGCTCGGCCTGTTCCTTCAAGTGGGTGATCTGCTGCAGGCGCAGGTGTTCTGCGCGCTGCCGCTCGAAGTCGGTGTAGTTGCCGGCGTAAAGCTTCGCCCGTCCATCGTGCAGGTGCAGGATGTGGGTGGTGACGTTGTCGAGGAACTCGCGGTCGTGCGAGATCACCAGCAGGGTGCCGGCATAGCGCTTCAGCCATTCCTCCATCCACACCACGGCGTCGAGATCCAGGTGGTTGGTGGGCTCGTCGAGCAGCAGCAGGTCGCTGGGCGTCATCAGGGCTCGGGCGACGTTGAGCCGCACCCGCCAGCCGCCGGAGAAGTCCGAGACCGCCTTGCCGTGGGTTTCCGCCGGGAAGCCGAGGCCGTGGAGAAGACGCCCGGCGCGCGCGCTGGCGTCGTAGCCATTGAGCTCCTCGATCCGGTGATGGGCCTCGGCGACGGCCTCCCAATCCTCGCTGGCGAAGGCGTTGGCCTCGGCCTGCACCGCGGCGTGGACCTCGGTGTCTCCGGACAGGACGAAGTCCAGCGCCGGGTCCGGCAGGTGCGGGGTTTCCTGCGCCACGCTGGCGATGCGCGCCTTGCCGGGCAGGTCGAGGTCGCCCTTGTCGGGCTCGACCTCGCCCATCAGGGCGGCGAACAGGGAGGTCTTGCCGGCGCCATTTCGACCGATCACGCCCACCCGCCAACCGGCATGCAGGGTGAGGTCGACATCGGACAACAGCAGGCGTTCGCCGCGACGCAGCGAGAAGTTGCGGAAGGAAATCATCCGCGGAATTGTAGCCGGCCATGCACCGGGCCTGATCCCCCATCAGAGATGAGATGGATCGGTTATGGCGTGATGCCGACTGGCAAGTGGCAGGGGTGGCGTCTCTCTCCCACTCTCTTTCCTACAACATGAATAGGAATTGCCATGCCCCGCCTCTCCCCCCTCGCCCTGGCGCTTGCCTCCCTGCTGTCGACCCCCGCGCTCGCCCAGGACGCCGGCAAGGACGCCAGGACCCTGGATACCCTGATCGTCACCGGCACCCGGGTCAGCGATCGCACCGTGGCGGAATCGCAGTCGCCGATCGACGTCATCACCCCTGAAATCCTCCAGGCGACCGGTACCACCGAGCTCGCCACCGCGCTCGCACGCGCGCTGCCCTCGTTGAACTTCCCGCGCCCGGCGATGGCCGACGGCACCAGCGGCGTGCGTCCGGCCCAGCTGCGTGGGTTGTCGCCGGACCAGGTGCTGATCCTCGTCAATGGCAAGCGCCGCCATGTCTCCGCGCTGGTCAACGTCAACGGCACCATCGGCCGTGGCTCATCGGCCGTGGACCTCAATGCGATCCCGGTGGCCGCGATCGAGCGCGTGGAAGTACTGAGAGACGGCGCCTCCGCGCAATACGGCTCCGACGCCATCGCGGGCGTGGTCAACATCGTCCTGAAGGGCTCGGGCGAGGGCGGCAGCCTGACCCTCGGCGGCGGCGAGTATTCCGAAGGCGACGGCCGCCAGTGGCAGGCGTCCGGCGACGCGGGCGTGACCCTCAGCGGCGGTGCCGGCGAATTCCACGTGGCCGCGCAGGTGGGCCACCAGGATCCGACCAACCGATCCGGCACCTACCAGGGCACGGCGCCGAACACCGGCAACTTCCCCGGCATCGGCGAAAAGGCGTTCAACCTGGGCGATGCCGACGTCGACCAGTTCGCGGTGTCGGCCAATGCCAACCTGCACCTGGGCGACAACGCGAGCCTCTACGCCACCCTGGTCGCCAGCAACCGCGACATCACCTCGTTCGCGTTCTACCGTTCCCGGAACCACAGTAGCCAGGGTGCGCTGCTGGCGCAGGTCTACCCGAACGGCTACGTGCCGGAAATCAACCAGTATTCGCGCGATCGCAGCGCCGTGCTGGGGGCCAAGGGCACCTCCACCGGTGGCTGGAACTGGGACGTCAGCTACAACTTCGGCGAGAACAGCCTCGAGTTCCACACCCAGAACACGATCAACTACAGCCTCGGGGCGAACAGCCCGCGCCGCTTCTACGACGGCACGCTCACGTATCGCCAGGACGTGGTCAACGCGGACTTTTCCAAGGCGATCGACATCGGCCTGGCCTACCCGGCAACGCTGTCGCTGGGTGCCGAGCATCGCCAGGAACGCTGGGAGCAGTCGGCCGGTGAGCCCGACTCGTATACCGGCTCGGGCGCGCAGGGCTTCGCCGGCTTCACCCCGCGCAACGCCGGCACCTACGACCGCGACAGCTTCGCCGTCTACGCTGGCCTGGAGGCCGACCTGGGCGAGAAGTTCTCCGCAGGCATCGCCGGTCGCTACGAGGATTACTCGGATTTCGGCAGCCAAACGTCGGGCAAGCTATCGCTGCGCTACGCGATCACCGACACCATCGCCCTGCGCGGCACCGTCGCCAGCGGTTTCCGTGCGCCCTCGCTGGCGCAACAGAACTACCAGGCGGTCACCACCAACATCACCAACAGCGTTGCCACCGAGACCGGCACCTTCCCGGTCACCGGCGCGGCGGCACAGGCGCTCGGCGGCGAACCGCTGGAGGCAGAAACCTCGCTGTCCTACAGCCTGGGCCTGGTGTTGCAGCCGGCCGAGCGCGTGTACGTCACCGTCGATGCCTACCAGATCGGCATCGACGACCGCATCGTGCTCTCGTCCAACCTCAACATCGCCAACAACGCGGCCGCCCAAGCGCTGCTGGCCAACCTCGGCATCACCGGCGTCACCGCCGCGCGCTACTTCAACAATGCCATCGACACCCGGACGCGGGGCATCGACGTGGTGGCGACGTGGTCGCTGCCGCTGGCCACCTCCGGCCTCGACCTGACCGCCAGCTACAACTACAACCAGACCGAGGTCACCCGGATCGCCCCGAACCCCGCGGCCTTGAACGCGCTGGGTGCAAACCTGGAGCGCATCGGGCGCGACGAACGCGGCCGCGTCGAGGAAGGCTTCCCGCGCGACAAGGTCGCGTTGAACGCCGCGTGGAAACTCGCGGCCTGGGACATTGCCGCCGGCGCCACCCGTTACGGCGAATTCCAGACCCGCCACGCCACCCTGCCGGCGCAGGACCAGGTCTTCGACGCCAGATGGACGCTGGACACCTCCGCCAGCTTCCACCCGGGCAAGCAGTGGACGCTCACCGTGGGCGCAGACAATGTGCTGGACGAATACCCCGAGGGCGTCCTGTTCGCGAACTCCACCTCCGGCCTGATCCCGTACAGCCTGTACTCGCCGTTCGGCTTCAACGGCCGCTACGTGTACGCAAAGGTCGCGTACGCATGGTGAGTTGATACACCGCCTGCGCCGCATTGCGGGAGGCACGTGGCCTCCCGCTCCGGTTCCCGCGAGGCTCAGCCACGCCATGCGATGATCCTTGGGTCGCTCTCCCGGATTCCGCATGCCGCACAACACCGAACTCATCGCCATCCTCTGCATCGGCTTCGTCCTCGCCTTCGTGCTGGGGATGCTCGCCCAACGCCTCAAGTTGTCGCCGCTGGTCGGCTATCTGGTTGCCGGCATGATCGCCGGGCCGTTTACCCCGGGCTTCGTCGCCGACCAGACCCTGGCGCCGCAGCTGGCCGAGGTGGGTGTGATCCTGCTGATGTTCGGCGTCGGCCTGCACTTCTCGCTTAAGGACCTGATGTCGGTAAAGGCCATCGCCCTGCCCGGCGCAGTGGTGCAGATCGCGGTCGCGACCGCGATGGGCTGGGCGATGGCGCATTACTGGCTGGGCTGGTCGCACATGGCCGGCCTGATGTTCGGCCTGGCGCTGTCGGTGGCCAGTACCGTGGTGTTGCTGCGTGCGCTGGAAGAACGCCGGCTGGTGGAAACCACCAAGGGCCGCATCGCGGTGGGCTGGCTGATCGTGGAGGACATCGCGATGGTGCTGGCGCTGGTGCTGTTGCCGGCGATCGCCGGCAAGCAGGCGGGCGCGGATGGCGAGTCGGTATCGATCGGTGGCGCGCTGCTGATCACCCTGTTCAAGGTCGGCGCCTTCGTCGCGGTGATGCTGGTGGTGGGGCGGCGGGTGATCCCGAAGATCCTGGAACGCGTGGCCGGCACCGGCTCGCGCGAACTGTTCACCCTGTGCGTGCTGGCGCTGGCGATGGGCGTTGCATTCGGTGCGGCGGAACTGTTCGGGGTCTCGTTCGCACTGGGCGCGTTCTTCGCCGGCATGCTGCTCAACGAAAGCGAGTTCGGCCACAAGGCGGCCAACGATTCGTTGCCGCTGCGCGATGCCTTCGCGGTGCTGTTCTTCGTGTCGGTGGGCATGCTGTTCAACCCGACCATCCTGGTCGAGCAGCCGCTGCAGGTCCTCGCGACCTTCCTGATCATCGTGCTCGGCAAGTCCTTGGCGGCGTGGGCGATCGTGCGCGCCTTCGGCAAGCCCAACAACACCGCGCTGACGATTGCCGCCAGCCTGGCGCAGATCGGCGAGTTCTCCTTCATCCTCGCCGGCCTGGGCGTCGGCCTGGAGATCCTGCCGGAAGAAGGCCAGGACCTGATCCTGGCCGGCGCCTTGCTGTCGATCGTGGTCAACCCGCTGCTGTTCTCCTGGCTCGACCGGCGCGTGCTGCGCATGGACCTGGCCGCGAATGCCGCACTCGATGCCGAGGCCGGGATCCCGGAAGGACTCTCCAACCACGCGATCCTGGTCGGCTATGGCCGGGTCGGCCGCGAGCTGGCGCGCCTGCTGCAGGAACGTGGCGTGCCGCTGGTGCTGATCGAGGCCGACCGCGACCGCGTCACCGAGGCCCGCAAGCAGGGGTTCACCACCATCTTCGGCAACGCCGCTGCGGAGGCCGTGCTGAAGGAAGCCCGTCCCGATACCGCGCAGTTGGCGATCCTGGCGGTGCCCCAAGCGCTCGAAGCCGGCGAAGTGGTGGCCCGCATGAAGGCCACCAATCCGGAGATCACCGTGCTGGCGCGCGCGCACAGCGAGGCCGAGGTCAAGCACCTGCTCGACCACGGCGCCGATGCCGCGGTCCTGGCCGAACGCGAACTCGCCTACTCGCTGGCGGACATGGTGATGGCGACCCCGCCGTATCGCCCCGCGCGCGTCGAAGCCGTTCCCGCGCCCGGCTGACGCACGCTTACTTCGCGGCCGCGGCCGGCGGCCTGCTGCCCGGCCGTGCGACCGCATGCATCTCCCACGCGATCTTCTTCAACAGCGCGCGCCGGTCGTCGCCCTCCGCGTACAGGTCGAAATGGGTCTTGCCCGGCAGGAAGCGCACGTCCGCCTTGGCGCCCAGGCCTTCGAGCACCGCCTTCAAACGACGCGCGGCGCCATCGAGGTAGAAGGTGTCCGCATCGCCGACGATGACGTGGATCTTGCCGTCAAGATCGGGCTTCAAGGTCGCCCATTCCCGTTGCAGCTTGTGGGCGATGTCGTAGTGCTCGCGCCAATAGGCAACGACCTGCGGATCGACGACGCCGGTGGCGCGATCGAACATCGGCAGTGGCCGGCCGTCGGCGCCACGCGGCGAGAACACCCACTCGAACGAGGACATCTGCCCGCCGTATTCGCCCTGCACCTGCTCCTGGCGCGCGTACTGCTCGAAGGTGGACACGACCTTGCCGTCGACGCGCACCAGCGGCCAGGCAGTGCCGTCCGCCCGGCGATACACGTTCGCGTCCGCCGCGTACAGATCGGGCCCGGTGAAATCATGGAAGTCGCTGGAATCGGGCGAGGTCGACCAGGTGCCACCGAACACCTTCGGATAGGTGACCTGCAGCCATAGCGTGGCCCAGCCGCCGGACGAATGGCCATTGAGGAAACGCCCGGACGGCTTTGCGTCCATCCGGTAGCGCGCTTCCAGCGAGGGGATGAGTTCGGTGGTGAACGCGCGACCCCAAGGCCCGTTGTTCGCCGAATCGGCGAATTCGTGGGTGCCGGTTGCGCTGGACTCGTCGAGGAACACCCAGATCATCGGCGGCATGCTGCCCTCGCGCATCGCGGCGGCCACTTGCGACACGCTTCGCACCAGCCCGGGCAGGCTGCCACCGTAGCCGTGGGTGAAGTACGCGGTCGGGTAACGCGCGCCTGCGTTGCCCGCGTCGGCATAGCCGGGCGGCAGCAGCACCCAGCCGCGCATGTGGATGTCGCGTCCCCAGAATGCGGTGAGAGCCGGGCTGATGAAGTCCAGCGGCTCGGTCTGCGCGCGTGCGGCGGCGATCGCCTCGCGGGCCTCCGCAGGGGCGTCTTCCGGTACGACCCAAGGGTCCGGAGGTTGCGCCAGCACGCGGGTCAACGCCAGGGTCGGAACGCGCCCCTTGCTGCCGAGGCGGACTTTGGCCGGCTCGCTGACGATATCGCCGGCCCCTCGGCCGCCGTAGTTGTAATCGTGGTTGGCATCCAGCACGGCCTGCAGGTAGTACTCGCCCTTGGGCAGGCGCGAGAAGGGCTGCGGGAAGGCGATCGCATCGGCGTCCAGCAACACGCTTGCGCCGCTCGCCAGCGACGGTAGCTCCATCGCCGCGACGGTCACCAGCTCGGGCGCCATCGCGCTGGCATCGACGGCGTCGACCTTGCCCTCCTTCGCCGCTGCTTCCGCCTGGTCGGCCGGCATCGCGAACACCAGCAGCCGGCCCGATGCACGCGGTTGCATCGCAGCGGCATCCAGCCGGACTTCGACATGGCGGGATCCCTGCGCGCCCGCCGCCACCGGCGAAAGCGCGCAGCCCAGCACGAACGCGACTCGGAGCAATTTCGTTGTGCGTGACGGCGACATGGCGTTGCTCCTCGGGGCGATGGGTGGATTAGACACCACGCACGCCCCCGCCTGCCGCCTCTCGGCTCGTTACGGGTTGGGGCCCGCCAGGAATACCAGCTTGCCGCCCTCCGCATCGACGCGGACCACATCGCCGCTGCCGAACGCACCGGACAAGATCGCCTGCGCCAGCGGGTTCTCCAGTTGCTGCTGGATCGCCCGCTTGAGCGGACGCGCGCCATACACCGGATCGAAGCCGACATTCGCCAGCAGGTCGAACGCCTTGTCGGTCAATTCGATGCGGATGCCACGCTCGCCCAGGCGCTTTTCCAGGCCACGCAACTGGATCCGCGCGATCGATTTGATCTGCGCCTTGTCCAGCGAATGGAAGACCACGATGTCGTCCAGCCGGTTGATGAACTCGGGACGGAAGTGCGCCTGCACCACGCCCATCACCGCGGCCTTCATCTGGGTGTAGGCCTCGGGTGAATCGTCGCCATCCAGTTCCTGGATCTGGTGCGAGCCAAGGTTGCTCGTCATCACGATCACGGTATTGCGGAAGTCCACCGTGCGGCCCTGCCCATCGGTGAGGCGACCATCGTCCAGCACCTGCAGCAGGATGTTGAAGACGTCGGGGTGCGCCTTCTCGACCTCGTCGAGCAGGATCACGCTGTACGGGCGACGGCGCACGGCCTCGGTGAGGTAGCCACCCTCTTCATAGCCGACATAGCCCGGAGGCGCGCCGACCAGCCGCGACACCGCGTGCTTCTCCATGAACTCGCTCATGTCGATGCGCACCATCGCATCGGTCGAATCGAACAGGAATTCGGCCAGCGCCTTGCACAGCTCGGTCTTGCCGACACCGGTCGGGCCGAGGAACAGGAACGAGCCGCTCGGGCGGTCGGGATCGGACAGGCCGGCCCGCGAACGCCGCACCGCATCGGCGACCACCTTGATCGCTTCCTCCTGGCCGACCACGCGGGTGTGCAGCTGCGACTCCATCGCCAGCAATTTCTCACGCTCGCCTTCGAGCATCTTGCTCACCGGGATGCCGGTCCAGCGCGCGACCACCTCCGCGATTTCCTCGGCGGTGACCTTGTCCTGCAGCAGGGTGAAGCCCTTGTTCTCGACCTCCTGCGCGGCCGCCAACTGCTTCTCCAGCTCCGGCAGCGTGCCGTACTGGATCTCGCTCATCCGCGCGAAGTCCTGCTTGCGTTGCGCGGATTCCAGTTCCAGCCGCGCGGACTCGATCTGTTCCTTGATCCGGGTGGCACCCTGCAAGGTGGCCTTTTCGGCCTTCCACACTTCCTCCAGGTCGCTGAACTCGCGCTCGAGGACGTCGATCTGTTCCTGCAGGTCGGCCAGGCGCTGCTTCGATTCGGCGTCCTTTTCCTTCTTCAGCGCCTCGCGCTGGATCTTGAGCTGGATCAGCCGGCGTTCCTTGCGATCCATCTCCTCCGGCTTGGAATCGATCTCCATGCGGATCCGCGATGCCGCCTCGTCCATCAGGTCGATGGCCTTGTCCGGCAACTGGCGATCGGCGATGTAACGGTGCGACAGCGTGGCCGCGGCGACGATGGCGGGATCGGTGATCTCGACGCCGTGGTGCACGGCGTAGCGCTCCTTCAGCCCGCGCAGGATCGCGATGGTGTCCTCGACACTCGGCTCGCCGACGAACACCTTCTGGAAGCGGCGTTCCAGCGCGGCATCCTTCTCCACGTACTTGCGGTACTCATCCAGCGTGGTCGCGCCGATGCAGTGCAGCTCGCCGCGCGCGAGTGCGGGCTTGAGCATGTTGCCGGCATCCATCGAGCCCTCGGCCTTGCCGGCACCGACCATCGTGTGCAGTTCGTCGATGAACAAGATGATCTGGCCTTCGTTCTTCGACAGGTCGTTCAGCACCGCCTTCAGGCGCTCCTCGAATTCGCCGCGGAACTTGGCGCCGGCGATCAGTGCGCCCATGTCCAGCGACAGCAGGCGCTTGCCCTTCAGGCCTTCCGGCACCTCGCCGTTGATGATGCGCTGGGCCAGGCC
>Ga0164305_10000481_pt1 | contig 15015 bp, 12 predicted proteins | sample Whisoiple_237_MG_FD_110215 | JGI IMG/M metagenome (GOLD analysis project Ga0164305, IMG submission 110215) | Soil microbial communities amended with pyrogenic organic matter from upstate New York, USA - Whitman soil sample_237_MG | ecosystem: Environmental > Terrestrial > Soil > Agricultural...
CTGACTGGAACTCCCGCCGCGGAAACCATCTTGGCCAGCGGCGCTCGCCGCACCAACAGGCCGGACACATGGATGCAAGCGAACGACAACTCAAAAAATCCGCTCGATCCACTTGCAAGTCAGGGGCCGTCCACACATGGATTGCTTCGTCCCCCGGATAAATCCGGGATCTCGCAATGACCTGGCTATCTTTTAACCCCTTCCGCAATCGACAAAAGCGCGCGTTCGGCAAGCGCGGCGCCGAGGCGTTGCTCGCGCCGCGTGCGGCCGATGAGATCGGCCAAGGAGCGGATCGCCCGGAACAGTTTTTCGCACGACCACGCCCGCAAATGTTTCTCGATCAAGCCGCGGCGGCCGAAGCCGACGCCGCTGCGAAAGACCAGACCGATCGCCTGATCGATCGATTGCCCCGACTCGATCGCGAGCCGCGCGCGATGCAGCGCCACGGCGTAACGCAGCGCCGCGGCAAGCATCACACTCGGCTCGCCGCCTGTCGCCATCAGCCGCTCGAAGGCGCCCGGCACCAAATCGAACTCGCCGGAAAAGGCCTGCAGCACCGCGTCGTCATGCGCTGATGTCGAGGCATCGCAGACGAGCGTCTCGACGTCCTCAAGCGTGACGCGCCCGCGTCCATGCGCTGACAGAACGAGCTTGCTTATTTCGGAGCGCGTGCTGAGGCGATCCTCGCCGAGCAGTGCGACCAGGGTTTCGCGCGCGTCGTCGTCGAGCGCCAGGCCGGCGCCTTTCAGCTCCTCATTGATCAGCCGCTGCACATCGGCGGCATTATCGGGCTGGCACTCGATCGCCGCAGCGCCGCGCTCTTTCTCGAACGATCGGCGCAAGACATGATCGCGCTTCAGCGCGCCTGCTTCGATCACGACGGCGCATTCCGGTAATGTCGCAAAGAGCGGCTCGACCCTCGGCGCGATATTTTTTGCGCCGAGCTCGACATGCACGGCGCGGCGCCCCCCGAACAGGGGAATGGTGTTGGCTTCATCGGCGAGGCGCAGCGGATCGGCGGCGAGATCGTCACCATCCAGTTCGATGAGCTGGAACGGATCGGCGGGATCATCGATGAGCGCGCGCAACAGTTTTTTCGTGCGCTCGCGGACGAGACCGGAATCGCTGCCGTGTACGAGGAAGAGTTTTGTGTCCGCCGACGGCCGCGCGACAAAACGATCGGCCTCGCCGCTGCGGATGGCGCTCAAGCCGGATCAGCCTCGGCTGGCGAGAGCCGCCGCGATGCGGGTGCGGATGGCGTCGGCGATGACCTTGGCGTTGCGAGTCTCGGCGTCGCGCGCCGCCTGCACGTTGGAAATGCGCTGGCTCGTGCGGTCGTAGGTCGCGACGCTGAATGCGGTGCCCTTGGTGATCGGCTCGCCGCCGGCGACGGGGATGAGAATGTAATCGGCGTCGACAACGATGGTCGCCGCGGTCGCCCGCGCCGAGACCGTATCGATGACCGGCGCCTGCGCGCGCTCACGCAACGTGACCGACAGGCGATATTTCGGCGGAACGGTCGATCCGGTGCCGTTGAAGGCAAATCCCAGTTCGCCTTCGAGATAATGGCCGAGCCGTTCCGGCAGGATCGGATTGATCGCGATCGCCTGCAATTCGCTTTCCAGCGAGCCACCAGAGGCGAGCGGGCCATAGAGCGGCTGGAAACAGCCGCCGAGCGCGAGCGGCAAGATCAAGGCGAATGCCCTGATCGGCTCTGATTTTCGGGGCTCACGCCACGACATTCACGATCCTCTGCGGCACCACGATGATCTTCTTCGGCGCCTTGCCGGCAAGCGCCCGCCGCACCGGATCGAGCGCCAGCGTCGCCGCCTCGATCGCCGCCTGGTCCGCGTCGCGCTCGATCACGAGGTCCGCCCGCTTCTTGCCATTCACCTGCACCGGCAAGCTTAGCATATTCTCGATTACTAAAGTCCGATCGGCCGCCGGCCACGGCGCCTCCGCCACGAGAGACGTGTGGCCGAGGTCCGCCCAGCATTCTTCAGCAAGATGCGGCATCATCGGGGCGAAGAGCTGGACCAGGATGTCGGCGGCCTCGCGGAAGGCGGCGCGAAGGTCGGCCGGAATGTCGCCGCTCTCGACCTCATCGAGCGCATCGGTGAGCGCGTTGGTCAGCTCGTAGACGTGGGCGACGCAGCGGTTGAAGCGCAGCCGCTCGACGTCGTCGCCGACCTTGATCAGCGCCGCATGCGCCGCCTTGCGCACTCGCCGGGCAGCCTCGCTCGCCTCGGCCGCGCCGCCGTCGGCGCCGGAGGCGGCAGTCTTCAGGTCGCCGACAATGCGCCAAAGACGCTGCACCAGGCGGGCTGCGCCCTGCACCCCCTCCTCGGTCCAGATCACGTCGCGGTCGGGCGGCGAGTCGGACAGCATGAACCAGCGTGCCGTGTCGGCGCCGAAGGACTGGATGATGTCGTCGGGATCGACGGTGTTGCGGCGCGACTTCGACATCTTCTCGATCGAACCGATCTCGACAGGCGCGCCGTCGGCCTTCGCAAAGGCGCGGCGGGTGGCCCCATCCGCCTCCACGCGCACCTCCGCCGGCGACAGCCAGGCGCCGGACCCATCGCGGTAGGTCTCGTGCACGACCATGCCCTGCGTGAACAGGCCGGCAAACGGTTCGGCGAGATCCAGATGGCCGGTGTCGCGCAAACCGCGCGTGAAGAAGCGCGAGTAGAGAAGATGCAGGATCGCGTGCTCGATGCCGCCGATATATTGGTCGACCGGCAGCCAGCGATTGGCGACCTCGCGCGTGATCGGCGCGTCCGGGTTCCACGGATCGGTGAAGCGGGCGAAATACCAGGACGAATCGACGAACGTGTCCATCGTGTCGGTTTCGCGCGTCGCCGGTCCGCCGCAGGCAGGACATGCGACATGCTTCCAAGTCGGATGATGATCGAGCGGATTGCCGGGGCGATCGAAGCTGACGTCCTCGGGCAAGCGCACGGGCAGCTGATCCTTCGGCACCGGAACGCTGCCGCATTTGTTGCAATGCACGATCGGGATCGGACAGCCCCAATAGCGTTGGCGTGAAATGCCCCAGTCGCGCAGACGGTAATTCACCTTGCGCTCGGCTTGCGGCGCATTGCCGAGCGTCTGCGCTTCGAGACGGCGCGCGACCTCTTCCTTGGCTTCTTCCACCGTCATGCCGTCGAGGAAGCGCGAGTTGATCATGCGGCCCGGCCCATCATACGCGGTATCGGTGATGACGAATTCTTGCGGATCGACACCCGGCGGGCAGACGACCGGAATGTTGCCGAGCCCGTATTTGTTGGAAAAATCCAAGTCGCGCTGGTCGTGCGCCGGGCAGCCGAAGATCGCGCCGGTGCCGTATTCCATCAGCACGAAATTGGCGACAAAGACCGGCAGCTGCCAATTCGAATCGAAGGGATGCAGCGCGCGAAGCCCGGTGTCGTAGCCGCGTTTCTCGCCCATTTCGATCGCCGCTTCCGACGTGCCGCGCCGCTGGCAATCGGCGATGAACTCGGCAAGCGCGGGGTCATGCTCAGCGAGTTCGCGTGCCAACGGATGCTCGGGCGAAATCGCCATGAATTTCGCGCCAAACAGCGTGTCCGGGCGCGTCGTGTAGACATCGATCTCGCGAGCCTCGCTACGCTTGCCTTCTTCCTTAAGCGCGAAGCGCACAAGCAGGCCTTCGGAGCGGCCGATCCAGTTCGCCTGCATGAGCCGCACTTTTTCTGGCCAGCGGTCGAGCGTCTCCAGCGTCGCGAGCAGATCGTCGGCGTATTTGGTTATGGTGAAGAACCATTGCGTCAGCTCGCGCTGCTCGACCGACGCACCGGAACGCCAGCCGCGTCCATCGATCACCTGCTCGTTGGCAAGCACGGTCTGATCGACCGGATCCCAGTTGACGCGCGACTGCTTGCGCGCGACGAGGCCCGCGGCGAGAAAATCCAGGAATAGCGCCTGCTGGTGCTTGTAATAACTAGGATCACAGGTCGCGAATTCGCGCGACCAATCGAGCGACAGGCCCATCGATTTGAGCTGCGCCCGCATCGTGTCGATATTGTCGTAGGTCCATTTCGCCGGATGCGTTTTCGATTGCATCGCGGCGTTTTCAGCCGGCATGCCGAACGCGTCCCAGCCCATCGGATGCAGCACGTTGAAGCCGCGGGCGCGCTTGTAGCGCGCAACGACGTCGCCCATCGTGTAATTGCGGACGTGGCCCATATGGATGCGGCCGGAGGGATAGGGAAACATTTCGAGCACGTAGTATTGGTCGCGTGCGTCGGCTTCCTCCGTCTTGAAGGTGTCGTGGTCGCGCCAGACCTGCTGCCATTTCGGCTCGGCTTCGCGAAAATTGTAACGTTCGGGCCGCATGTGCTTGATCGATCGGGAAACTGGCGCGACATGGACCCGATTTCGCGCGTGGGGTCAATGTGATGGCGAGCCAAGCAACGGTCGATCCGGTTGCCAATTTGCGTGACGTGCGGGCGCTGATCGTGCGGGCCGCGCGCGATTTCGGCCGCGACCCCGCCGATGTCAGGCTCCTCTGCGTCACCAAGACTGTGCCGCCGGAGCGCATCCGGCCGGTGATCGCGGCCGGCGAGCGCATTTTCGGCGAGAACCGCGTCCAGGAGGCGCACGCCAAATGGCCGGCGCTCAAGGCCGAGCACCCCGATCTCGAGCTGCATCTGATCGGCCCGCTGCAGACCAACAAGGCGCGCGAGGCGGTGGCGCTGTTCGACGCAATCGAGACCTTGGACCGGCCCTCGCTGGCCAAGGTTCTGGCGGCGGAAATCCAGCGCGCCGGGCGGGCGCCGAAACTGTTCGTGCAGGTCAATACCGGCGCCGAGCCGCAAAAGGCAGGCGTCCTGCCGCAAGAAGCCGACGCGTTCATCGCGCAATGCCGGAACGAGTACGGACTGGCGCCGGTTGGGCTCATGTGCCTGCCGCCGATCGACGAGCAGGTGTCGCCGCATTTCGCCCTGCTCGCCAAGATCGCCGCGCGTAACGGGCTAACCGAGCTGTCAATGGGAATGAGCGCGGATTACGCGCTGGCGATCCAATTGGGCGCCACCTACGTGCGGATCGGCTCAGCGATTTTCGGCGAGCGGGGCTAATCGGCTGATTAGCGGCTAGACCTCATTCTCGATTTTAGCTCGCGCCGCCGAGGCGAGAAAGGCCGAGCGCGTCAGACCGCGTTCGGCAGCGGCCTCATCGATCGCCTCGAGCAAGCCCGCATCGAATGAGACGTTTGCTCGAGCGGGCCTGCCGCTATCGAGCACGAGGGGAATAAGGGCAAATACGGCGCCCTCATTGAGCTGTGCGACTATCTCGGAATCGTCCTTCAGCGAGTCCATCGTGCTTGGTGCGGGAAGGCTTTCATTCTTCGCCAAAGCATCTTCGGCCCAAAGCCGCACGGCCTCGATCGAATTCCTGCAAGCCTCGTCATATGTTTTTCCTCCCGAGGTGCAGCCGGGCAAATCGGGGATGACAACGCCGACAACCGGGGGCGTGCCGTCGATCAGTCCAATATACCGCGTCATTCTTTTTCCTTGTCCCATCCAGCTTGTTTCGCGATCGCGCGAGCAACGCCCGGGGAGAGAGTGCGATGGCGGGGCACCACTATGCGTCCGGGGCCTCCCTTCATGCGTGAATACGTCGTGATTGCCGCCGTGGCGTTCCGTCCAGCCTTCCGTTCGCAGACGGGCACCGATCCTGGCTCGGTTTGTCTCAATCAGGACCATTCTCTATTCGCTTATGCGCATATATTTGCGCAAAACTGCTGTGGATCAAGGCTCCATCGTTATCCGGGGGTGATAAACGCACTGCGCACTCGGAGGCGCAGTCGCCACGTTAGCCAATTACCATCGCGACCTCCCGCGACAACTGCGGCAGTAGCCGGCGCATGTCGGCGGCCCTAAGGGCCACGCAGCCCGCGGTTGGCGACAGGTCTTTGCGTGCCAGATGGAAGAAGATCGCGCTGCCGCGCCGATCCACCCGCGGCCGGATGTTGTACTCGAGGACGCCGACGATGTCGTAGAGGCGATCGTCGCGCCACATCCCTTCGCGGCTCCGCCCGTAGGGCAGACGCACCGGCCGGTTATAATTGCGGTCGCCGGGATCGTCGCACCAGGCGCTGTCGCGCCGCAGCGGCAAAGCACGAAAGTTCCGCCGGGGGCGAAAGCCCGAATCCGGCCGGAAGTAGAACCAAAGAATCGCAAAGCACCCAGCCGGCGTCTTGCCATCGCCCTCGAACTTGCCGCGGCCAATGCCGGAGCGCCCGATGGCACAGGGGATTTGCGTTGCGCCGGCAATAAGCCGGCCGCGCGGTTGCTGGCCTGGCGAAAGCCTCGGCGCCGCGACGACGCGCAGGCGCGTAAGCCCGCGCGAAACCTGTCGAAATTCGCTTGGCGGCGCTTTACGCATTTTGACCCGCTGCTTGTCCTTGCCTAGACTCGGCAGCGGCCAAGCAGCCGCTTGCCTGCCGGCGTTTATCCAATTGGGAAAGCGCCGCGGAAAGATTTGATGGCCCAGGTCCGTACCATTCTGATCGCCGACGACGATGAGGACCTGCGCCAGGCGCTCGCCGAGCAATTGGCGTTGCACGAGGAATTCGAGGTGCTGCAAGCGGAGAACGGCGCCAAGGCGATTTCGCTCACCCGCAGCGCCCAGCCCGATCTCGTCATCATGGACGTCGGGATGCCCGATTTCGACGGGCGCGAGGCGGTGAAGATCATCCGTAAGAACGGCTTCAAGAACCCCATCCTGATGCTCACCGCCCAGGATTCCGACGCCGATACCGTGCTCGGCTTCGATTCCGGCGCCAACGATTATGTGACGAAGCCGTTTCGTTTCGCTGTGTTGCTCGCACGTATCCGCGCGCACTTACGCCAATTCGAAGCGAGCGACGACGCGACCTTCCGCATCGGCCAATATACGTTTCAGCCGAGCTCGAAGCATCTGGTCAACGACAAGGGCAACAAGCTGCGTCTTACCGAGAAGGAAACGGCGATCCTGCGCTATCTCTATCGCGCCGGGCAAAATGTGGTGACGCGCGACGTGCTGCTGCGCGAGGTGTGGGGATATAATGCCAACGTAACTACCCATACATTGGAGACGCACATCTACCGTCTGCGGCAAAAGATCGAGCGCGATCCCGCGCATGCGCAGTTGTTGGTGACGGAAGCCGGCGGCTATAAGCTCGTTCCGTCGGCCGAGCCCTGAGATTCAGTGGCGCTCGACGACGATATCCGCAAGCTTGCAGGCATCTCGTTCTTCCGTGCCATGGAGAACGATGCGCTGCGGCTGATCGCCTTCGGCGCCGAGACTAAGATATTACGCGCCGGCGATGTTCTGTTTCGCCGCGGCGATAAATCCAATGCCGGTTTCATCGTGTTGAACGGCGCGATCGCTCTCGATGAGAAGGGGGACGGCAGCCCGCCGTCGCAGGTCGTGCGCGCCGATGCGCTTCTCGGCGAAGTCGCTATGCTTGTCGAAACGGAATGGCCGGCAACGGCGATGGCGCGCGAGCCTTCTACCGTGTTGAAAATTTCGCGTGATTTGTTTCATCGCGTGCTGCGCGAATACCCGCAGAGTGCACAGCACGTACGAGCGGCAGTGGCGGACGAACTGAGGTCGTTCCTGCGTGAGTTGGGGGAATCGAGCGTCGGCCGCGTGGAGTAGCGTCAACGCAGGTGGTTACTGCGAGGCGAGCCGACGAAGCAATCCCAGGACCCGCGTGATATGGATTGCTTCGCTTCGCTCGCAATGACCCCCGCGCGGGCGCGCTCACCTTTTCAGACGCGCGCAGAGCGCGTCGAGTTGCTCCAAATCTTTGTAGCGAATCCGCACTTCGCCGCGTTCGCCGCGGCCGTCGATCGACACGGCGAGACCGAGCGCGTCCGATAAATCTTTTTCCAGTGCGCGCGTATCGGCATCTTTTTCACGCCGCACGGGATGACTCTTCCCGTTCGCCTGCTCGTGTGCCGCTTCCTTCTGGGCAATGCGCTCGACATCGCGAACCGTCATCCCCTGCTCGACGATACGCTTTGCGATTGCATCGGGATCGGCAACGGACAAAAGAGCGCGCGCATGCCCCGCCGACAAAAGCCCTTCGGCGAGCATGCGGCGCGACAATGTCGGCAGTTTTAAAAGCCGCAGCGTGTTGGCGATATGAGAGCGGCTCTTGCCGATGATGCGCGCGAGATCGCCTTGCGAATAACCGAACTCCTTGCCGAGCTGCTCGTAACCCATCGCTTCTTCGAGCGGATTGAGATCGGCGCGCTGGACGTTCTCGATGACGGCGATTTCGAGCGCCGCCTTCTCGTCAGCCTCGATCAGGATGATCGGCACATCATGCACGCTGGCGCGTTGCGCCGCGCGCCAGCGCCGCTCGCCGGCGATGATCTCGTAGGCGTCGGCGACGCCAACGAGCGTGCGCACGAGGATCGGCTGCAGGATGCCGCGTTCTTTGATCGAGGCGGAAAGATCCTCGAGCTCGGCTTCGTTGAAATCCTTGCGCGGATTGCGCGGATTGGGCCGCAAGAACTCGATCGGCACGAGACGCTGGCCTCGCAGCCGGTCGATTGCCGCGGTTTCGGTGCCGGCATCGCCGATCAGCGCCGCCAATCCGCGCCCAAGCCTCGGCCGTGCTTCCTCTGCCATTGCGTCCCTCATGCGGCGCGCAGCTGCCGTTCGCGCCGGATCACCTCCGAGGCGAGCCGGATATAGGCCTGGCTGCCGGAGCAGCGGATGTCGTAGAGCAGCACAGGCTTCCCGTGCGACGGTGCCTCAGACACGCGCACGTTGCGTGGGATGACCGTCTCATAGACCTTGTCGCCCATGAAGCCACGAACATCGGCGACAACCTGGCCGGCAAGGTTGTTGCGCGGGTCAAACATCGTCAGAACGACGCCGTGGATCGACAGGTTGGGGTTGAGGTTGCGCCGCACGGTGTCGACGGTGGAGAGAAGTTGCGACAGGCCCTCGAGCGCGAAAAACTCGCATTGCAGCGGGACGACGACGCTGTCGGCGCTGGCAAGTGCGTTTATTGTCAGCAGGTTAAGCGACGGCGGGCAGTCGATCAGGACGTAGGTGAAGCCGCCCGGATTATCGGGCAGCGACGCCGGCAGGCTGCGGATAGCGTCGCGCAGACGGAAGCTGCGGTCCTTCTCGTTGGCGATCTGCAGCTCGATGCCGAGCAGGTCGAGGGTCGAGGGGGCGAGCCACAGCCGCGGCACGGCCGTCGGCATGATCGCGTCGGCGAGCCGGCACTCCCCGGCCAGAACTTCGAAGGTCGAGAGCTTGCGGTTCTTGCGGTCGATGCCGAGCCCGGTCGAGGCATTGCCTTGCGGGTCGATATCGATGACGAGCACCCGCTCGCCGATCGCCGCGAGCGCCGTACCTAGATTGATGGTGGTGGTGGTCTTGCCGACGCCGCCCTTCTGATTCGCTAGAACCAGGACGCGTGGAGAACCGCTCGTCACGAAATCTCGCCCCGAATCAGCGGATTGCTTCGCTCCTATATCTCACTGAAACGATTCGCCCGGAAGGGTCGGTGCGGCTCCGCAGGGTGGATAAGTCGAAGCTCCGCGCTTTGGGAAGTGTATCGATCTCCTGCTGAACGCTGCGGCCTTTGAGGAAGAGCCCCGTCGCCCCGCCCTTAAGAAGCCAAAACGACCACTCAATGAGTTGCATGAGGGGAGCCGTCGCCCGGGAGGTGATTATTTCGATGTCCCGCAGCGTCGGGAGAATCTCCTGGATCGAGGCGGCATGGACCACGGCGGGGGCACCTGTTTCACGTGAAACAGCTTGCAGAAACGCCGCCTTGCGTTTGTCCCGTTCGATCAGGTGGATCTCCGCACCCGGAACCTCGGCGAGAAGGAGCGCGATCACCATTCCCGGGAAGCCGCCGCCGCTACCAAAATCGGCCCAGCGCAGCGCGCTCGGCGCCAGATCCCGGAGTTGCGCCGAATCGGCGATGTGCCGCGTCCAAAGCTTCGGCACGGTGGACGCGGAGACCAGGTTCAGCATGCCGTGCCAGCGCAGAATCAGGTCTTGGTAGATCAGCAGACGCTGCTGTTCCGTGTCGGAGAGCGGCACCAGCCGCAGCGCCGCTTCACGGTCCTTAGCAAGAGCTTTCGGGTCGGTGTCACTCCGCCGCGGCAACGCGGCGGCCCTTGCGCACCTGCGAAGCGAGGATCGTCAGGGCCGCCGGGGTGATGCCTTCAAGGCGCGCCGCCTGCCCGAGCGAACAGGGCCGTGCTTCGCCCAAACGGGCTTTCACCTCGTTCGAAAGTCCCGGCAGTGCCGCGTAATCGAGGGCGTCTGGCAGGAGCAGCGCCTCGTCGCGGCGGAAAGAGGCGACGTCCGCCATCTGCCGCTCCAAATAGACCGCGTATTTGGCGTCGACCTCGATCTGGTGCGCAATGGCGGTTTCGATCGCCTTCAGCTCCGGCCAGACGCGGCTCACATCCGCCCAGCCGACGTCCCACCGCGACAGCAGCGCGAAGGCAGAGCGCCGCACGCCGTCCTTGTTGAGATCGAGGCCCTGGCGAGCCGCTTCGGTTGGCGTGATGGTCAGCGCCTCAAGCAGCTGCCGAGCGGCGGCAAGCGTTGCCGACTTCGTAGCAAAAGCCGCTGCGCGCTGCTGGCCAACGCAACCGATCTGGATGCCGCGGCCGGTCAGCCGCTGGTCGGCGTTGTCGGCGCGCAGCGTCAGCCGATACTCGGCCCGCGAGGTGAACATCCGGTAGGGCTCGGTTACCCCGCGCGTAATGAGGTCGTCGATCATCACCCCGAGATAGGCCTCGGCACGGTCGAAGATGACCCGGCCGGCCCCGCCCGCGCGGCGCGCCGCGTTGAGCCCCGCGACGAGGCCTTGCGCCGCCGCCTCCTCATAGCCGGTCGTGCCGTTGATCTGGCCGGCGAGGAATAGACCACTGATTGTTTTCGTCTCGAGCGTGGCGGCAAGCTCGCGCGGGTCCACGTAGTCATACTCGATCGCATAGCCCGGCCGGCGAATGACCGCGTGCTCCAGCCCGGGAATAGTGCGTACGAGTTCCGCCTGAACAGCGGCCGGCAACGAGGTAGAGATACCGTTCGGATAGATCGTATCGTCCTCGAGCCCCTCGGGCTCGAGGAAAATCTGATGCGAATCGCGCTCGCCGAAGCGCACCACCTTGTCCTCGATAGAAGGACAATAACGCGGGCCGCGCCCTTGAATCGCACCGGAAAAGATCGGCGCCGCGTCGAGATTGCGGCGGATCACCTCGTGCGTTTCCGGCGTGGTGCGGGTGATATGGCAGTCGACCTGGGCCCGAGCAATGCGGGACGTGAGCGCCGAGAACGGCTCCGGTGCGGAATCGCCGGGTTGGGGCTCGAGCACGGACCAGTCGATCGTCGTGCCGTCGAGGCGTGGCGGCGTGCCGGTTTTGAGGCGCCCCAGCCGGAGATTGGCGCGCCTCAAGGTCGCGGCGAGACCGACTGACGGCGGCTCACCGATGCGACCCGCTGGGAGACGCTCTGCGCCGACGTGGATGATTCCATTGAGGAATGTGCCGGTGGTCAGCACCACGGCGCGGCAGGCGAGGCGCTCGCCGATCGGGAGGATGACCGCGGTCACGCGATCGCCGGCAATCGCCAGGTCCTCGACGCTGCCCTCGATCAGCGTCAAGTTCGGCGTGGCTCGCAGCTCCGCCTGCGTTGCGGCGCGGTACTGCGCCCGATCGATCTGGGCCCGCGGCCCCCGTACGGCGGGCCCCTTCGAGCGGTTGAGCAGGCGGAAATGGATACCCGCCCGGTCAGCCAGGCGACCCATGACCCCGTCGAGCGCATCGATCTCGCGGACGAGGTGGCCCTTGCCCAGCCCGCCAATCGCCGGATTGCACGACATCGCACCAATCGTGGCGAGCGACTGGGTTACGAGCGCCGTGTTCGCGCCCATGCGAGCGGCAGCCGCCGCGGCCTCGCAGCCGGCATGGCCGCCACCCACTACGATCACGTCGAACCCGGATTGTTTCACGTGAAACATCTATTTCCCGATACAGAAGCGGCCGAAGATTTCGCCTAGCACATCCTCAACGTCGACACGGCCGGCGATTCGCCCTACGGCATTTTGCGCGATGCGGATTTCCTCCGCCACGATTTCCGACGGCAGCCGCGGATCGGCCGCGATGCGAGCAAGCGCCTGAACCGCTTGTTTCAACGCCTGCCGGTGCCGCTCACGTGTCAGCGCCGGGACCTCGCCGCCGATCTCCAACTTTTGCCGCGCGAACCGCTCCAAAGCGATTTCGAGCTGCTCGAGCCCTGCCCCAGTCGCCGCCGAAACGGCCAGTTTGGCCAGGAGGGGCGCGGGCGCTTCGATATCGCACTTGGTGCCGATTAGCCAAACCTCAGTGCCTTCGGGAACCTGAGGAGGTGTGATCGCTGGCGATCCTGGCTCGATCAGCCACAGAACCAGGTCCGCCGCCTCCGCCCGCCTGATCGCCCTGTCGATGCCGATGCGCTCGACAGGGTCGGTTGATTCGCGCAGACCGGCCGTGTCGGTCACAATTAGGGGATACCCCGCCAGATCGAGATGTACCTCCAGAGCGTCCCTGGTCGTGCCCGGATGCTCGGAGACGATCGCCACGTCGCGTCCAGCTAAGGCATTGAGAAGAGTAGACTTTCCGGCGTTCGGCGCGCCCGCTATAACGACCCGCAGGCCCTCCCGGAGGCGCTCGCCGCTTCTGGCGCGCGACAGCGCAATACGCATTTGCCCCCGAAGCCGGCCAATTCGCACAATGATGTCGCTCGTAATCAAAGTGGCGACGTCGGCTTCGTCGGAAAAATCCAGCTCGGCCTCGACCCGCGCGCCGACCTCGATCAGCTCGCGTCGCCAATCCTCGACCTGCCGCGACAACTGACCTTCGAGCTGGCGGAGGGCCTGGCGCCGCTGGAACTCGGTCTCTGCTTCGACCAGGTCAGCGACGCCTTCGGCCTGCGCCAAATCGAGCTTGCCATTAAGAAAAGCGCGGCGAGAGAATTCACCCGGTTCCGCCGGCCGCAGACCAAGCGAGCCGAGCGCCCCAATGAGTGCACGCGCGATTGCCGCCCCACCATGGACCTGCAACTCCGCGCAATCCTCGCCGGTGTAGCTCCGCGGCGCCGGGAAAAACAAAACCAGTCCGTCGTCGATCGCTCCGCCGCTCGCCGGATCGACAAGCCGGGAGAGCTGCGCATGTCGCGGCGCCGGCACGCGGCCGGCGAGGCGCGCCACCGTCTCGCGCGTGCGCGGTCCGCTGATCCGGCAAATCGCAACCGCCGCGCGTCCCGGCGCGGTTGCCATTGCGAAAATCGTGTCCTCTTGCATCGCTGTCCTGCGCTTCCCTCCGGCGCGCTTCCTTCTACCTAGCGGGACAGCCGAAGAGAAGAACCGCGGCGGAGCAACATGCAGCAAAACCGGCTCGCCAATGCGACCAGCCCGTATCTCCTGCAGCACGCGACAAATCCCGTCGATTGGCGGCAATGGGGACCGGATGCACTCGGCGAAGCAAAGGCCGCCGGCAAGCCGATCCTTCTGTCGGTCGGCTATGCCGCCTGCCATTGGTGCCATGTCATGGCGCACGAAAGTTTCGAGGATGACGCGACAGCGGCGGTGATGAACGAACTCTTCGTCAACATCAAAGTCGATCGCGAAGAGCGTCCGGACATCGACCACATCTATATGAGCGCGCTGCATGCGCTCGGCCAACAAGGCGGCTGGCCGCTGACCATGTTCTTGACCCCGGACGCCGAGCCGTTCTGGGGCGGCACGTATTTTCCGAAGACTGCGCGCTACGGCCACCCCGCCTTTGGCGACGTGCTGCGCAGCGTGGCGCGTGTGTTCCACTCCGAGCCCGACAAAGTACGGCAGAACGCGAACGCTTTGCGCCAGGCGCTCACGAGCCAAGGCACGTCGGCGAGTGCACAAAACTACTCGCGCGCCTTCCTCGACGATTTCGCCGGACGTGCCGCCGGCATTATCGATCAGACGCATGGCGGCATTCGCGGCGCGCCGAAATTCCCGAATCCCTCCATCCTCGAACTGTTGTGGCGCGCGTCGCTGCGCACCGGCAACACCCAGATCGGCGCGCTGGTGATGCTGACGATCGATCGTATGAGCGGGGGCGGCATCTATGATCATCTCGGCGGCGGCTATTCGCGCTACTCCACCGACGAACGCTGGCTCGTGCCGCACTTCGAGAAAATGCTCTACGACAATGCGCAGATACTTGATCTGCTTACCGCGGCTTATGCCGAAACCGGGCGCCAGCTCTTCTGTCAGCGGGCCTGCGAGAGTGTCGCTTGGCTCGAGCGCGAGATGACGACGCAAGACGGCGCATTCTGCGCGAGCCTCGATGCCGACAGCGAGGGCATCGAAGGCAAGTTTTATGTCTGGCACGCCGATGAGATCGCCCGCCTTCTCGGTGATGCGAACGCGGAATTCTTCGCCCGCTTCTACGACGTGACGCCTGCAGGCAATTGGCACCACGAACAGACCGGCGATCACGTGACGATCCTGAACCGGCTGAACGCCCCAGAAGCGAGCGAGGAAGACGAGCAACGGCTGACCGCCTTGCGCGCCATGCTCTTTGCGGCGCGCGAGAAAAGGCCGCGTCCCGGCCTCGACGACAAAGTGCTTGCCGATTGGAACGGCCTGATGATCGCGGCGCTGGCGCGCGCGGCGCTGATCCTCGATCGCCCGGAATGGCTGAATAGAGCGGCGCGCGCCTACGCCTTTATTCGCGGGACGATGCGCGATCCGAGCGGCGCCACCGGCGAAAAGCTGGCGCATTCCTGGCGCAATGGTGCGATGATCGTGCCGGGCTTTGCGCTCGATCACGCCGCGATGGCACGCGCAGCGCTTGCCTTGCATGAAGTGCGCTCGCAACTCGCTGCGGAGCATCAAGCGATCGACTTTCTCGGGGATGCCATCAAGTGGACCGAGACGATCGAAGTCGACTACCGCGATGCGGAGAGCGGATTGATCTCGATCAACAGCCGCGCGGCGAA